>WNFM01341671.1_pt1 | contig 17851 bp, 25 predicted proteins | sample 5400271 | NCBI WGS metagenome assembly WNFM01 (sample SAMN13153352, study PRJNA577476) | soil metagenome | isolation source: 60 cm saprolite on Douglas fir-dominated hillslope | place: USA:California | collected 2013-09-17 | reverse complement strand
TTAAGACAATTGCTATCAATGAACATGAATAATGGAACGAGTAGCGGACTCGACCGCTTAGTCTGACAGAGGAGTCGAGACCATGACTGAAGGTAATGTTGCGTTGGAGCCAAAGGGAGTCTCACCGGAGGCGCTGGCGACCTTGGGCGAGGGCCATATCGCCTATGTGAAGCAGATCCGTTCCGAGGACGTGCCGGGACTGTTTCCCCAGGCGCCGAAAATCGCGCCGGGACTGAAGCTTTTTGCACTGCATGCCGCCGACGGCACGCCGATCATGCTGACCGACAGCCGGGAAGCAGCGATCGCCAATGCATGGAGCAATGAGTTGCAGGCGGTCAGCGTTCACTGACGCTGGCGCCATGACTACAGTCGTCACTAACGAAGCCGCTTGCGGCTGTCTGTGACGCGACATAAGAATTTGGAAACGCGCGGGCGTCCGTCTTCGGCGTGGGCTGGGGACGGACCCCGCATTTTTTATCGACCGAATCCATTCAGGCGGCGGATGGGTCACATGACCGACAGCGAGCTGCACTCCATCATGCATGCCGATGCGTCGCCGGTTGAACCGCTGGGCAGAACCCTGCTCGCGCTCAACAACGCCCATGAGCAGGAACTGTCCTGGCTGGAGCCGGAACGGCTGCAGCACCTCGTCGAACACGCCTTCCTGGCGCGACGAATCGGGGACGTTGACGCCTTCATGCTGGCGCTCGATCAGGATGCCCCCTACGACAGCCCGAATTTCCTCTGGTTCCGCGATCGCTACCCGCGCTTCGTGTATGTCGACCGGATCGTGGTCGCACCCTCGGCGCGCGGGCGCGGCTATGCGCGGAAACTCTATCGCGAGCTGTTCGAGCACACGGCCCACGCCGGACACGAGCGGGTGGTCTGCGAAGTCAATGCGAGACCTCCGAATCCGGAATCGGAGGCCTTCCACACCGCGGTGGGATTTGTCGAGGTCGGCAGGGCCGAGGTCGACCACCGCAGCAAGACGGTCCGATACCTTTCGCGCATGCTGGCCAAGCCAACAGTCTCCACGACCCTCGCTTCTGCGACCGGCTCTACACGTCGATCTTGAAGCCGAGGTCGACTTCGGAGGCCGGCACGCCGCCGCGAATGCCCCAATTCTCCGGCGGGATTTCCTGCAGCGAGATCTTGATATCGTGCGGCGGGACATCGAGCGCTCCGAGATTGCGGACGATGGCCTGGTAGAGCGCGCGCTTGGCGGCCATCGATCGCCCGGAAAACATCGTGATTTCGACGAGCATGAATTTCTGACCGCGGTCGAGCGGGACGGCAAAATGCGATGCCGGATGTTCGATCAGGCGCAGCGTTCGATCCCATTCGGGGGTCTTCAATGCTTCATGAAGCGCGGCGTGAACTGCATCAATCACCGCCGCGGGATCAGTGATCCACCCCGCGCGCGTCGCGATCAGGGTGTTCGGCATTTGCGGCTCACGCAGCACTTGCCGGCGGCAGCGCCAGCACCGAATAGATCGCCTGCGCGTCGCGCGAGGCGCGCAGCTTCTTGGCGACGTCCTGGTCGCGCAACAGACGGGCGATCCGGGCGAGCGCCTTCAAATGATCGGCGCCGGCGCCTTCCGGCGCCAGTAGCAGAAACACCAGATCGACCGGCTGGCCGTCCATCGCCTCGAAATCGATCGGGCGTTCCAGGCGCGCAAACAGGCCGAACAGCTTTTCCAATTTGGGAAGCTTGCCGTGCGGGATCGCGACGCCATAGCCGACCGCGGTGGTCCCGAGCTTCTCGCGCTGCAACAAAACCTCGAAAATCGCGCGCTCGTTCTGCCCGGTCAGGCTGGCCGCTCGCGCCGCCAGTTCCTGGATCGCCTGCTTTTTGCTGTTGACCTTCAACGCCGGGAGAATCGCCTCGGGCGCGACCAGATCGGTAATCGTCATGGGGCGTTCCGAGGTGAATTTGACCGTCAGGTTGCGAACAGGGTTTTAGAGGGCGGCGTCAAGAAGGTGAGGCAGAAAGCGGGCTTACCCCCGGGTCCCTAATTGGGGGGCTTCTACTCCAACGCAAGACCGGTGCCAACTCCCGCGAACGTGTTCCCGGCCCCCTGTCCCCAAGGGACTGCGGAGGGCGGCGGACCATAGGGAGAGCGCCACGGTGCGTCAATCCCGGTTGATGCCGGAGTTAACCGCGGGCGGATCGACCCAGCCGACATTGCCATCGGTCCGCCGGTAAATGATGTTCACACGGCCGCTGCCGCCATGCTGGAACACGATGCAGGCCGCGCCGGTCAAATCCAGCTCCATCACAGCTTCGCTCACCGAAAGCCGTTTCAGCGAGGTGGTCGCTTCCGCGATGATGACGGGATTGTAGGCGGTGACCTCGTCGTCGCCTTCGCCGGGCGCCTCGATGACGTAGCTCGGCGCATCCAGCGTCGGCGCGTTCATCTCGGCAAGCGCCGCGGAAGCCGCATGGGCCTTGCGCGCCGAGCGATCCTTCAGCCGGCTCTTGTAGCGCCGCAGGCGCTTCTCGATCATCAATAGCGCCTGGTCGGCGCTGGCATAGGCGTCGGCGGCGTTGGAATCGGCCTCCAGCGTAATTCCGGAATCCAGATGCAGCGCGCAATCAGTGCGGAAGCCGAAACCATCCTTGCTCAGCGTGATGTGGCCCGAATAATTGCCATCGAAATATTTACGCAAGACTTCATCGGTGCGCTCGCTGACGCGGCCGCGCAGCGCTTCGCCGACGCTGATGCTTTTTCCCGAGATCCGGAGGGTCATTTTGATGCCTCGATAGGTCTGGAACGCGTCGACACTATCCCGATTTGGCCGGGACGCAATCAGGCAGGCTGCGTATCCCGGGACCGGTCGGAGGATGCGGCAGGCGCTGAGAGCGCATTACCGAGCATGCTTTGCTTGTCTCGGCGGCGCTGCACCGAGGACGGGATTCGCATCGCTTCGCGGTACTTCGCGACGGTGCGACGGGCGATATCAATGCCCGATTCGCGCAAGCGTTCCACGATGGTGTCGTCGGAAAGAATTATCGCGGGGTCTTCCGCATCGATCAATTGCTTGATGTGGTGACGCACGGCTTCCGCCGAATGGGCTTCGCCACCATCGGCGGAGGCGATCGAGGCGGTAAAGAAATATTTCAGTTCGAAACTGCCGCGATTGGTCGCCATGTATTTGTTGGCGGTGACGCGGGACACCGTCGATTCATGCATCTGGATCGCGTCCGCCACTGCTTTCAGATTGAGCGGCCGCAAATGCGCCACGCCGTGCGTGAAAAAACCGTCCTGCTGACGCACGATCTCGGTTGCGACTTTCAGGATGGTGCGGGCGCGCTGATCGAGCGCGCGTACCAGCCAGGTCGCGTTCTGCAGACAATCGGTGAAATAAGACTTGTCGCCGTCCTTGCGGATCGTCTTCGACAGCTCGGTATAATAGATCTGATTGACCAGCACGCGCGGCAAGGTGTCGCTGTTGAGTTCGACGTGCCAGCCGCCGTCGGGACCGGGCCGCACATAGACATCCGGCACCATGGTCTGCATCCGGGCCGAGCCGAATTTCAAACCCGGTTTTGGGTCGAGACGGCGGATTTCGCCGATCATGTCGGTGATGTCTTCATCATCGACACCGCAGAATTTTCTTAACGACGCGATGTCGCGTTTCGCCAGCAGATCGAGATGCTCGACCAGCGCCTGCATCGCGGGGTCGTAACGATCGAGTTCACGCAGCTGGATCGCAAGGCATTCGCTCAGGTTTCGCGCGCAGACGCCGGGCGGATCGAATTTCTGCAGCACCGCGAGCACGGCTTCGACGTCGGTTTGCGACGCGCCAAGCCGCTCGGCGGCCTGCCCGAGATCCGAAGGCACGTAGCCCGCCTCGTCGACGAGGTCGATCAAATATTGCCCGATCATGCGCTGCGCGGGCTCGGCGAAAGCCACCGCCAGTTGTTCGGCGAGATGACTGGAAAGCGTGATCTCGGCGGCGACGAAGGCTTCGAGATTGTAAGCCTCATCGTTGGAAGCGCCGCCGCCCCATTCGGTGTAGACGGTCGGCGCCGCATCCAGCGCATTGCGCGCGGCGGCTTCCGCCGGCTCTTCGGAAAACACATTGTCCAGCCCGGTGTCGAGCGTCTGCTCGATCTCGGCGCGGCTGCCGAGGTCGCGGTTCATCCACTCTTCGGGAACCGGCTCAAAACTGTCGGCGGCCGAGCCGTTGGCCATCTCGGAACGTTCGGTGGAACCTTCCTCGCTGTAGAGGGTCCCGGAATCATCGGGATCGGAAAATTCGGCCCGCTCCGATACGGGCTCGCCCGCAACCGGCGGCTCGGTACCGTCGCTGGCGCGCTCCAGCAGCGGATTTCGTTCCAGTTCCTCTTCCACGAAGGCCGAAAGGTCGAGATTCGACAATTGCAGCAGCTTGATCGCCTGCATCAGCTGCGGCGTCATCACCAGCGACTGTGACTGGCGGAACTCTAATCTCTGCGTCAGCGCCATGGAGGCAAGAACCGATCCCTAAACTTGGTCCGATTCTTGCTTAAACTAGTCCAAAGCCGATGTACACGGCTTGACGAATTGTAAAAATGGATTAGAGGGCGATTTCCCGCCAAGGTTAAAGCCGGAATTCCTCGCCAAGGTAAAGACGGCGTACATCCGGATCGTTGACGATCTCATCCGGATTGCCCTCGGTCAAGATCTCTCCGGCATAGACGATGTAGGCGCGATCGGTCAGCCCCAGCGTTTCCCGCACATTGTGGTCGGTGATCAATACGCCGATGCCGCGATTGGTGAGGTGGCGGACCAAATCCTGAATGTCTCCGACCGCAATCGGATCGATGCCGGCGAACGGTTCGTCGAGCAGCATGTAATTGGGGCGGGTCGCGAGCGCGCGCGCGATCTCGACGCGCCGCCGTTCGCCGCCCGACAGCGCGATCGACGGCGTCTTGCGCAATCTTGCGATGTTGAATTCGTCGAGCAGCGAATTGAGTTCGTGCTCGCGTTTTTTCTTCGAGGGTTCGACGACCTCCAGCACGGCGCGGATATTCTGCTCCACCGTGAGGCCGCGAAAGATCGAAGCTTCCTGCGGCAGATAGCCGATGCCGAGTCGTGCACGCTGATACATCGGCAGTTGGGTGACATCGTGGCCATCGAGTTCGATGGCGCCGCGATCGGCCTTGATCAGGCCGGTGATCATGTAAAATACCGTGGTCTTGCCGGCGCCGTTCGGGCCGAGCAATCCCACCGCCTCGCCGCGCCGGACATAGATGCTGACGCCGCGCACGACTTGGCGGGTGCCAAAACTCTTTTCCACGCTGTGCACAGCCAGATAGCCGGTGCGCTGCGTCAGGCGGGGTGCCGCGCCAGCGCCATTGGTTTTGGGGCGCGCCGCCTGTGGCGGGCGCGGCTTTTCGGCCCGGGGCGGTTCGGGTTTCAGCACTGGCGCTTCGCGTGCAATCGGCGGTGCATCGCGAGCAATGGGCGGTGCATCGCGCGCGATCGGCGGCGCATCGCGCACCGGGCTCGTCAGCAATTCGCCAATGGTGTCGCCAAGGGCGGTGATATCCGCGCGCGAGCGCGCAAATCCGGGCGGATTGCGTTTGGCCGGGCGTCGACGGAACATGCCGAGTAAATCCACCATCCCCCGCCTTGCTTTAAGCCTTTCACGGTTAGCCCGCGACCCGCCGCGGCTATCAATTCGCTCGCGCAACATGAAGGAATGGATGTCCCTTGCCCAGCGAGACATCCTTACATTGAGGGTCAGATCGCCGCCGGCCCGTTCCCGTAGATACAGGCTCGTACCGCGCCCTTCAACCTCGTCGCCTATCGATAGCAGATAAGTGATTGATATTATTTTGGTTTATTTGGGGCGCCAGCTCCGTTCGACGGAGGCGGCGATGCGCCGGGGAGGATCGGGCCGCCGCCCTGGCCGGACGACTGAAACAAGCCCTGCACCCGTCCTGAGTCGGATTCCACCCGCGACACGCCGGTCGTCATGTCCACCAACAGGCGATCGCCGCGCAGCACGTTTTTGCCCTGGGTCAGAACCACCCCGCCCAGCATGGTGATCAGGTTGGTCTTGGTGTCAAATACTGCGGTGTCGCCGGTCACGACCTGGTCCTTCTGGGTGACGACGACGTTGCCTTTTGCTTCCAGTCTTTTGATCGACGAAGCACCATCGGGACCGGGGGTCGCGGACTGCATCGGCGCCGATTTTGCAGGGGCTTTCGCATTGGGCGCCGGTGTCGCTGACGAAGCTTGGTTCGATTCGTAGAACACAACGAGGATTTTTGACGTCATGGTGGTGTCGCCCTGCACCACCTTCACATTGCCGGAGAAGGTCGCTTCCTTTTTCTTGTCGCGCATCTCGAGCGTGGCGGCCTCGATCTGGATCGGCTGGTCGCGATTTTGGGAAAAACCCTGCATGGCATTGGGCGGGCCGGTGACCGTGCTTTGCGCAAAAGCTTCGACGCCTGCGATGATCACAAGCGCAAATGCGATGGCGCGGGCGCCAGGCGCGGTCCGCCATATCGGGGTGCTGCGCGGAAACATCCTCATCAACATCATTTCGGGTTGGCGGACTTGCTGGCCACTGACCGGGTCTTGGCGGGATGAGGCGCAGGCTCGGGCGCAGGTGGGGCTGCAGCGGCGGGCTGCTGCGAAGTGCTCTCGGTAGACAGCTTGTCGAGATTCGTCACGACATGGCCTTCGAACCTCACCACCTCGCCGCCGCCGGTAATCCTGAGCTTGTCGGCGGATATCGTTCCGTCCGCCCATTTCACATCGACATGTTCGTCCGACGTCACCGTGCCCTTGCCCATGTCGACAAATGCCTGCGTCAGCCACGCCTCATAGCCTGTGGTGGTCTGTAAGTAGATATCCTTGTGCAGGTCGAGCAATTGCTCCTTGCTGTCGTACAACCCGTTGAGCGCGTCCAGCGTGACCGTCGACTGATCTTCCATCAACACCTTGGCCCGCAGCTTCTTGAGATCGACGTGATCCGGATCGGTCAGGTCCTGGGTCGCGGTTATTGCCCACATTTCGTAAGGCCGCCGGTCGGGCGTATAGCCGGAAAGATGCGGCGATTCCATCGTGACCTTGGTGCCGGAGACGACGAGGTTTCCGATATCGAGCGGCAGCTTGGGCAACAGCATCCGGAATGGATTGAAGATCGACACCGTGATGATCGCCGCCATCGCCAGGATCACGGCCGCCGGGACCGCGATGCGCAGCGCCCGCACCATCCGGCTGTGGCGCGCCGCGATTGCAAAGCGCGCCTCCATTCCGGCTTGATAGGCAGGATTCTGAACCGAATTCACCGCTGCTCCAAAGCGCTTGCGTTAGCGCATGATCCGCCAAAGTGTGAGCGGTTTGGCGATCAGATCATGCGCCCCTTCAATAGATTGGGGCGCGATCGGACGCAAAACCGGTATCCACTGTTGCTGATCGCGCTCCTTCCATTCTACCCGGCATCGCCGCAATATGCAGCCCGACCTCGGCTGACGAGTGTGACCGAAACGGGGCGGCTCAAGGAGCGGGGCGGCTTAAGAATGCGCGAAAATGTCCTCGGTGGCCCAGCCCTGCAGGTCGAGCTTGGCCCGCGTCGGCAGAAATTCGAAACAGGCCTGCGCCAGCTCCAAACGGCCCTCGCGCGCGAGCATGGCATCGAGGCGTTCGCGCAGCGCATGCAGATGCAGCACGTCGGAGGCCGCATACGCCAGCTGCGCCTCGCTCAGGGTTTGCGAGCCCCAGTCGCTCGATTGCTGCTGCTTCGACAAATCGATGTTGAGCACCTCGCGCACCAGATCCTTCAGGCCATGGCGATCGGTGTAGGTGCGGGAAAGCCGCGAGGCGATCTTGGTGCAGTATAATGGCTGCGGCATCACGCCGAAGGCGTTGTAGAGCATGGCGATATCGAACCGCGCGAAATGAAAGATCTTTGTCACCTTCGGATTGGCCAGCAGCGCGTTCAGGTTCGGCGCATCGGTATGATCCTTCGGAATTTGCACCACGTCGGCGCTGCCGTCGCCGTTCGATAGCTGCACCACGCAGAGCCGGTCGCGATGCGGATCAAGCCCCATGGTCTCGGTATCGATCGCGACAGAATCGGTGTAGCGGGTGAGATCGGGCAGATCGCCGCGATGCAGGCGTACGGTCATGTTGTCTTGGTCTCTCGGGCCTCGTCGAATCGATGCAATCTAACGCCCAAATCCGAAGGAGGCGAGCGGCCAGAGCGCCGGAGGAACCGAAAGATGACCTTGTCTGCCGGGCTCAAACCCCGACCGAACGAGCGCGCCGCCAGAGCAGCGCGGCGGTGATCCCGAGCAGTGCGAGGGCTACCGGGTGAACGGGGGGCGGTGTTAGGCCGTTCAGCAACAGTACCGACATGTCGAACAGGGGCAGGACTGCGGCAGCTGTCAGGAGGATCGCCAGCGCCGTCCATTGCCGCGACAGCAAGAAGATCGCGCCTGCAACGACGATGACGAGATTGCGGGACAGATAAACCCGATAAAACAAGGCGCCGGCGGCATCCGACACCGGCGCGCCGAAGCGGGCCGCGGCCGGTTGCGGATCGATCAGGCCGCGCAGCGACAGCACCGTGAACCCGAGCAACAGCAGCGAGGTCAAGACAACTGCCGCGATATCGAGCGACCTTTTCATCGGCGTTCCTCCGACCTTGCGCAGGCCCCTATGCGCGCTCTCTTGGTGCGCTCATTTGGAGCGAAGCTGCCCGATGGCGCTGAGCCAGTTTTCCATGTGGAAGGGTTTTGCGATTTTGCCGTCCCTGATGGTCTGGATGTCGACCGCCATGATCCGAAAGCTCTTGCCGGAGTGCGGTACACCGAACAGTTCGCCCGAGGGCGTGCCCGTGACCTCGCCGCGAACGATCACGCGATCGCCCGCGACCAGCACTTCCTTGATGTCGAATTTCATGTCCGGAATCGTATTGGCGAAATTCGAGACCACTTTGATCGAGGTTTCGCGGCCCCAGCACTCGCCCGGCAAGTAGCCGGCGCAGGATTCGTAATCGTCGGTCAGGATTTGCTCCTGAATGGCCCTGACGTCGCCCCGGCTCGCAACATTGAACAGGCTGTACCAGGGCGCGATGACAGCGCGGGCCTGTGGTTCGGTGAGGCTGGTCATGGGTTTTTTTCCCGAAGGTCGTATCACGCAGTGTCATCCAGAAACGGCGCGGAGGACCGCACCGTTCGCTACTATGTATACCGTCCGACATATTATGAAGGTCGACATACCGATTTGCAACTGATATTTGCGAGCATGGCAAAAGCTCCTGATTCCAAAGGAAAAACTCTGGCCGCGGCGGCGAAATTGTTTCGCCAGCAGGGCTACCATGGCACCGCGCTGCACGACATTCTGGCCGCGTCTGGCTCTCCGCGCGGATCGCTTTATTTTCATTTCCCGAAAGGCAAAGAGGAAATCGGCGAAGCTGCTCTAACGCTTGCCGGCGAAGCCGCGCGCGCGGGCATCGCCCGTGCCGCCGAGGCATCCGAAAACGCCGAAATCTTTCTGGTCCGGATCGTGCGCGCCATGGCGGCGGACCTCGAGCGCTCCGACTTCAAGGAAGGTTGCCCGATCGCGACCACGGCGCTGGAAACCGCGGCGCACTCCGAAGTTTTGGGAGCTGCGACCCGCAATGCATTCAAGAAATGGGAACTTGAGATCAAACGCGGACTCGAGCGCTTCGGCATGGCATCGGGCGACGCCGATCTGGCTGCAACCACAGTTCTCAGTCAACTCGAAGGCGCGCTGTTGCTGGCGCGCACCTACCGTAGCCTCGAACCGATGCAACGCGCGGAACAGGCGGTGAAGTTGTTGGTGCGCAGAGGTGGCGCGGATTGAAAGGCCTGATGAGCGCCGCTTGAATTTGACCCAAGCCAATAATAGTTATTGACCGATCTAATTAACCCGCCGAACCGAAAGAACTCACATGGCCATGAGCGCAGACTTGGGAAAAGCCCTTGAAAAGTTCGTCACCAAGCTCGTGGCAACCGGCCGCTATCATTCCAAGAGCGAGGTGCTGCGCGAGGGCGTGCGGCTTATTCAGGAACGCGAGACCCGACTGGCGGCTCTCGATGCCTCTATCGCGCGCGGCCTAGCCGATGCCGACGCGCGCCGGGTCAAATCAACCTCCGCGGTGTTCGACAATCTGGAATCAAAGCTCAAGGCCAAAGCCAAGGCCGCTCGGCGGTGATTGTTGTCATTACGGCCGAAGCTGAAGCCGATCTGGAACAGATCGCAACCTACATTGCGCAGCAGAGCCTCCAAATCGCGATCAATTTTGTCCAGGAACTGCGGGAGAAATGCGAGTCTTTGGCGGATGCGCCCCGCGGCTACCCGCTGGTGCCGCGCGACGAACATCTTGGCATCCGCAGGCGTCCGTTCGGCAATTAGTTGATTTTCTATCGCGTTGGCCTCGATGCTATCGAGGTGGTTCATATCCTGCACGGGGCTCGCGACTACGAGCCATTGCTGTTTCCGGAGCGGTGAGAGGCCTGCCCCATTGCGAAACTTCCTGGAAAATTGATTGCCGTCAGGGCGCCGGAACGCGCCGCCAGCTAGTCCGGCTGCACAGTGCAACTCGTAAGACCCACCTGGAGGCCGAGAACGATGGCGAGGAAGCTCGAAAAATCGCAGTGGCGCACTTACTTCGATCGGATGTCCAAAGCACTTGCCGGCAAACGTGCGGAGATCGAGGTCGCCTCGCTGAAACTCGGCGACGAGATCGAGGCGGAATGGTTGCCGCTGATCGGCATCACCTATGATCCGAAGGACGACATCCTCGAGATTGCACTCGAGGGGGTAGATCATCTGATCAACAAGCCCCGCGAAGTGTGGGTCGAAGAGAAAGGCCTGGAGCTATCCAGCCTCGAAGTCATCGATGCGGATGACGCGCGCCAGATCGTCGTGCTCAGAAATCCGCTGATGCTGCCGGCGCCATCCGCGGCGAAGGCGGGCTGATAAGTCACCCGTCCGCGCCGGGCGCCCGAAACCATGGCCCCCCGCCATGTTGCGCGCCAAAGCGCTGATCGATTACCGATCAGCATTTCGATCAACACCTTGATGTGGTGCCCAGGAAAGGACTCGAACCTTCACGGCCGTTAAGCCACTGGCACCTGAAGCCAGCGCGTCTACCAATTCCGCCACCTGGGCTCGGGGCCGGTTAGTACGGATCGGTCGCGCGCTTGTCAAATTGTTGAATCGCGGCCGAAATAAGCTGTACAGCGCTCGTGTGATGGCGTATCGCGAAACCGCTAAAACGCCCGATGATCGATCTAGGCTGACCAGCAGGAATGTTAATCCCCATGGCATCGAATCAGGACACCCTGGTCACGGTTTTCGGCGGATCGGGCTTTCTGGGGCGAAGCGTGGTCCGCGCACTTTGCAAGCGTGATTACCGCATTCGGGTCGCGGTGCGACGGCCGGAACTGGCCGGGCATTTGCAACCGCTCGGGCGGGTCGGCCAGATCCACGCTGTGCAGGCCAATCTGCGCTATCCCGCTTCCGTGGAGGCTGCGATGCGCGACTCGCGCGCCGCCATCAACCTGGTCGGCATCCTGGCCGAGAGCGGCGCGCAGACATTTGATGCGGTGCAGGCCCTGGGCGCCGGCGCGGTGGCAAAGGCTGCGGCCGCCGTCGGCGCGCGGATGGTGCATGTTTCCGCGATCGGCGCCGATGAGAATTCGCCCTCGCGCTACGCCCGCGCCAAGGCCGCGGGCGAAAAGGCGGTGCTGGCCGCCGTTCCCGAGGCCACCATCCTGCGGCCTTCGCTCGTGTTCGGGCCCGAGGATCAATTCACCAATCGCTTTGCGTCATTGGCGCGGATGTCGCCAGCGCTGCCGCTGATCGGCGGTGGCCTGACAAAACTGCAGCCGGTCTATGTCGGCGATGTCGCGACCGCGGTCGCCGACGCCGTGGACGGCAAGACAAAGCAAGGCGCAATTTATGAGCTCGGCGGCCCCGAAGTGCTGACCATGCGCGAGGTCATGGAGATCATCCTGGCGACCATCGAACGCCACCGCATGCTGATCTCGCTGCCGTTCGGTCTTGCGAAATTTCAGGCCTTGTTCCTGCGGTTCGCGCCCGGCCCATTCAAACTGACGCCGGACCAGGTGGAGCTGTTGCGCATCGACAATGTGGTTTCAGGCGCGGCGAAGCACGCCGACCTGACGCTGGAAGGGCTGGGTATCGTGCCCGATTCGCTGGAGGCGATCGCCCCGCAATATCTCTGGCGCTTCCGCAAGAACGGACAATTCGCCCACAATGGGGCGTGAACCGAGTTGTGTGGGCAAAGGCGCTCTTGCGCCGTGCCCACCACGACTAGCTCAATTGATGCGAGATTACCGCCCCATCGCCAACGCGATCAGGCCGAGCGTGCCGACGATGACGCGCCACCACGCGAACAGCGTAAAACCGTGCCGGGTGACGTAACTCAAAAACGTGTTGACCACGATGATCGCAGTGACGAACGACACCACGAATCCGATCGCGATGATGCCGAGGTGATCGGTCGTCATCTCGGCGCGGTTCTTGTAGAAATCATAGGCGAACGCGCCGACCATGGTCGGGATCGCCAGGAAGAACGAGAACTCCGCCGCCGCGCGCTTGTCGGCGCCGAGCAGCATCGCCGCCACGATGCTGGCGCCGGAGCGCGACACGCCGGGAATCATCGCCAGGCATTGCGCAACACCGATCCACAGATACGTCAGCAACGGAAATTTCGTCGCATCGTGTTCGTGAGGCTTGTGATCGAGCTGATCGACCCACAGCAAGATCGCGCCGCCGACGATCAGCGAAAAGCATACCACCCACGGATTGAACAGGACTTCCTTGATGTATTTTCCGGCAATCAGGCCGATGATCACCGCGGGCAGGAACGCCACCAGCACGCCGATGACAAATCGCCGGTCGTCGGCGTTGGTGAACATGCCGAGCGCGATCCGCCACAATTTGGCAAAGTAGATCACAAGAATAGCCAGGATCGCGCCGAGCTGAATCAGCACCGTAAAACTGTTCCAGAAACTGCCCTCGCCGAGATTGAAGAATCGTTCCGCGAGCAACAGATGACCCGTCGAGGACACCGGCAAGAATTCCGTGACACCTTCGATGATACCGAGAATCACAGCTCTTAGTGCATCAGACATCATGACAGGGGTCCGTTATGTTCGATATCGACCGAAAAAGCCGGGTTCTTCTCGCTCATTCGCCTCTCTACCGCAATCGCAAAAAACATTAAAACATGTGTTGCCTCATTCGTGTGCTTAGGTAGTTTGCCGCATTGTTGCGGCATATCTGTGCTGCCGCGGACGGTGATAATTTCTTAAGCACCGCGCAATTACCAAGGGCTTCATGTTTACGCTGTTCCATCATCCGTTCTGTCCGCATTCGCGCTTCATTCGCCTGGCGCTGGGCGAACACGGCCTCGATCTGCGGCTGGTGGAGGAGCGGGTCTGGGAGCGGCGCGAGGCGTTCCTTGCGTTGAACCCGGCGGGCACCACACCGGTGGTGATCGCTGAAGGCCAGCCGCCGATCCCCGGCGCCGGAACCATTACCGAATACCTCGATGAAACCTACGGCGCCGATCTGGGCGAACGGCGGCTGCTGCCATCGGCGATGGGCGAGCGCATCGAGGTGCGCCGGTTGATGGCGTGGTTCAACGAGAAATTTTTCGAGGAAGCTGCCAATCCACTGGTCACCGAGCGCATCTATAAGCGCTTCATGGGCGAGGAGAGTGGCGGCGGCGCGCCGGCGGCGGATGTGATCCGCGCGGCGAAGGCGAATGTGCGCTATCATCTGGCCTATATCGGCTGGCTGGCGCGGACCCGGAATTTTCTGGCCGGCGACCGCCTGACTTATGCGGACCTCGCCGCCGCGGCGCATCTTTCGGCGATCGACTATCTGGGCGACGTGCCATGGATCGAGGACGACGCAGCAAAGGCGTGGTACGCGCGGGTGAAATCCAGACCCTCGTTCCGCCCGCTATTGAGCGAATGGCTGGCGGGCGTGCCGGCGTCGCGGACTTACGTGGACCTGGATTTCTGAGCTCGAACGTCAGCGCCGACCTGAAGACAGCGCTCGCGAGCGAAGCGCGTGCGCTGGGATTCGATTGCGTCGGCGTCACTGATCCCGGTGCGATTGCGGATGTCGCAAAACATTTTCGCGCTTTCCTCGATGCCGGCGCGCATGGCGACATGGACTGGCTCGCTGCGCACCCCGAACGCCGCGCCGATCCGCGCGTGTTGTGGGCGGGCGTGCGCTCGGTGATCATGCTGGGCGTCAATTACGGGCCGGATGAAAATCCGCTCGACATACTCGAGCAGCGCTCGCGCGGTGCGATCTCGGTCTACGCGAAAGGCGACGATTATCACGACCTGATCAAGAAGCACCTGAAAGCACTGGCGCGGTGGCTGGTCGCGACATCAGGCGGCGAAGTAAAAGTGTTCGTCGACACCGCCACCGTCATGGAGAAGCCTTTGGCGCAGGCGGCGGGACTGGGCTGGCAAGGCAAGCACACCAATCTGGTTTCGCGCGAATTCGGCTCATGGCTGTTTCTTGGCGCGATATTTACCACGCTCGATCTGCCGCGGGACGACGCCGACACCGATCATTGCGGCTCATGCCAGGCTTGCCTCGATATCTGCCCGACGGCTGCGTTTCCGGCGCCTTACAAGCTCGATGCCAGGCGCTGCATTTCCTATCTCACCATCGAGCACAAAGCGCCGATCCCGCACGAATTTCGCAAAGCCATCGGCAACCGTATCTATGGCTGCGACGATTGCCTCGCGGTCTGTCCATGGAACAAGTTCGCGCAGGCCGGCCGTGAAACAAAACTCGCCGCGCGCGATGAATTGCGCGCGCCTGAGCTTGCCGAGCTGGCGCGGCTCGACGACGCGTCATTTCGCGCGCGATTTACAAAATCGCCGGTGAAACGCATCGGCCGCGACCGTTTTGTCCGCAATGTTCTGATCGCGATCGGCAATTCGAATGACGCTGGTTTGGCCGCCACGGCCGAGCGACTGCTTGATGACGAGAGCCCGCTGGTCCGCGGCGCCGCCGTATGGGCGCTGTCGCAATTGATGGGGCGGGAGGCGTTTTGCAAGCTCGCGGCGCGCGCGGTGAACTCTGAGCTGGACGAGACCGTCCGCGCAGAGTGGTGTCGCGCATAAAGCATTCGGCCGTCATCCCCGGCCTTGTGCCGGGCATTCACGTCCTTGGTGGCGAGCAAAAGCAAGACGTGGGTGGCCGGGACAAGCCAGGCCATGACGAATTCCGGTTGCCGATGTTGCGCATCACGCTCTGGGCCGCCCCGCCCTTGATTTACCGCCGCAAAATCCGTCATGGTCCCTTACCCATGACAAATCAGCCTTTCTTCACAACAGACCGCGACAGCTACATTCCCACGACCGCCGCGAACGGCCCGTGGGATCCAAAATCGTTGCACGGCCGGGTCATTATCGGCCTGTTGGCTTTCGTCATCGAACGGCGCCACGGCGCTGACGATTTCGTACCGGCGCGGCTGACGGTGGACATGTTCCGGCTACCCAATCTTTCGCCGATCGAGGTGAAAACAAAACTCGTCCGCGACGGGCTTCGCATCAAACTGGTCGAAGCCGATTTTTTCAGCGGCGGCGTCGCGATGGCGCGCGCCTCATGCCAGTTGCTGCGAAAGACACAAAACGCGCCAGGCCGGGTCTGGTCGCCGCCGAACTGGGAGGTGCCGGCGCCCGCCGACATCGTGGTCCCGGAGGACCCGCGGCTCGGCATGCATGGCAAATGGACCACCCGTCCGATTGTGGGCGCGATGGGTACGCTCGGCCCGCGGCGGCTGTGGATGAGCGAAGTGCGTGATCTCGTCGAGGGCGCGCCGCTGACGCCGTTCGTGCGGGCCGCAGTGGCGGCGGATTTTGCCAGCCCCTTTGCCAATGCCGGCGATCAGGGCCTGGGCTACATCAACAGCGACGTCACGCTCTATCTGCATCGCCTGCCGGTGAAGGAATGGATCGGTTTTGAAGTGGTGAACCACCACTCAACCGACGGCATCGCGATCGGCGAATGCTTTTTGTACGACCAGCAAGGCCCGATCGGGTCATCCACCGTCGCAGCACTGGCGCAGCGCAAGCCTATGGCGACGGTGGCGCCGCCGCGGTGAGGCGAGCGTCGCGCAAACTCTAAGCCGTCATTGCGAGGAGCGAAGCGACGAAGCAATCCAGCTTTCTTTGCGGCACGATGGATTGCTTCGCGGAGCCTGGCATCGGGCGCGCGTTCGCGCGACCCGTTGGCTAGCAATGACAAGCAGCCCCTCACCCTTCCAGATGCCGCTTCATCTCCGGCCGCGCCTTCAACGCCGCGCCTTGTCTCGCGACGATCTTTGCAATCCGCTCCGGCGCAAAGTTCATGTCGACAAAGCCGGTCGCGGTGTTGGCGACCTCATGATATCTGGCGATCTTGCCGTCGCGGAGCGTCATGATCGCCACGCCCTCGAACATGGCGCGCGCGCCTTTCGCCTCCGGCAGCGTCGAGCGATAGCTGAAGGTGTAGCGCGCGTAGAGCGTCTTGCCGTCGCTCACGGGCTCGTGCATGTCCCAGCGAAAATCGGTCGCCGTGCGATAGAACCAGTCGTCGATCATTTCAGCGATCTTGGCGCGCCCTGCGAACGCCCCATAAAACACGTCGTGATAGACGCCGTCCTCGGTGAACAGCTCGGCGAATTCCGCGCCGTTGCGTTGTTCGACCGCGTCGCAGAAGGCGCGGAGCATGGTTGACATGTTCATGGCGTTTCTCCTGGTTATCCGATTTCCGCCACCGCCGCGATGATACGCGCGATGTCCTGCGGCCGCGACAGCCGGTGGTCGCCATCCTGGATCATGGTCAGCACCACGTCGTCCTTGGGGAGCCGATGCGCCAGCGCAAACGCATGCCGCCATGGCACGTCCGGATCCTGCGCGCCCTGCAGGATGCGAACCGGGCAACCGACATCGATGGCGCTGCCGAGTAGCAGATGGTTGCGGCCCTCCTCGATCAGCGCGCGGGTGATCGGATAGGGCTCGCCATATTGCGAGGGCCGCAGCCACACGCCTTTGGTCTCGATCTCCCGCTTCACTTCGGGCGAAAAGCCGTTCCACATCAGTAGTTCCGTGAAATCGGGCCAGGCCGGCCAGCGATGCGCGGTTACCCCCGCGTTTTGCCAGTTCGCGCGCCAACAGCAGCGCCATCCAGCCGCCCATCGATGAGCCGATCACGACCTGCGGGCCCGAACAGAAGTGGTCGAACACCGCAATGCTCTCTTCCAGCCAACGTCCGATGGTGCCCTCGACGAAGGCGCCGCCGGATTCGCCGTGGCCGGAATAATCAAACCGCACGCAGGCGCGGTTATGCTCGGCGGCCCATTCGTCCAGCGCCAAGGCCTTGGTACCCTTCATGTCCGAATTGAAGCCGCCGAGCCAGAACAGGCCGGGCGCGACGCCGTCGCGGGCGCGCACCGCGATGCGGCGCGCGGCAGCATCTTGGCCGACCTCGATGAAGACGGGCTCGCGCGCGGGGGCGGCGGTATCGGTCATGGGATTGTCACTCAGGTTTCACTGCTGTTTGTGTGGGCAGGCACGATCCATCAACGGATGCCAATACCGGTTTCGAGGGCTATCGCAACACTTGCGGAGCGAACCCCCGCCCTCTATGTGGGCTGATCTGAACGTTCCGTACCAGTAAACGTTGTTCGGCGTGACCAAAATGCCTCGCATTTGATGGTTTCGGCGCGTGGACTTGCGAGTTTGCTTGCCCGCTGCGTCTTATTCCTTCAAACTATCGCCTTCGTTCACAACTTTGGAGAGTTACCCATTCGCCGTCCCAATAGAGCCCCGCCC
>WNFM01333412.1_pt1 | contig 17856 bp, 19 predicted proteins | sample 5400271 | NCBI WGS metagenome assembly WNFM01 (sample SAMN13153352, study PRJNA577476) | soil metagenome | isolation source: 60 cm saprolite on Douglas fir-dominated hillslope | place: USA:California | collected 2013-09-17 | reverse complement strand
CGCCGAGAAGCCGTTATCGCCGCTCCAGGCGAAGGCGATCGTGCCGCTCTCGGTGGCGATGGTCGAGAAGGCGATGAAGGGATTGGCGGCGATGGCGGGGGAGAGCTCGGCGCGGAACACCTCCTCGCCGTTATAGGTGCAGACGAAGCGGGTGATGATGTCGCGCGGAATGAGCGCGCCGTTGAAGCCGACGCGAAAGCCCGATTCCATGGGATGCGAGATCAGCGTCTTGATCTCGATGATCTCGCCGCGCCGGGCCTTGGCCGGAACGTTGATCAGGATACGCGCCGTCACTGGAGGCCCTCGACGCAGGCCGCGATGGTGACGATGACATCGGCGCTGGCGCTCCAGAACGAGCCGTCGCTCATCGCGGCGATGGCGACGACGCGCTGCGCGTCCGCCAGCTTGATGCGGGTGGCGATGCGCGCCCGGCCGGCGCGCGGGCCGAGGCGAGCGGTCAGCACATAAGGCTGCGGATTCTTCTCGTTGAAGACGTGGATCGCCGTGACGTGATCGGCTTCGCTCATCGGGCTCTCCACCGCGACGGTGAGCGGCACGGCATTGCCGTTCTCGACCAGCGAGGGCAGATCGAGCGTCACCCGACCCTGGCGCAGCGGCGCCTCGCCGATGATTTCCGCGATCGCTCCCTGCAGCGCTTCCGGCGTGGCGCGGGCGGGCTCGACGGCGACGATCGAGGCCAGCCCGGCGCCGGCGGCGAGCCGCGCCGAGCCGGCGAGGAATTGGCGTCGCGTGCTGCGAAATTCGTTCATCTCACGGTGCTCTCGTCGCGCAATGTTACCAGAAAGGCGACGACATCCTCGATCTGCTCGGCGCTCAGCACCGGCTTGCCGGCGAAAGCGGGGGCGACGCGCGTCAGCCCTTCGGTGCGATAATAAGGCGGCATGATGGTGTCGGGATTGAGGCGACTGGCATCGACGATGCGCAGGCGCAGCTGCCCCGCCGACCAGCGCGATCCCGCCCCCGCCAGGTTGGGCGCCAGCGTGCCCTGGAACTTCTCCTCGGGGAACGGCCCGCTATGGCAGAGCAGGCACAGCCCGAGCTGGCGGTTGACGATTATGGCGCGGCCGCGCGCCGGATCGCCTTCCGCCTCGCTCAGCGCGGCGGGAATGGCGTCGCCGACGATCGCATAGGGCGGCAGCGCCGCGGCCGCGGCGCTCATCGCGGCAAGCATGATCGCGCCGGCGAGGACGCGCTCAACCGAAGACTTCCGCGGTGATCGTGTTGAACCAGCCATTGGCGAAATCCGCTTCCTCGGCGCGAAACGCCGCCGGCGCCTCGAGCGGGCTGACGCCGCCGGCGCCCTCGACGTCGACCAGCTGGCCCTTCACCGGATGATAGACACCGGCGATCGAGATGCCGTAATCGGGCGCGACGAGACTATAGCAGGTGTTGATCAGCTTGGGCTCGGCGGGCGCGCCGCCGGCGAGCAGCGTCGCCACCGCTTCGGCGCAGATCTTCGCCTGCGCATTCGCCGCGAAGGCCGATTTCGGCATGGCGCCGGCGATCGCCGCGTCGCCGATGACATGGATGTCGGGCTGCAGGGTCGAGGCGAAGCTCACCGGGTCGATCGGGCACCAGCCGGTGCGGTCGGCGACGCCGGCGAGCGCGGCGATGCCGGCCGCCTTCTGCGGCGGGATGACGTTGGCGACGTTGGCCTTGTGCGTGGCGAAATCGGTGGTCAGCGTCAGCGTCGCCGCGTCGACCGCATTGACCTTGCCGCCGGAGGAGAGCGGCACCCATTCGAGGAGACCGGGATAAAGCGCCGCCCAGGCGTTCTGGAACAGCCGCTGCTTCGAGAAAGCATCCTTGGCGTCGAGGATGATGAGCTTGGATTTCGGCTTCCTCGTCTTGAGGTAATAGGCGATCAGGCTCGCCCGCTCGTAGGGGCCGGGCGGGCAGCGGAACGGATTGGCCGGCGCCGCGATGACGACGAGCCCGCCATCCGCCATCGCCTCGAGCTGGCGGCGCAGCAGCAAGGTCTGCTCGCCGGCCTTCCAGGCATGCGGCATGCGCGCGGCGGCCGCCTCGTCATAGCCGGGCAGGCCGCTCCAGTTGAGATCGATCCCCGGCGCCAGGACCAGCCGGTCATATTGCAACACCGCGCCGTTCGCCAGCGTCACCGCATGCGATGGCGGATCGACCGCGACGGCCGGGACGAAGGATAGCGCCACGCCGTCTCGCGCCGGCCCGTCATAGCCGAAACGCTGCGCGTCGAGCTCGCGCAAGCCGGCGATGACGCCGTTGCTGAACGGGCAGGCGATGAAGGTGGCGTTGGCCTCGACCAACGTCACGGCGAGGCGCGGCTCGATCCGCTTCAACGTACGGGCGCAGGTCGCGCCGGCGAAGCCGCCACCGATGACGACGACCCGGCCGCCGGCGCCCTGCGCGAAAGCGGGCAGCGGCAGCAGCGCCGCCGAGGCGCCGGAAGCGGCCTGCTTGAGGAATTCGCGTCGGCTGGTCCGGCTGCCGCTCATGATCCGAGCCCCGCTCATTGTTGCTGCGCCGCCAGCCAGGCGGCGATCGCCTTGGTCTCGTCGTCGCTGAAGCCCTTGGCGATGCGGTCCATGACAGTCGCCGGGCGCTTGCCGGCGCGATAATCCTGCATCGCGGCGACGATGTCGGCGGCAGCGCGGCCGGCGAGACGCGGCACGGTGGTCGCGACGCCGGCGCCCGAAGCGTGGCAGCCCGAGCACGCAGCGGCGCCCGGCGGCGCCGCCGGCGCTGCGACCGGCGACAGCAGGATGATCGCCGCAATGACGAGGCGCGGAACTCGCATGACGCTCCTCTCGCTGCGTGGGCGGCGCCGCGGCGGGCGCCGCCCGTCAAGCCGGACCGATCACGCCCCGGCGAGATCGTGGTTCATCAGCGGGAACGAGCGGATGCGCTTGCCGGTCGCCGCGTAGATGCCGTTGAGCACCGCCGGCGCCGCCACCGCTATGGTCGGCTCGCCGACGCCGCCCCAGAAGCCGCCGGACGGCATCAATATCGCCTCGACTTTCGGCATCTCGTCCATGCGCATGACATTGTAGCTGTCGAAATTGGTCTGCTCGATCGCGCCGTCCTTGACCGTGCATTCGCCGTAGAGCATCGCCGACAGGCCGTAGACGAAGGAGCCGGCGACCTGGCGCTCGATCTGCGCCGGGTTGACGGCGGTGCCGGGATCGGTGGCGGCGACGATGCGGTGGATCTTGAGGCGCCCCTCCTTGCTGACCGAGACCTCGGCACAGGCCGCGACGTAGCTGCCGAAGGCCATGATCTGGGAGAGCCCGTGATAGACGCCCGCCGGCGCCTTGCCGTAGCCGGCCTTCTCGGCCACCGCGTTGAGCACGGCGAGGTGCTTCGGCTTCAAGAGCTTGCGGCGGAACTCGAGCGGATCCTGCCCGGCAGCCTGGGCGAGCTCGTCGATGAAGCATTCGACGTAGATGGCGTTGTGGTTGATGTTCACCCCGCGCCAGAACCCGGCCAGGATGTGGGTGTTGCGCATAGCGTGGTCGATCAGCAGGTTCGGGATGTTGTAGCCGAACACGCCCTCCGCCCCGCCGGGATTGAGGCCCTGGAAAGTGACCGGGTCCATGCCGTTCTGCAGATTCTGCGGCGCCAGCGAGGCGAGAATCGATTGGCCCGAGATCCGCATGTGCAGCCCGACGAGATTGCCGGCGTCGTCGAAGCCGCCGGTCAGCTTGCATTGCGTGATCGGGTGGTAGGCGCAGTGCGTCATGTCCTCCTCGCGCGACCACAGCAGCTTGACCGGCGTGCCCGGCATCTGCATGGCGATGAGGACGGCCTGACGGACATAGTCGCTACGGCCGCGCCGACCGAAGCCGCCGCCGAGCATGACCTTGTGGACATCGCATTTGTCGATCGGCAGGCCGGACGTCTCGGCCACCGTGGCGAGCGCCGCCTCGCCGTTCTGCGTCGGCCCCCAGACCTCGCATTTCTCCGGCGTATAGAGCGCCGTCGCGTTCATCGGCTCCATCGTCGCGTGGTTCTGATAGGGGTAGCTGTAGACCGCCTCGACGGTCTTCGCCGCGCCGGCGAGCGCCGCCTTGGCATCGCCCGCCTTGTTGCCGATATAGGCCTGCTCGGCGTCGAGGCCTTCCTTCAGCATGTCGGCGATCGTCGCGCTCGACACGTTGGCGTTCTCGCCCATGTCCCAGACGACAGGCAGCGCGGCGAGCGCGGTCTTGGCGTTCCAGAAATTGTCGGCGACGACGGCGACCGCGCTGTCGCCGACCGCCACGACCTGCTTCACGCCGCGCATCCCCTTCACCTTGGCGGCGTCGAAGCTCGTCACCTTGCCGCCATTGACCGGACAATCGCGGATCGCCGCGATGAGCATGCCGGGCAGCTTGATGTCGATGCCGTAGATCTGCTTGCCGATCAGCTTGTCGCGCGTGTCGAGCCGCTTGAGGCCCTTGCCGGCGATCTTCCAGTCCTTGACATCCTTGAGCTTGATGTCCTTCGGCGGCTCGATCCTCGCCGCCGCAGCGGCGACCTTGCCGAAGCTCACCGCGCGTCCCGACGGCGCATGGGTGATCACGCTGTTCGCCGCGCTGCATTCCGCGGCCGGCACCTTCCATTCATTGGCGGCGGCCTGGATCAGCATGATGCGAGCGGCGGCGCCGCCCTGGCGGACATACTCGTGCGATTCGCGGATGCCGCGGCTGCCGCCGGTGGAGAAATTGCCCCAGACGCGCTTGCGCGCGACGTTCTGGCCGGGCGTCGGATATTCGGTCGTCACCTTCGACCAGTCGCATTCCAGCTCCTCCGCGACGAGCTGGGCGAGGCCGGTGAGCGTGCCCTGGCCCATCTCGGAGCGGGCGATGCGGATGACGACGGTGTCGTCGGGCTGGATGACGACCCAGGCATTGACCTCCGGCACCGTCTCGGCGGCGACGGCGCCGTCGCCGAATGGAATGCGCAGGCCGAGCGAAAGGCCGCCGCCGACCGCGGCGGCGCCGACCAGGAAAGCGCGACGGTCGATCCGGAGAGGGGTGTCCAGCATGGCGTTGCTCATGGCTGCATCCTCCCTCAGGCCTCGGCAGCGGCGTGGATCGCCGCGCGAACCTGCTGATAGGTGCCGCAGCGGCAGATATTGGTGATCGCGCCGTCTATATCCTCGTCGGTCGGCTTCGGGTTGTCCTTGAGCAGGGCCGCCGCGGCCATGATCATGCCGCTCTGGCAATAGCCGCATTGCGGCACGTCGTGATCGAGCCAGGCCTGCTGCACCTTGTGCAGCGCGCCGTCGGGCGCGAGGCCCTCGATCGTGGTGATCGGCTTGCCGGCGGCGGCGCTGACCGGAACCGAGCAGGACCGCGTCGCCACCCCGCCGATATGGACGGTACAGGCGCCGCATTGCGCGATGCCGCAGCCGTATTTGGTACCGGTCAAGCCGATCGTGTCGCGCAACACCCAAAGCAGAGGTGTCCGCGGATCGACATCCGCCTGATAGGTTTTTCCGTTCACGTTGAGGGTCGCCATTCCCAGTCTCCTTCGCGCTGCTCGCTACCCCCGTCGCGAGACGAACAAAACCGCCTGACCAGTGACCGCGTCGGCGCTCGGGCAGTAGAGCCGCCCTGCCCTGACCAACTGATCGCTCCCGTCTGCCGGCCTAAATTCCTGATTCGCCACTACATGATTCCACAGATTTCGCGGCAAGCAAACCGCCGAGCCGCGTCGCCACGCGACGCCCACCGGTCGATCACGCATTCTTGATGCCGATCACGGCGCGGGCATCGGTCCGACCACGAGCTGCGGATCGAGACGCAGCTGGAACCACTCCATCCCCCAATGGAGATGGGGCCCGGTGACCCGTCCGGTCGCGCCGACCAGGCCGATCTGCTCGCCTTGGCGCAGGCGCTGCCCGGGCTTGACGTCGATGCGCGAGAGATGCGCATAGCTGGTCTCGAGCCCGTAGCCGTGATCGATCAGTATCGTATTGCCGGTGAGGAAAAGCTCGGCGGCGAAGCGCACCACCCCGCCGCCGGCGGCGACGATCGGCGAGCCCGCCGGCGCGGCGATGTCGACGCCCATATGCGGCGCGCGCGGCTCGCCATTGAGAATGCGCTGGCTGCCGTAGACGCCGCTGATCGGCCCGCGTGCCGGCCAGATCATCGGCGTGGCGAAATCGGTGTCCGTGCCGGCGATCTCGCGCAGCGCGCGGATATCGCTCGCCTCGCGTTTGATGCGCGCAAGCTCGGCCGGGTCGGGCGTCACCGTGTTCTGCGGCACCCCGTCGACGCGCTGGATATCGTATTCCCGCTGCCCGATGTCGAGACGGCGCTCCTCGCGCTCGCCATCGGGCAGGGTGACGATGAGGATGGAGACCGTCGTGTCGCGCCCGAAGCCGAAGACGAAGCGGCCGTCAGGCGTCACCGGCACCGCGCGTTCGTCGAGCGTCACCGTGGCGCCTGATATCGTCGTGCCGAGCACGAGCCCGCCCTGGACGAACTTGCCGGCGAGGTCGAGCGCAGAAGCGGTCACGGGTATGAGGCAAAGCGCGAGGAGAAGCAAAGCGCGCTGGCACAACGGCCTCGCATCCTTCGAGATGCGCCTGACGACGCTCCTCAGGATGAGGTCCAATGTAGATGGCATTAGCAAATACACCTCATCCTGAGGAGCGCTCGAAGAGCGCGTCTCGCCGTTCGAGACGCCGCCTTGCGGCGGCTCCTCACGGTGAGGGGACGCACCATGCCGATCCAAGGTGGAGACTCCCATCACAGCAGCTTCGGCTGTTCGGGTTTCGTCGCCGCCGGCTTGGCGGCACGGCGGCGACCGCCGCTCGTCACTGCTACCTCGCCATCATGGAAGCCGAGCGTCAGCGTCATCTCCTCATGGATCGCGGCGGCGCTGGTCACCGCCTCGCGCTTGGCGTCGAGCACCACGGCATAGCCGCGGCGCAGCACGTTCTGATGCGAGAGAGCGTGGCTGTCGAGCCGGCCGCCGAGATTGTCGAGCCGCTCGCGGCGCTGACGCAGCAGGCGCTCGGCGGCGCCGTCGAGGCGTGGGGCGTGGTCGGCCAGGCGCCGCCGCGCGCGCTCGATCTCGACGCGCAGCAGATCGGCACGCATCCGCTCGGCGAGGCCGGCGATGCGGCGACGCTCGAGGGCGAGGAAATGCTCGAAGGCGCGGCGTGCCCGTTGTGCCGAATCGGCAAGGGTACGCTGCTTCTCGCCGATCTGTTGGCGCGGATGACGCAGCCTAGCCGCCAAGGTCGCGATCTCGCCGCGCCACAGGCGCAGGCGCGAGGTGAGGGCGAAGCCGAGCCGCTCGCTGCGGTCGTCGAGCAGCTGCGCCTTGGCGCCGATGAGGGCGAGCGGGTCGGGCAGGCCGCGCGCCAACCCCTCGAGCCGTACGCGCCGATCGGCGAAGAGTCGCGCCAGCCCGCTGCTCAGCCGTCCGGCCTTCGCCGCCATCTCGGCCCGGAGGTCGAGGCGCACCGGCACCGCCATCTCGGCGGCGGCGCTCGGCGTCGGCGCGCGGCGGTCGCTGGCGAGATCGATCAGCGTGGTGTCGGTCTCGTGGCCGACCGCCGAGATCAGCGGGATCGTCGAGGCGGCGGCGGCGCGCACGACGATCTCCTCGTTGAACGGCATGAGATCCTCGAGGCTGCCACCGCCGCGCGCCACGATGAGGAGATCGGGTCGCGGGATCGCCCCGCCGGAGGCGATCGCGTTGAACCCGGCAATGGCGGCAGCGACCTGGGCCGCCGCACCGTCGCCCTGCACCGCGACCGGCCAGATCAGGACTTGGCGCGGGAAGCGATCGGCGAGACGATGGAGGATATCGCGGATGACGGCGCCGGTCGGCGAGGTGACGACGCCGATCACCGCGGGCAGGAAGGGCAGCTTGTGCTTGCGCGTCTCGGCGAAGAGTCCTTCGGCGGCGAGACGAAGCTTGCGGTCCTCGAGCAGCTTGAGCAGCGCGCCGACCCCGGCAAGCTCCATCGTCTCGAGGACGAGCTGGTATTTCGAGCGACCGGGAAAGGTGGTGAGACGCCCGGTGCAGACGACCTCCATGCCGTCCTCGGGCTTCACCGTCAGGCGCAAGGCGGTGCCGCGCCAGCACACCGCGTCGAGCACCGCGTCCGCGTCCTTGAGGGCGAGATAGCAATGGCCGGAGGAATGGCGCTTGAAGCCGGAGATCTCGCCGCGCACGCGGACATAGGAGAAGCTCTCCTCGATGCGGCGCTTCAGCGCGCTCGACAGCTCGCTGACGGTATATTCCGGCAGGTTGGCGCGCGGCGCGCCGGCGGCAGGTGCGGTTTCGCTCACAGGAGGGATTTCAGTCATGCGGCGCTATGATACAAGAGCCGGCGCCGTGCCGCGACACTCCCCTTGGAAGCCTCTCCCGTTTGCGGGAAAGGGCCCTTCCAAGAACCCTCTCCCGCCTGCGGGAGAGGGCAGGGTGAGGGTTCAGGAGCGCCGGCGGATGAGGATTATTGGCGCTCTCATAGCGCAGAGCCCTCACCCCTACCCTCTCCCGCAGGCGGGAGAGGGGGAAGCAATCGGACCCTCTCCCGCAAGCGGGAGAGGGAGAAGCAGTGGCTCCCTCTCCTGCAGGAGAGGGCGAATTTTGATGCAGCAACGGAGGCATGCGCATGCGGGTTCTCGTCGTCGGCTCGGGCGGGCGCGAGCATGCCTTGTGCTGGGCGATCGCCGCCTCGCCGCTCTGCGACAAGCTCTATTGCGCACCGGGCAATGCCGGGATCGCCGCCGAGGCCGAATGCGTGGCGATCGCGGCGATGGATCTCGACGGGCTGGTCGGCTTCTGCCGGAATGAGCGCATCGATTTCGTCGTCGTCGGTCCCGAGCAGCCGCTGGTTGCCGGGCTGGTCGACCGGCTCGAGGACTCCGGCATCGCCGCCTTCGGCCCGAGCCAGGCGGCAGCCGCGCTCGAAGGCTCGAAAGGCTTCACCAAGGATTTCTGCGCCCGCCACGCCATCTCGACCGCCGCCTATCGCCGCTTCACCGATGCCGCTTCCGCCAAGGCCTATATCGCGGCGCAGGCGATGCCGATCGTCGTCAAGGCGGATGGGCTGGCCGCCGGCAAGGGGGTGACCGTCGCCCACAACGTCGCCGAGGCGCAGGAAGCGGTCGATGCGGCGATGCGCGACGGCCGCTTCGGCAGTGCGGGGGCGGAGCTCGTCGTCGAGGCGTTCCTCGCCGGCGAGGAGGCGAGCTTCTTCGCCCTGGTCGACGGCGTCCACGCGCTGCCGCTCGCCGGCGCGCAGGACCATAAAGCGGTCGGCGACGGCGATACCGGCCCCAATACCGGCGGGATGGGCGCCTATTCGCCGGCGCCGTGCCTGACGCCGGCGCTCGAGGCCGAGGTGATGGCGCGGATCATTCAGCCGACCGTCGCCGGGATGGCCAAGGAGGGCCGCCCCTTCAAGGGCATCCTCTATGCCGGGCTGATGCTGACGGCGGATGGGCCGCAGCTCATCGAGTACAACACCCGCTTCGGCGATCCGGAATGCCAGGTGCTGATGATGCGGCTGAAGAGCGACCTGCTGCCGGCGCTGATCGCGGCGCGCGACGGCGCGCTCGGGGATTTCGATCTGCGCTGGCGCGACGAGACCGCGCTCTGCGTCGTCCTCGCCGCCGAGGGTTACCCTGGCGAGCCGCTCAAGGGCACCGAGATCCGGGGCCTGGAAGGTGCCGGAGATGGCATCGAGGTCAAGATCTTCCACGCCGGAACGCGCGAAGAAGGCGGCAAGATCCTCGCCGATGGCGGCCGCGTACTCGGCGTCACGGCGCTCGGCGCCACTGCCGCCGAGGCGCAGCGCCGGGCCTATGACGCGGTCGACCGCATCGACTGGCCGGAGGGTTTCTGCCGGCGCGACATCGGCTGGCGGGCGGTGGGAAGTCGCTGAACGCGAAAATCACCTGCCTCTGGGCGCCGCCTGTGCTCTGATGGACGCAGGCCGATCGGGCGCGGCGACGACAACGATAATCGGGAGGACGGGATGGACAACGCCGGAATCAACCAGAGCGTAGCGGCCGCGCCGGGATCGCGGACCGCTTTCTGGCCGCAGGGCTGGTGGCGCATCGTCGACACCAAGATCGGCATCGTGCCGCTGCCGATCTTCGTCATCCTGATCTTCGTCATCACCGGCTTCACGCTGACCGGCGCGGTGCCGTCCGACATATTGATGGCCATCGTGCTCTTGTCGATGGGCGGCTTCGCCTGCGCCGAGCTCGGCAAGCGCATCCCGATCATCCGCAATATCGGCGCGGCGGCGATCTTCGCCACCTTCATCCCGTCCTACCTCGCCTTTCATCATCTGCTTCCGGACTCGATTCTCAAGGCGACGGTCGATTTCACCAAGAACTCGAATTTCCTCTACCTCTTCATCTCCTGCATCATCGTCGGCTCGATCCTCGGCATGGATCGCCACGTGCTGGTCAAGGGCTTCCTCAAGATCTTCGTGCCGCTCGGAATCGGCTCGCTCGCCGCCGGCGCCGTCGGCACGCTGGTCGGCACCCTGCTCGGTCTCGGCGCCTATCACACCTTCTTCTTCATCGTCGTGCCGATCATGGCCGGCGGCGTCGGCGAGGGCGCCATCCCGCTGTCGATCGGCTACGCCGAGATCCTGCACCAGCCGCAGGGCGATTTCTTCGCCCAGGTGCTGCCTCCCGTCATGCTCGGCAGCCTGACCGCGATCCTGTTCTCGGGCATGCTCAACTATGTCGGCAAGCGCTACCCCCATTTGACCGGCGAGGGCCGGCTGCAGCCGGACGAGCACGACGATCTGCCGCCGGGGGACGAGCCGATTTCCGGCCAGTCCGACGTGACGACGATCGCGGCAGCCGGCGTCACCGCGGTGACGCTCTACCTCATCGGCCTGCTCGGGCAGCGTCTGTTCGGCTTTCCGGCGCCGGTGGCGATGCTGTTCATCGCCGTCGTGCTGAAGCTCACCCAGGCGGTGTCGCCGCGGCTCCAGCTGGGCGCCTTCGTCGTCTTCAAGTTCTTTCAGACCGCCGTCACCTACCCGCTGCTCTTCGCCATCGGCGTGTCGCTGACGCCGTGGGACAAGCTGGTCGCCGCGTTCAACCTGCGCTATCTCATCACCATCGTCTCGACGGTGGTGACGCTGATGGCGACCGGCTTCATCGTCGGGCGGTGGCTCAAGATGTATCCGATCGACACCGCCATCGTGAATGCCTGCCATAGCGGCCAAGGCGGCACCGGCGACGTCGCCATCCTGACCGCCGCCAACCGCATGCAGCTGATGCCCTTCGCGCAGATCGCCACCCGCATCGGCGGCGCCATCACGGTGACCATCGTGCTCATCATCTTGTCGCGGCTTGGCTAGCCACCGCGAATAGCGGCAGGCGGAGCGTCGCTCGCAGCCCGCCCTCCGGGCGATCGGTGAGCGCGATGTCGCCGCCATGGGCGCGCGCGATCGTCCGCGCGACGGCGAGACCGAGCCCGGCGCCGCCGGTCTCGGGGTTGCGCGAGGCCTCGCGGCGGTAGAATGGCTGGAACACGACCTCGCGCTCGCCGGCGGGGATGCCAGGCCCGTCATCGTCGATCGCGACGCTCGCCTCGCCCGCCGCGACGGCGAGCCGCACCCGCGCGACGCCGCCATATTTCACCGCGTTGTCGATCAGATTGCTCAAGGCGCGGCGCAGCGCCAGCGGGCCGCACAGCACGATCGCCGCGCCGCCGCCGAGATAGCAGACATTCTCGCCGGCTTCGGCGGCGTCCTCGCAAACGCCCTCGACCAGCGTCGCGAGATCTGTGGCGATGCGGGCTTCCTGCGCCGCATCGTCGCGGGCGAAAGACAAGGTCGCATCGATCATCTCGCTCATCGCCGCGAGATCGGCCAGCATGCGCCGCTGCTGATCGGATTCCTCGATCAGCTCGGCGCGCAGGCGCAGACGGGTCAAGGGGGTGCGCAGATCGTGCGATATCGCGGCGAGCATCCGCGTGCGGTCGTCGACGAAACGGCGCAGCCGTTCCTGCATGCGGTTGAAGGCGCGGATCGCGATGCGCAGCTCGGTCGGCCCCTGCTCGGCAAGGGCCGGCGCCTGCGGATCGAGGCCGAGCCGCTCGGCGGCGCGCGCGAAGGCGGCCAGCGGCTTGGCCAAGCGCCGCGCGGCGAAGACCGAGAGCAGCGCGACGATGGCGCCGACCAGGGTCAAGCGCAGCGCCAGCGGCGTCCATGACATTGCCGGCGGCGGCCCGCCCGCGGCGCTGAGCGCGAGCCAGGCGCCATCGGCGAGCGGCAGCTCGACATGCAGCCCCGGCGGCGGCCCGACCAGAATCGGCCGCACCGCATCGCCGAGCGCCGCCTGGATGCGCCGGCGGACCATCTCGTGGCGGTGATCGGGCGGCGGGCCCGGCGCGAGCGTCGGGCCGGGCGCGATCGCGACGACCACTTGTCGGCGCGACAATGCCGTCAGCAGTGCCGGCCGATCGGCCGGCGGCGCCGCCTCGAGCAGCTGCGCGATCACCGCCATCCGCTCGGGCAGCGGCGGCCCCGGCGGCAGCGGCGCGCCTTCGATCAGCCACAGCGCGCCGTTCACCAGCTGGGTGGCGAAGAGGGCGATGACGATCATCGCGGCAAGCCGGGCGGTGAGGCTCACGACGCGACCACCGGCACGGCGAAGAGATAGCCGCCGGCGCGCACCGTATGAATGAGGTCGGCGCCGATCTTGCGGCGCAGCCGGCTGACCTGAACGTCGACGCTGCGGTCGAATGGCGCAGCGGCGCGGCCGCGCGCGAGATCGAGCAGCTGATCGCGCGTCAGCACGCGCTGCGGGTGCTCGACGAAGGCGCGCAGCAGCTCGTATTCCGCTGCGCGCAGCGGGATCAGCACGCCGCTCGGCGAGAAGAGCTGCCGCCGCGCGGTATCGAGATGCCAGCCGGCGAAGGCGAAGCGGCGTGCGCCACCGCCGCGTGCGGGACCGCCGCCGCGTCGCAGCACCGCCTTGATGCGGGCCAGCAGCTCGCGCGGGTTGAACGGCTTGGCGACATAGTCGTCGGCGCCCATCTCGAGCCCGACGATGCGGTCGGTCTCGTCGCCCATGGCGGTCAGCATGATGACGGGAAGGCTCGATTCCGCGCGCAGCCGCCGACACAGGCTGAGCCCGTCCTCGCCGGGCAGCATGAGATCGAGCACCACGAGGTCGATGCGCGCCTCGCCGAGCAGGCGCATCATCGCCGCGCCGTCGCCGACGCTGCTCACGCGATAGCCGTGCTTGACGAGAAAGCGGCCGAGCAGCGTGCAGATCTCGCGGTCGTCGTCGACGACGAGCAGATGGGGGGCGGGTGTCGCGTTCACGGCAGGCGATGATGCAATCCGCATCGCAGCGCTGCTAGCGCCAAATTGTAACCGCGTGTTGCCGCCCCCGGCAGCGGACACAGAGGGCAACAGACGGGACATAGGACAGCAATGCGGCGGCGCCAGATTGCCGACCCTCGAAGCCGACAGGAGTGATGCGATGAGACAATCGCTGTTCTGGGCCGCCATCGCCACCGGCGCCATTCTGATGATCGCCGCCATGGCCTTTGCCCAGACGTCTTCAGGGTCGCCGCCGGGAACGCCGCCGATGCCACAAGCGGATGGCCGCTTCGCCGGCCCGCCCGGAATGCCTGTTCCGATGCCTGGTCCGATGATGCTGCGCATGATGCCGGGGATGATGCCGGGACCAGGGCCGATGGCGGCGCTCTGCGGCGATCGCGATGCCGCCCTGGCTGGCATCTTCGCCTTCGCGCGGACCAAGCTGGCGATCGCCGACGCGCAAGCCGCCGCCTGGGACAAGTTCACGACGGCGGTGCGCGGCGCGATCGAGCCGCTGGTGCAGTTCTGCCCGGCGCCGCCCCAACCGAACGAGCCGCCGGCGAGCCTGCCGCAGCGTCTGGCGCGCATGGAGACTTTCGAGACGGCGCGGCTCGAAACGCTGAAACGTCTGCGCGCGGCGCTCGACGAGCTCTATCCCCAGCTCAGCAACGAGCAGAGGCAGATCGCCGACCGCCTGCCGCCGCATCTGTGAGCGGCGCGGCGCTAGCGTTTCGCCTGGAAGAAATCGCGCAGCAGACGAGCGGCGCGCTGCTCGTCGATGCCGCCATAGATTTCCGGCCGGTGATTGCAGCCCGGCTGCTCGAAGATGCGCGGCCCGTGCTCGACGCCGCCGCCCTTGGGATCGTAGGCGGCGAAATAGACCCGGCGCAGCCGCGCCAGGGCGATCGCCGCGGCGCACATCGGGCAGGGCTCGAGCGTGACATAGAGATCGCAATCCGCAAGACGCGGCGTGCCGCGTTGCGCGGCGGCCTGGCGCAGCACCAGCATCTCGGCATGGGCGGTCGGGTCGGCGAAGGCCTCGACGCGATTGCCGGACACGGCGAGCACCGTCTCGCCGGCGACCAGCACGGCGCCGACCGGCACCTCGCCACCGGCGGCGGCGCGCGCGGCCTCGGCGAGGGCGAGAGTCATGAAAGGCGAGCTCAACGGCGGCATCGCGACGGTTTAACCACGAAGAGCGCGTGACGCGAAGCAGAAGATTTGCCGGCGCGGCGGACCCTTGCGGTTACCCGCCAGCCGCACCACCTGACTGATATCGCGACTTTCAGCTTCGGCGTCTTGCCGCCCGGCCCGCTGCGGGGCACTCCTCCAAGATATCCATGAAGCCGCTAATCGCAATGCGTCCACCCATGACCGGGCGGACGCATTCAACGCATGTCCTGGGAGGTCATCATGGCTGTCGGCACCGTTAAATGGTTCAACGCCCAGAAGGGTTTCGGCTTCATCCAGCCGGACAATGGCGGGCCCGACGTCTTCGTGCATATCAGCGCCGTCGAGCGCGCCGGCATGTCCACCCTCGCCGAGGGCCAGAAGATCAATTTCGACGTCGTCACCGAGCGCGGCAAGCTCGCCGCCGCCAATATTCGGGCGGCCTGATCGTCGGCCGGATCCAACACGCATGATCCTCGTCCGAGGACCTTGAATGAGCGGCGGCCTCGCCAGAGGCCGCTTTTTTTCGCCCCGTGCGCTCGCGCCTCTCCCCAGGACTACCGCCGACGATGTCCTTCTCTGCACCACTCCGCGCCTCCGCCGCGTCGCCGACAGCGCCGCGGCCGTGGCGCGAGATCATCGCACCCTATGCCAAGCCGAGCGGCCGCCACGCCACGACCCAGCTCCTCAACACCGGTCTGCCGTTCCTCATCATCATGGCCGCCTTGTTCTGCGGGCTCGATCACGGCATCTGGGCGACATTGCTGCTCGCCTTGCCTGCCGCCGCGCTCGTCGTGCGTCTCTTCATCATCCAGCACGATTGCGGCCACCATTCCTTCTTCAAATCGCGGCGCGCCAACGATCTGCTCGGCCGGGTGATCGGCGTCTTCACCCTGACGCCCTACAATTTCTGGCGGCGCAGCCATGCGCACCATCATGCGACATCGGGCAATCTCGACCGCCGCGGTACCGGCGACGTCAATACCTTGACGGTGCGCGAGTACCTGTCGCGCCCCACCTGGCGGCGCCTCGCCTACCGGCTCTATCGCCATCCGCTGGTCATGTTCGGCATCGGCCCTGCCTATCAGTTCTTCATCCGCCACCGCATTCCCACGGGCAACCCGCTGCGCCATCGGCAGAATTGGCTGAGCATCCTCGGCACCAACGCGGTGCTCGCCATCATCATCGCAATCATCGCCCTGACCATCGGGCTGCGGCCGCTGTTGCTCGGCTACATGCCGGTGATGCTGATCGCCGCCTCGATCGGCGTCTGGCTCTTCTACGTCCAGCATCAATTCGAGAACACCTATTGGGCCGGCGAGGCGGAGTGGCGCTTCGATACCGCCGCTCTCGAGGGCTGCTCCTATTACGACCTGCCGCGCGTGCTGCACTGGATCTCCGGCCATATCGGCCTGCACCATCTGCATCATTTGTCGAGCAAGATCCCGAACTATCGCCTGCGCGACTGCTTCGAGCAGAACCCGGAATTCTGGCGCGCCAAGCGGCTGAGCCTGCTCGGCAGCCTCCGCTGCGCCCGCCTCGCCGTGTGGGACGAGCAGGAGCGCAAGCTGATCGCGTTCCGCCAGCTGCGCCGCCGACCGCTAGCGAGCCGCTCGCGCCTGGTGCCTTAAGCGGCAATTAACCTTGTTCGGCGATTATCTCGGGCGACCCGCGTGCAGGAAATGCGATGGACCGTTTCGCCTCACCGTTGCGATCAAGTCGCGTCGAGGCCGTCGAGCTCGACCCGACGAGCGAGCGCTATCCGGATCTGCAGCGCGTCCGCACCTATTGGGCCGAACGGCGCCAGGGGCGCTTTGCGCCGCGGCGCGGTGATATCGACCCGGCCGATCTCGTCGCCGTCCTGCCGCGCATCATGCTCGCCGATGTGGTGGCCGAGCCACTCGACTTCCGCTACCGCCTGAGCGGCACCGCGATCAGCGACGTCCACCACAAGAACATGACGGGCAAGAGCCCGCGCGACCTGATGCCCGAAGCCTACGCCGCCTTGATCCACGGCCATTATTGCGAAGCCGTGCGCCGGCGCGAGCCGCTCCTCCATCTCATCGTGCTCGACACCGTCGAGCGGTCGCGCTCCTACGCGCGGCTGCTATTGCCGCTCTCCGAGGATGGCAACGCCGTGACGATGCTGCTGACGATCGACAGCGCCGAGCAGAACACGCGGGCGCTCAAGGACTACTTCGCCGAGGTCACGCGCGGCTGAGGCGCCCGCCGGCCTACGGCGCGAAGCGGGCGCGCAGCGGCTCGGGAATCGCCACCGGGCGGCGGGTCGACAAGCGGATGAAGAGACCGGTCTGCTCGGCGGTCGCATAGCTCAATTCATCGCCGACGAATTCCGCCGCGAGGATCCAGCGGATGCGCTCCATGCGCTTGACCCAGATGCGGCCGCGCGGGCGGTCGCGGATGGTCAGGGGGCGGGCGTAGCTGATGCGCGTCTCGAGCAGGATCGGCGCAACATCGTCGGCGAGCGCCCGCGGCAACGGATAGGCTTCGTCCATCATGGCGAGGCGGAGATCCTCGAGCCAGCGAATGTAGACGATGTTCGAGACGATGCCGGCGAAGTCGACGTCGTAGGTCTTGACCATGATGTCGCGCTCGACGACGCGTCCGACCGGCGCATCCATCTAGGCGGCCACCGCGACGGCGGGCCAGAACAGCGGCGGCGGGCGCAGCGTCTTGCCGCGCGCCGCGCGCTCGGCCGCCGGCAGCACGTCGCAGCTCGGCCACAGCCCGCTGGCAAGCGCGGCGGCATAGCCCTCGGGCAGCCCGGCGGTGCGCATCTTCGCCGCGGCGGCCGCGTCGTCGTATTCGAGGCTGTGATGCTCGACCAGGAGCCCGCCACGCTGCGGCGTCAGCGTCGCGTACCAGACAAGCGGCGTCCCGTCATTGGCCGGCATGCCGATGGCGCCGGCATTGTGCCACAGCCTGCCGTCGACGAGCTGGCTGAAGGGCAGGCCGCAATGGCCGGCAAGGATGCCGTCGCAACCGGCGAAGGCGAGCTCGGCACGTTTCACGGCAAGGCCGGTCGAGGCGAAGATGAAGCGGTTGATGCGGCGGGCGCCGCCATGGATGACGGCGAGGCGCCGGCCGCCGACGACGAGATCGAGGCGGCGCGGCAGCAAGCGCATCCAGCGCCGGCTCGCCGCGTCGAGGCTGCGCTGCGCGTGGGCGTACCAGGCGACGGAGAGGGCGGCGCAGGCGGTCCCCTCGACGAAGCCGCAGCCGCAATCGCCGGCGCCGCCACCGAGCGATTCCTCGCAATTGCCCATGACGACCCGGATGCCGGCGCGGCGGATCAGCGACGTCGTCGCCAGCGCGTCGGCGGCATAGGCGACGACATCGCCGGTGCAGACGAT
>WNFM01022376.1_pt1 | contig 17863 bp, 20 predicted proteins | sample 5400271 | NCBI WGS metagenome assembly WNFM01 (sample SAMN13153352, study PRJNA577476) | soil metagenome | isolation source: 60 cm saprolite on Douglas fir-dominated hillslope | place: USA:California | collected 2013-09-17 | reverse complement strand
ATGAAGAACACGAACACCTGGCCCGAGAGGTCGCCGAGCTGGTGCGCGAAGGCGATGAAGTTCATGTTGACGGCGAGCAGCATCAGCTCGATCGCCATCAGCAGGATGATGAGGTTCTTGCGGTTGAGGAATATTCCGACCACGCCGATCGCGAAGAGCAGCGCGCCGAGGACGAGGAAGTGCTGGAGCGGAATCATGGCGCGGCGCCGGGCGTGGTCGAGCTGTCGATCGACACCTGCTTCACGATCCGCAGGCGGTCGGCCTTGTTCGCCGAGAGCTGCACCGCCGGATCCTGGTACTTGGTCTGCTTGCGGCTGCGAAGCGTGAGCGCGATCGCGGCGATGATCGCGACCAGCAGGATCACCGCGGAAATCTCGAAGGGGAAGACGTAGTCGGTGTAGAGCACCTGCCCGAGCAGCTTGGTGTTGGACGCCATGGGCGCCACCGCGGCGGGGGCCGAACCGCTCGCGCCGCGCCACGCGAGAGCCGCCATCTCGCCCGCCATCAGCACGCCCACGACGAGCGCGATCGGCAGGTGCCGCCAGAAGCCCTCGCGCATCAGGTCGACGTTGATGTCGAGCATCATCACGACGAAGAGGAAGAGCACCATCACCGCGCCGACGTAGACCAGCACCAGCGTGATGGCGAGGAACTCGGCGTAGAGCAGCAGCCAGAGCGCCGCGGCGGTGAAAAAGGAGAGCACCAACCAGAGGGCGGAGTGCACGGGGTTGCGCACGATGACCACCAGGCCCGCGGAAGCGAGCAGGATGAGGCCGAAGGCGTAGAAGAGCGCGAGTGCGAAGTCCATTGTTAAGTGTCGGCTCGTTCCCCGACCATGCTAGCGGTAAGCCGCGTCTTCGCCGCGGGCGGCGGCGATCTGCGCTTCGTATTTGTCGCCGATCGCGAGCAGCATCGGCTTGGTGTAAAGGAGGTCGCCGCGCTGTTCGCCGTGGTACTCGAGGATGTGGGTCTCGACGATGGAGTCGACCGGGCAGCTTTCCTCGCAGAAGCCGCAGAAGATGCACTTCACCAGGTCGATGTCGTAGCGCGTCGTGCGGCGCGTGCCGTCATCGCGCTGCTCGCTCTCGATGGTGATGGCGAGCGCGGGGCAGACCGCCTCGCACAGCTTGCAGGCGATGCAGCGCTCCTCGCCGTTGGGATAGCGGCGCAGCGCGTGCAGCCCGCGGAAGCGCGGGCTCATCGGCGTCTTCTCCTCCGGGTACATCACCGTGATCTTGCGGGCGAAGAGGTGGCGCCCGGTGAGGCGCATGCCCTTGAAGAGCTCCGCGAGCATGAAGCTAGAGACGATGTCCTTGGCGCGGGCGAGCATGGCGTTACTTTCCGAACCAGATGGAGAACGGGAACGTCTGGGCGACGGGCGGCATCATCATCAGCCCCACCACGACGATCCACACCAGCGTGATGGGGATGAACACCTTCCAGCCGAGCCGCATGATCTGGTCGTAGCGGAAACGCGGGAAGGTCGCCCGGACCCACAGGAAGGCGAACATGAAGAACGAGATCTTGGCGAGCAGCCAGAGGATGCTCGGGCTCGCGAGCCACGAGAACGCTGCGCCGGCCTCGCGGACGGCGGGGAACGCGAAGGGCGAGAGCCAGCCGCCCCAGAATACGAGCGCGGAAATGGTCGCGATGAGGATCATGTTCGCGTACTCGGCGAGGAAGAAGACCGCGAAGGTCATCCCCGAGTACTCGACGTGGAATCCGGCGACGATTTCGCTCTCTCCCTCGGCCACGTCGAAAGGCGCGCGGTTGGTCTCGGCGAGCCCGGCGATGTAGTGGATCGCGAACATCGGCAGCAGCGGCAGCCAGAACCAGCCGAGGAAGCCGTAGTCGCTCGCCTGGCGCATGACGATCTCGGAGAGGTTCATGCTCTGGCCGGCCATGAGCACGCACACCAGCGCGAAGCCCATCGCCAGCTCGTAGGAAACCATCTGCGCCGCGGCGCGCATCGCGCCGATGAAGGCGTACTTCGAGTTCGACGCCCAGCCCGCGATGATGACGCCGTAGACGCCCATCGAGGTCATGGCGAGCATCAGCAATATCGCCGCATCGGCGTTCGAGACCACCCACCCGGGCGCGAACGGGATGATCGACCACGCGGCGAGCGCGGGACCCACCGAGACGATCGGCGCGAGCAGAAAGAGCCCACGTGAGGCGCCCGCCGGAATGATCTGCTCCTTCATGAGCAGCTTGATCGCATCCGCGATCGGCTGCAGCACGCCCTTCCAGCCGACGCGGTTCGGTCCCTTGCGCACCTGGATCCAGCCGATCACCCAGCGCTCGACCAGCTGGTAGTAGAGCACCGTGAGCAGCAGCGGCACGAGGACCATTGCGATCATGACGACGGTGCGCCCGACGCTGAACGCCTGCGGCCCCCACTCGGAACCGAGGTAGTGGGTCGTGAAGCCACGCGCGTAGTCCTGGACCCGGCCGAGGAGCTGCTCGATCATGCGACTGCCGCCTCGCGTGCCTTCTCGACGGCAACCTCACCCTCGCCCAGCGCCGCCGTCTCGGCGATGCCGCGCGCGATGCGCAGCGCCCCGTCCGGCAGCGCGGCGTCGAGCCGCACGGTGAGCGTGGCTTCCCCGCCGCCCTGGCGCACACGCGCGGTCCCGCCCTCGGCGAGCCCGAGGCGAGCCAGCGTCGCGGCGTTGGCGCGCAATGCGCGGGCGTCCTTGCCATCGCGAGTCTTCTGCAGCGTCGCGGAGCGACGCACGAGGGCGTCGGTCGCGTAAATCGGAAACTCGGCCACGCGCTCGAGCGTGCCGGCGGCTGCGCCGGGTTTCGACGCGACGGCCTCGCACGTGCCGCCGAGCCCCGCGCGCGCCCACGTCTGCAAGTCCGGCGCGATCCGCGCGCGGACCGCATCCAACGTGTCGGCGTTGAATTCGGCGATCTCGAGCATCGCGCCCAGCATGCGCAATACCTTCCATGCAGGACGCGCATCGCCTTGCGGCTTCACCGCGGCGTTGAACGACTGCACGCGACCTTCCATGTTGACGTAGGTGCCGCCGCTTTCCGACCAGGCCGCGATCGGCAGCATCACGTGCGCGGCGTCGGTGGTTGCATTGCGGTAGGCCGAGAGGGCGACGCCGAAATCCGCTTGCGCGAGCGCGGCGAGCGCTTGCGGGCCCATGTCGAGCTCAGCCTCGACTCCGGCGACGACATAGGCGCGTCGCGGCTTGGCGATCATGGCGCGCGCGTCGAGTCCTTTCACCGGAACGGCGCCGGCGAGGTGGGCACCGACCGCGTTGGCGCCGTCGGGCAGCACGCCGACGATGGCCCCGGTCGCGCGGCCGATTTCCTGGGCGAGGGCGAGCAGCGCGCCGAAATCGGGATGCTGCTGCGCGTAGTGGCCGAGGATGATCGCCGCACGCTTGCCCTTGAGGCTCTCGGCGCCCGCGGCGAGCTCGCCCACCAGGGCGCTCGGCCGCACGATGCGCTGGTTCGCGACCGGCATGAGGAGGTCGTCCCCGGCGACGTGCAGCACGTTGAGCGCCAAGCCCTTCTTCGCCGCCTGGCGCAGCCGCGCCGCAAGGAGCGGCTGCTCCTTGCGCACGGTCGAGCCGACGAGGAGCACCGACTCGAGCCCAGCGACATCCGTGATGGCCATGCCGAGCCACGGCGCGCCACGCGTCTTGGCGCGGAAGTCGGACTGGCGCACGCGATGGTCGACGTTGTCCGAGCCCAGGCCGCGTGCGAGGCGCGCACCGAGGTAGAGCTCCTCGAGCGTGAGCTCCGGCGCGAGAAGCACGCCGAGCGCGTCGGCGCCATGGCGCGCGACAGTGTCCTTCAGGCCCTGCACCGCGGCTTCCAGCGCCTCGGGCCACTCCACCTCAGTCCATTGCCCAGCGCGCTTGATCATCGGATGCAGCAACCGCTCCTCGGAGTCGAGGCCGAGGTAGGCGAAACGGTCGCGGTCGGAGAGCCAGCAATCGTTGACCGACTCGTTCTCGAGCGGCAGGACGCGCAGCACCTTCTCCTGCTTCGCCTGCACGATCACGTTGGAGCCGAGCGAGTCGTGCGGCGCCACCGACTTGCGGCGCGAGAGCTCCCAGGCGCGCGCGCTGTAGCGGAAGGGCTTGGAGGTGAGCGCGCCAACCGGGCAAAGGTCGATCACGTTGCCCGAGACTTCGGAATCGACGGTCCGCCCGACGAAGGAAAGGATCTCGGCATGCTCGCCGCGGCCCGCCATGCCGAGCTCCATGATGCCCGCGACTTCCTGGCCGAAGCGCACGCAGCGCGTGCAGTGGATGCAGCGCGTCATGTCGGTGGAGATGAGCGGGCCCAGGTTCTTGTTCACGACCACGCGCTTTTCTTCCTGGTAGCGGGAGGCCGATGCGCCGTAGCCCACTGCTAGGTCCTGCAACTGGCACTCACCGCCCTGGTCGCAGATCGGGCAGTCGAGCGGATGGTTGATGAGCAGGAACTCCATCACCCCCTTCTGCGCCGTGATCGCCGGATCGGAATGGGTATAGGCCTTCATGCCCTCCGTGGCGGGCGTTGCGCAGGCGGGGAGCGGCTTGGGAGCCTTCTCCACTTGAACCAGGCACATGCGGCAGTTGGCCGCGATCGAGAGCTTCTTGTGGTAGCAGAAATGCGGCACGAAGATGCCGAGCTTGGTGGCGGCGTCCATGACCGTGGCGCCGTTGTCGACCGTGACCGGCTTGCCGTCGATTTCGAGGTTGATGGGCATTGAGTGGCTCTAGTCGGCGGCGAGTTTCGCGGCGTCAGGGCTGGTGGAGCTGTAGCCGCCCAGCTTCACGGTGCAGCACTTGTTCTCGATGTGGTGCTCGAATTCCTTGCGGAACACCTTCACGAACGCGCGCGTGGGCATCGCCGCGGCGTCTCCGAGCGCGCAGATGGTGCGGCCCTGGATGTTGTCGGCGAGGTTGAGCAGGAGGTCCAGGTCCTCGCGCCGCCCGGTGCCGTGCTCGATGCGGTTCAGGATGCGGTAGAGCCAGCCCGTGCCTTCGCGGCACGGCGTGCACTGCCCGCACGATTCCTCGAAGTAGAAATAGGCGAGGCGCTCGGCCGCCTTCACCATGCAAGTGTCCTCGTCCATGACGATCACCGCGCCGGAGCCGAGGAACGAGCCCGCCTTGGCGATCGAGTCGAAGTCCATGTCGAGGTTCATGATCACCTCGGGCGGAAACACCGGCATCGACGAGCCGCCGGGAATCACACCCTTCAACTTCTTGCCGCCGCGCATGCCACCCGCCATCTCGAGGAGCTTCGCGAACGGCGTTCCGAGCCTCACCTCGTAATTGCCCGGGCGATTCACATGGCCGGAGACCGAGAAGATCTTGGTGCCACCGTTGTTGGGCTTGCCGAGCGCGAGGAACCAGTCGGCACCGTTCACGATGATGCCGGGCACCGCGGCGAAGGTCTCGGTGTTGTTGATCGTGGTCGGCTTGCCGTAGAGGCCGAACGAGGCGGGGAACGGCGGCTTGAAGCGCGGCTGCCCCTTCTTGCCCTCGAGGGACTCGAGCAGCGCCGTCTCCTCCCCACAGATGTAGGCGCCGTAGCCGTGGTGGGCGTGGAGCTCGAAGTCGAAGCCCGCGCCGAGGATGTTCCTGCCGAGGTAGCCCGCAGCCCTCGCTTCGGCGAGGGCCTCTTCAAATCGCTCGTACTCCTTCCAGATCTCGCCGTGGATGTAGTTGTAGCCCACGGTCGCGCCGGTACAGTAGCCCGCGATGATCATGCCCTCGATGATCGCGTGCGGGTTGTAGCGGATGATGTCGCGGTCCTTGAAGGTGCCGGGCTCGCCCTCGTCGGAGTTGCACAGCATGTATTTCTGGCCGGTGTAGCCCTTCGGCATGAACGACCACTTGAGCCCGGTCGGGAATCCCGCGCCGCCGCGCCCGCGCAGCGCCGACTTCTTCACTTCGCCGATGACTGCATCGGGCGTGAGCTTCTCCTCGACGATCTTGCGGATCGCCTGGTAGCCGCCGCGCGCCTCGTAGTCCTTCAGGCGCCAGTTCTCGCCGTCGAGGCCCTTCATGATGACCGCGTCCGGCCCGTAATCAAGCATCGTCATTTGAGTTCCTCGACCAGCTGGTCGATCTTCTCCGCCGTCATGAAGCTGCACATGCGCTTGTTGTTCACCAGCATCACGGGCGCGTCGCCGCAGGCGCCCATGCATTCGCCCTCCTTCACCGTGAAGCGGCCGTCGGCGGAGGTCTCGTTGAACGCCTTCACTCCACACTTGCGCTTCAGGTGCTCGGCGGCGTCCACCGCGCCCGAAAGCGCGCACGGCAGGTTGGTGCAGATCGCCACCTTGTACCTGCCGACGGGCTTCACGTTGTACATGCCGTAGAAGGTCGCCACCTCGTAGACCCACACCGGCGGCATGCCGAGGACGCCCGCGACCTCCTCCATCAGCTCGTTGGAGAGCCAGGCATGCTCGTCCTGCACGATGGCGAGCGCCGACATCACCGCCGACTGCTTCTGCTCCGGCGGGTACTTGCGGAGCTCTCGCTGGATCTTTTCGAGCGCGCCGGCGGATATCAGGCTCACGTCTCGTCCTTCCAGTAGTCGACGGCGGCATCCGCCGGCGTCATGTGGCGCAGCCGGCTCGTGGTCGCGCCGCCGTAGGCGCCGATCTTCTTCGAGTCGGGATACTCGCAGACCTCGGCCGGCATCATGGTGCTTACCGAGATATAGGCGAGGTCGGCGGCGGAGTCGTTCACGAGCTGATGCGCCGTTTCGGGCCCGCCGGTCGGGCAGCAGATGAAGTCGCCGGCGCGCACCTTGCGACTCTCGGATCCGTAGCGCAGCGTGCCGGTGCCCCTGACGATGAAGAACATCTCTTCCTCGGCGCGATGGCTGTGGAAGGGACACGAGCGCTTGCCCGGAGGCACCACGTCGTACGAGTAGCCCAGGTCCTTCGCGCCGAGGATCGGGCCGATGCGGACGGAATCGGAGGCGAACTGGTCGCCCTTCTCGAAGTGCTCGAGCTCGAGCTGGTCGATGTTCACCACGCGCTTCTCTATCACCGATCGATCTCCCCGAACACGATGTCGAGCGTGCCGATGACCGCGACCACGTCGGCGATCATGTGCCCGCGCACCATTTCGTCCAAGGCCGCGAGGTGGCAGAAACCGGGCGCGCGGATTTTCATCCGCCACGGCTTGTTGGCGCCGTCGGACACCAGGAAGATGCCGAACTCCCCTTTCGGGTGCTCGACCGCGCAATAGACCTCGCCCGGCGGAACGTGCATGCCCTCGCTGAAGAGCTTGAAGTGGTGGATGAGCTCCTCCATGCTCTCCTTCATCTCGACGCGGGTCGGCGGCGCCACCTTGTGGTTGGCGGTGATCACCGGGCCGGGGTTCTTGCGCAGCCACTCGATGCACTGCGCGATGATGCGATTCGACTCGCGCATCTCTTGCACGCGCACCAGGTAGCGGTCGTAGCAGTCGCCGTTGGTGCCGATGGGAATGTCGAAGTCGAGCTTGTCGTAGACCTCGTAGGGCTGCTTCTTGCGCAGGTCCCACGCGATGCCGGAGCCGCGCAGCATCGGGCCGGTGAAGCCCAGGGCGAGGGCGCGCTCGGGCGGCACCACGCCGATGCCTACCAGGCGCTGCTTCCAGATGCGGTTTTCGGTGAGCAGCGTCTCGTAGTCGTCGATGTAGCCGGGGAAGCGGCGCGTGAAGTCTTCGACGAAATCCAGCAATGAACCCTGGCGGTTCGCGTTGAGGGCGCGGATCTTGTCGGCGCTGCGAACGGTGGAAGGCGCGTGCTGCGGCATCTTCTCCGGCAAGTCGCGATAGACGCCGCCGGGGCGATAGTAGGCCGCGTGCATGCGCGCGCCCGAGACCGCCTCGTAGACGTCCATGAGGTCCTCGCGCTCACGGAACGCGTACAGGAACACCGTCATCGCGCCGACGTCGAGGCCGTGCGCGCCGATCCACAGGAGGTGATTGAGGATCCGCGTGATCTCGTCGAACATCACCCGGATGTACTGGGCACGGATCGGCACGTCGACGCCGAGGAGCTTCTCGATCGCCATCACGTAGGCGTGCTCGTTGGAGAGCATCGACACGTAATCGAGCCGGTCCATGTAGGGCACGTTCTGCAGGTAGGTGCGCGTTTCCGCGAGCTTCTCGGTGGCGCGATGCAGCAGGCCGATGTGCGGGTCGGCGCGCTGGATCACCTCGCCGTCGAGCTCGAGCACCAGACGAAGAACTCCGTGGGCCGCAGGGTGTTGCGGCCCGAAATTCATCGTGTAATTTCTGATTTCCGCCATCGGCTACTTTTTTCCCGGCCCGGCGTAGGCGTCTTCGCGAGTCACGCGCGGCACGATCTCGCGCGGCTCGATCGAGACCGGCTGGTACACCACGCGCCGCTGCTCCGGGTCGTAGCGCATCTCGACGTAGCCGGACACGGGGAAGTCCTTGCGGAACGGGTGCCCCGAGAAACCGTAGTCGGTGAGGATGCGGCGCAGGTCCGGGTGGCCCTTGAACATGATGCCGTAGAGGTCGAACGCCTCGCGCTCGCACCAGTTGGCGCTCGCCCAGATGGCGATCACCGAGTCGAGCGCGGGAAAGTCGTCGTCGGCACAGAAAGCGCGCAAGCGCACGCGCCAGTTGTGCTCGATCGAGAGCAGGTTGTAGATCGCCGCGTAGCGCGGCCCCTCGCCGCCCCCGATGCCCTGGTAGTCGACGCCGATCACGTCGAGCAGCTCGGTGAACTGCAGCGCCGGATCGTCGCGCAGGCGCGTCGCCGCCTCGAGCAGGTCCGCCGCGGCCACGTCGATCGTGAGCTGGTCGCGATCGAGCGACTGCTTCGCGAGGCGCGCGCCAAGGGCGAGCGCGAGCGCGGGCTGCAGGGCGTCGAGGCGCGAGGCCATCAGCGCCTCGCGATCGTGTGGGTGCGCTTGATCTTGTTCTGCAGCTGGATCAAGCCGTAGATGAGCGCTTCGGCGGTGGGGGGGCAGCCCGGCACGTAGATGTCGACGGGCACGATGCGATCGCAGCCGCGCACCACGGAATAAGAGTAGTGATAATAGCCGCCGCCGTTGGCGCACGATCCCATCGATACCACCCAGCGCGGCTCGGCCATCTGGTCGTAGACCTTGCGCAGCGCCGGCGCCATCTTGTTGCACAGCGTCCCGGCCACGATCATCACGTCCGACTGGCGCGGGCTGGGGCGGAACACGATGCCGAAACGGTCGAGGTCGTAGCGCGACGCTCCGGCCTGCATCATCTCGACCGCGCAGCAGGCGAGCCCGAAGCTCATGGGCCAGAGGGAGCCCGTGCGCGCCCAGTTGAGCACGTTGTCGACCTGGGTCACGACGAAGCCTTGCTGGGAAATGCCCTGGCCCGCGCCTTCAGCCGGGACTTCACTCGTGCGCATCACTCCCATTCGAGCGCTCCCTTCTTCCATTCGTAGATGAAGCCCACCACCAGGATGGCGAGGAAAAGCATCATCGCCGCGAATCCGAACCAGCCGATGTCCTGCAGGACGATGGCCCAGGGAAAGAGGAACGCGATCTCGAGGTCGAAGAGGATGAAGAGGATCGCCACCAGGTAATAGCGCACGTCGAACTTCATGCGCGCGTCCTCGAAGGCCTCGAAGCCGCACTCGTAGGGCGAGAGCTTCTCGCTGTCGGGGTTTTGCGCGCCCGACAGGCGCGCCAGGATGGCGCTCGTGACGATTCCCCCAATACCCACCGCCGCCCCGATTGCGAGGAAGAGCAGGACTGGAAAGTAGTTCGCGAGCATCTGGTTATTGGTGCCGTCGAAGAGACTCGAACTCTTACGCCTTTCGGCACTGCCCCCTCAAGACAGCGTGTCTACCAATTCCACCACGACGGCAGATTCTCGAACTGGGATCGCGGCGCGCCTTGATCCCGGACAACCCGACTCTACTTCGGTATTTCCGACGATTTCTCCGATGGCGCCGGTGCCGAGGGAGCGGGCGCCGCCGGTTTCACGTCGATCTTCTTCTCGTCCGCCGCCTTGGATGCCGGCGATTCGAGACTCTGCGTGACGCCGCCGGACTTCGTCGGCATCGAGAAATAGGTGAGCCCGAGGCTCGTCGCGAAGAATACGGCGGCGAGGACCGCCGTGGTGCGCGACAGGAAATTGGAGGCGCCCGCGGAGCCGAAGAGGCTTCCCGCTGAGCCGCTGCCGAAGGCCGCGCCCATGTCGGCGCCCTTGCCGTGCTGCAGCAGCACGAGCGTGACGATGCCGACCGCGGCAAGAATGTGGAATACCAGCACCAGCGTTTGCATTCGAACCCTTCGTTTCAGTCTATGCGGCGCCGGCCGCTCGCCAGATCGCCACGAATTCCTCGGCCACCAACGACGCCCCGCCGACCAACCCCCCGTCGACGTCCGGCATCGCGAACAATTCCGCCGCGTTCGCCCCCTTCACGCTCCCCCCGTACAGGATGGGAAGCTTTGCTGCCACCGCTGCATCGCCCGCGGCGACGCGCTTGCGCAGGAACGCCTGCGCCTCCTGGGCCTGGCGCGACGTCGCCGTCTTGCCCGTGCCGATCGCCCAGACCGGCTCGTAAGCCAGGATGCCGCCCTCCAGCCCCGCGGCCCCCTGCTTCTCGAGCAAGGCGTCCAGCTGCCGCGCGAGCACCGCTTCCGTATGCTCCCCTTCCCGCTCCTCCAGCGTCTCGCCCACGCAGAAGATCGGCGTGAGACCCGCGCGACGCGCCGCGGCGTACTTGTCGGCCGCGACGGCATCCGTGTCGCCGAATAGCGCGCGGCGCTCGGAGTGCCCGACGATCGCGTAGCGACAGCCGAATTCCGCGAGCATCCGCCCTGAAACCTCGCCCGTGTAGGCGCCCTGGTCGAACTGGCTCACGTCCTGCCCGCCCCAGGCGATGCCCGAGCCCCGCAGCATCCCCTGGAGCTGCGCAAGGTAGGGGTAGGGCGCGCACACGGCGCAGCCCGCCGACCCACCCGGGGGGATTTCCCGCAGGAGCGATTTCAGCAACGCCTCGTTGCCGGCCATGCTCCCATTGAGCTTCCAGTTGCCGACGACGAGCTTAGACCGCATTCGCGACCCTCAAAACCCTCTGATTTTATCGCGAAACGGGGTCGGACCTCAATTCAAGCGACGGCGCGCTCCGCGGCCGCCCGCACCGCCGCGGCGATCCCCTCGGCCAACTCGCGCACGTGCGCCCGATCCTCGCCCTCGACCATCACCCGCACCACCGGCTCGGTGCCCGACGCCCGGAGCAGCACCCGGCCGCGACCGCCGAGGTCGGATTCGGCGCGCGCCACCGCTTCCTTCACCGGCGCGGCCTGCAGGTCGAGCTTCCCGGCGAGCTGCACGTTCACGAGCACCTGCGGCAGGAGCTTGAGCTCGCGGGTGAAATCGCCCAGCGTTTGACCGGTGGCGACGAGCGCCGCGAGCACCTGCAGCGCTGAGATGATGGCGTCTCCGGTGGTGTGGCAGTCGAGGCACAGGAGGTGCCCCGAATTCTCACCTCCCAGCTCCCAGCCCTTCTCGAGCAGCGCCTCGAGCACGTAGCGGTCGCCGACCCGTGCGCGCATGAAGGCCACGCCCATCTCGCCGAGGCGCCGTTCGAGCGCGAAGTTGGTCATCAACGTGCCGACCACGCCACCCTTGAGCCGGCCTTGCGACTGGCGATGCTTCACCATCGCGTAGAGAAGCTGGTCGCCGTCGAAGAGCGTGCCGTCGTGGTCGGCCATCGCCAGCCGGTCGCCGTCGCCGTCGAACGCGATGCCGAAATCGGCGCCGTGCGCCGTGACCGCGCGCCCGAGGGCGGCGGGTGCCGTGGCGCCGCAGGCTTCGTTGATGTTGAGGCCGTTGGGCTGGCTCGCCACCGCGACCACTTCGGCGCCGAGCTCCTGGAAGACGCGTGCGCCGAGGCGATAGCTGGCGCCGTGCGCGCAATCGACGACGAGCTTCAGGCCCCGGAGCGATCGCTGCTTCGGAAAGGTCCCCTTGCAGAATTCGAGATAGCGTCCCTCGGCGTCGTGCACGCGCTCGGCCTTGCCGAGCTGCGCCGACGAGGCGGGCAGCGTGATCGGTCCTTCGAGCAGCGCCTCGATCTCGCTCTCGACCGCATCCGGCAGCTTCATGCCGTCGGCGGAGAAGAACTTGATGCCGTTGTCCTCGAACGGGTTGTGCGAGGCCGAGATCATGATGCCCGCCGAAAGCCGCAACGCCCGCGTGAGGAAGGCGACCGCCGGTGTGGGCATCGGGCCCACGAGCAGCGTGTCCACTCCCGCGGCCGAAAGTCCCGACTCGAGCGCGGACTCGAGCATGTAGCCGGAGATGCGCGTGTCCTTGCCGATGAGCACGGCCGGGCGCTCGCGATGCGGCGGGGCTACATCCGCGCGCGACAGGATCTTGCCCGCGCAGTAGCCGAGCTTGAGGACGAAGTCGGGCGTGATCGGCTTTTCGCCGACCCGGCCGCGGATACCGTCGGTACCGAAGTATTTCCTGCTCATCTCTCCGCCATTACGCGCTTCATCGAAGCGCGAGCCATATATTGATCGCGTCCACCGTTTCCTTCACGTCGTGGACGCGCACGACGCTCGCCCCATTTTGCACCGCGAGCAGTGCCGCGGCAACGCTTCCGGCGGCGCGCTCCTCGAGCTTGCGGCCGGTGAGGTCCCCGATCATGCGCTTGCGCGACACGCCCGCGAGGATCGGGTAGCCCAACGCCGCGAGTTGCGGCAAGGCACGGAAGAGGGCGAGGTTGTGCTCGAGCTTCTTGCCGAAGCCGAAGCCCGGATCGAGCGCGATGCGCGCGCGGGCGATGCCCGCGGCTTCGAGCGCCGCGGCGCGTTCGAGCAGGAATGCGCTCACCTCGGCGACCACATCCGTGTAGCGCGGCTCCTTCTGCATCGTCGCGGGGGTGCCCTGCATGTGCATCACGACGACGCCGGCTCGTGACCTGGCGACCGCCTCGATCGCGCCGGGCGCGCGGAACGCGTTCACGTCGTTCACCACCGCGCACCCCGCGGCGATCGCGGCCGACATCACCTCGGGCTTCATGGTGTCCACGGAAACGGCCACGCCCTCGCGGGCGAGGGCCTCGACCACCGGAATGACGCGCTCGATCTCCTGCGCCGCCGCTACGGGTACCGCCCCGGGGCGCGTGGACTCGCCGCCCACGTCGATGAAATCGGCGCCCTCCTCCCTCAATCGCAACGCGTGCTCGATGGCGCGCGCCGGATCGAGAAAACGCCCGCCGTCGGAAAACGAATCGGGAGTGACGTTGACGACGCCCATCACCGCCGGGCGCGAAAAGGAAAAAGGGGTGGCTTGCGACCACCCCTCTTGTTGCTTGTGCTCCGCGGCCGCGTTCAGGCGCTCTCCGCCGGGCTCGGGCTCGCCTCGGCAGGGCGGGCGCCGCCGCCGTCCGGAGGCGTCGAAGGCTGCTTGGGCGCGACCGGCTTGGGCGGGCGCGGCGGGCGGCCGGCCATGATGTCGAGGATCTGGTCGGCGTCGATCGTCTCCCACTCGAGCAGCGCCTTGGCCATCGCCTCGACCTTGTCGCGGTTCTCCTCGAGGAGGCGGCGAGCGAGCGCGTACTGCTGGTCGATGATGTCGCGCACCTCCTTGTCGACCGCCTTGAGCGTCTCTTCCGACATGTTCTGGTGCGTGGTGACCGAGCGGCCGAGGAACACCTCACCCTCGTTCTCGCCGTACACCATAGGCCCCAGCGCGTCCGACATGCCCCATTCGGTGACCATGCGGCGCGCCATCTCGGTGGCGCGCTTGAAGTCGTTGGAGGCGCCGGTCGTCATCTGGTTCATGAAGAGTTCCTCCGCGACGCGCCCCCCGAAGAGCACGCAGATGTTGTTCAGCAGGTAATCGCGGTTGAAGCTGTAGCGGTCCTCGAGCGGCAGCTGCATCGTCACGCCCAGCGCGCGGCCGCGCGGAATGATCGTCACCTTGTGCACCGGGTCGGTCTTGGGGAGCAGGCGAGCGACGACGGCGTGCCCCGACTCGTGATAAGCCGTGTTGCGGCGCTCCTCCTCGGGCATCACCATCGACCTGCGCTCGGCGCCCATGATCACCTTGTCCTTGGCGCGCTCAAAGTCGTCCATGTCCACCAGGCGCTTCGAACCCCTCGCCGCGAAGAGCGCCGCCTCGTTCACGAGGTTCGCCAGGTCCGCGCCGGAAAACCCGGGCGTGCCGCGCGCGATGATCGACGCGTCGACATCGGGCGCGATCGGCACCTTGCGCATGTGCACCAGCAGGATCTGCTCGCGCCCGCGGATGTCCGGGAGCGGCACCACCACCTGGCGGTCGAAGCGCCCGGGGCGAAGCAGCGCCGGGTCGAGCACGTCGGGGCGGTTGGTCGCGGCGATCACGATCACGCCCGAGGTGCCTTCGAAGCCGTCCATTTCAACAAGGAGTTGGTTCAACGTCTGCTCGCGCTCGTCGTTGCCGCCGCCCAGGCCCGCGCCGCGCTGGCGGCCGACCGCGTCGATCTCGTCGATGAACACGATGCAGGGAGCGTTCTTCTTCGCCTGCTCGAACATGTCGCGCACGCGGGCCGCGCCCACGCCGACGAACATCTCGACGAAGTCGGAGCCCGAGATGGAGAAGAACGGGACCTTCGCTTCCCCGGCGATCGCGCGGGCGAGCAGCGTCTTGCCGGTTCCGGGCGAGCCGACCATCAGCACGCCGCGCGGGATGCGCCCGCCGAGTTTCTGGAATTTCGAAGGATCGCGCAGGAACTCGACCAGCTCGGCGACTTCCTCCTTCGCCTCGTCGACTCCGGCGACGGCGCGACTTGCCGAACGAGAACGCGCCGCCGCGCCCGCCGCCCTGCATCTGGCGCATGAAGAAGATCCACACGCCGATCAGCAGCAGCATCGGGAACCACGACACGAAGATGTTCATGAGCAGCGACGGCTCTTCCTCGGGCTTCGCCTCGACGGTGACGCCGTACTTCATGAGGTCGCCGACCATCCACGGGTCCTGGATCCCCGGCGTGAACACTGTGTAGTTCTTGCCGTCGCGCGAGATCGCCTTCACCGTGCGCCCGCTGTCGAGCTTCACCTTGGCGATGTGGCCCTGGCGCGCCTCGTCCATGAAGGTCGAGTAGTCGAGCACGTTCTGGCTCGCCTGGCGGTTGCCCACCTGCATGAACACCATGGTCAGGATGACTCCGATGACCAGCCAGACCATGATCGTGCGTATGGTGTTGTTCACGAGCGGTGCTCCCTGTAAAAGCCGTGTCGATTCAAGGGGATGATCAGGCGGACGTCCCCGCTACATGCGGGGCGGCGGGCGCCGAATTCAAGGGCGCAGGCCGCGCGCGAGGACGAATTGCTCGGCGCTCTCGCCGCGCGAGGCCCGTGGCTTACGCACCATCACCTTGTCGAATGCGCGCTTCAGCGACCTCAGGTATTCATCATACCCCGCGCCCTGGAAAACCTTCGCCAGCAAAGCGCCGTCGGATTGCAGGTGCAACAGCGCGAAATCGCGCGCCAGCTCGGCGAGCGCCAGGGCGCGCGCCTGGTCGCTCACCGCGATTCCGGTGAGGTTCGGCGCCATGTCCGAGAGCACGAGGTCGGCCTTGCGGCCGGAGAGCTCGCGCTCGATCGCCGCGAGCCCGGCCGCGGTCGAGAAATCGGCCTGCACGAAGGTGACGCCCGTAACCGGCTCCATCGCCAGGAGGTCGATCGCGATGACCCGTCCCGATGCCCCGACGCGCTTCACCGCCACCTGCGACCAGCCTCCGGGCGCCGCACCCAGGTCCACCACAACCATGCCGGGCTTGAGGAGCTTGTCGCGCTCGTCGATCTCGGTGAGCTTGTAGGCCGAACGGCTGCGGTATCCCTCGCGCTTCGAGCGCTGCACGTATGGATCGTTGACGTGCCGGCGCAGCCACTGCTTGGAGGATGGGGATTTTTTCAGTTGAGCCTAGAACCCCCGAAGCGCGCCCATATGGGCTTCATGCATGTACTGGAACACCGGAATGATCCGGTCGATCGATCCCATCTTGAGGGTCATCATCACACTCGAGGTTCCGCTCACGAGTAGCACCATGTGTCCGCCGCGGGCCTTCACCTCCTGAGCCGTGGCGATCATTTGGCCGATGGCGATCGAGGCGGCGAACTGGACGGCAGACAGGTCGACGATCACCGCCCTGATCGGCGCAGCCGCCAGCTCATGGAGCGATGGGGAGATTTCGTTTGTCCCGGGCGTGTCGAGGCGCCCCGTGATCACGATCCGGCGCAGGTCTTCGCCGATGTCTTCATGGGTGATGGTGGTGTCGGAGGTGTCGGCCATGGCGTGTTCTTTCTCTTATCACGGGACGGGAACAGAATGCACTGAGGGTCGTGGTCATTGCAAGGGGCTATTATCGGCGTGTCCGGACAACCCCTCCGCCGCATGATGCGCTTGGTGATCGACAGCCAGTTGTCGGAGATTCGCAGGGCCACCGAGCTGGTGGACGAGTTCAAGGCCCGCCATGGCCTGGCGGACGAGGATGCCAACGCAATTCACGTCGTGCTCGACGAGATCCTGAGCAACACCATTCGCCACGGCCTCGCCGGCGCCCCATCGCACGCGATCGCGGTGACGCTCGAACTCTCGAAGGGCGAGATCATGGTCGAGGTCGAGGACGACGGCGTCGCCTACGATCCGACCCAGGCTCCCGCGCCGGTGCTTGCAGGAACGCTCGCCGAGCGCACGGAGGGCGGCCTCGGAATGCTGTTCGTGCGCTCGCTCACCGACAGCATCGAATACCGGCGCATCGATGGACGCAATCGCCTGGTGCTGCGCCGGCGCACCGTGCCCCCAAAGGCGTGATTGCCCGGACCCGGGCGCGCGCGCTTCGAAGTCGCCCGGCTAGAGAAACGTTGCGACGAGAACGGTGAAGTCGTCCTCGAAGTCCGGGCTCCTGGCATGCCCGCGAATGGCCCGCAGCAGCCGCTCCGGCTCGGTCATCCCCTGGACCGGAGGCTCCACGAGCAGCGGCAGGACATGGTCGAGGCCCCACTGTTCGCCGTCCTTTGCCTCGATCTCGAAGATGCCGTCGCTGAACACGTAGAGCCGGCTTCCAGGCGGCATCTCGACGCTCGCCGACTCGAATTCGAACGCCGGGGTGGCGCCGATGACGATGTTGGGCGTCTTCAGCGGGATGGCGCGTTCGCGCGCCTCGGCGACGAGATAGCTGGGATGGTGGCCCGCAGAGCAGTAGCGGAGGGTGCGCGTTTCCAGCTCATACACGCCGTACCAAAGGGTCAGGTACAACCCGCCGTGGCTCTTCATCTGGAACATGGTGTTCACGTACGCCGCGACCCTCGCGGGATCGCGCACGTCCACCCCGGGCAAAGCATCTCGCCGCAGGACATTGGTTACCGAAACCGCGTGCATCGCCGCGCCCGTTCCATGCCCGGAGACATCGAGCAGGTAGATGGCGAAGGTGTGCGCGTCGAGCTGGTGGTATCCGAATACGTCCCCGCCCAGGCGCGCAGAAGGCAGCAGGATCCATTCGGTACGGATGGGTCCCACGGTGAGCGGCGCCGGAATGAGCGAATGCACATAGCGCCGCGCGCTCTCGAGGTCGAGGTCCAGCTCCTTCGAGGCTTCGACGTCCTTGCGACTGCGAAACTCGTGCTCGAGGACGTGCCCGCCGATCTGGAGCCTTGCCCCGGCCGGCAGGAAAGTGTTGTTCGCGATGCGCTGTCCGTCGACCATCGTGCCGTTCGAGGAACCGAGATCGGTTACGAAGACATCCTGCAGCACGAGGCTCACGCGGCAATGGTTGCGCGAAATCTGCGAATCGTCGATGACCAGGTCAGCGGGCGCCACGCGCCCGATGACCACGGGTTTGCGACCCAGCTCGATGCGCAATCCCGCGTGCTCGCCCGCGACGACTGCCA
>WNFM01332710.1_pt9 | contig 17865 bp, 15 predicted proteins | sample 5400271 | NCBI WGS metagenome assembly WNFM01 (sample SAMN13153352, study PRJNA577476) | soil metagenome | isolation source: 60 cm saprolite on Douglas fir-dominated hillslope | place: USA:California | collected 2013-09-17 | reverse complement strand
GGCGACGAACCAAGTCCGGCAGGCGGGCGATCGCTAGCTCGCGAAATAGTAATCGCCAAACAGACCACGCCAACGCGGTCCAGACCGCGAGGAAGGTCGCGAGCTTTTAATATTGCAGAATAAGGCGAGCGCGACTTGGCATGGTGGCTCCGCCCTTGATCAAGCTCGCTTGCTGAAATCACATCTCCGAAAGTTATCGTGCCAGGGCGATTTGGTTTCGCCGTTCAAACCGGCGCGGCAAAAAACCCGACGGCAAGAGCGAACAGCATGAACCCGCCGAATGCATAAATCGCGATGTTTACTGGATTAGTCATCCGATTGATCCTACGCCCCGGCGGTGTTGCGTCGCATGGCGTTCAACGACTGCCTGCACAGACCGCGATAAACTAAGCTGATGATGTATGCCATCATGATCGCACCCCGTTGTTTGATCGAGGCCATCAGAGCGGATTCTTGTTTCAGGCTCGCTTCGTCGGCTCGCGAAAAACGGTTTCGTTGGACCGGCCAGCGAGATGCCCCGCTTAGGGCTGCGCCGGGATATCGCACGACACACAGCAAAAGATCGGCCCAATGCTTGAGTGGGTAACCTTGAATTCTTCTGGAATGCTATCCACTCGAAAATCCCACGAATATTTATCATCTGCCGAAAACCGGGCCGTGCCCGTCCTGCGGCAATTTGCGCATTTCAAAATCTCAACCCAGCAATCGCGGGCCATTCATAAACATGCGCGACGGACCATCTATGTTCCGCTCAGCACCTTGCTGGGCCGTTTTCTTTGGACTCTGGCTGGCGAGCCATGCGGCGGCCCGGACTGATCGGGCCTTGACAGCCCGCAAGTCCCGGACTCACCAGCGGCCTTCCTAGAGTCGGCAAAGGCCCACAGCGAAAACCCCGCCTTGGGGGGTGCGGGGCTTTCTAATGTGAAGCGTGGATGGGGGATTGCGACGCTTCAAGAGTAGGTCGTCGACCTCCGGAATAGGTTCAAAAGACCGAATCCGCACCAGCGGCCATGCGCACGACGATCGACCGCTGACAGGCGCCACCGCGGGGCCCCGCTAGCGCCGATTCGACCGTCGAGCGGCAAGCTTTAGCGGCTTGCCGATTCCGCTGGTCAATCCGGGGATTGGCCGGTTGAGTTGCCGGTCGATCCAGGCCACCGCGTGGGCTCGCCAGCGAGAGTCCAAAAGAAGCGGCCCCAGCACGGGGGCACATGCTGAGGCCGCCTAACAGAACTCCCGATGGAGGGGGGCGTGTTCCCAGCCGGTGGGGGTGTCCATTGCGCTCCACACTGCCACACGTGACCGCCAGAAGCTCATCACGAGGTGCGCCGGTTTGATTAAATCCCCGTTACCGTGAGGCGCGAAGCTGAGCCCGCACCCATTTTGTCTCCTCCGATGATGATGCGAATTCCCCAGCATGAAGGCGATGTCGATTTGCCGTTTGTGATGTCTGGAAACATTTCGAAACAGCCGCCCCGTTGCTTCTGGCGTCTCGGCTGTGTTCCAACGTCCGGATGAAATTGCTGCTTGTGCTCCTTACTGCGGCCCTCGTGTTCCTCGGTCTCTACCACACGCTCACCATCTCCAAGCCCCGCTGCCGACCATACTGGTTCGAAAATAGTTTAGGCGAATGCTCACCGCGCTAGACCTCACGTCAGCGTACCGGGACTTCCAAAAAACGGCGGAGCCGCCGGCGTACAAGCGAGGCACCGTCGGCCGCTCGGGAAACATTCGGAAACACGAAAGCGATCGCAATCCCGCGCATGTGAGCACCGGGGATGACCCAATCGTGTTTGAAGTGGCGCCGCCAACGACGGTAGAGGCCGCAAAATGGAAACTCTTGTTCTAGGCGCTATCATAATCGCCGCATTGTACGTCGGGCTCCGATGGGCAATGCGGTGGTATTTTCCGCCAGATACATGATCGCGGCTGCCCGAGTTTGGGAAGGCCGGTGGTGCCGGTGGGATTCGATTCCGGCCACCGCGGTGATGCGCGTGCTTAAGGTGCTGCCGTGCTGCGCTCTCGCCGCCTGCTCAGCAGTAATGGATGATCTGCCTCAGACGACAGAACCGGCACCCTACATTTCGACTGTCATTTCAGATCTGAAAAAGGCTGCGGGCACCGAACAAATGGCCGACCCGTTGGAGGTCGCGGGGCCTATTGCGGCCAATCCTATTTCATCGGCGCCGTGGATTATTTGTTTGAGAAGCGTTGCTTCAGAGCGCGCAAGGCGACTGGTGTATTCCGTATTCTTTAAAAGCGGCAAATACGATTCCGTGCGCCTTTCAGTCATCGTTGATGGATGCGAAGCGCAGACTTTCACCCCCTTATCGGACATTAAATAGAACGGCCCCAGCTATCTCCGGCGCAGGACATAGCTTCAAAAGGGTTAACGCCGGAAAAGGAACAGAGGCCGCCCCTATCAGGAGCGCGCGGCCTGTGTCCTCTAACTTTAGCGAGTACCCCCGGGTTTATACGATCAAATTCACCTACCGTTTAGCGGCGCTGCCGTATAAGGTTCCGATGCGAACAATCCGCAATTTTCTGGCCAACGAAACTCGCGCAACTGCGAACGAATACGGCTTGGGCGCCGACGAAGCAAAGTCGGAGATCAGCGCGGCGGTTAGGTATCTGCTCAAAGATGCAACCGACAGCGCGCGGGGCGAAATCGTTCGCGAGATCATCGAGATCGTCCATAACGCCGCGAACGGACTGCTGCCGCCTCAGCATCCGAATTCCTTGGATGCTCGTGCCGCGAAGCAACCTCCGGTGAGCGGCGTTAGCTATAAGGCCTACGTGATCGACGCCTTCCAGCGCGATACGGATAACTGGCGCGCGACCATCCGAAGACTAGACGGCAAAAAAATTCGGGTCGCCATCCCGCGCTCGGTGCGCGACGAATTCACAACCTCGGCCGATGCGGTCACAGCCGAGAAGGCCGTCGAGTTCGCAAAGGAAGCGATCGATGGCGGCGGGATAGTCTAGCCCCGAAAGTTTCGGGGCGCGGTCCGATCCGCCGAACTAGCCATTTTGATCTCCAGGCTGTTTTCCCCGGCCGAGCGCGAATTGGCCGACCGGGCCTTCGGCGTGGAATTCTTGTCCCGTCATCCTGGCGAACAAATCGATATTGGTGGTGCCGATCGCACAGCCGCCGAGCCCCATATCGGTTGCCATCAAATAGAACGTCTGGAGCAAGACGCCGACATCCTTCAGGATGAGCGAGTAGGCGATCGAAGAGTACTTCCACGAAATCCGGCCAAAGCGCGCGGCGATAGTGATCAGGATCTGGGGCGCGGCGGAAGCGCCCATGGCAAATTCGGCTGCCGTCAACTGCGCGTCGAGCTCATGGGTGCGCCCATCGATCGGCACCAAGACGTGCTCGCCGGCGTCGTAATGGTAAAAGCCGCGGGCGAGGCCTTCGCAATTGGCGACGGCCAGGTAGAGCTCGAGTTCGTAAGCGCTGCCCGCCGACGGATATGGCCTCGTGGTGAACTCGATATCAGGCCCGCTGTTGTCAAACTCCGGCTTGCTCTGCCATTTCGACTGCACGCGTGCGGTTAGGTCGAGAAACCGCGAAAGCTCGGCAAGCGTGATTGGGAGCTGGTCATCGAAGTCGCGGGTTGAATGACGCTCACCCAGCAGCTTGGCGAACGGTGAGATGGTCGCCTCGGCCGCGTCTGAAAACTCCCTCAGATCGATTTTCTTTCCCGGCCAGTGCGGCCGCACTGCTGGCGGCGGAGCGATAGCGCCCGCGTGGGGATAAAGCCCACCCAGCGGGTTGGAGTGCCGGCCTTCGGTGCTGCGGGTGTGGAACAGGAGATCGTGAAAGTCTGACATCACGAGGTTTTCGTCGCCCTCACGCGCCCGGAGGCCGTCACCGGCGTCGTCGAGTTTGAAGAGGATTTGGCAATCCAGCAGCAAGGCAAGAAGCTCGATCCCTGGGAAGCCTTGCTGCCGCCGGAGCCGGCTGATTTTTTGTGGTGTCGACAGAGTGGCGAGCGTGGCCGCAATCTGCGGATCGCCAATTCGAAATAGCGCATCGGCGCGCGGCGATTCCAGCACCATCTCGTTGCCGCGCCGCCTTAAGTATGCGAACCGCGACAGCACGACGCACTCCGAGTTGTCGAGCTTCGGCAGTCGCGGCCAATAATCGGGAACTTGCGGCTCGATGACGACCTGGTCCTTGCCATCCTCAGCGGAGACGAGGCGGTATTCCAACAAACCGCGACGGGCTAGCCTCCGCGCCAGCAGGTCGACTTCCTTGGCAACTGCGCTTCGATCTGCAAACGAAGAGAGCGGCAGGCCGCTGCCAAAACTCTGCGCCCGGTCCGCAGCAGCGGTACTGAACTTGCCGAGCGGTTCGGAATAGCCGTCGAAGCAGGCGGCGATGCTGCCGTCCGCCTCCGCTCGCAATGCGACGCGACTGATCAGCCGGACCGCGATGGTCGGCGCTGCGATCTTTCGCCCTCGCTTTTTTGCCGGCTTTTTTCCCGGAGCGCGCAAGCCGGTTGTCCCTTCAGGTATGCGGAAGGAACGGCGTGAGCTCGCTTTCCGGCAACGGGCGATCCAATAATCCCAGTTTTACGGGAATATCGTAGAGCCGGCCTGGCCCAAAACGGCGATAGAAATGCCGCAAGCCGGGCGCGATCACGCGCACCACGGGGACTTCGACGTCCGGCCGGGTCTGATCGAGGACGAGGAAATCAAGGCCGGCGCGGCTTGCGATGTCGACGCAGGCTAGCACCTGGTCGCGCGTGTTGTCCGCAAGCTTGATGCCGGCTGCCGGTGGCACGATCGGATTTTTCGCTGGCATCAGGAACGGATAGTTTCCCAGACGCAGCGGCGTGACGCCGTCAAGGCTCGGCTTTTCGCCGCTGCCGCCGCCCATCAGACCGATCGACAGGAACTGGCTCAATTCCGTTAGCGCCCGCAGCAGCGCAATGCGGCGATCGAAATGCGCACCCGAGCCAAACTCGATGTTTTCCTGTCCGTCTTTCATCCAGTGCATGATCGCCACATAGGTGGGAATGCCGAGATCGCTGGTGACGTCGAGCACCCAAAGCTTGCGTCCGGCGTCGGCAAATTGGGTCTGCACGTCGCGGACGTAGGAATCGTCGAACGCGGTCAAGTCCAATTCCGCCCGCCGCAGGCGGTTGTACCACCAGATCGCATAGGCATCGCGCTCCACCAGTTCGAGAAAACCCTGGACGATGGCTTCCTCGCGGGTGTTGCCGGCGGCGCAGCCGTTGGAATCGGTATGGAAGGCGGCTGGTCCGCTGTAGAAGAAGTACAAGAAGCTGGTCGGAAGATATTTGAAGCGGTTGTCGCGCAACGACCAGACCGGCGACCAGTCGATTTTCGCCGAAGGATCGATCGGATCCGGAACCGGCGTTGAATCATGCAGCACAGGTTCATGCCGCGTCCGGATTTGCGCCTCGCTGAACAGCTGGACGTCGTTAGGAAGTATGGCTTCGCCCGGCGCGAAATCCGAAAAGCGTCGCGCCGTCCTGATTTCGTCGCCTTGAAAAATCCCCGAATAGCGCTCGATCGCTTCCATCAGCGCGCTGGCTTCGCCTTGCTCGGCAGTCGAGCCCTTGCCGAAACTGCCACCGCTTAGTCCCGACCTCAGCTGATCGATGTTTTGGGCCGGTGCAGAGAAATTATGCTGCGCGAAAAAATTGGTGTTCATCGGCAGATCGGCATCGATCCGCTCCAGCCGCGTGACCACGCCGGTTAGGGGGCTCACATGCTTGCCGAAGCGCGCAACCGTTGCCCGCGATGACACGGTTCGATATCCGCCGCTGGTCATGATCAGCTTGGCGCCGTCGCCAAGCACGATCGGCTGCGGCGCGCGACGCGGGTTCTGCAGCTTCTTTTGCCCGCAGGTCGGACATTGCGGGCGCGCCGCCACGTAGTGCCTGGCGACGGTCGAGCCCAACAGGTCGAAGCTTACGATGTGATCGCGCAAATCAGTGCGAAAGCCGGACGCGATCGCTTTGGCGGTCTCGACGGCCGCAAACTGGATGGCGCTTTGTCCGAAAATGTTGCGGGCAAGCGGCGAGACGGCGACAGGCCGGGCCGCGCCGCGGTCGAGAAACCCCTTGATCTCTCGATTGCGTATCATGCGGTCGAACAGGCAGTTCCAGCAGGGGCCGTCGCCCGGCTTGAACGCCGGCCCGACCAGCGGAAACACCCCGGAGGGTTGAACCAGCAACCAGTCCGTCTTGTCCGAAACATGTTGCCGGTTCAATTCCGCCAGCCGGCGCTCGAGATAATCATTGACCAGCGTGACCGTCAGGTCCGCAGAACTTTTGACGACGCGGACACCGAGCCCTTTCAGGGCGTCGCCGAGTTCGGCCGCGCCCGCCACGTCGATCGATTGGATGCGGACGCGGCAATCGCCGAGATTTTTCTCCGCCGTCTCGAGCGGCAGGCCGAGGCTGGTCCAGTAACCGGCCACGGTGCGGTCGGCGATAGACGACGCCGCAACTAGATAACGGCGCTCGATCAGCCGCTTCAAAGCTTCTTCGATTTTGTCGGGCGGAAAATTCGGCGCCAATTCGCGATGCAGCGCTTGAACGCTCTTGCCGTCGTTTCCGATTCTCTCGGCAAGCGCGCAATAGAGCGTGCCGTGAAGGAAGAATTTCCGGTCTTCCGAGTAGAGGCATACGACGTCAGGAGGCAGCACATAGGCGGTGAAATTCGGCGCGAACCGCAGAACGTCCTTGTTGCTTTGACGCGCGGGGCGGGTCTTGCGATCTGTCATGACGTCCATACAGGCATCCCTTCCTGTCGCTGCGCGGCGCCGATGCAAGGTGATGCGCCGGGCATCCGCTCGATCGGCTAAAGCGCTAGCACATTCCACGCGCCCTTAGAGATTCATTGGATGATGATCGAGGTTCGTGATCGGCGGCCGGTTGCGTGCATGCACTCAACGTCGTCAAGAAAGGCATGACCAAAAGGCAAAATTGGCCGGGTTCGACGAGGTCGACCCGGCCATCACGCATTCATGTGTCGGCTTGAGCAAAAGCGGCCGGGCCTAGCACACCCAGCGGCAAGCTCCCCACGATATGCAGCAGCTACCGTAAACGCCGCAGCCGCCGCAACCCACGCAACCTGCACAGGCTCTGCATCCTCTGCAGCCGCCGCAACCTCTGCATCCTCTGCAGCCGCCGCAACCTCTGCAGCCGCCGCACCCGCAACCCCTGGCCAGCTGTATGCCGCCCTTAGCCGCTGCCGCGTTTTCCTTGTCGAACAGGTAGAACGTGGCCAGACTGACGTCGGCGAGTTCTTCTTCACTGAGCATCGTGATCGCCTGGCTCGGCGAGAAGTTATTCGGCTGAACGTCCGCCGTCGGCACGGCCGATGCGGATGCGCCCCCCACCAGCGAAAGACTCAACCCGGCTGCCCCCAGCGCCGGTCCGGCGGCCTTGGTCGCACGCTTCCGCTTCGAAGCTTGCTTCACCCTTGGCATAGTCGCATCCTCCATACCTGTAAAAGAGTTTCGAGTTCAGTGCATCGCGACTGTACGCTCGGCAAAAACGCCACGCAAGACTCGTGGCACACACGATCATGCGAGTGATCATGCAACGCCGCGTATTCAGCTTTCATTCATCTTGATGAACGATTTCGCTGCTTTCTAGCGGATCGCCACGCTTCATAAGTTCTGTGTCATTTTTGAATCCGCTGATGTTGCGTGGACCACCTCAACGAGACTAGCGTCACGCGGCGCGACAACTGCGTCTAGGCTCGAACGGAGAAATCGGCGTGGTCGATCATCAGGGACGATTCGTCTGGTATGAACTGTTGACGACAGACATCGCGGCCGCGCAGGTCTTCTACGGCAAGGTCGTCGGCTGGGACGCGAGGGACGCATCGACCCCGGACTTCGCCTACCGGATGTTCACCGTCGGAAATGCCCCGATGGCCGGGCTCATGAACCTTCCCGAAGAGGGCTTGAGGAAGGGCGCGACGCCGCGATGGTTGGGCTATGTCGCTGTCGATGACGTCGATATGACGGCCGAGCGCGTCCGCTGTCTGGGAGGTACAATTTACGTGCCGCCGACCGACAGCAATATCGGCCGCATCTCCGTCATCGCCGATCCGCAAACCGCAACACTGGCGCTGGTCAGCGGACTGAAACCCGCTGAGGCGGCGGCGCCATTACCGGACCAACCCGGGCGCGTGGGCTGGCACGAGTTGTTTGCCGCCGATCACGGAACAGCGTTCGCCTACTACTGTGAGGTTTTCGGCTGGCCGAAGGCGGATGCCGAACCAGGCGCGACGGAAGCGTACCAGCTGTTCTCCGCCGGCGGGGAGACGATTGGCGGCATGTTCACCAAGCCGGCAAAGGCGCTGTTTCCGTTCTGGCTTTTCTACTTCACTGTCGAGAACATCGGCGCGGCGCTTGACCGCGTGACGGAGGCTGGAGGCCAGATTTTCGAGGGCCCCTTCAAATTGGTAGGCGATAGCGCGATCGCCCGGTGCGTTGACCCTCAAGGCGCCATCTTTGCGCTGCTGGGCCTGCGCGGTGGTGAAGCGGTGGTTGACCCGCCGGCCACAGGCGAAATCGGCTGGTCCACCGCGTGGGGCGGCATTTCATCGAGAGGCAGGCTGGTGGCCGATCGCAGGCCCGAGCCGAAGCCAAAGTCCAACAAGCCAAAGTCCAAGGCGTGAACGCTGGATTGATTGGGTGGACGCCTCGTCGGCCTCGATCATCCCGGCCTCATCACCCCGCTTTGGCCGGCGCCGCCTTGGGAAGCGGCTTGTCCTGTTTTTTCGACCAGGAGATGTAATAAGCGACGATGGTCATGATCGCTATTCCAGCCACACTCACAAAAATCTGCGCCAGCAACGAGCCAGAGCTCATCATCAATTCGAAGTGCCCGACAAAGGACAGGAACACGCCGACGCAGAACACGGCGAGCGACTGCTGGCCGCAGACGATCACGGGATCGAACATCTTCCATTCCAGGCCCGGCCAGTCCTTGGGCACAAACCTGATCACCAGGATCACGATCACCACGAAATGGAGGAAGCGGTAGGGCGCCAGATTGGTTTTGTCATTCGGATTGAAGGTCGAATAAAGCCAATGCGGGAACAGCGCGCCGAAATCGGGAAACCTGCCGGCCATGGTCATGATCAGCGCAAAGATCAGATAGGCGATGCAAAAATACGGCGTGTAGGGCGAATTGATGATCGCCATCGACTTCCTGGCGCCGCCGAGCGCGCACCATGAGCCGAACACAAACAGCACCTGCCAGCAGAACGGATTGAAGTACCAGGTTCCCGCCGGGTAGGCCGTGAAATTCCAGCCGAAATGCCGGGCGGTGAGCCACAGCGCAATGGATGTCAGCATCGTCCAATTGGGCTGGCGCAGCGTGATCCACAGCACCGGTGGAAACAAACCCATCAGCACGATGTAAAGCGGAAGCACGTCGAGATTGACCGGCTTGAATTTGAGGAACAAGCCCTGGCGCAGCGTCTCGGTCGCGTGGTCGACGAGGCCAGCGACATTGAACTCGTTGATGATCTCGGAATCGCCGAACCTTAGCGCCAGATAGCTGATCGAGACGATGTAGATCACGAACAGGATGATATGGGCGACGTAGAGCTGCCAGACCCGCTTGGTCAGCCGGGTGGCGCCGACCAGGAAGCCGCGTTCGATCATCATCCGGGCGTAGACGAAGGAGGCGGTATAGCCGGAAATGAAAACAAAGAGGTCGGCGGCGTCGCTGAAACCGTAATTCCGCGTGGTGATCCAGTTCACGACGTTGTCGGGAATGTGGTCCAGAAAAATCGCCCAGTTCGCGACCCCGCGAAACAGGTCGAGCCGGAGATCGCGTCCTTTTTCAGGTAGGGTTGCGTTGATTTTCATGGCGGCCGTTTCGCAGCGATGGGTTTTTGAGGATCTAGCGGCAGGACAAGGGCGTCAGCCGTGCGGGCGGCGAAGATTGTCACAGCGCAGCATGAAGATTGTCACAGCGCAGCATAATGATTATATCGGTCAGGAAAAGTACCATCCAAGGCTGGGAATCAGCGATCAAATTCCTGCAAAGATGTCTCTATACTATCCCGGCCGTTTCCCCCACGCGCATCCCTCCCGCTTACCTGACAGGGCCCGATCATCCCATGACCACCGCACGCATCTTTAAGCCTGCCAAAAACGCGATGCAATCGGGGACCGCCAAAACCAAGGAATGGCAGGTCGATTTCGAGCCCGAGAAGCCGCGCGAGATCGAGCCCTTGATGGGCTGGACCTCTTCCAGCGATATGAAGCAGGAGCTCAGCCTCCGCTTCGATACCAAGGAAGAGGCGGTGGCCTATTGCGAGCGCGAAGGCATTCCCTATCAGGTGTTCGAACCGAAGGAACCGGCCCGCCGGCAAGCCGCCTATGCCGACAATTTTGCCTTTCGGCGCGTCGAGCCTTGGACCCACTAAGGCCGGACCCACTGAGGCCGGACCCATTTAGGCTGGGCCCCCTTTAGGGGCGGGATCGCAACGGGCTTTACCCGGCATTTGCTGATCGACCGAATGTTCCGGGTTGCCTTGGGCTAGGGGGCAATGACACCATGGCGGGAGGCCCAATGCGAAAATTGCGGCGCGCAATCACCTAAAGAAGGCCCATGCCGCTTCACTCCACGACCGATCCGACCTCGTCCGAGTTCGCAGGCAATGCCGAGGCGATGCGCGCGCTGGTCGCTGAACTCCGGCAAACGCTCGATGCGGTCGCCGGAGGCGGTGGCGAGGCATCGCGCGCGAGGCACACTTCGCGCGGCAAGATGCTGGCGCGCCAGCGTGTCGATCTCCTGATCGATCCCGGCACGGCGTTCCTCGAATTGTCGCCGCTGGCGGCTTACGACCTTTATGGCGGCGACGTGCATTCGGCCAGCATCATCACCGGCGTGGGACGGATCTCGGGGAGGGAATGCGTCATCGTCGCCAACGATGCCACGATCAAGGGCGGTACCTATTACCCGATGACCGTGAAAAAGCATCTTCGCGCCCAGGATATCGCGCGGCAGAATAATCTGCCCTGCATTTACATGGTCGATTCCGGCGGCGCGTTCCTGCCGATGCAGGACGAGATTTTTCCCGACGAGCGGAATTTCGGCCGCATCTTCTACAATCAGGCGCAGATGTCCGCCCAGGGCATACCGCAGATCGCCATCGTGATGGGGTCCTGCACCGCCGGCGGCGCCTATGTTCCGGCGATGTCGGACGAGAGCATTATCGTGCGCAATCAGGGCACGATCTTTCTCGGCGGACCGCCGCTGGTGAAAGCCGCGACAGGCGAGGTCGTTACGGCGGAAGAACTCGGCGGCGCCGACGTGCATTCGAGGCAATCCGGCGTCACCGATCACTATGCGCAGAACGACGCGCACGCGATCGGGATTGCGCGGCGCATCGTCGCCACGCTGAAGCAGCCCGCGCGCGCGCCTTTGAACATGCGCGAACCGCGCGAGCCGCTGTTTGCGCGCGAGGAAATCTATGGCGTGGTCCCAGCCGACGGGCGAAAGCCCTATGACGTGCGCGACATCATCGCGCGTCTGGTTGACGGTTCGGAGTTCGACGAATTCAAGAAGCTTTATGGCCAGACCCTGATTTGCGGTTTTGCGCACATCTGGGGCTATCCGGTCGGCATCATCGCCAATAACGGCATCCTGTTCAGCGAGAGTTCGCTGAAGGGCGCGCATTTCATCGAATTGTGCTGCCAGCGCAATATTCCCTTGGTGTTCCTCCAAAACATCACGGGCTTCATGGTCGGGAAGAAATATGAAGCCGGCGGCATCGCGCGGGATGGAGCCAAGCTGGTGACAGCGGTTGCGACCGCGGGCGTGCCAAAGTTCACCGTCGTGATCGGCGGCTCTTATGGTGCCGGCAATTACGGCATGTGCGGACGCGCCTATAGCCCGCGCTTCCTCTGGATGTGGCCGAACGCGAAGATCTCAGTGATGGGCGGCGAGCAGGCCTCGATGGTGCTGAGCCAGGTCCGCCGCGACAACATCGAGGCCAAGGGCGATACGTGGTCGGCGGAGGAAGAGGACAAGTTCCGCGCGCCCATCCGCGCCCAGTACGAAAGCCAGGGCAGTCCCTATTACGCCACGGCGCGGCTGTGGGACGACGGCGTAATCGATCCTGCCGACACGCGGCTGGTGCTTGGCCTTGGTCTTTCGGCCGCGACCAATGCGCCAATCGAGCCGACCCGCTTCGGCCTGTTCAGGATGTGACGATGGATCGCTCCAAGCCGTGCCGGCGATTTCGCACCCTCCTGATCGCCAATCGCGGCGAGATCGCAGCCCGAGTGATCCGCACCGCCCGCGCCATGGGCTTGCGCACGGTTGCGGTCTATTCCGAGGCCGACCGCGACGCCATGCATGTCGCGATGGCCGATTTTGCAGTGCTGCTCGGGCCGGCGCGGGCGCGCGACTGCTATCTCAACATCGCGCGCGTGATCGAGGCGGCGCGCCAGAGTGGCGCCGAAGCCGTGCATCCCGGCTATGGGTTCCTTTCGGAGAATGCGGAATTCGCGGAAGCCTGCGCGGCCGCCGGATTGGTGTTCGTCGGTCCCACCGCCGACATGATGACGGCGATGGGCTCGAAGTCCGGCTCGAAAATGCTGATGGAAAAGGCTGGTGTGCCGCTGGTGCCGGGCTATCACGGCGAAGCCCAGGACGAGGCCACGCTGGCAAAAGCCGCCGACAAGATCGGCTTTCCGGTGCTTGTAAAAGCCTCCGCCGGCGGCGGCGGACGCGGCATGCGCATCGTGCGATCGGCGGCCGAGCTTGCGGGGGCGATCACCAGCGCCAAGCGGGAGGCAAAAGCTGCGTTCGGCGACGATCGGATGCTGATCGAGAAATTCGTCGACAATCCCAGGCATATCGAGGTGCAGGTGATCGGCGACAGCCACGGCAATCTGTTGTCACTCTTTGAGCGCGAGTGCACCTTGCAGCGTCGGCACCAGAAGGTGATCGAGGAAGCGCCGTCGCCGACGCTCGACGCCGCGGGCCGCGAGGCGGTCTGCGCCGCCGCGCGCAAGGCGGCCGCGGCTGTGAATTACGTCGGTGCCGGCACCATCGAATTCGTCTCCGACGGCAAGGACGTGTTCTTCATCGAGATGAACACGCGGCTGCAGGTCGAACATCCCGTCACCGAGCTGATCACCGGCATCGATCTCGTCGAATGGCAGTTGCGGGTCGCGTTCGGCGAAAAATTGCCGCTGACACAGGACCAGATCACGTTAAACGGCCATGCCATCGAGGCCCGGGTTTACGCGGAGAATCCGAACAAGAACTTCATGCCGTCGGTTGGCCGCATCAAAACCTGGCGGATGCCGGAGTCGTCGAATGGCCTGCGGATCGATGCCGGATACCGCGAGGGTGATGCGGTCTCGCCGTATTACGACGCCATGCTGGCCAAGGTGATCGCGTGGGCGCCAACCCGGGATGCAGCAATCGAGAGGCTCAATCGCGGACTAGAGGAATCGGATGTTCGCGGCATCGTCACCAATATTCCATTCCTGTCGGCGCTGGTGACGCATCCTGACGTGCGCGCCAACGCCATCGATACCGGCTTTATCGAACGCGAACTGAAAGGTCTGACGCCGGCAGCAACGGCGCCCGGTGACCTCGAGCTTTGTGCGGCCGTCGCAGCCATCCTCGGCGAAGAGGCAAAGTCCCCTCGAGCTGAGTCGCACTCGCCGTGGCTCACATCCGGCTGGATGCCGGTCGGCCGTCGCCAGCGGGTATTCAAGTTCCGCCATGGGCATGAGGCCGAACAGGAGATCTGCCTGCACTATGGCAACGGGCCCGCGGCGCTATCGATCGGCGGCCGCGAAATGGCCTTCACCTTTTCGGCGACGGAAGATGGCGGGTTCGACCTCACGCTTGCGGGAATGAAATCGCACATCGTTGCAGTCGTCGAGGGCCATGAACTCTATTTGCGTACCCGCAACGGCCGCTTCGACCTGCATTGGGTCGATCCGTTCGGCGGCGAGGCCGAAGAACAGGTCGGCGAGGACAAGATCGTCGCCCCGTTGCCGGGTACGGTGGTGGCGCTATTGGCGGAGGAGGGCGCAAGGCTGGAAAAGGGCGCGCCGATCCTCACCCTTGAAGTGATGAAGATGGAGCAGACCTTGCGCGCGCCGTTCGCCGGCGTACTGAAGGCGATAAAGTGCAAGGTAGGCGATATCGTCGGCGAAGGCGTCGAGCTCGCCGAGGTCGAGCCCATAACTTCCTAAGAGAGCGCCTCGTGAGGGCAGCATGAGCGATACCGTGCGCATCATCGAAATGGGGCCGCGCGACGGCCTGCAGAACGAAAAGACGCCGGTCAGCGTCGAGGCGCGCATCGCGTTTATCGAGGCGCTGGTCGGGGCCGGGCTAAGCACGGTCGAGGTCGGCGCTTTCGTGTCGCCGAAGGCGATCCCGCAGATGGTCGGCTCGGATCAGGTGCTGCGCGGCGTTAATCATCTCGCGGGCGAATTCCACGTTCTGGTGCCGAACGAGAAGGGTTACGAGGCGGCGCGCGCTGCGGGCGCCAAGGTGATCTCGGTATTCGCTGCCGCCTCGGAGGGCTTTTCGCGGGCCAATATCAATTGCTCGATCGCCGAATCGATCGAGCGCTTCAAGCCCGTCGTTGTCCGCGCCAGGGCCGATGGCATCAGGGTGCGCGGCTATATCTCCTGCGTGCTCGGTTGCCCCTTTGACGGCGAGGTGAAGCCGCAAGCCGTGGTGGAAGTCGCCCAAAAACTGTGGGAACTCGGCTGCTACGAAATCTCGCTCGGCGATACCATCGGCGTCGGCACGCCGGCAAAAGCGCGGCAAATGCTGCGCGCCGTATCCCGCGCGGTGCCGATGACGAACCTCGCGATGCACTTCCACGACACCTACGGCCAGGCGCTCGCCAATCTCTATGCCGGGATGGAGGAGGGCGCCCGGGTGATCGATTCCGCCGCCGGCGGCCTCGGCGGCTGCCCGTTCGCGCCGGGCGCCACCGGCAATGTCGCGACCGAGGACGTGGTCTATATGCTGGAAGGCATGGGGATTGCGACCGGCGTCGATATGACAAAACTATTGGCGGCGACGAATGCGGTCAGCCGGTTGCTGGGACACCCGCCGGTGAGTCGCGTGGCATCGGCATTGAACGCGAAGCGGACAAGGGTGGGCTAAGGCGCTTTTTGGACCGCCCATCAAATGCCCGTTACCGGGAAAAAGATTTTTTCGGCCGGCCGGGTAACAAACGCCGTCGCGGGACCGTTGTGAACATGGCGGCACAAGTCGCCTTCGAAACCGTCTCAGAGGGAAGATCAACCAATGACCATTCGCACCCGCATCGCGCTCGGAGTTTCCGCCGCCGCTGTTTCGCTTAGCCTGGCGCTGGCGCCTGCTGCTTTCGCCCAGGACAAGATGGGCAAGGACGACGGCATGAAGAAGGACACCATGTCCAAAGACACGATGAAAAAGGACACCATGTCCAAGGACACGATGAAAAAAGACACCATGTCCAAGGATGCCATGAAAAAAGACGACGGCATGAAGCAAGACGAAATGAAGAAGTAATTGTTGCCGTTTCGTTTCCCTGCAGGCTCGCCCCGGTCGGGGCGGGCCGGTCTTGATTAGTGTTTTTTCGTGCGGTCGCAGACGCGCGACAGCGCGTCGCGGTCAGCTATTTTCGCTTCTTGCGGGCGGCATAGCGCGCATCGCGTGCGGCCTTGCGTTCAGCTTCGAGTGCCGCTTCCCGTGCTGCCGCTTCTTCCCTTTCGCGGGCGAGTTGAGCTGCGGCTTGTGCGGCGGCTTCCTCTTCAAGGCGTTTCTGCTCGGCCTTGGCGGCCTCGCGCGCGAGTTTGGCCTTGGCGCGCTCCGCCGCCTGCGCTTCGCGCTCGGCGCGTCGCTGCATCACCGCTGGATCGTCCGGACCCGGCTGGTTGCGAAACTTGTTGAGGATGTCCTGCCTTGCCTGCTGCGCCGCTTTCTGCCGGTCCGCGAAGTTAGGTTCCTTGAATCCACTCATTGAAAGGGCCTTGTCGCTTTCGTTGTTGGTGGCGCAAGCCGCAAAGACGCCCGCGCGATCGGGAGCGGTGTACAGCGGCGCGCGCCGGGAAGCCATCAATTATCCGCTGGCCGGCGCATCGTGCGGATCAGGGGTCGCCGCCAAACATGACGCTGTCGTGAAACTCGATCGCTCCCGCGGTCTCGGGTGATGAGACGCGGATTCGCGGACGTCCCTTGCGGAAGTGAAAATCTCAACAGACGTAACTACTTGCGCCGACTATTTAAGGTTTTGCCGTCACTCCGCGCTGCTCGAACCTTGTGGCGTAGGCGTCAGGCGATTTAGTCTGGGCTAGACGTCGACGATCTGGAGGCCAAATTGGGCTGGTTCGACTGGCGCGGTGCAAGGGCGCGAGGATCATCGGAGCCCGTGGGGGAGACTGCGGATCTCTCCACGCCCACGGCGACTCTTCAGGCATTGCAAAAATCCGTGCCGGACTATCTCGACCGTGTCGATCGCGGCGATCTGATCTATCCGGCCTGCAAACGAACGCCTGAGGGGGTCGACGGCGACGTGCGCGCGATCTGGGAGCACACGCGGATCGAGGCGATGCGCTATATCATCATGGTTCCCGGGCGCAACGACGAATGGCTGATCGATCCGGCGCGCCAGCCCGAGATGCTCGACGCCTTCCTCCGCAAGCCCCCGCACGAGGACACCGTGATCGATTTCACCGGTGTTGCTAAAGAGGATTTCGTGATTGCCGTCATTGCCGGGCTGAATTGGCTGATCCACTGCGCGGTTCTAGCGGGCGTCGATCGAAAAAAATTCTCAGGGATCCAGAGCAATTTCAGGAAGATCACGGTGATCGCGCGGCGATGGTGGGCGCTCGAGGGTTCGGAGCTCCGCTGTCAGGAGATGCTGGCGCGGGGCCAAAAGCCTCCGCTGATGCTGTATCTGGTCTGGCTCGAATACACTCGCCTGGCAAAAGAGATCGCCGCGGCGGCGATCTCTAGGCGCGATGTCGGAGATCGCCGGCCCGAACTGAATGCCGCGCTGGCGCCCGTTGTAAAAACGATGGCGCGGCTCGAACGGGCCAGCGATCCCGATGATCTGCTAGCTGAGTGATGGCGGTATCGAATAGGCCGCTTAGAGCCAGCCGGCGCTGAGATCGACGCCGATGATCATCATGCCAAATGACACAACCAGGCCGAAACAAGCAAACATCGCGATGGTCTTGAGAGACTGATCGTCCGCCTGCGCCGAACGCTCCGAAACGATGGAAATGGTAGTCATGGTAGCCCCCGTTATGGTTGGCCCAGAAATGCATTGGGCCCGCAACTTGTAAGCGCGAAGTGTTGATAGCGGCTTGCCACGCATCGTTAATTAATTGGCAATCAATGCGTAGTTTCCCTGATCCGGAAGGCTAGGCCGCGACGCGGCGCCGCAGCCGAATTCCGTGGGGTTGTGAACTCGTTCACATCGAACGGGGCCGCTCCCTCCTATTGTCCCGCGCACTGGAACGGGAGGGACGAACCATGTTCGGTACAGTGTGGAATCGTAAACAGTTTGGATTTGTCGCTTTGATCCTGACGCTCGCGTGCGCCGCTGCGTTTCTTTCGATCGCGCTGGTGCATCCAAAGCCGACTGCCAACGGCACCCTCGGTGTCGGATGGCAATGCAACAAGACCGCGGGAATGCTGACGGTCTGCACCAGGGTTGCTCACGCGCGGCCTACCTCCGACAGTCCGCGCAACGACCAGCCGCGCTTACGGCAGGCGTGATCGCGGCAAAATTTTTCATTCGGGCGACGTGAGCAGCCTGAAGCCATCGTTATTTCCTGATGGAGAGAAGTGGTGATAGCAAGCTTTGCCGCGG
>WNFM01160871.1_pt2 | contig 17866 bp, 13 predicted proteins | sample 5400271 | NCBI WGS metagenome assembly WNFM01 (sample SAMN13153352, study PRJNA577476) | soil metagenome | isolation source: 60 cm saprolite on Douglas fir-dominated hillslope | place: USA:California | collected 2013-09-17 | reverse complement strand
CTTTGGCACCACTGCCGGCACTGGCACCGATTCCGGCCTCAAGGACACGTTGACACAGACGGAAATCTTCCTGTTCCAGAACGGCAGTGCGGTTGAAGGTCATGTTGGCAATGATCCGACTGGTCCGCTCGCTTTTACGATCGACGTCAGTGGTTCGACGGTCACGTTGACCCAGTTCCTGGCGTTGCATCACCTGGACTCCAGCGACCCCAATGACACGCTCACCCTGGATGGCATCGTCCATGTGACAGCGATGGCCACCGATGGTGATGGCGATCATGCAACCTTGACCGAGCCGAACGGGCTCAACCTGACCTTCTATGATGACGCGCCAACTGCCTCGATTACCGAGGGCAAGGGGAGCATCACGATTGATGAATCGCCAGATGTGCAGGCCGGCGACAGTGCCGACCCGGCGCCGTCGGCCTTCAGCGGTTATGGCACGCCCTTGGCCTGGGGCCATAGCGGTTCGGCCGTGGTCGATACATCGGGCTCGGACTTTGGCGCCGATGGCCCCGGCTCGAAGGTCCTGACCTTGGGCCCGTCCGGCGTTGGCGTCGACTCGGGTCTGATTGATGCCGCGACCGGCGAGCATATCTATCTGTATCAGGACGGCGATAATGTGGTCGGCCGCATTGGCGACAGCGGCGTGGCGGATCCCGCCGGCGCGATCGCCGTTGCCTTCCATCTGGAGAGCGACGGTACGCTGGATACAGCCGAGTACCGGGCCTTGCAGCATCCGAATGGCACTAATCCGGATGACAGTGAAGGTGTCTCGGTCGTTAACGGTGCGCTGGTTGCCACCGTCACTGTGACCGACGACGATAGCGACGTTGCCAGCGTCAGCACCGGCATTGGCGAGCATGCGACCTTCCTCGATGACGGCGTGTCGATCACGTCGGTCACCTATAACAACGAGGACAATAATCGCACGTCAGGCGAATTGGATGAGGACTTCCTCGGCACGACGAACTCGCCGGGTAACAACGACCTGGATACCAATCCAGACAACCTGAACAATCCGACCTCGAATGGCGATGCCCCTGGCGGCACCTCGGTCAGCGGTCAGATCAATCCGAGCGCGGCCGTCGATCAGCCCCTGGCCTTTGCCTTCGATATCGCCGGCCTGGTCAATGACGGCGATATGGTGGCGGCGCAGGATGCGGATGGCAATCCGCTGAAGAGCTCGGCTGGCAATCCGATCACGCTGACCTTGAGCCATGTCGGCTCCGACTGGATCGTCACAGGTAGCTATACCGACGATAGCGGCAGCCATGATGCCTTTACGGTCACCTTGGACAGCACCAACGGCCAATTCACCTTTCATCTGATCGAGGCTCTGGCGCATCCGGACGGCAATAACATTCCGGGTGACGATGCGACCGATGACGGCACGGCCCGCTACGAGGATAATCTGAACCTCGATTTCGGCGCCAAGGTGATCGACAAGGATGGTGATTCTGGCAGCACCACACTGCACTTCACCGTCAATGACGATGCGCCGATGCTGGTGACCCAGCCGCATGTCACCTCGACCGATACCGGCCATCAGCAGGTCGACCAGGTCGATACCTTCGTGGCGGTGGTGGAAGCCGCGCCTTGCCTGCAGGAATCGACCTGCAGCGTGGTCATCAATCCGGATAATCAGCCGAGCTGGGTCCTGTCCTCGATCACGGTCAAGGACGAGAACGGCAATACCCAAGGCGATGACAGCCTGTTCCAACAATCCGGCGCCGGCTTCGGTGTCGTCAGCAGCGAAGACGGCGGCAATGGCGGTCGCTTCGACGAGGTTAATTTCGACCATACCGCCAATGGCGGCGCGGGCGCCTCGGAAAGCCTGATCTTCAATTTCGGCAAGCTGGTTGAATCCGGGACCGTGGAGCTGGCCCGCTTCTATTCCGGCGAACATGGTGTCGGCGATGAGCAGGGCCATTGGGAAGCGTTCCGCAATGGCGTGAAGGTGGGCGAAGGCGATTTCGAAGCCGCCAGCACCACCGGTCAGTTCGGCTTTGCCATCCCGACCATTGCCGGCGGCTTTGATCAGCTGGTCTTCACGGCCAAGGAAGGCAGCAATCTGCTGCCGGGTACCAATGACGACAGCGACTATCTGGTCCAGCAGCTGAATCTCAACCTGCTGCCGACCAATAGCCAGCAGGGCGAATTCGAATACAAATTCGGCGCCGATAACGGCAACCTGCCGTATGACAATGTCGCCGGTAACGGCTTCACGGTATCCACGGCCGGGATCAACCTGACCTCCGGTGGCCAGCCGGTTACGATGGAGCAGGATGTCGAGAACGGCCATATCGTCGTCTTTGGTTATAAGAACGGCGATCACAACGAGCCGGTCTTCAAATTCGACATCGACCCCAATGCCGCTTCGGGCAGCGGTGGCGAACATGTCGCGCATTATATTTTCACCGAATATGCGCCGCTCGACAATAACGGGGACATGTCGAATATTCCCTTCGACATCAAGATCCAGGACCGCGACGGCGATGCCATCCAGACCACGGTCAGTGTCTGCGTCGATGACAGCGCGCCGGTGGTGAACGACACCATGGCCGGTGTCTTCGAAAAGGGCCTCGATCAGTCGGGCACCGGCCATGATGGCACCACCAAAGGTGACGGCTCCAATGTCACCGGCGGCTTCCTGAACATCTCCTATAACGGCGACGGCCCAGGCTCGATCACCGGCATTCACTTCAACGGTTTTGCCGGCGTACCGACGACCGGCGCCAGCGATGCGGCCAGTGATGGTGCCGGTCACTGGGTGATCAACAATGCCCTCTTCAATCTGACGGTCGATCAGATCACCGGTGCCTATACCTTCACCCTGAAGGAAAATATCCAACATACTGACAGCGCCGATGACGGCTTCACCAATGTCAACGGCACCAATCCGACGATCAATCCCGTGGATCTGGTCAAGGATCTCGGCTTTGCCGTAACGGTGAAGGATGGCGACGGCACCACGGCGACCGGCGCGCTGGTCGTGCATGTGACCGATGATGGGCCCACCGCCGGCGATTTCAACATCGGCAGCTTCAATGAACATGCCGCCAAGACCGATCTCGGCACCGTTGCCGCGGTCTTTGGCAGCCATTATGTCGCCGGTGCCGATGGGCTGGGCAATATCGCGATCAGCACAGCCGGTGATGCCACCCATGGCACGCTGGAAATCAGCGGCGGCCACGTCTTTTACACGCCGCCCTCGAACGTGGTCGGCAATCAGACCTTTAGCTTCGGCTATCAAGTGACCGATTCGGACGGCGATGCCGCTCCGGCGAACATCACCGTTACCGTCAAGGACAATGTGCCGACCCTGACGCAGCTGACCCCGGAAGGAACGCCGGGCGTGGTGTCGGTCTATGAAGCCGGCCTCGGTACCGGTTCGCATATCGGCAACACCACGACGACCGCCACCGGTTCGTTCAAGATCGACACCCATGGCGAAGGCCTGGGCACCTTGTCGCTCGGCGGCGGCGCGGTTATCATCGCGGGGCCATTCCCGCAGACCGTGCATACCGATGGCCTGGGTGATCTCAAGGTGACGGGCATCAGCAACGTAGCTGGCGTCTATACGGTCACGTACACATACGCCCTGACGCATAACTTCCTGGACGACCGATGCGTCCGGCGACCCGGTGGCCTCCAACATCCTCGTGCATGTATTCGACGATGCACCGGTTGCCTCGAACGACGCCTTTGGCACCTTCACGGCGCAAGTGGCTGCCGGCCAGGCGATCGGCAATATCCTGACCAACGACATATCCGGCGTGGATGGCTATTTCACGCCGAAGATCGTGTCGGTTGCTGGCGGTGTTGTGGAAGGCAGCGGGTTCAAGGTCGATACCGGCGATGGCATCCTTCATATCGCGGCCAATGGCGATGTGGCCTTTGGCTCGAAGTCGGGCGATAATTACGGCGCCGGCAAGAATCTGAGCTTCAGCTACACGATCGAGGATAAGGACGGCGATACATCGACCGCGACGGCGAGCCTGAAGGTGAAGAATCCGAACCTTCCGGAGGCGCCATCGGCGCCTGACGAGAGGGTCAACGAATCACAACTCGCCATCGGCAATCATCTGGGCGGTGGTTCGATCACTGACAGCCATACTTTCACCTTGCCCGGCGGCTTTACCGTGAATGCCGGCGATCTAGGCGCACATATCTTGCCGAATGGCACGCTGACGATCAGTCAGGTTGGCAGTACGGTGACCTATAGCTACACTTTGACGTCTCCGGTCAATGACGGCACGCCGAATGTGTCGGATGGCCAGAATACGGCGAATAACGCGAATAGCTTCACGGTTCACCTGGATGGTCCGTTTGGCCAGAGCCTGACGGTGCCGGTCAATATCGATATCAAAGACGATATCCCGCTTGCCCATGCGATCGAGACGTCAATCTCGGCCAGCGCGTCGGTCAATACCAATTTGCAATTGGTGCTCGATGTCTCGGGTTCGATGGGCAACAATGCCGGCGGCTTGACCTTCGTCAGCAAATTGCTGGCGGCGAAAGAGGCGATCTACGAGTTGCTCGACTCCCACCAGAATGCCGGCTCAGTGATGGTGCAACTGATCACCTTCAGCACCGGTGCCGCGACCCAGTTCAGCACCTGGGTCAGCGCCGAGACGCTGAAGACGACATTGTTTACCCTCAGTGCCGGCGGCAGCACGAATTACGACGCACCGCTCGACCAGGCGGTGAATCACGCCTGGGTCGGGGACCATAGTGCCAATCAGTTCAATTCCGGCAACTTCCAGAATGTGTCCTATTTCCTGTCCGACGGCGAACCCAATGTGAATGGCGGTGTTGCGGGTACGGCTGGCATTACCGGGATTGAGATCACCAATTGGACCACCTTCCTGAATGCCCATAACATCGACAGCTTCGCTTTCGGCATGGGCACCGGCGCCACGCAATCGACGCTCGATCCGATTGCCTATAACGGTGCCGCCCATACTGAGGCCAATGCGACGATCGTTTCCAATTTCAATAACCTGCCAACGGAACTCACCAATACGGTCAGCGGCTCTTAATGCCAATAGCATCGTTAGTCAGATCACCTTCAACGGGAAGACCTATAATTTCGACGGCACCAATTTCTCGACCACAGGCGGCGCCAGCAGCCCGGCCGATTACAATTGGAACGCTCTCACCCATGAATTGCAGGTCAATACGACGATCGGCGTGTTGGCGATCGATCTCGATACCGGCGACGGCGCCTATACGGTGAATGGTGTAGCCTCGGGGACGCCGACCTTCGATTTTGGCTATACTTTACGAGATGGCGATGGTGATACCGCCAGCAACAATCTGCATCTGACCGTTACCAGTACCGATCATGCCCCAATCGCGCATGAGGATTACATCGTCACCAATATCAGCGGTGCCTTCGATGTGAAGGATGCCTGGTTGCTGCACAATGACTCGGATAAGGATGGCGACTCGATGTCGGTATCCGGGGTCCATAACGGCACCGATCTCAGCACCGCGCACACCCATGACACGGTCAACCATCTGGTTCATGTCGGAAGCGGCGAAAGCGTCCTCAATTACGATGTCACAGCCAATGGCAAGACCGATGATTTGAACTTCATCTCGGTCACCCATGACACCAATGACAGTGTCGTTGACGGCAATGGCCTCGACAACATCCTGATTGCTGCTGATGGCGTGAATACGACGCTGAAGGGCTACGAAGGCAACGATCTCTTCATCGGCGGCACCGGCAACGATATTTTCATGCCGGGCTCGGGTAACAACTCGATGGATATGAGCAAAGGTGGTCATGACACGGCCAAGTTCACAGCCATTACCGGCAATGACGTGATCGACGGCTTCACTGCCCATGGGGGTGCCAGCGGCGAGACGGATCATATCGATTTGACCTCGCTGCTGTCTGGCTTTGGCAATGCGGCATCGCGGGCAAGTCATGTCTTCCTGGAGGCCAATGGTGCCGACACGATCGCCCATGTCGCCACGGACAACACCTTTACCAGCGGCAATGCGTCGACCTATGACGTGCATATCACGCTGCACAATGTCACCCCGGCGCAGTTGACCGTCGGTGCCGCGGCAACGGACGACATCATCGTCTGATCTTTTCGACATTGACTAAATGGCTAAGGGCGTCCGAGAGGACGCCCTTCTTCTTTGTGCTATTATCAACGACGGCGGTTGCGCCCGGCACCAATCGATGAGATGGCTGTCCAGAGCCGGATCGTTTTAAATGGCCGCAGATTGCGGCCATTTAAAACGTGATTTGCCCTCTATCTTATTGAGGAGAGCCGGATCGGGGCGTCTATTCTGAAAGATGTGCTCTTAAGGGGGGAATGATGTCAATGAGTGCCGATTGGTCGCAAGGCTATGTGACGGATGTCATCTATACGGATAACAGCTATCGCGAAATGTCACCTGCCTGGCTGAATTATGTCGCGGCGTTGAACGGATGCCATGGGCGCTCACTGGAGGGCGCTTTCAGCTATATCGAGCTTGGTTGCGGGCTTGGCAGAACCGTTGTCCATCTGGCTGCCGTCTTTCCGCGTGCCAGCTTTATCGGCGTCGATCTCAATCCGGCCCATATCGATTCCGCGCAACGTTATGCAGCGGAACTCGGAATCGGAAATGTCCGGTTCCTCGAGCGCGGCTTCAGCGATCTGATCGGTGAGGCGAATGCCCGCCATCTCGACATCCCGGAGGTCGATTTTGTGGCATTGCATGGTGTCTATTCCTGGATCGGCGGTGCGGCGGTTGGTTTATAACAGCTACAATTGCCTGCCTGGCTGGGCCCAAGAGGGTCCGATGCGACGCCTGCTTGTCAACCTCGCCCAGGGGCAGCAGGGCAATAGCGAAGCGCGCGCCGGGCAGGCGCTCAGCCAGATAGCCGATCTGGCCAAACTCAACCTCGGCTATTTTGCCCGCAATCCGGCGGTCCCCCAGGCACTCGAACAATATCGCACGCGGCCGGTTAATTACCTGGTGCATGAAATGCTGAATGCCGACTGGAATCTGTTCTATTCGGCGGATGTCGCCGATGAAATGGCGGCGGCAAAGCTCGATTATCTGGGATCGGCGACCCTGGCGGAGAACCATCTTGAGCTGCTGCTGGCAGATGAGGCTGTCGCCCTCATTACCAGCCAACCAGATTCGCGGCTTCGGCAACTGATCCAGGACTTTATGGTCAATCAGCGCTTTCGGCGCGATGTCTTCGTCCGCGGCCATGCACGCCTCAACCCATCCCAGATCCAACGCAATCGCCAAAATCAGATCCTGATGGCCATGCGACCGCTGGCCAATATGGAGCCGAAAATCAAGGTGCCGCGCGGCTCGGCGTCCGTCGATCCCGGTCTGCTGCGGTCTTTGGACGAGATTATGAAATTCGGCAGCGCCAAGGTGGCTGATCTTGAGCGAACCTTGAGCAAAGGCGGGCGCAGCGACGATTTCCTGCGGATTATGGCGGTGTTGACGGCCGGGCAAGTGCTGCTGCCGGCAGCACAATTATTCCGCGTTGCCACGCAATACACGGGTCAGCAGTCCTTACGCCTGACCGGCTCGGTGAATGCGGGCTTGTTGGAAATGGCAATTGACCGGCAGGAGCGGAGCATGGGGGCCGGCGTCAAGGGCCGCGTGCTGGTCTCCCCCGTCCTGGGGGCAACATTGCCGATTGGTGCTGTTAATGCGATTATTCTGCAGAGCCTTCTGGGCGGTGGCGGCACTGATCATGTCGCGGCACGTGCTGTTGCTAATTTCGATCGAAATGGCCTTGTGCTGCGAAAGAGCGATCAACCGATCACCGATCCGGCCGCCAAGCTGGCAAACATGACCGAACTGACCAAGGCATTCATTGACCAGGAGCTGCCGGTGCTGATGGCGGCGGGTATCGTTGCGGTCGTCTAAAGACGATTCGGCTCTCGGCGCCAGGTCATTCTGCCAGCGGTCTTGCCGGTGGAGTGGTGAATCCGTAACACTTTGACCCGTAATACATAATCGATATATTAAGGTTAATAGTTGAAACCACCACGGCCATTGCTGCAAAAGGTTGTTGGCTATAATCCGGCAAACTGATTGCCCCGGGTTTCGTCAGCTTGCGCGCTTGCAACGCTGCTTGGCTGTGAGATGACGTGACCGGCGACAGAAAACAGGTGACCGACCGATGGTGCATTTTGGCGTTGCTGGGGGGCGGATTGCGGCTCGGTCGGCTACGTCAAACTTGTCTCCGATGAAGTCGCCGTGATACCGAACCGACAGAGCTAGTTCCTTAGACTTAACCAGTCCCTAACGCTTTTTCTTCAATAAACAGATACACCTAATAAAACGGATCAGTATCGATGGAAGTTCCCCAGGCAGCGGCGGTAAACCCAGCACAGCAATCGGCCAACGGTTCTGGAGCTGCCGGTCCGCGGCCGGATGCCAGCGCGGCTGGTACAACTACACCCGGTACCGGCTCACCAGCGGCCAGCGCAGCTGCAGCCGCAGCGGCTGCCGCCATGGCGGGACATCAGGTGGCGGTGGCGCCAGTCCATGCGCCGCCGGTGGAATATTCCGGTCCGATCATGCGCGACGACGCGCTGCTCTCTTGTCTGGTCATTCTCACTCGTTTGTTTGGCAATCCCAAATCTCCGGCAGCTCTCGCCGCATCTCTGCCGATCGGCGAAGAAGGCTTGACGCCTGATCTGTTCCTGCGCGCGGCCGATCGCGCTGGGCTATCGGCGAATAAAGTGCGCCGCCCGATCGAAAAGATAGAAGCGATCAGCTTGCCGGCTGTCCTGCTGCTGACGGAAAAGCGTGCGGTCGTTATGTTGACCTCGCCGAAAAAAGGCATGGTCGAGGTGGCGACACCCGACAATCTCGACGGGACCCAAACGGTTCCCCTTGATGTCGTCGCCCAGATCTATACCGGCCAGATGCTGCTGGTGCGGCCGAAGATCCGGCTGGATACCCGCTCGGCGGATCTGACCGATGCACCACCCCGCAACTGGTTCTGGAGCGAGGTGCTGAAATTCACCCCGCTTTATCTGGAAGTGGTGCTGTCGGCTTTGCTGATCAATCTGTTCACCATTGCCTCCTCGATCTTCTCCATGCAGGTCTATGACCGCGTGGTGCCGAACAAGGCCGAAGAAACCCTGTGGATGCTGGCGATCGGTATCGCGCTGGTTTACGGCTTTGACTTCATGCTGCGTACCTTGCGGGCCTATTTCCTCGATAAATCCGGCAAGGCCCTGGATCGCAAGATCTCGTCGGCGATCTTCGAGCATATTCTGTCGATCCGGATGTCCGCCGGGCCGCAATCGGCCGGCGCCTTTGCCAGCAATGTGCAGTCTTACGAGACCTTGCGCGACTTCTTCACCTCGGCAACCTTGTCGGCGATGATCGACCTGCCTTTCGTGGTGGTCTTCCTGGCCATCATCTGGCTGGTGGCCGGTCCGGTCGTGGCCGTGCCGGCGATCCTTATTCCAGTGGTCATCCTGGTCAGCGTCCTGGTGCAGTTCCCGATGAAAAAGGCGGTGGAACGCAGCTACCGCGAATCGGCACAAAAACATGCGACCCTGGTCGAATCGATCAATGGCCTCGATGCCATCAAAGCGGCTTCGGCCGAAGGCCAGATGCAGCGCGATTGGGATGGCTATGTCGCGGCCTCGTCATCTTCGGCGGCCACCTCCAAGATGTGGTCGACGATCGGCATCAATTTCGTGATGTTTGCCTCCAATATGGCGACCACCGGCGTCATCCTCTGGGGCTGCTATCGGATCTTCGACAAAGACACGCATATGACCACGGGTGCCCTGGTCGCCGCCTCCATGCTGACCGGCCGCTCGATGGCGCCGCTCGGTCAGATCGCCGGCCTGATCATCCGCTTCCATCAATCCTGGACCTCGCTCAAGGGCCTCAATCGCCTGATGGCGCTGCCGATCGAACGGCCGCGTGGCAAGGTCTTCCTGCGGCGGCCGCGCATCGATGGCGGCATCGAGTTCCGCAATGTCACCTTCAAATATCCCGGTGCCCAGACCAATGCACTGGATGGCATTTCCTTCCGCATTGCGCCGGGCGAACGGGTCGGAATCGTCGGCCGCATCGGCTCCGGCAAGACCACCATCGAACGCCTGGTACTGGGCCTGTTCGAGCCATCGGATGGTGCCGTGCTGGTCGATGGCACGGATATCCGCCAGCTCGATCCCACCGATCTACGACAGAATATCGGTTGCGTCCTGCAGGACGCGCATCTGTTCTTCGGCTCGGTCAAAGACAATATCAGTCTCGGTGCGCCTTATGTGGACGAGGATTCCGTCCTGCGCGCAGCGACCCTGGCCGGGGTCGACCAATTCGTCCGCCAGCATCCGTTGGGTTATGACATGCCGGTTGGTGAAAACGGCCGTATGCTCTCCGGCGGTCAGCGTCAATCGGTGGCGGTGGCCCGCGCCATGCTGCTCAATCCACCCATCCTGTTGCTCGATGAACCAACCAGCTCAATGGATAACAGTACCGAAAACGCCTTCAAGAGCCGGCTGGGCGAAATCATCCAAGGCAAGACCGTCATCCTGGTGACGCATCGCAATTCGATGCTGGCGCTGGTCGATCGGCTGATCGTTCTCGATCGCGGCAAGGTTGTCGCCGATGGCCCTAAAGCCGGCGTCTTGGATGCGCTGATGAAAGGGCGCATTCGCGCTAACGAAGGTTGATCGGTCGGATCGAAGGAATAACTCTATGTCATTGACCAATCGCGATCTGTGGATCGATCCGTCGCATACCGAGAAGGAAGGCACCCGCCTTTTCGGCCATATCCTGCTGTTCACTGTTGCCGTTGTCATCATCGCCGCGCTGATCTGGGCGAACTTTGCGGAGCTCGATCAGGTGACGCGCGGCGAGGCCAAGGTGGTACCCTCCAGCGCCACCCAGCTGATCCAGAGTGCTGAGGGCGGCATCATCAAGGATATGAAAGTCAGGGAAGGCGATATCGTCGACGAGGGCCAGGTCCTGGTCGAGATGGACAACACCACGGTGGCGACCGACGTCAACGAATTGCAACAGCGACTGTGGACCGGCCTGGCGGCCACTGAGCGGTTGCAGGCTGAACTCGACGGCAAATCCCCAGACCAGATTGTCTTCGATAAGGAATTGCGGGCCAAGGCGCCTGAAGTCGCTGAAGCCGAGCGCGCCCAGTCGTTGGTCCGCCAACAGCAATTGCAGTCGCAGATCGCGACACTTAATGACACGATCGAGCAACGACAACAGGAGCTGCGCTCGATCGATGTCAAGGTTTCGTCGTCCCAGGTCAGTCTGGGACTGGCCCAGCGACGCGCCTCGTTGCAGCAGAAGGTCTATGAATCAGGCGCCGGTTCGGAAGCCGAATTCATTTCCGCGCAACAAGAAGTGCAGCGTATCGTCACGGATATTGCCAATGCCGAGGCTTCCAGGCCCCCGGCGCGGGCCGCTTTGCAAGAAGCCCAGAGCAAGCAGCGGGAAGCCCTGACGACCTTCCGTGCCGATGCCTCAACGGAACTGGCCAAGCATCGCGCCGATCTCGCCTCGGTCACCCAGTTGCTCGCCGGCGGCATTACCAAATTTGGGCATCAGGTCCTGAAGTCACCGGTCCATGGCACCGTCAAGGAGATTAAGATGCGGACGGTTGGGGGTGTTGCCCAACCGGCACAGGAGATCATGGAAATCGTGCCGATCGAGGACACGCTGTTGATCGAAGCACAAATCCGGCCCCAGGATCGCGGCTTCATCGCCCCGGACCAGCCGGCCAAGGTCAAGATCACGGCCTATGATTATTCAATTTATGGTGGTCTCGATGCCAAGCTGGAACAGATCAGCGCCGATGCCATCGAAAACGACAAGAAGGAAACCTTCTTTCGCGTGCGACTCCGCACTGACCGCAATTATCTCATTGGAAAGCAAGGCGAACAGCTGCCGATCATCCCGGGTATGACGGCGACGGTCGATATTCTGACCGGCAAGCGGACGGTGCTTGAATATTTGCTGAAGCCGATCCTCAAAGCCCGTCAGACAGCTTTCACGGAACGCTAAATATTTGATGCAAGTTATGGATGAAACTGGTACAACGGGCTGGGACGGTCAAGGTTAAGACGACGTTAATTGTCGGTGGGGAATGATCTAACTTTGCCGGCGCCACAAATAGGAATACACTGCTTTTGACGTTCGATCGCAGTTACTTGGGGGATTGCTCACATGAATCGTCACTCACCATCGCGTGGTCGCAAGGCGGCCCTTCTCAGCGCGATCCTTGCAGGAGCTTGTGTTGTCGCTGTGATGCCACAGATGGCATCGGCGATGTCCTTGAAGGACGCTATTTCACTGGTCATCCAGACCAATCCTGATGTTAACGGCGCCATGCGCGACCGGCGCGCAACCGATTATGAATTGCGCCAGGGCCGTGGCCTCTATTATCCGCAGATCGATTTCCGCGCCCAGGGTGGTCCGGAATATACCGAGAGCAGCACGGTCGATGCCGGTGATCCGACGCTCGACCAGAAGCCGCATGATAACGGTATTGGCCTGATGCGCGGTGATGCTGATATTACCCTGCAGCAGCGGATTTTCGACGGCTTCGATGCCTCGAACGAAGTTGATCGTCAGAAGGCGCGCGTTGCCTCGGCGGCCAATGTCGTGCAGGACAAGAGCCAGATCAATTCCTTGGATGCCACCCGTTTCTATCTCGATGTGTTGCGCAACCAGGGCCGTGTCGATAATGCGGCGGCCAATGTGAAGGCGCATGAAGATACCTTGGCCTTGGTGCAAAAACGCGCCGACCTCGGTGGCGGCAATGTCGCCGATGTGCGCCAGGCGGAAGCTCGTCTCGCCACGGCGCGAACCCAGTTGAAGACCATTCAGGGCAATCTGCGGGACGCCCAGACCAATTTCCAGCGCGTTATTGGCCAGGCGCCTGCGGATCTGGAACCGGTCAGTTTCACCTATGATTCCCTAGTGCCGGAAGATGTCGAGAAATCGGTCGCTCATGCGATCGAGATCAGCCCCAAGGTACAGGGCGCCAAATATGATGTCGTTGCCGCGGAACATCTGCTCGGCCGTCAGGAAGCGGCGATGTATCCGACGCTGAACCTGAATGCGACGGCGGCGGTCAATCATTACGACAATGGTATCAAGCAAGTCGGCCACAGCGCCAATGCGCTGCTGGTACTCGACTACAACATTTATCGCGGCGGTGCCGATCTGGCCCGTATCCGGGAATTCAAGTGGCGCAAGCAGGAAGCGATCGATGCGGTCCGCAATCAGGAACGCGTGGTCGCCAAGGATGTGCGCGATGCTTGGAGCGAACGTCAGACCCAGCGTGACACGGTCGAAACCTTGACCGAGGAATACGACAAGAATGTCGAGACCACAAAGCTCTATGAGCAGCAATTCGATATCGGTCAGCGCAGCCTGCTCGATCTCTTGAATGCTCGAAACGAAGTGTTCCAGTCGCAAGATCAGTTGATCACGGCACAGTCCAACGAAGTGCTGGCAAACTTCAAGATCCTCGCGGCCCAGGGCGAATTGGTGCAGGCGGTCGGTGTCAGCCTGCCGAAGGAAGCCACGCCGAAGGAAGTTGAATACGACAGCAACTGATCTTGTTGCGCTGTCGTCGGTATGACGACAGAACGGTCCAGATGATGGAAACCCCGGCCACCAGCCGGGGTTTTTATTTACACCGGAGACATCAGCAATGAGCATCGAACAGACCGTGTGACGCCGACCCTCTATCATATTGAGGAGAGCCGGATGACTGGTATCGATCAGACGGGATGTGCTGCGAACGAGCGCGTGGGGTACTCATTTGGGAATGGAGGCCCGGGCCGGAATCGAACCGACGTACGAGGATTTGCAGTCCTCTGCATGGCCACTCTGCCACCGGGCCAACCTGCCGCTTGCGGCTGAACTTTGGCGCTGCGACGTATAGAGCGATCATCCGCCAGGGTCAAGCATGCAGCCGAGTCGGCGAGAGCCGGATCGATTTAGGCGGACATGCTTTGCGATTCCACCGAAATCGTGAATCCGCTGCTCCTAAGCGCCACTCCCGAGCAATAGGGCGCCGCCCGATTTTCATGCATTTTTCACCAGGACGTCATCACTTGCCCAACAAGGCTTCCAGGCGACTTGGCCGCGGCTGGGAAGCCTTGCCAGCAGGCGGTAAGCATTGTCACCCGGGTTGATTGGCTCTATAAAAACCGCACAAAGGTTAATGCCCGGTCGGGAACCGTTCGATGTCCGCCGGTGGGTGCGGCGCCATTCGCTAAAACTGCATCGCGGTGTTTGCCTGCTGCATTGCTGGGCGGCGCGTAATGCGGCAAGCTGGCGAGACGTCGCCGAAGAGGATGAAAGTATGCATATGTCGTTTGCCATTGCCCGCCAGCATATGATCGAAAGCCAGATTCGCACCAACAAGGTGCTGGATGAGCGGTTGATCGAGGCGATGCGTGATCTGCCACGTGAGGCCTTCGTGCCCGAGCCCCTGCGCGCGCGCGCTTACATCGATGAGGATCTGCCGGTTGGCCATGGCCGCTATCTGACCGAACCGATGGTGCTCGCCAGATTGCTGCAGGCCTTGGACGTGCGGGCGACCGACAATGTCCTGGTCGCTGCCGCCGGCACCGGCTATGCCGTTGCCCTATTGGCCAGGCTCGCCAGTTCCGTCATTGCCGTCGAATCCGACGCCGCGCTCGGCGATCAGGGCATCGCCACGTTGGCGCATCTGCAGATCGCCAATGTCGTCTGGCAGACCGGTAATCCCACCGAAGGCGCAGTGAAGCAGGCGCCCTATGACGTCATTCTGATCGATGGCGGCGTCGAGATCGTGCCGCAAACCTTGTTGGACCAGCTGGCCGAGGGTGGTCGTCTGGCAACGGTCTTGCGGGATACCCGGCCAGGCCATGCCGTGCTGCTGCACAAGGAGCGCGGCACGGTTTCCACGCGGGTGCTGCTTGATGCCAATGTGCCGCTGCTGACACCGTTTGCCAAACCGCAGACCTTCTCCTTCTAGGTGCGTGATGGCCGAGCAAGGTTCTTCGGGCAGCGACAATATTCAGATCGAGCCACAGATAGTGCAGCAGCGTCTGGCCACCGGCGAGAAGCTGACTCTGGTCGATGTCCGGCAAGGCTGGGAACATAACATCTGCCAGATTCCTGGCAGCAAGCTGATCCCGCTCGACGAATTGTCACAGCAATTGCATCAATTGCCGGACGATCAGCCGCTGGTGATCGTCTGTCATCATGGCATGCGCAGTTTTCATGCGACCATGTGGTTGCGCCAGCATGGCTTTCCGCTTGCGGTCAATCTGGCCGGTGGGGTCGATGCTTGGGCGCAGACGGTCGATTCATCGCTTGCCAGATATTGATCGGATCGGGTTTGACCAAGATAACCAACTGCAGGGTAATGGTTGCGAGGGCGAGAAAAAGAAAATGAGCCCGGTGCCGTCGGCACCATAGGCTTGCGGCAGAGAATATGTGAGTAGAGTGGTGGAGCAGGCCATGTTGGTCGGGGTCGGAAAGGGACGGTAATGACGAAACGACAGCATCTACTGTTGGCTGGGGCAGCGCTGGTGCTGGTGGTGCATCCCTTTGGGCAGCTGGCATCGGCGACCGATCTTGATGATGCTTTGGCCTTGGCCTATGGCACCAATCCGACCATCGATGCCGAGCGCGCGCAAGTGCGGGCGACTGATGAAAATGTGCCGCAGGCCTTGTCTGGCTGGCGTCCCACCGTCAAGGCAACGGCGCAGGCGTCGCAAAACTGGGTCAATGAGAGGAAGCCGCTCAATTCCAGCTCGGATTTCTCACCGCGCAGTTACGGTCTGACCGTAACCCAGCCGATCTTCCGCGGCCTGCGCACGGTCAAGGGGACTTCGCAGGCGGAGAACCAGGTGCAGGCTGAACGGCAGCGCCTGACCAGTACCGAGCAGGACACCCTCTTCAGGGCCGTGCAGGCCTATATGGGGGTGGTGCGTGATCAGTCGGTGCTGGAACTGAACCAGAACAACGTCAAGGTGCTGCAGGCGCAGTTGGCATCAACCCAGGACCAGTTCCAAGTCGGTGAGTTGACCCGTACCGACGTTGCCCAGGCAAAATCCAGCCTGCAGGGCGCCATCGCCGCGCAGATCCAGGCAGAGGGCAACCTGAAGACCTCACGCGCCACCTATCGTGAAGTGATCGGTGCCGAGCCGGTTGATCTGAAAATGCCGACGCCACATTTGCAACTGCCGGCCACCAAGGATGAAAGTGTTGCCCAGGCGCAGACCGTGCCGACTGTCGGTGCGGCCAAGTTCGAGCAGAAGGCGGCCAAGGATCAGATCGATGTGACGTTCGGCCAGATGCTGCCGGAGGTTTCCATCGAAGGCAGTTTCCAGCGCAACGACAATCAGAACTTCGGCCAGAGCAGCTTTAATGAAGGCATCATCTTAGGCTTGGTGACGATTCCGTTGTATCAGGCCGGCAATGTCGAGTCCCAGGTGCGGCAATCGAAGCAGCAATATTACCGTAGCAAGGCATTGGTCGACGAGGCGTTGCGCAGCGCCGAGCAGCAGGCCGTCGCCGCCTGGCAGACGCTGGATACCGCCAATGCTCAGATCTCGGCCTTTGAGGAACAGGTCAAGTCTGCGAGGGTCGCTTTGGATGGCATCCGTCAGGAGCAGCAGGTCGGCGCCCGTACCATCATTGACGTCCTGGATCAGGAGCAGAGCTATCTCAACGCCCAGGTGTCGCTGGTTGGCGCCCAGACCGATCAAGTGGTAGCGCAATACCAGTTGCTGGCCTCGGTCGGTCGCCTGACCGCGCGCGAATTGAAGCTGAAGACGGATCTTTATGATCCGACCAAGCATTATAATGCAGTACGCAACAAATTCTTCGGTACCGGCCCATCCGTCGAATAATCCTAAATCTTGCTACATCTTGTAGCGGTTTGTGGGGGTTTTCCAATTCCTTGAGAAAGCTCCCTAAAACGGATAGGATGTTAGGAAATGATCGACGACTCAGGGGGTTGCTAGTGACCGTCAGCAAACCTTGCTGCGCTGTCCTGCTGGAACCTCGCTCGCCGGTCCATTGAGGGTACGGAAATGAATGAAGCGACTGCCAGCCAAGAACCGTCGATGGAAGAGATTCTTGCTTCCATTCGGCGCATCATTTCCGAAGAAGGGCAGGAGCAGCCTGCCGGTGACGCCTTGAGTCCACTGGGCATGGCCGCCGAGCCGGCGCCAGCCCCGAGGCCCCAGCCGCCAAAGCCGGTGCGGCAGCCGGTGGCCGTGGCGGTCGAAGATGACGACGACGAGGATGACCTGGTGCTAACCGAGGTGGTGACGGCTACCGCTGGTCCCCTGGAAACCAATGTGGTACCGCTGAAGCCGGAGCCCAAGGTTGAGATGATGGCTGAGCCTCAAGCAATCGATGACGATATCGAATTGGCGATGGATGAGCCGCTGTTGTCCGAGCCGCTGCCGGCGGTCCCGGCCGGCAGCCGCGTCGAGCCGAGCCGGCCGGTGCCAGCCCCCAAGTCGGTCCCGGAAGTGCCGGACTGGGCCGATCCCGAGCCGGCATTTGCCGGCCTCTCTGAGTCGGATGAGTTTAAGCAGATGACCGAAGAATTGCCGGATTTGATCGCACCGGAAGTTGCCAGTGCTGCGACTGCTAGTTTTGCCCAGTTGCTGCAGCCCGCGAAAAAGGCCCAGGAGGCCGCCGACCGTCCGACCGGCGATGGCCTGCTGGTGGAAACGCTGGTCCGCCAGGCGGTCGAGCCGCTGCTGAAGGCTTGGCTCGATCAGCATCTGGAGCCGATCGTTGAAAAGTTCGTGCGTCGTGAAGTCGAGCGCCTGGCCCGCAAGGCTGAACTCGGCTGACAGCCACCGCCGCC
>WNFM01047532.1_pt6 | contig 17866 bp, 15 predicted proteins | sample 5400271 | NCBI WGS metagenome assembly WNFM01 (sample SAMN13153352, study PRJNA577476) | soil metagenome | isolation source: 60 cm saprolite on Douglas fir-dominated hillslope | place: USA:California | collected 2013-09-17 | reverse complement strand
TGACCTTCGTGTCTTCGTGGTGAGATTGTCAGAATTAACATGCCTGTCCAATTCCATAGTAGTAGCATCCTTCCCATAAGAATATAGCGCCTGTTACCTGGCCTGTCGTTTCCATGTGTGCGTAGCCGGGAATTTGTTGGAGGAGGAACAATGCCGATCAAGGTAACCCCTTCGGGTGAATCGCTGGGCGCGACGGTGGAAGGGCTGGACCTCGCCCACCTGTCCGATGCGGATGCCGATGCGGTCGTCCAGGCGCTGGGCCGCCATGGCGTGATCCGATTCCCCAACCAGAAACTCACCGCCGCGGCCCTCAAGAATTTCAGCGCGGGCTTGGGCGACCTGGAGATCAACGTGATCGGCGCGCACCAGGAGCCAGGCCTGCCGGAGGTCATGATCCTCTCCAACGTCGTCAAGGACGGGGCAGGGCTGGCACACCGACATGTCGTACAGCAAGACGATCGCGTTCGCGAACGTGCTGTATGCGCTGGAGGTGCCGCAGCGCGACGGCAAGCCGCTGGGAGCGACGCAGTTCTGCGACATGTGCGCGGCGTGGGACGGGCTGCCGGACGACATCAAGTGCCAACTCGAACGCAAGACTGCGCTGCACGACTTCAACAAGTTCTACGAGATGATGCGCCAGCGGCCGGGAAGCACGCGCCCGCCGCTTTCAGCGGCGCAGCGCAAGACCAAGCCGACGGTTTCGCACCCGATGGTCATCACGCATCCGATCTCGAAGCGCAAGGCGCTGTACGCCAATCCCGGCTACGCGATCCGCGTCAATGATTTGCCGGATGCGGAGAGCGAACGTTTGCTGGAATACCTCTTCGCCCACCAGACCCAGGACAAGTACCGCTATACCTTCCACTGGACGGTCGGGGATGTGCTGGTCTGGGACAACTTCCGCTGCATCCATCAGGCGGTCGCCGACTACGGACCAACGGAACACAGGCTCATGAAGCGCTGCCAGGTGATGGCGTCGCGCTTCGTCCCGCTTCCCGCCTAAACCGCGCCGCTCGCGTTGCTACATCTCTCAATCTCACCACGCGCCGCAAGCGGCACAAGTGTTCCCTTGAGACACGAAGGTCACGAAGGGGACACGAAGAAGGGCAAGAAAGTCGGACAAATATGGGGTAGTCAATGTGGACTGGGCAGACATCGGACCATTTGGCGGCCAAGAACGCAGGCCAGAAGATCCACACATCACACCGCTTGGTTTTCTTCGTGTTTCTTCGTGACCTTCGTGTCTTCGTGGTGAGATGTAGTCGTTGTGAGAGTTAATGAACGTCAGCCGCAGCGGCGTCCCAGAAACGCGGCGAGCATTTCCGCGCAAGCGCGGCCGTGAGACAGCGGCAGCCCGTGTTTGGAATGGGCGAAGACCTGCAACTCGGCGCCGGGAATCGCCGTGCGCATCGCCGCCATCACTTCCAGCGGGATAAAAGGGCTGGATTGCGGACTGAGCAAAAGGGTCGGTACGCTAATTTCGCGCAATCGTGGCGTCAGGTCCGCGCCGAGCAGCAAATCCGCGAGGCCTAGTGTTGCGTCCATCGAACACGTCTCGTGCACCCGCAGATACCAGGCGTGCAATTCGGGTTCGAGCGCGCCGGGATGAAAACGCGATTCCATCAGTTGTCTCGCCCAGCCAGTTTGACCTTCCTGCGCGAGAACGTCGCGCCAGCCTTTGACGTTGGCGACCAGCCCGCCGCGCGCGGCGGCGTTGGAAAGCGTGAGGCTCAGCAGTCGGCGCGGTGCAGCAAGCGCGCAGGTGAGCGCCACGGTGCCGCCGATCGATTCGCCCACCAGATGGAAACGCCCGGCGCCCGCCGCATCGGCCACTTTAAGCAAGTCATCCACCAGCCCGTCGAAGGACCAGCGATAGTCGCGTTGTGGCTGCGCCGACTTGCCGAATCCGCGCATGTCGAACCGCAACAGCCGGTAGCGGGTGGCCAGCACCGGCAGCCATTGCGCCCAGATGTGCGTGTTGGCCGCAATGCCGTGATGGAAAACAATCGTCTGCGGGTTGTCGACCCACGCCGGCACCACGTCGCACAGATCGTAGTAAAGCGCACCGGAGCCGGTTTCGATCAGGGGCACGATGAATGGCCTTTCAGTCGTAGACCGCCAGCGTCTTGCCGCGGGTTTCCGGCAGGAGCGCCACTACCAGAATGACCACGGCAAAGCCGACAATCGCCACCATTCCGATGGCTTTGCCAAGCGTGATGGTGCTGCTGAGGTAACCGACCAGCGGCGTTGAAAACGCGCTCATTCCGCGCCCGAAGTTGTAGACGAACCCCTGGCCCGAACCGCGCACCCGGCTCGGGTACAGTTCGGTCAGGAAAGGGCCGCATCCGCTGAAATTGCCCGAAACGAAGAAGCCGAGCGGGAATCCGAGGAACAGCATCAGCGTATCGTTGATCGGAATCTGCGTGTACAGGATGGCGATGAGTGCCGACCCTGCGGCAAACAGGAAGAAAGTTTTCTTGCGCCCCAAATGATCGGACGCATAGGCCGCCGCCAGGTAACCGACGAAAGAGCCGAAGATCACCACAAAGGTATACAAACCGGTGTTCAATACCGACAGTCCGCGCTCGGTTTTCAGGTAGGTCGGCAGCCAGAAAAACACCGCGAAGTAACCGGCCATCATGCCGGTGATCATGAGGCTGGTGAGCACCGTGGTCTTCAACAGTCCAGGTGAAAAGATTTCCAGGAAGTGGCTGCCGCGCTCCTTTACGCTGGTCCTGGTCGCGCTATAAACCTCCGGTTCCTCTACGTTGCGCCGGATGTAGAACACCAGCAGTGCCGGAAGTATCCCGGACCAGAACATCGCCCGCCACGCCAACTGTTCCGGCAGCATCGAATACAGCAACAGGAAAAGCAGGTTCGCCACGCCCCAGCCCACCGCCCATCCGCTTTGCATCGTGCCCACCGCCTTGCCGCGGTGCTGCGGGCGGATCATTTCCCCGATCAGCACCGAGCCGACCGCCCACTCGCCGCCGAATCCCAGGCCTTGCAGCAAGCGCGTGACCAGCAACTGTTCGAAGGAATTCGTGAACCCGCAGACAAATGTGAAGAAGGCGAACCAGGCAATGGACAATTGAAGAATGCGCACGCGCCCGAATCGGTCCGCCAGCACACCCGCCAACCAGCCGCCGATCGCCGAACTGATGAGCGTCACAGTGGTGATCCAGCCGGCTTGAACTTTCGTCATGCCCCACACCGCCATCAGGGTGGGTATGACGTAAATGAAGACCATGACATCGATCGAGTCGGTTGCCCACCCCGCGACCGCGGCGATCAGCGTCTTGCGCTCCCGCCCGTCCAGCTCTTTCAGCCATGCGAACATAGGTCGCCCCTCGTTCCACTGTCCCGTTCCGGATGATACGGCTTGGGAGAAATTCTGAGCAATTCAAGGAGCGAGATAATGAGGCCCAGCGCCGCTAGGCGGCCCCGATGCGATGCCGCTCCCGTAAAGCAGTATCGGCATTGCCCCGATTGAGGACGCTGTTTCCCCCCTTGTGGCGCGCCGAGCAGCTCGACTCGATGAGGGGGTGTCGACGAGGACTGTGCGCCTGTCGACACGTTAAGCGCAGCTCCGTTTGCGGGAGCAGGCGCCAAGACTCGGTCCACCATTGTCAATACAGGCGCCCATGACTCGGATTCCGCCCCAGCTTACGCCCGCCGGGAACCGAGTCAGTCCCGCAGTGAGGCGCGTTGTGTGCGCCTCGCCAGGTCGAGTTCCGCAGTCGCCTCATCGGGTCAGGCAGCACAGGGTTGCCCCGTGAATACGGGGCGCGACACCAGGGGCGGCCTTCTTTCGGTTACCTTTCTTGGCCGCGCAAGAAAGGTGACCAGCTGCCGGGCTGCCCCCGGCCTCCTTCATGCCTTGAACGAGCGTGACGCGGAACGCGGCACCTCTGAACCTGCGCCGCTAGGCCTCCCCAATGCGCTGCCGCTCCCGCTCCCGCTCCCGCAGCTCGCGGCGAAGGATCTTGCCGGTGGGCGATTTTGGAATCTGGTCGATGAACTCGACGAGGCGTACCTTCTTGAAGGGTGCTACGCGCGCGGCGACGTAGTCCATCACGTCCTGCTCGCTCAACTCGCCCTTGCGCACGACGAAGGCTTTGGGGATCTCGCCATGTTCCTCATCCGGGCTGGGAATCACCGCCGCATCGGCGATCGCCGGATGCGACACCAGCACGGCTTCCAGTTCGGCCGGCGCAACCTGGTAGCCGCTGTACTTGATCAGTTCCTTCAACCGGTCCACGACGAAGAAATAGCCCTCGTCGTCCGCGTAGCCGATGTCACCGGTGTGGTACCAGCCCCCGGCGTCGATGCTTTGGGCCGTGGCGTCGGGGAGGTTGAGGTAGCCGAGCATGATATTCGGGCCCCGTACGCAGATCTCGCCCTGCTCTTTCGGGCCGAGAGAGGCACCGCTGACGATATCGACAATCTTGGCTTCGCAGTTCGGCACCGGCGGGCCGATGGATGTTGCCTTTTCCGGATCGAGGATGCGCGTGTTGAGGTGCGTGGCCCCGCTCGCCTCGGTCATGCCATAGCCCTGAATCATGTTGCACTTCAGCCGGTCGGCGCAGGCGAGCAAAGTGCTCGCCGCGACCGGAGCGGCGCCGCAGGCGATGAGCCTGACGGAACTCAAGTCGAACTGATCTACCAGGGGATGCTTGGCGAGTGCCAGGACGATGGGCGGGACACAGGGCGCGTAGGTGATCTTCCGGTCCTGAATGGCGCGCAGGAAAACTTCCAGATCGAAACGCGGCATCGTGTACAGCGTTGCGCCCTGGTACAACCCCAACCCGAGGATCAGTACCATTCCGTAGATGTGGAAAAAGGGCAGCGTGGCCAGCACCCGGTCGGACTCCACGATCATCTCCGCAGTCAGGCATTGGCGGACGTTCGCAGTCACGCTGAAGTGCGTGAGCATCACTCCCTTGGACCGGCCCGTCGTTCCCGAAGAAAACGGAATCGCCGCGAGGTCGTTGCGCGCATCGCACTCATGCCCCGGTTGCGAAGGCTCGGGATCGAGGAGGTCGTCGAGGGACACGACGCCCGGCGCTGCGCCGATAACGAAAACTTCCCGGACGCCCGACCGGGCGGCGGCCTCCTTTGCCCGGTCCAGCAGCGGCGGTATCGTCAGCAGGAATTTCGCCCCTGCGTCTTGCAACTGGACTGCAATTTCGTCCGCCGTGTAGAGAGGATTGATGGTCGCGCTCGCTCCGCCTGCCGCCGCAACGCCGAGGATGGCCACCGCATAGTACGGATGGTTGGGACTGAAGAGCGCCATCACGTCGCCCTTGCGGAACCCGCGCCTGGCAAGGCCAGAGGCGAATTGCGCAACGCGTCGTGCCAGTTGGACATAGCTCAGCGTGTACCCGGTGCCGACATCGACGAGGGCCGGTTTGTCGCCGAGCGCCGCGGCCTTGTGCAGGACGAAGCGATCGAAGGCCATCTCGGGAATGGTTACATCGGGATATGGGCTGCGGACGATCATTCGGTTTCCCTTCGCGAAACATGACCGGAGTTACGCCGCAACAACACAGAAACAGTCAGGCCGTGCCGTGCTACCGACGACCTGCGTGACCTCAAGTATGGATAAGAAGCCGCGTCCCGCGCAACCGGGTAGAGAGCGTGCGTATTGCAGGAACTTCGCTTTAACACATGTTCTTGAACTCGACTGTTACCGATGTCCTTGGACTTGTACAGCTTCGGGCCGCTGTTCGGTGTTCCGGATTGTGACGACGGTGCGGCAGCATAGAACGTCGCATGACGATCAAGTAGTAAGCGTCTTGTCCTTGCTTTTCGGGTTCCCCTTGTGGCGCGCCGAGCAGCTCGACTCGACTAGGGGTTCTCGGCGAGGACCTGTTCGAGTCCCGCAGTGAGGCACGTTTTGTGTGCCTCGCCAGTTCGAGTTCCACAGCCGCCTAGTCGAGTCAGGCAGCGCAGGGTTACCCCGCGAAGCGGGGCGCGACACCAGGGGCGGCCTTCTTTCGGTTACCTTTCTTGGCCGCGCAAGAAAGGTGACCAGCCGCCGGGCTGCCCCCGGCCTCCGCTGTCGGCTTCTGCACACAGCGCACCGGCAACCCGCTTGAGCATGATCATTGCAGGAACTTCGTCAGCACCTGTCCGGGACCGGATGCGAGCGACAGGTAGTCCCTGCCGTCATGAATCTGTCCGCCATTCACCCACACGCCGTGGACGCCTTCCGGCCGCCGGATCATCCGTGCGCCGCCCGCGGGCAGATCCCGTCGGCGTTCGAGCGCCGACATGCCCACTTTCGCGGGATCGAACAGCAACAGATCCGCCCAGGCACCCGGTGCGATCCGGCCGCGATCGGGAATGCGGTACTTCGCGGCGGGGTCGGAGGTCAATCGGCGTACACCTTCTTCCAGCGTGAACGTTACGGTCTCGCGCACCCAGTGACGCAGGAAGTGCAAGCCGAAACCCGCGTCGCACATGAAGATGAGATGCGCGCCCGCGTCCGAGAGTGCCAGCACGCCGGAATCATGCCTGAGCAGCGGCGTCACGCCGACGTCATTGTTCTGGAACAACTTGGCGATGAGCGGGGTATCGATAGGCAGATCGAAGAACCAATCGAGCGGATCGCGCCCGGCGGCGCGCGCCAGTGCGCTGACCGGTTGTTCCTCGACTTCGACTTTCGACCAGTCGCCGTAGAACAGAATCCCCGGCTGCGGGTTAGCCAGGTTTTCCCGGAACCGACGGCGAAACGCCGGATCGGCATAGATGCCGGGCAGTTCTTCCGGCTTTGCCGTTTTCACGCGCGCAAAGGCGTCGTGCGAAAACATGAGATACGGATCGCGCAGCGTGAAATCGAAGGAAAGCGGGTGGCAGTTGGCGTGGATGTAGACTTCGTTGCCGCGCGCGCGGGCCGCCGCACAGCGTTCGTAGTAGCCCATCGCCACGTCCGGCGCGGCGTCGTTGTACATGGTGAGCACGGTTACCATGAAGGCCGGCCGGCCGATGGCGGCGGCCATTGATTCCATGAACTCCGTGGTCGCGCGCGGTCCGGTCGCCATCACGAAGATGCCGCGTTTTTTCTCGCCCAGCGGCTGCGCGAGCGCGCGCAATTCGGTTGCGGACGCGATGGTGGAAGGCATCGGACGCCCGGCGAAACCCGCGTGATTGGGGGAAAACGACGAGGCCAGCCCGATCGCACCGGCGTCGAGCGCCTCGCGCACCAGGGATTGCATGCGCGCGAGTTCCTCCGGCGTTGGCTCGGCGCGGGTGGAGGCTTCGTCGCCCATCACCGCGGTGCGGATAGTCGAGTGGCCGGCCAGTGCCGCCACGTTGGCATAAGGCCCGATGCGCCGCAGTTGCGCGAGGTAGTCGGAGAACGATTCGAATTCCCAGCGGGTGCCGGTGAGCAGCGCGTCGAGATCCATGCCTTCGACCACCGACAGGTTCTTCAGCATCGTTTCCCGTTGGGAAGCCGGACAGGGGGCAATGCCGAAACCGCAGTTGCCCATGACCACGGTGGTGACGCCCAGGGCCGGTGAAGGGGATAGGGTGCGGTCCCAGGTGATCTGCGCATCGTAGTGGGTGTGAACGTCGACGATGCCGGGCATCAGCGCGAGGCCGTTCGCATCGACCTTCCGGCGTGCGCCGCCGGTTGGCCTGCCCACTTCGGCAATGCGACCGTTGCGAATCGCCACGTCGGCGGTGACGGGTACGGCGCCGCTGCCGTCGAAAACGGTGGCCCCGCAAATCAGCAGATCAAACATGCGCGGACCTTATCACAGGTCACGGGGCGCGTGCCGCCTGGCAATACTGTCCTTCCTGTCGGCTCGCATGTCCCTTCATCATCCGATTCGGACCAACGCACCGCCATCCACCGGTAAAGCCACCCCGGTGATGAAATTGGCCTCATCGGATGCGAGAAACAGCGCGGCATTGGCCACATCCCATGCCGTCCCCATCTTTCCGCGCAGGGGAACCCTCTTGTCGCGTTCCGCAGCGATCGTCTCGCGACTTTCGCCCGTGACATGAGCGCGCGTGTCCACCGCCATGGGTGTATTCATCAGTCCTGGCAGGATCACGTTGGCGCGAACGCCGTAAGCGGCGTTTTGCAGCGCCAGCTGCTGAGTAAAGGCGATCATGGCCGCTTTGGTGGCTTTGTAGACGACGAGGGGATAGTCGACCCACGCGGCGATGGATGAGATGTTGATGATGGCACCGCTTCGCTGCCCACGCATGATCGGAATGACGTGTTTACAAGCCATCATCGTTCCGCGAAGGTTGATGGCCTGGACTCGATCGAAGGTTTCCTCGGTAAGTTCCAGCAGCGGTGCGTCGCCTCCGGAAACGCTCACCCCGACATTGTTATGCAAAATGTCGATGCGTCCCCACTGCTTCTGTGCGAAGTCCACTGCCTTGGCGAGCGTCACTTCATTGGTAACGTCCGCTTCGAATGCGACGCACTCCGAGCCGTTCTTTGTCGCGAGGGCCGCGGTGTCCTTCGCGGACTCGATATCCCGATCCACGGCAAGGATCCTCGCGCCTTCCTGCGCAAAGCGAATCGCCGTTGCGCGGCCGTTTCCGATGCCTTCCCCCGGGCTTTGCCCTGCACCGACGATGATTGCCACTTTTCCTTTGAGCCGCATGCGATTTCCCTCCTCGCCACTTATCTCAGTCTCACCACGAAGGCACGAAGGTCACGAAGGGACACGAAGAAAAACAAACGCGAGATGAAGATTGGGTTTCCCGGTCCGCACCCATAGTCGCCGAATATTCTGATGTCCGCCGAGCCCGCATTTACCACCTTATATATGTCCGGCTCTTATGCCCTTCTTCGTGCCACTTCGTGACCTTCGTGCCTTCGTGGTGAGAATTGCGAGGTGTGGTTTCTGAAGAAGCCGATGGTCAAGGCTTGCGGAAGCGCAGGACGAACCGATCGCTGGTGCCGCGGCGTTCCCCGGCGGCGCGCGGCGAATCGTTCCAATCCCGGGTGTCGTCCTTGTTGCGCAGGAAATCGGCTTCGCCATCCAGTACGAACCCCGCTGCCAGCACTTCGGACTTGACGACATCTTCTTCAATGCGGTGGAACGTATCGGTCACTTTGATACCGTCCCCGGGTCGCGCGCTGTGATCGACAATCACAAAGACACCGCCCGGCTTGAGTGCAGCGAACACGGCCTTGTTCATGGCCTCGCGATCCACCCCGAGCCAGACGGTATCGTGATAGAACAGCACCATCGTGACTGCATCGAGCGGGCGCATGTCCTTTGGAAAGGGATCGTCGAAATCGCGATCCAACCGCACGACGCCCTTCATTACCGGCTTTGCGAGTCGCGCGCTCCAGGATTTTTCCGCAAACATCTCCAGCAGCTTCTTGGAGTTCTGCCCGTAGACGGTGCCTTCGCTGCCTGTCGCCCGTTTGAGTAGCTCGGTTGTATAACCGCCGGCTGCACCCAGGTCGGCGATACGCCAGCCCGGCTGGATGCCCAGAAAGTAAAGCAACTCGGTCGGCTTGCGGCCGGCGTCCAGCGCACGATCCTCAGGGCTCCGGTCCGCCGCCGTGACGACAGCGTTCGCAAGGGCCATCGAGTCCTGACCCAGTGCGTGTTCAGAAAGGCTGGCGATTGCGAGAAACGCGACAAGAAACGATATGTAGATTCTATTCATGGATTTCTCCCATCAGGTTCGGTCCATTCGGTATCAAAGGGTAGCGCGTATTTCCCCTTCACGGAAATTGCGGTGCAAGAAGGTGTCTGGCCACTAACGCCAACGCTGCAACAATAGATACCAGCGTGATCTTGCTCATTCGCGTTCCCTGTGCGGTTCTACTCAGGCAAAGCGAACACCATTACTGCGTCTCCCTGCTTGAATCCGAACAGCGCATTGCCCCCCGCGGCGACCGCGACGTACTGCTTGCCGTCGACCTGGTAGGTGACAGGCGGCGCGTTCACACCCGCGCTCCCTTTGCTCTGCCAGAGCAACTCGCCGGTTTCGGAGTTGAAGGCGTTGAAATTACCGTCGCCCTCCCCCATGAAAAGCAGATCGCCGGCGGTGGCCAGCACGCCGCCGACCAGCGATTCGGTTGTTTTCACTTGCCACTTGATCTTGCCGGAGTGTCTGGTGTCGATGGCGCTCAGCACGCCCCAGCGCGGCCCCCCGCCGGGCTCCAAAGACGTGTATCGCAGCGCTGCCTTGGCGGCGGTCGCTGGAATTTCCTTCACCGTGTAACGCATCGGCCAGTGTATCGCGGCAACAAAGGCGATTCCGGTGCGCGTGTCGAAGGAAACCGGCGACCAACTGGCGCCTCCGGCACCGCCCGGCGCGATTTCGATGCCTTCCGCGGTAGGCCGCTTGAACATATTCTGTTGCGGCACGAAGGCATCGGACTTGAAGAGCAAGCGGCCGTCGCGGCGATCCATCACATAGAACCATCCCGTTTTGCCCGCCTGGCCGATGGCAGGAATCGTGTCGTATCCCTTGACCACATCAAACAGGACAGGCGGACTTGCCACGTCGTAGCCCCACATGTCGTGCGGGACTTCCTGATAGAACCACTTTACCGCGCCCGAGTCGGCGTCCAGTGCAACGAGAGACACCGTATAGAGGTTGTCACCCGGCCGCGTCAGATCATCCATCTGCGGCGAGGGATTGCCGATACCGACATAAATCAGATTTTCCTTCGGGTCGATGGCGGGGGTGGTCCAGGCCGACCCCCCACCGCGATTTGCCGCGTCTGGATACTGTGCAAGCGTAGCGCGTTCTCTGCCGATGTCTCGTTCCAGCAGCGCACCGTCGGCAGTCGTCTCAAGAAACTCCCCTTCCCACCCGGAAGTCGGAGTGGAGTCGAATTGCCAGATCTTCTTTCCCGTATTGGCGTCGAATGCTGCGTAGAAGCCTGCTCGCTGACTCTGGCCCGCAATGCCGACTACCGCCCCGAGCGGCGCTCCCGCACGTTCGGAATCCAGATGCAGGCCGTAGCCCACGCCCGTGATGCCGATGATGACCTTGCCCCGATACACCAATGGCGCCATATTCGCGCCCACGCCGGTGGTCCCGCTAACGCGAGCGTTGCGATTCGGATCGTCGGCACCAAGCTGGTCGGCCTTCTCCGTCGCGCCGTCGAGGTCCTCCACGAGCGGAACATCCCAAAGCGGCTTGCCGCTTTTCTGATCCAGGGCGATCAAACGAGCATCCACCGTGCCGAGGAACACTTTACCGTAGGCCACCGCCACGCCTCGATTGGCGGGGCCGCAACACATCTTCTCCGTCCGTCGTTTGTGCTCATAACGCCACAGTTCCTTGCCCGTCCTGGCGTCGAGCGCTACAACGTGGTTGAACGGCAGGGACAGGTACATCACACCGTCCACCACGATAGGCGTGGTCTGGAAGGTGGACGACACGCCGCTTTTGAAGGTCCAGGCGGGGGCCAGACGCTTGACGTTGCCCTTGTTGATTTGCTTGAGTGGGGAGAAACGCTGATTGCTGTAATCCCGGCCGTGAGTCAGCCAGTTGCTCGAATCCAGCTGGGCTTTGAGCAGCCGGTTGTCGTCGATGGACCCTGCGTCGCCATTGGCGTTGAGCGAACAACCCAGGGCCAGGAATCCAAGCGCTAACATGTGATGACGCATGAGCAGTCTCCCCCAACAAAAACCTCAGTGAGAATTCTACTTCCGGCCGGTACGGACGTTGAACTAAAATGAGCTTCCAGAATTATCGATCAGAAAAGAGGGCTGCCGCCCAATGAAAACTCGTCCCCAAGCCATCTCCAAACGCCTCCTCGAAACCGACCGCACGATCGTGACGGAATGGCGCTTCGCGCCTGGGGCGGAGACAGGGTGGCACAGGCACGCGCACGACTATGTCGTGGTGGTGCTGACGGCGGGCAAGTTGATGCAGGAAACGGCGAACGGGGAGATCGTGACGGAGCTTGCGGTCGGGCAGTCGTACGCGCGGAATGTCGGGGTGGAACACAACGTGGTCAATCCGAACCCGCACGAGTTCGTCTTCGTCGAGGTCGAATTGAAATAGTTCGCTAAGGCGATCTCCGTCTCACCACGAAGGTCACGAAGGGACACGAAGGAGGGCAAAAAACCCGGACGAATATTGGGTAGTAGATTTGTTGGGATCGGCCGATATCAGAATATCCGGTGACCATGAACGCGAACCAGCAACTTCACGCATCAACTTCTCTTTGTCTTTCTTCGTGTCCCTTCGTGACCTTCGTGGTACGCATTTCGCCGTAGCTGTGGTGCGCGCGTCAGATTTGGCGAATTAATTGGATCAGGCCTGTGATGATTCCAGCAACATCGTGCCACGGCATTGCGCAGTTCCGCAGCCGCAGCTATGCGCCTTGCGCGTACGCACGGTGAGGGGTCCTTCCCAGCTCAGCCGATAGTCGTACGTGAGTTCCTCGCCGGCTCGGATCGAGCGGATTGCATGGATGAACAGGCGTCCATCGTCTTCGATTGCCTCGCAGTTCGGATCACAACTGTGATTGATCCACCGTGCGGCATTCCCATTCACGCCAGCATCGATGACCGTGCCGTCGCCGAGTTCGAATATGAACGTATGATGAGGGTTTGCCGGATCGCTGAGAGGTCGTTCGCACGCGACTTCCATCGTCGACCTCGCGCCGCGATATTCGATGATGCGGGTGCCTTTCCGGATTGGTTCGGCGCCAAAAACGCCTTTGCCGTGTATGACTGACGAACGGGTGACATACCGTCGTTTGGGGCTGGATCTGATCATCGTGAAACGAAAAAATGTAACGAGGCTGCAACGTGAAAATTCACCAGCTGCCCGCTCAGGGAATTTGGGAGGGCGCATTATATCTCCCGTATCGCCAATTGAAAGCAGGTTCGCACATGTCTGCCTGGGGGATATTGCGGTTTTAAAGAAATGGGGGAGCGGACCTCGTTTATCACCTGTTACTCTCCTGCCTGGCGCCGAAACTAGCGGGCGGGTTTGGAATGTTGAGTAAACAAGGCCAATGCCAAGCTCGACTCGTTCCGATGCTTAACGCATTTCTAGAACGCGGCTCTCTCGCAGTCAGTATTGGCCGTTGAGAAAATCCCCCAATGCGAGGCCGAGCTCCCGGCAGGTCTGGAATTCCACGGTGCTGACGGTGAAGATGGGAAAGGGAATGATCCAGGCTACGCCGATGCCGGCCGCCTTGTGCTGGGCATTGCTGACCTCCAGGGTCCCGGCCACTTTTCCTTCGTAAATGTCGACGACCAATGCCCGATAGTCCGACCGTCTCTCCCACTGCTGCGTGAGTCCGATCACGCCGCCGTCCCTTCCGCCGCTTCCATCGACACCCCATTTCCCGTCTCCATCGCGGGTCACGACATGCAGCACAAGGATGTATCGCAGACCGAGCGCTTCCATCCTGGTTCTCGTCGCCGTACCCGGGAATACCTTTTCACGGACCTCGCGCGCACGCAGCAGTACGATCGAGGAAACCCTGGCGCGTATCGCGGTGCCGATGCAACTTTCGAAGGAAGATTCGATGGAGGCCGATTCCTTCGGCGCGTCGCAGGCCGGGGATTTGCTGTTTTCGCAGTCGATGTAGCTTGCAAGGATGACGGCGACGCGATCGTTCTTGCCAATCTCCGTTGGCCCCTCGCGCGATACATTGATGCTGTGGGCGTTTTTGACGGAGCAGGCGCCAAGAAGCGCGGCGACTACAAGAGTGAACACAACGACAAATGGCCTCGACGGCATCACAGACCTCCCTGTGTACAAGCGCGCCTCGAATCGATTGGGGACAGACCGCGTTTCCTTCAAACAGCCGAAAATTGTGATGTGTTCCCCAATCGAAGTACCGGTTTCTATTTCTTCATCTCAATGACAATCGCGCGAGAGTCCGTCAGATGTTCGTGCGAATGCGTAGTCGCCGTGCGGAACGTGGCTGAGCCGTCATTGCTTCCCGACTCCGATACTTTGCCGCTCTCGTCGGTAAACCGTGTTTTCCCTCCCTTGATTATATAAACGACGATATCGGGGTGGGAATGCATCGGAACCTTGTCGCCTTTCTTGAAGTTGACCTCTATCACACGCACCTTGTCATTTTCGAGAAGGACTTTTGTCTGCTTTGGCGCAGCTTCGAGAAAATCGACGGCGTAGACACCGGACGAGAAAAGAACGGTCATCACGATTGCGCATAACCTTGCTGCATCGACAGTCATCCGTTTCGAGATCATTGGTTATCCCCCTGGGTGATCCAACAGTAGAGATGCGGCGGCCGGGTATTGCCGGCCGTCTGGTTGTACGGTGTTCCTTGAAAGGCGAAGAATTACGCCGAGGGGGCCCGAAGACCCGGGGAGCAACCCGGTCGACCGATTCGTAAAAAAGTTTCGAACCAGTCTGGCGATGCACCACGCCTTGCGGGGCGGCCGGTTTGTGAAAGCGAAGGTATTGCAGGTATGCCGTTGTTATTAACAGTGATCGTATACCCGTTTGCGGTCGAATCGCAAACAGGTAGTCGTGTCTACCCCTCACCACGAAGGTCACGAAGGAGGTCAAAACCTGGTCGAATATCGGGTGGTAGATTTGTTGGAATCGGCCGATATTCAGAACGTTCGGTGGCCAAGAACGCAAACCGGCAACCTCTCGCATCAACTTCTCTTTGTCTTTCTTCGTGTCCCTTCGTGACCTTCGTGCCTCAAGGGAACACTCATATGCACCCGCAGGGGTGTGTGCCGCGGGCAGCGCGTGGTGAGAATTATTCCGGATGAATTTCGAGTTCGCCTTACGTAGTAGCAAGCGGATAGTTCGACGGGAACATGGCGCGCTTTGCTGCCTCGTCCATTTCCTGCTTGAAGGCGATGTCCTTGCCGACGGCGCGGGCGCGCGCGACAGCGGGACGCGCGTTGATCGCGGTAAACCAGCGCTTCAGGTTCGGATACGCCGCGAGCGGATCGGCTTCGCCGGGAAGCACGATGGGTGCGCGATCGATCCATCCCCAGGCCGACATGTCGACGATCGAGAGTTCCCTGCCCACGATGAAGTCGCGTCCCTTCAGATGCGCGTCGAGCACGCGGTAGTGCCGGTCCGCTTCACGCCGGTAGCGGTTGATCGCGTAGGGAATCTGTTCCGGCGCCGCGCGCTGGAAGTGCACGGCCTGTCCCGAATAGGGTCCGATGCCGGTCGCGACGAACATGAGCCAGGAAAGCAGTTCGCCGCGGTCCGCGGCACTGCCGACGTACTTGCCGATCTTGTCGCCGAGGTACAGCAAGATCGCGCTGGAATCAAACACCGTGACTTGCTTGCCGCCGGGTCCGTCGGTGTCGACGATGGCGGGCAGCTTGCCGTTCGGGTTGACGGTCCGAAACGCCGCGGTGTGCTGTTCACCCTTGCGCGTATCGACCGGAACGATCTCGTAGGGTGTACCGGACTCCTCCAGGAACAATGCAACCTTCAGGGGATTCGGCGTGGGATGAAAATAAAAGCGGATCAATGCGGCCTCCTTTGAGTTAATGGCATGCAGTTGCCAGCGTGGGTCGATTGTACGCTGGCATCCTTACGCATCCGCATCCGGTCAGAAGCGCGGTCCGATCATCAGGCAGGCGGAGCCCTGGCCCAGGCTCGAATAGCCCACACCCAGGTATACGGCTCCTAATATGGTATCAGCCGCCCAGAACACGCTGCCCGAATACGTCCAGCCCGAGGGGTTTTTCCATCAGGTTGTCATTGATCCGGCCGGCTTCCAGCGACGTCCCGTAGTACAGGCGGTGTAGCGCAATCTGAGCTGATACTGGAGGCGCGTGCCGCAGAATTCATGGCGTACGTCGGCTAGGATCCACTGCGTTTTTTCGGGGAGTCAGGCGCGGTCGCCCGGCGCGGCTTCTTCAAGCCGGTTTCCCAATAAGGCGGATCGCCGAAGGCTTTGCGCAGGTGCTCGGTCAGCGCGCGAATCTTGGCGGACGGACCGCGGTCTGCGGGATACGCCAGGTAAATCTCCGCCGCCTCTGCTTCCATTCCTATGTCGATCGTCCGCAGCGCACCGTTCGCCAGTTCGGAGTGGATGAGAAACGTCGGCATGAGCGCGATGCCGAGTCCGGCGATCGCCGCGTCCCGCATCATCACGCCGTTGTTGATGCGCAGGCAGAAGCCGGGGCGGACGACGACGTCGGCACGACGGCCGGAGCCGGGAAAGCGCCAGTCCGTTTCGCGATTGCTGTAGAGAATGGCGTTGCGCGATTCGAGCTCCGCCACGGACGTGAGCATGCCGTGTCGCGCGAGATAGCCCGGAGAGGCGACCAGCAACCGCCGGCTCGACGCCAGTCGTTTTACGATGAGGCGATTGTCGCGCACCGGGCCGTGCCGGATGACGGCATCGAAGCCGCCGGATGCCACATCGACGAAGCGATCGTCGAGTTCCAGCGTCAGTTCGATCTCGGGATTTGCAAGGAGGAACGGATACAGCGCCGGGCCCAGGTGCAAGCTGCCGAAGCTGACCGGGGCGGACAGCCGCAACGGCCCCGCCAATGTGCCGCGCCGTTCGGCAATTTCGGCAGTGGCCTCGGCGGTATCGCGCAGGATGCGCCTGGCTCGTTCGAGGAAAGCCGAGCCATCTTCCGTGACGGACACCTTGCGCGTCGTCCGTTGCAGGAGGCGGGCGCCGAGCGAGCGTTCCAGTTCCGCCAGGCGCTCGCTCAACACGGATTTCGAAATGCCGATGCGCCGGGCCGCCTCGGTGATCGATCCGGCTTCCACCACCGCCGCGAAGGCGGCCAGTCCGTCGAGCTTGATCATTGTTCGGTTTTTCCGGAAACCGGATTCGGTTATGGCAGGCTTACCCGGACGATACCTTCCGCCTATAGTGCTGTCCACAGACGCGAATTCACGCGGTCACGCTTTTTCATCCGAGTAGATCATCGTGCGCAAACTCATTTCGGTATTACTCGCCGCCTTCGCCACGATGCTGGCCGTTCCCCAGGCCGGCGCCGACCAATCCATCAAGATCGAAAGCCGCTACAAGGAAGTCAACGGCGTGCGGTTGCACTATCTCATCGCCGGAAAAGGCGATCCCGTCATCCTGTTGCATGGTTATGCGCAGAACAGCCACATGTGGCTGCCACTGATCCCGAAGCTCGCGAAAACGCATACGGTGATCGCGCCCGACCTGCGCGGCTTCGGCACCTCCGGCAAACCGGAGAGCGGTTACGAGAAGAAAATGATGGCGCAGGACATCCATGCCCTTGCAGAATCACTCGGGTTCAGGAAAGTGGCGGTGGTCGGCCACGACATCGGCCTGATGGTGGCGTACGCCTACGCGGCGCAGTATCCCGAAGACGTCGATCGCATCGCGCTTATGGATGCCTTCCTTCCGGGCGTCGGCGATTGGACCAAGGTCTGGCTGCTTCGCGACCTATGGCATTTCCATTTCTACGGCAAGACGCCGCTGGCGCTCGTCAAGGGCCGCGAACGCACCTACTTCGAGCACTTCTGGAATGAATTCGCCGCCGATCCGAAGCACTCGGTGCCGGAGAAGGACCGCCAGTTCTACGCCAAACAATATGCGATGCCTGGCGCCATGCGCGCGGGATTCGAGGTGTTCCGCGCGTTCGAGCAGGACGGCAAGGACTTCGCCGGATTCGCTGAAACCAGATTGACCATGCCGATGCTCGTGCTGAGCGGAGAGAAGGCCGGCGGCCAGTTCCTGATCGACCAGGGCAAGATGGTCGACGACAACGTCGAAGGCGTCATTGTCACGGGCTCGGGCCACTGGCTGATCAACGAAGCGCCGGAGCAGGTCATCCCGAAGCTGCTCGAATTCCTGAATGGCTGAATGGAGGCGCTCTGCCGGCGGCCCGGTATTAAAATAGAAAACGATGACTCCACTGGCTTATCTGGCTGGAATCTTTGTGATCGTGGCGGT
>WNFM01187096.1_pt1 | contig 17869 bp, 21 predicted proteins | sample 5400271 | NCBI WGS metagenome assembly WNFM01 (sample SAMN13153352, study PRJNA577476) | soil metagenome | isolation source: 60 cm saprolite on Douglas fir-dominated hillslope | place: USA:California | collected 2013-09-17 | reverse complement strand
TTTCCCTCATTTTCTCGAATGTCGGTTTTGTTTTCTTCCCGAGTCCGAACACCGCCCCGGGGACCTTGGCCCGCTGCGCCTCTGATGATCACTCGCTTGTTTGTCTGATGATCGATGTAGATCGCATCCGGCCCCTGGTCTTGCACGAACTCGTAGCGTTCGCCGGCTGACCTCACCTGATCCAGCGTGATACTTAATTCGCCGGATTCAGATCCGTCGCGGGATTCCGCTCCTTCCCGGCTTTCTACGACTCCGCCAGGCCTTTCGACGATGGTTCCGTTAGTCTTCACGTAGACTACCTGATTACCGGTATCGGTCACAACGGTGACTTCGTAAATGCTGTCTGGTAACTCAGCCACCCGAATCACCTTTTCCGGGCTGACAACATTGTACTTGTGAATCACCGTAGTCCGAACCACTTCAGGCAACGTCGTGAATTGAATTTCTCTTGCCTTCGTGACCGCGCATAAAGAGAGACCAAGTCCCGCGACTACAAAAAGATACTTCGCTTTATTCATTGCTAATCCTGTTGATTTATTTCTACCCCACCGCGCGGAATGGAATCGGGATGGATTTGTACAATCTGGTTTTGTGCTGCATCAGGTGTGGGCTATGCGTAGTACTGTTACTTGGAGGATAGTCGACCGACCGGTCACTTCTCCGCTTCTTATTAACAAGAGAATTACAATTTACTTACAATCGTTGCCTTGCCCTTTCACGTGCGTCTACCTGCGCGCCAATCCGCGACCGACTTGGCGTATTCACTAGGAGCCGGACAATAATGAGTTGCCAATCAGAAGAATCGTAGGGCGGAAAAACAGGTAATCGGCGACGAGTAAGTCACCTTTTACGATGCACTCCTAACTGCTGATCACTCATCACTCATCACTCATCACTGAATACTAACTTACCGACTACTTACTATGATGCTCGTTAACGGCTGGCCTCTCACCTCTTAACGCCAATCGGCTGTGGCGGCTGATTAGGTTCGGGCATATTAGGTGGAATAGGCTCTGGAGGACCGGGAACGGGTGTGGGTTTGGTGGGAGCAGGGCTTGGGATAGGTTCGGTCGGCACCGGTAACGGTGGCTGTTCCGGCGGAACGGGAACCTCCGGTGGGATGTTGGGGGGTGTGAGTTCCGTTCTCATCCTCGTGCTCGACGCTCCTATCAAGGATCGTTATCGAAGAAAGAGGTGGTTGTATTTCCAAGATTCGATGGGCTATTCGCAGCGCCCTACCCCACAAACTCCTTCAAGAGCATCAAATCTTGCACGAGACGATCGAATTCCGCTTGTCGAGCATCAGGATCGGGCGCGCGCAAAACGGACGAGGGATGGGTTGTGATCAGACAGGTCTTACCAACCGATTCGATGTGCGTGAGTTGTCCGCGCACATCGGCAATCCGGATGGGGCACCCGAAAATGCTGGTAGCAGCGGTGGCGCCAAGGCCTACCACAACCTCAGGCTGAATCAACTCGATCTCCACTAGCAGCCATGGACGGCAGGCTTGCATTTCTCGAGATGTCGGCTTTTTATGCAACCGGCGTTGACCGAGCGGCTCGCATTTAAAATGCTTTACCGCGTTGGTCACATAACAGAGATCACGCTTAATCTGCGCCGCTTTGAGCGCACGATCCAGCAACCTGCCGGCCGGCCCCACAAACGGCAGACCTGTTCGATCTTCGACGTCACCGGGCTGCTCGCCAACGAAAAGGACGCGGGCCTGACTGGATCCGGACCCAAAAACAGTTTGGGTTGCTCGCTCCCAGAGCGGACAGCGCCGGCAGTGCTTGGCGGACATCTCCGCCTCTTTTAAATCCGAAAACACCGGTAGCTCACGCGAGGCGTTCAAGGTAGCGGGTCTCTCTTCTTTCACGATTTCCAAATGCCTCCAGGTTAGTGACTAACTGCCTGTCCTTACCCTGTGATCGCGGCCTCGCCACAGACCGGATGTGTCACCATCTAAGACACTTTGGCGATACGGCCGATCGTTCGCCCACAGCCGATCTACCCTTGGGGTGAAGAGCAATGGCTATGACTTATTATAGCGCGCCACTTCCGATCCGGCTTCTACCCATCGCTGAATTTCTTCATTACTCATCTCCGACCGTACGGCTTTGCGAGCGTCGGCAAATTGACGGAGATCGAATTCATATTGAATTCGAGAGAGCAAGGTGCCGTTACAAACCGGATCCCCTGCGAATGGTTCGCTCTGCTCCTTCACAACTCTGGCCGCAAACTCCTTCACTAGTTCCAAAGGGATCAGATGTCGTTTCGACGGAAAGATAAAACCGAACAGGATTAAATGGCTCCACAAGACCCTCCAGTCACTGCCAAATCGTTGCACCAGCCGGTTCCAATCGAGACGCTCTCCGCACGCCTTCAACATATGGGCAACATCAGCTCCGTCGAACCGCTCCCGCTCCATAATATAAGCCTTCTGCCAGATCAGCTCCTCCGGAGGAACCACTCTGACGTGCATATCGAATATGGTCGCTTCGTGAGCGTGCTGAAACCAGATGTCATCGACCACTCCCAGTCCGTTGCCCGAACGAAATATGATATCAACGTACACTCTCCCGCTCTTAACTTTGGCCAGCCAATGGGTGAAGGTATACTCGGCCGTGTAACCGGCTTTATTCCAGATCGCAAGCGCCCACGAAACATCTGCCGGCTGGAGAAACAGATCAAAATCTTTAGTATCCCGATCAATCCCGGTGTAGTGGCCCAGTGCATAGGCGCCGCCAACCAGAAAATCGATGTTATTCTCGCGAAGCAGCTGCATGACTGCCCGGCAAACCTCGCCTCGACGTTTAGCTTTCACTGTCTAGAGTGCGCATCACGAGGCGTTCGTGCGTCTATGTAAGTGTAAGATTTCCAGAAAAGGAGGACCGATAAATGGACGAAAGAGGTCAAACTCGCATCGCTGCCGTTGGAGATATTCATTATGGAAAAACCTCAAAAGGGCGGCTGCGTGATTTATTCGTGAACGCATCTGCCAATGCCGATGTGCTGATTATAGCCGGTGATATGACCGAATACGGATTGCCGGAGGAAGCCGAGATTTTAGCCGAAGATTTGCGCACGCATGTGCGCATCCCCATTCTGGCGGTGTTGGGGAATCATGATTATGAGGCAGGTAAACCAGCTGAAGTTCAGGCCGCGCTGGAAGGCATTGGGGTTACCTTTCTCGATGGCAGCAGCACGGAGATTGATGGAATCGGTTTTGCCGGAGTCTGCGGATTTGGCGGTGGGTTCGACCGGCAAATGTTAAGCCCGTGGGGCGAGCCTCTCATCAAGGCTTTTGTACAGGAAGCGGTCGACCATTCGTTAAGGCTAGGCAAAGCACTTACGAACCTAGCAACCGAAAAAAAGGTAGTGGTTCTTCACTATTCGCCGGTTCGAAGCACGGTAAAAGGAGAGAACCCAGAGATTTACCCTTTTTTAGGTTCGAGCCACTTGGAAGCCACTATTGACCATTTTGGGGCTTCAGTAGTGTTCCATGGACATGCCCATAATGGGGAGATTGAAGGAAAGACAGCAGGCAAAATACCTGTATTTAACGTTGCGCTTCCGGTGCTGTTGCGGATAGGCCAGGATCCATTTTTTTTATACAAGGTTTGATTGGTACATCATTCGAACCAATAATCCAGCGCGTCGATTCTGTTTCCGAATGGATCCCGAAAAGTGCAACGAAATCCGGAGATAAGCTCGCCCTTCGCATGGCGTAGCCACTACTCATCTTTCTACGTCCAGGAACAGGACGCGTCGCGAACGTTTTCTGAACCAGAAGAATTCATGGATAGGCGCAGATTCGTACCGAGATCTTGTGATTCGATGATCCGAATCGGATTTTCGGCCGCTAATCAGAACATTCTGGATTAAGCATTTTAGGCGGTAAAGACTTTCCACCCAATGGATGAAAAAGAAGTCACCGCCACTATTGCGAAGACACAACCGACCGCAGCGGAAGGTTAACAGACAAAGGATAACCAAAATGTCGTTTGAAGAATTTGAACCGGAAGAAGATGAAATTGAATCGTACGGTGCTACTGCCGATCCGTTGGCCGAGCCGCCAGGAAGCCGGGGGCGAAAGGCCAAGAATCCATACGAAAGGAACAGAAGCAACCGATGACCTTGGGCCTTCGTTGATTGATCAACTCGAAGATCACACCCCGGCCGCTGATGAACAACTGGAAGGAGGAGAGGAAGGCTAACGTCCAGAACTCGCCTGAAGCTCGTTCCGAATAGCAAATGTCAGAGAGCAAAAAGGTTCAAGGATCACTCCCTAGAAAAATCTACCATGCCTCCGGTGTCGGCAGGCGGTTCGACACCGGCGAGTCAACATACTTCGGGTCATGCCTGGGAACCGTCTGCTGCGATCCAATAGACCTGCCATTTCGCTAAGCGGCTGCCCTCTCGGCACCTCCCGCTCCTTCCTTGGGCGAATCCAAGACTCCTCCAGTCTCGGTAGGAGGTTCGACGCCGCCCCTGTGTTGAAGCCACCGGGCGGCTTGAGCGCAGGCGCTGGACCATAGAGAACCGGCAGCCCAACCCGCCAAAACGTCGCTTGGATAATGGACTCCAAGATAGATTCGACTAAGTCCTACGATGATTGCCAGTACTAACGCCGTCGATAGGAAGTAGGCCTTTGCCGCGGGCCCCGTCACTTGCCGTGAAATAATACTGCCCAGGGTCAGGTAAACCATTGCTGCCCCCATTGAATGGCCGCTGGGAAAGCTAGCTGGATCGAAATTCGAGAGATGCGGAACCACCGTAGGACGGCGCCGCGCAAAGAACCCTTTCAATGATTGGCATAGCAGCAGACCGCTTCCAAGGGAACTGAGTAAAAAGCCGGAGGCGCGGAAACGTCGGTTTAAACAGAGAAAGCCGACCAGAACTCCAGTTGCAATCGTGAGGTTTGTACCAGAACCGAGCGCGGTAATATCTTTCGCGGCTTCAGGAAACCATTTCGGTCCGATTGGAATCGCTGGATTTTCAGGCCGGCGTAAAGCGCGAAGCAGATAATTATCGATCGCCTCCAGTCTTCCTTTATAAATCTTCGGTGCATTCCTTAGCACCAGCCAAGCCCCAATAGCACCAACGAAAAGATGGAGGAGCGTGGTAGTCTCGACCGTCAAAGTAGGACCTGTCGGGGAACGGCCATGGAGGGATGGATTACTGAGTTTCGGCATCGTGCTCGTCCCGGCCTTAGAAAGTTGAAACCGTATTCTTGGGTGGTCGCGCATAAGGAGTGTCCGGCCTAGTAGCTCTCAACCCCTACTCTAGGACCTCGCCCGGTGACGATGACGAGAACTAATGCACCGCTCCAGGAACCGCCGCCTACTTCACCAAATGAACCGGCAGAAACTCTTCCTGGTGGTGCAAAATGAATTCCGATACCGCCTCGCGAGCGATTTCCGGAACATGTACATCAAAATCATCAGGCACATCTCCAGCATGAGTAGCTAGCCACTCCTTTAGTATCTGTTGTAAGATCACAGTGCGAGTTTGACCGAGTGCATCGCTTTGCCGACTCAGCCATAACACGCAGTAAGGTGACAGATTCTCGACAATAAACGATTCCGCGGAATCGTCCGGATACTTCTGCGAATTACCAAAAATTAGCATAAAACCGGCCTCCGGGCTTGGCTCCCTCTGCGTTGACCGCCTCATTGGTCGCCGCAGAAGCGCTTACTCCAACTTTAAATCGATTTTGAGCGCTGAATTGGTCGTAGTAATACGACCTTGGAGCTTGGCCCGAAAACGAAACATCGGGTGGTGCCCTGGGAGATTCTCTTTTGCTTCAGGTCAAAGCACACGTTTCTTAACCTAACGTTCGCCTGAGCGAGGCAACGAAGAGATGGAGGGCGTCGGCACAAATGGCGATGCGGGCACGGCTTCATGGCTTAGCTGGCTCGTGGGCCGTCCACTGATCCAGTTAAATGCGCAGCATTACGCCACGGAGGCGGATCTGCGCTTCGCGCTCGTTTGGCTCAACGAGCATATTGACAGCGTCGCGCTTTACGGTGGCGAACACGATAAGAAAGAGCGGCTCGCTGTTGCGCTTGAGAAGGCCCTACAGATTATGACGCGAATCGTCGGCGCCAGCACCCGACTCACCTGGATTACATCGGGTTATGGATGGTCTACGATCGTTGTGCCGATTCTACTTGTTGCTCCCGGTTATTTCGGGGGCCAGCTTTCGTTCGGTGCATTAATTATGGCGGTGGGCGCGTTTAACCAGGTGCAGCAGGCTCTACGTTGGTTTATCGACAATTTCAACGCCATCGCCGATTGGCGAGCGACATTGCAGCGTATCGCCACTTTCCGGGAAGCGGTGATTGCCGTCGATAGGGTTGGGGCAGACGAAAAGCAGATCGAATTTACCGAGGCGTCCGAAGACAAGCTCGTATTGGAGAACCTAGAGATCGCGACTCCGACCGGTTGCGCTAGGTTGGATCAATCGCACGTCGACATTGTACGGGGTGATCGCGTGCTTATCGTTGGGGAATCCGGCGCTGGCAAGACGATTCTATTCGAGGCGATCGCAGGTCTGTGGCGCTGGGGGATGGGCCGGGTAGAGCTTCCCTCAGGACACAGAGTAATGTTCATGCCGCGCCAGCCCTACGAGCCCTTGGGAACATTGCGAGCGGCGCTAACCTATCCTTCCGCTGAAGACTCTCACAACGATGAGGATCTCGCTGCCGCGCTTGGGTCCACTGGGTTAGATCGTTTGGCTGTGTCACTCGATCAAGCTGTCCGCTGGGACAAGGAGCTAAGCTTTGACGAACAACAACGCTTGATTTTCACGCGTGTGTTACTGCACAAACCGCACTGCGTCGTGATTGATGAGGCGCTCGACACGCTGGACGACGGAACTCGGAAATGCATCATGAGCCTGTTCAAGGATAAACTAAAAGACACTGCCGTTATCAATATCGGCCGGTCCGACAGTAACAGCCACTTCTTCACACGGGTTCTGCGCATTATCAAAGAACCAACCGGACGTTGTTTCAGACCCGATATCAGCGCCCATGGCTTCGGCCACATAGCAGAGGCGTTAGGTAATTCCGCTGGTTAGATTCGGAGGAGTTGTAAATCTGCACACTCATATTTTAACATTAGCGCGACATCGCGTTATTGGTTTCATTATTCTCATCCAAGCGTACTCGGCCGTCCGCGCCGCACACTTCAGAACAGGCTACCCAACCTCGGCGACTGCCAGCGCGCATTGCTCATTAAATAGGCCACCCTTTGGCCAATCCAACTCCAGCTTCTCCCAACCCGCACCGCCATCTGTTGAATAAAAAACGTCGTTGTCCCAAACCGCGTAGAACCATCCTGGCTCGTTTGGGTGAGCTGCTAGAACGGCCGTGCGGCGTCCCCTCGGCGATGGCAGGCCGCTTCGCATTTCTTGCCAATCCGAACTTGCGCGTCGATAAAGATGTGACTCGGCAGGTTCACCGTGGGAAGCCCGCGCCGAGCTAGCCGCAGAAAGGATGATTGTCTCGGGATCCCCTCGATCGACGGCAAGGCTCCAAACGTATCGGTGCCGAAGGCCTCCTTCAGAGTGTCGCCAGGTGACACCCCCATCTTGGCTTTCAAAATATCCGTCGCCCGCTGCCGAATATAACCGATCGGGCGAAGAGGGATGGATCCACAGCTGATGAGTATCTCTTGGGCCGTCCGCGGTGCGATCCAACCAGGTCTCACCCCCATCATAGCTCCGAATCAGAGCTCCCGCTTCAATGGCCGCAAAGAGCCGCCCTTGAACGTGCGGATCAGGCTCAATCCAGCGAACGTGGTGCGTTTCAGGTCGCGGCGGAAAGCTCCATTCATTTGAAGACGGTAATAAACTCAAATCCCCGCATGCCTGCCAGGTTTCGCCGCAGTCTTCGGAACGAAAGATCGCGCTGGGTTCAGTGCCGGCGTAAACAACACCTCTGCCGTCATATCGCTCTGATCGACTCACAGCGACAGAGTGTACCTTTGAGCAAGGGATACCCGATCCCGCACTGTGCCAACTATCTCCGGCATTTTCGCTGCGCCAAAGCCCTGAATCAAAGGTTCCGCAATAGATGAGTCCAGGCCGAAGTGCGTCGACAGCGACACATCTGATGTTATGTCCCATCAAATGCAGGTTACACCTGCCGTGGCCCTGTCTTGCCGTAACGATGACCAATCCGTTTCCGATCGCAAAGTAGAGCTTCGTCATCTTAAAAGGCCCTCTTTAGATTCGGCTGTAATTCTTGTTGCGGCTCTAAGAAAATCATCAGTCGGTTGAGCTTAAGTTGACTACAGGAATTCCTTGGAAACCGCATCTAGGCGGTGGTGCGAACTTCCCAAAGGAGCATCGGCTCCTGATTAAAAGAAAAAACTTTTCGACCGCGATTCCCGTAACATGCTGCGGTTCGAGTTAGTAAAATCACCAATACTAATCACCGCCACCCCTACCTCGCTTCGCGAGAGCGGTTAGAAAGCAAAAAAGAAGATAAAAATTCTCTGTGAAGCAGCAGCACCTTTCACCAATCACTTTTCACCATCCGCTTCTCGCGTCTCTCTTCTCTCCTCCACCCTCTTGGCGTCCCGCTCCGGATCGGCAGCGGTTGGAGCGGCAGCAAGTTTAGCCAGCTCAATATCGTTGGTAAGATCGACGCGCAGTGGAGTCACTGAGGTCCAACCGTTTTCTATCGCCCACCGGTCAGTTCCTTCTTCGGCTTCCCGGACCGGCACTACCGTAAACCAATAGATTTCTCGCCCCATTGGATCCTTCCCTTTTACCATCCGGCCATCGTACTGACGGATCGATTGCCGGGTCCAACGAATCCCTCGAGGCTCCGGGGGTAGGTTGACATTGACGAGTTGCAGCGACTGGTGGCGGACCAACACTTTCAACACTGCTTCGACGTGAGGCTGTAACTTTTCGAAGACCGGCTCCTCACGCTCGGCAGCCGTGCTGAAGGCGATGCCCCGAGCTCCAGACAAAACTGCCTGCTTCGCCGCTGCTAAGGTTCCCGAATGCCAAATAGCGCTTCCGAGATTCAAGCCAAGGTTAATTCCTGAAAGTACTAAATCGGCGCCTCCCCACTGGTGCAGACCTAAGGCAACGCAGTCAGCTGGTGTACCGTTTACCCGATAGGCATCAAAATCTTTTACCCGAGTTTTCAGATAGTTTAGCGGGCGGTTAGCAGTAATGGCGTGCCCCATAGAAGACTGTTCGACATCCGGGGCCACAATGCGCACCTCGCCGAACCGGATGGCCACTTCTGCCAAGGCAATTATCCCTGGACTATAGATTCCGTCATCATTCGCAATGAGAATACGCATAAGACCTGCACCTAAACGAAAAGGGTTCGCGAAACAACCAATGCCCGGTTTTCTGTCTCTCGGAAATTCGATTCTAAAGATGAACAGAATCGCTCACTCTCTTGACAAATTGTGCTAAGATAAACGCCGCTGGCAGAAATGACACCCCCCTACGGATTCTGATTATAGAAAATCACGAGGGCACCGCTACGTTCATATCGTTATTCCTGCAACGGTCCGGGCACCAAGTGGTAGCGGTTCCAAATGCGCAGACAGCCTTGGCTCGGGAGGATCTCGCCAGCTTTCAAGTCATTTTAAGTGACCTCGGGTTGCCGGATCTAAACGGATGGGATCTAATCCTTCAATTGTGCCCCAATACCCGGGCCTATGCCATCGCCATGAGCGGATTCGGTGGTGAGGCCGATGTGCAACGAAGTCTCTCGGCAGGTTATCAACATCATCTCGTAAAACCCTTCGTCCCGGCAGCGCTGGAAGAGGTGCTCCGCGGAGTCGAGGCCTGGCACCAGGAGTAACGAATCCCATTCTAAAGGGTTTGGGTTTCGCTCGTTCCGAGGTCGGATGAAGGTGGCCCTCACCTGAGGAAGTCCGATCCAGGCTCCGCCAGCGAACTTGTGCACCTGGTCAAAACTAACGAACACGCAAATGGCAGACAAAAGCATTACAAAAGTCAGTTCTGCCCACGCCCCAAAGGGCGCGTCTGGACAGAAGTACTTGGCTTCCGGCGTCCATCTCTCAATGAGGCTCTGGCAAAACGAGAGCCCCACCGACGACAAGGCGGAGACCGCCCGAGACTACGAAACGATTGGCTTTGTCCTCCAAGGTAAAGCCGAGCTTTATCTTGAAGGGCAACGCGTCCTCCTGGAAGAAGGTGACTCCTGGGTCGTGCCCAAAGGGGCCAAACACCGATACAAAATTTTGGCGCCGTTCACCGCGGTAGAAGCAACGAGCCCGCCGGCCGAAGTTCACGCTCGAGATGCTTAAACGGAGAAAAATCTCACGCTAAGACGCAAAGGAGCAAAGAAAGAGAAACTGGCGGTTGCATTTGGCGACCGTTGCACTCTGCGTTTCAGCTCTAACGCAGATCGAGCCTCGATTGGTTGCCGAAAATGCGCCTGGATAGCACCAATGGTCGTTCCAACTTCCAATCTACCACATGCTTTGACGGAAGCTCGATTGCGACCACTTCCGTTCCGCAAGGTCGAGCTAGCGTCCCTTTCGGGTAACCTTGAGTTGAATGTAAAGAAATTGGCTCATGTCCTGGTGACCTTGCTTAAGTTTTTTCCACTGAATAGAGGACCTTTTCTTCCGGTTCTTCAACACCGACCGTCGTTGATTCGGCCAGTCCGAGCTTTACCGACAATCGCTCGAATCGTGCGCCGGACGCGATTGTCCGCAACAACTATCTCGAATTTAAGTTTCGGCAGAAATTCGCTGAAGTATTCGCCGCCGTGAGCGATGGCGGTGTGATCAGGATGCCGGCCTAACATTTTGACTTCGCTCACCGTTACTCCCTCGACGCCGATGTCGATCAAGGCTTCCCTAACCTCCTCCAATTTGAAGGGCTTGATGATCGCCTCGATCTTCTTCATATCCAAGGATTGGGACTTCTGAAAACCGTTGAACGACGACGCCGATTCGTCAATCGATTTAGCTTTCAAGGAAAGCGGCGTCACTCGGTTGAGGCCGCCGAACGCTGCGGAATGGTGGAAGTCTAAATAGCTGCTGGCGATTAAGTTGCAGCCGGGTGATACAGCCGGATCATCAACCACGATGCTAACATGAGTTTATGAAGGATTCGCAACTGCTCGCAAATTTAAGGACGATTCGATTGGTATCGGGAAATGGCTAAGCTGGCACCCTTCGATCTAGGAATGTGCTCGCCCGACGCGACGTGCAATGGTTTGATGCGCTTATGAGTGACCACATCTACAAAAAGATTGAGTTGGTCGGTTCCTCTCCAAACGGCATCGAAGACGCAGTGAACAATGCGATCACGCGAGCTGGCAAGACGATCCGAAATATGAGGTGGTTTGAGGTTGCCGAGGTACGCGGCCACCTCGAGAATAACAAGGTTGCAGAGTGGCAGGTGACAGTTAAGGTCGGCTTCACTCTGGATACCTGATAAGGAGTGGGAGCAGGTGTGCGCTATTCGACGAGATGGCGATAGGCGTCATGACTGTATTTTTTCGCGGCGCGCCGTGCCAATGCTTCTTAGCCAGGCGTAAACCAGGTCATGTCCCCGACGATCGAGCGATCGACTATCCTGAGCTCTAACGAAACCGCAGCCATGTCTACAGGGGCGGCCACCGCTTTAAGATTTAATGTCTTATTTCGCGATTATGCGGAAATGCGCTCCTGATGGAGTCGATTTCGTTCAAAAGACCTTATGAAATTGCGATCTCTTGCGCCCCTATCCTTCATTCAGGGGATTCCCCGATTGACGTCGATTTTACTCACCTGCTTGAATCTTGTTCGGCTAAAACGTATGGAATCGCGGCCGTGCAAAGACGACGCTGTGCTTCATAAGCTCATTCAGAGCGCAAGGTCCAACGGCGACAGCAAGAGTGTTTTCGGCCTTCTGCTTCTTATTGAACGGAAGATACGCTCAGAGGAACAACGTAATACGTCTCAGGCAACCCCGCCCGAGAGCGAGAACTTACAAAATGGGCTTGGGCCTACAATCTTTAGAAGATACGTCGAGTAGCCTTTCTTGGCCATGGGAGATAGGCGAGCGATCGACGTGATGGTTCGAGTCAGCGATATCTCGACTCAGATTTTTCCTGAGATGGCAGCTCGATTTCTTTTCTCTCGACTTTCACTGCGTAGTGGTGAGGGCGGACCCAGGAACCATAGGTCTCGGCATAGACCTTTGTGAATTCCGCGCCAAAGAGGAAAATTTGCGCGGAATAAAAAATCCACAACAGCAGCGTTACCAGTGAACTTGCGGCTCCATAGGCCGAACCGGCTGCGCCGCTCGCCAGGTAAAGGCCAAGCAGGAATTTGCTGGCCACAAAAAGAACGGCTGTCAAGATCGCGCCTGTCAATACGTCCCGCCAGGCCGTCTTAGCATCTGGCAGGTAGTAAAAAAGCGCTGCGAAGAGGACGGTGATGATTCCTGAGTCAAAAACGTAGAATACAGTTAGCCCCAGGTAATGACCTCCGGGAATATTTGTTTGTAAATAGTCGTGTAGCGCATGCAACGAGCCTGCAACGACGAAAGACAAGAGCAACAAGAAACAAATGCAGCCGACCATCGCAAACGACAAGAAACGCGCTCGGACGAAGCTTGAAAAGCCTCGACTCGGCTTAGGTTTGATGCTCCAAATCGTATTTAGCGCGTCCTGCAATTGTCCAAAAATGCAACTGGCCCCGAACAACGCTACGAAGACTCCAATGACAGTGGCTAAAACGCTTGCTGTTGGGTGGGCAGCACTGGTCGCTATGTCTTGGATGACCTTCACTCCACTGGGATCGAGGTAGTAGCGAAGTTGGTCGAGGATCTTCTCGCGGGTGCCCTCATTGCTGCCGTAGATCAGGCCAAAGACTCCGAGAAGAACTATCACTAAAGGGGCTAATGAAAAAACGGTGTAGTAAGCCAAAGCGGCGCCAAGCTGCGGGCATCTATCCCGAAGCCATTCCTTTGCTGCACTCTTAAAGAGATCGATCACGCGGGCCGCGTAGGACTTTCGCAAGGGAGCGTCCGATTTTTTTATGCCTTCGGTTAGGCGAGTGGGATTGGGAGCAGCACGAGGCGTACTCGCATGCCATTCGTTGGGGCTAAAGGCGATCATCGGTACAACTCCAGCTTGCTCGCTAAGCTGTCACCGACAGGCTCAAAAGCTCCCTGATTGACCTTGCTTTGCTTCACTTGCGGTCCAAAGGGTAGCAAGCGCTCTTCTCAAAGTCGTGTTCGCCACTCGCTCTCTATTCGGCTCTTTTCAAAGAATCAATTCCTGCTTTTAAGACACGTCCGTTTATCCTTCTGGCGGCGAACTCGCGGCGCTCACGTCCTCTAGTTGTTGCCATGGATTGACTAAAAAGGAGTTTATGAAGTTTATGAAAAGACTAATTGCCTTAACTGTTTTCGCAATCGCTTCGCACGCCATATCAGCTTCCGCGGGGGGAGCCCATCTCTAGTTCAAAGGAAGTCCTCGCCCCAGCACCACCGCCATCGAAAATCCAGACGTAAGTATCCGGCGGTTGCTTTCCAAAAATGGACGCGAGTAAACCTGGAATTCCTTCAATTTCTGCCCGGACAACAAAACGGTTCGCCTTCCTCGGAGAGTCTTCGATCAAGAATGTCTCTTGACCGCCAGCTGAAATCGCGAGTTTCACCAGTACCGGTTTCGATCCTGGCGTGAGAAGGGAGACCTTTATTTCAGGGGCTTCCCACGAGATGTTTTTTAACACTGCCAGAAGCATGCCGTTGGCAAGATCCGGCGGAAAATCGAAATGGTAGGTATTAACCCGGTCCTTGCCCTGACCGTCCGTCGCGTGGACGGTCACAGTCCCGGTAGCCATCTCTATCGACATGTCCACCGGGTCAGGAAAGGATGGCCCCTTCTCAACGAGGTGATCGCTGATTAGCCGGAAAAATTTGCGCTGCGAAAAGATCGTGGTCTCGTCGTCAATCGAGCCATCCTTGAAACGGAATGTAAGGCGCGAGGTGATGCGATCCTCATCAGGGACTTGAATGAGGTCTCCGGTCGCAATGGTCCTCCCTTCCAACGTACGGATCACGAGAAACCCATGGACAGTACCCTCCTGATGACGCACCGGTATCGGTTCCGCCGATAGTGCGCCGCCTGCCGATAAAAGTGCGAAAATGATGGCTATCGTCGATTGTAGTGTGGCGCCCAAGTGCAAGGAGATCGCGATTGGCCGATTCATTGGATGGGCGGCCGATCGATCACTTGCCGATTGGCCAAAACATCCCGATGGCTGCTAGCGCCATAACCAAGGTAGCGCCCCATCCGAAAATCTTTAGATAGACCGGCAGCGTGAATTTGCCCATCACTTTTCGAGTGCTGGCCATGAGCATCAGGAAACACATCACCGGCGCAGCCGTTATTCCATTGATGATGGCTGACCAGACCAAAGCGCGAATCGGGTTAATTCCGACAAAATTAAGCAGCAGCCCAATGAGGGTGGCTGAGCCCAGAACCGCATAGAAGCCTTTAGCCTTCGTTGCCTGGCGCCCGAGACCAACCGGCCAGCGAAAAGCTTCACCTAAAGCATAGGCGGCGGATCCAGCCAAAACCGGTAACGCCAATAGACCGGTGCCAATAATGCCGGCGCTGAAGAGGAGAGAAGCAAATGGTCCCGCGATTGGTCGAAGTGCTGCCGCGGCTTGCTCGGCGGAATCGATATCCGTTTTCCCGTGTGCGTTCAAGGTAACGGCCACAGTAAGAATAATGAAATAAGCGATAAGATTGGAAATCGCCATGCCCAGATAGGTATCTAACCTGATTCTCCGCAACTGTTTCGATCCACGGCGCGGCGCCTGTTTCAGAGCTTTTTTCTTAGGTGGACTCTGCATTTCCTCTACCTCTTCCGAGGCCTGCCAAAAGAAAAGGTAAGGACTGATGGTAGTCCCGAAAACCGCGACTAGTGCTTGGAGATATTTGGGGGTCAACGAAATGTTCGGCACAAATGTACCTTGGATCGCCTTGGGCCAATCAACGTCGACTACAAACACCGTCGCCACGTAAGCAAAGAGGCTCAGAGTCAGCCATTTTAAAACTGCGGTATATTTTCGGTATGGGATCCAGACTTGCAGAATTACCGAAATACCCGCCAAGGCAATACAATAGAGTGGAGTTGGCCCCCCGATTAGGAGGTTAACCGCTGCACCCATCGCGCCGATATCGGCTCCCAGGTTGATGATGTTGGCTACCACAAGCAATCCAACAATTGGGTAAAGAATCCAGCGCGGGTAACAGAGTCGCAGATTGCCGCCAATTCCGCGCCCGGTTACTCGTCCGATTCGAGCACTGATCTCCTGAATGGCCGCCATAAAAGGATAGATGAACGGCATTGTCCAGAGCATGGCATATCCGAACTGGGCTCCGACGCTGGAATAGGTCGCTATGCCGCTCGGATCATCATCTGCCGCACCGGTAATAACGCCGGGCCCCAGAACCTTCAGTTCCTTCTTAATCCAAGAGTATCCCTTGAGGTCGACCGATCTCTGCTCCTTCCCAAAGGAGGCTTGCCCTCGGGTGGGACTTGTCTCAGCTGATGCGTCTGCATCAGAGCCGCCGGAGTTTTGGGAAGTGCTCATCCCCTGTCTTTATTCGCAACGGGCAACTCAGATGGACGCTCGAAATCTCAAACGGAGCACTCCTCGGACGGTTGAGATTACCTGTCCCTATTTTAATCCGGGCGACGCATGTCTTGGTAGAACCTGCCTCTGATCTTCGGAAGGATTCCGGCAAAGAAAACCAGCCTTTCGAATTTCTCTGCTACTACGACATTTCCTGGTAGTTAACCAGATATTGGCTGTCTAGGTCTCCAATTTCCGTTGCCATGATCGCATCCTATACCGCCGGTACAGAATTGTGGATTTTGACAATTCCTCTAATGCCCTGGAAGCAAATACACTGAGAGCACCGAATCGCAAACCCACTGCGGTAAGTGCAGCAACAGGTAGGCCAATCGCATAACTACTAAGCACATGGCTTAACAACACGAATTTGGTGTCGCCATCACTGGGAAGGATGCCGGTTCCCAAAACATTGTTGACTACTTTTGCGGGTTGAACGGCAGCAACAATTAAAATGCCCCAGAAAGCTAAATTCAAAACCGATTTATCGACGCGGGGATAAAGCGGGGGGAGAAGAAAACTAACGCCAAGCAGAATAACCGTGAAGATGAAGCCGGCAACAATCGCGGCCCGCAGCACGCGCTTAGCTTGTTGCTGAGCGTTTCGGGTGGCATCGGTCCCCAGTGCCTGTCCCACAGTAGCCACGGCCGCCGGGGCCAAGCCTACAGTGAAGAGATTTTCTATGGTGGTCACAATCTGGCTAGAAGCCAGTGCTTCGGTGCTGATTCGAGTGAAAATAACGACGTAGACAAAGGCGCTGGTGCCCCAAAGCATCTCACTTAAAGCGATCGGATAGGTTATCTTGAATAGCGGACCACCAGTTTGCCTGATGATCGCACCCAGTGGCCAATGCCATTGGATGCCTTTCTTCGAGGAATAAAGGACACTCACCAGAACAACAGCTCGAACTCCTTGTGAAATTAATGTTGATGCAACCCCAGTCGTTGCCTGACGGGAATGCGGTCAACACCGGAAGCCCCCGAACATTGTCTATCGTCTTATAGATAATTTCGCTTGTTCCTGAATGGCGGGCCTCAAAAAAGTGTAACCAGCTTTTCGCCAGAAAAGCATGCCTTCGTTGCACATCCATAATCGGCTTCCGGTACGAACCCTTAAGGGCGAGAAAGCCATGGGCTTGAGTACGGAAAGCATGGAATCTCAGTCCAGACTGTTTTGCAAACGTATGAAACGTGTTGAAGCGAGAATTTTAGAGAACGACCAGGAGGATCCTCGAACGGAACCCGATCAAGAGCCTAATACCTGGCTCATTCAAGGAAAGTTAAGCGAAGACATTGTCGATTGGGAAAATGCACGCCTCGACTTTCAAACTGCTGAGATCGAAGCTGAAATCATTGAAAGTAGTATGTCGGAGCCGAGCTGTTTCACTATCCGGACTTCGGGCAAATCACCCTTACAAAAAGGCGATTCCATACACGTCAACATTCGGTAGTGCAGTAGATCTGGGTTGAAATTTCTGAGGCCGCGATTGGATACACATTCACAGCGAACACTGCGAATTTTCAGAAACTCAAGAGATGTCCTCATCGTCCTCGATCAGCAGAAGTTTCGTGCGAATTCCTTTTTTCACAAAACGACCTGCTGGAAAAGCCTGCTTTGATGCCCCGGCATCAGGCGCCGCTCTGAACTGCTCATCAGGGTTCAAACGAAAAACGCAGCCGACGCTGCAAACACCAGCAGCGAGTCAAGCGAATTTTGCCACGGCGTTTAGATCGTGGGTACGTATAGCGAACATAGAGACGCTAGAATGGCGACTGTGTGTTGCGTGCGGACCTGATTTTAAAACTCGGACTAGGAACAAGCGACACGATTCACGTCCCGCACGGCGTGCGTCTCCAGCCGACGCGCTTCGTGTGCCACCAGTCACCTTTCACCAATCACCTTTCACCCGTCATCGCTATTCCAGTGCTCCTAACTCTTCACCCGGTTTAGAACGCACTAGGATGACGTTACGGCGAGCTTCACTCCACCGAAATCGGAAACGAACAGGTCACTGTCGTGCCAGCACCCGGCTTGCAATCTACTTCCAGCGTTCCCCTTATGATCGACGCCCGATACTGCATGGTTCTAAGTCCGAGCCCGGTGGAGTTGTGATCAGCAGAGAACCCAATGCCATCGTCATGTATCCGTAAAACCCCGGTTTCGCCGTTGCGCTGGAACTGAACTCTTACTGTCTGGGCTTGGCTGTGTCTGGC
>WNFM01116729.1_pt3 | contig 17870 bp, 13 predicted proteins | sample 5400271 | NCBI WGS metagenome assembly WNFM01 (sample SAMN13153352, study PRJNA577476) | soil metagenome | isolation source: 60 cm saprolite on Douglas fir-dominated hillslope | place: USA:California | collected 2013-09-17 | reverse complement strand
TCGCGCGCACCGCGGGGCTCGTACCGGCGGAGTCGGCGTCACTGCTCCGCAAGGCGCGTGCCGCGTATCAGGCGATCCCGGGCCGGCTGCTGACGTCCGTCGCCGCCGGGCCGTGGATCCGCCTCTACTCCTTCACGTCGCTGCCGGTGCTGAACGCACAGCTGCAGGCGGTGATCTCGCTGCAGTCGTACGCAACGACGGCGCAGGACGCAGCTGCTTCGGCGCTCGCGATGCGCATGCAGCGCGCGGCGGCCGCGACGCTGCCGCGTTTCGACACCGGCTACTGGAGCTACTACGCGCTGCCGCATGACCCCTCGCCGCTCGACTACCACGAGTACGTCGTGCAGTTGCTGCAGCGGCTCAAGTCGGCCGACCCGCGCTTCGCGGATGCCGCGGTGCGTTTCGCTGCGTACGAGAAGCAACCGCCCGCGTTCCAGCTCGCGCCGGGCTCGCTCGGAGCGCTGTCGTTCTGGATCTCGAAGCCGTCGACGGTCTCCGTCGTCACCGGCGCAGGTCCGTCGCGGCGCATCTCGGTCGACGGAGGCTGGCACACGCTGTCGTGGGGCGTGCCGAAGCGCGCGGGCGCGTATCCCGTCCACGTCGCCGCGACCGACTCGGCTGGGAACCACGCCTCCTTCGAAGCGCTGCCGATCGTTCGAGCGACCTCGACCGTGCCGAAGCGGGCAACGCAATCTGCACTCGACGCGACACCGCAGCCTGCGCCGTCGTTCCGTGTCGGCGCGGCGCTCACCGACCCGTCACAGGCGGCGCTCGCGGTGCAGGGCGGACTGCACCTCACCCGCATCAACGTGACCTGGCCGCCGGGCGCGACGGCGCCCGATCCGACGCTCGTCGCGGCGTTGCAGCAGCTGGCTCCCATCGAGACGATCGTCGAGCTCGTCGCGACGCCGCTGCCGGCGGACGACCCGGGACGCGTCGCGCTTTCCCAGTACGCTGCTGCGCTCGCGGCGAGCGTGAGCACCCTCCATGCCCTCGTCCTCGCGCCCGCGCCGCTCGCCGCCGACGCGCCGTCGTACGCGGCGGCGTTCAGCGCGATCCGCGCGGCGCTGCCGGACTCGCCTCTCGGCGTCGCGGTCGACGGCAGCATCGACCCGGCCGGGACCGTGAGCGGCCTCGCCGGCCTCGATGCGAACCTCGTCGCGTTCCGTCCCGGCGCCGCACCCGCGAAGGGCGTCTGGACGCTCGCCGATCGTGCCGAGTTCACGGACGCCTTTCCGGACGCGGCGCTCGTGATCGACGGCGCGCCCGCGCCCTACGCCGACGCTCTGAAGACGGCCGCCTGCGCGAACGACGTAAGCGGGGTGCTGTTCGACCGGCTCTCCGATGCAACGCGCACCGGGCTCCGGCCGACGATCGCGACTGCAGAGCGGGGCGCGTTCGTGTGCCCTGGCTTGACCGCCGAGGCGCTGCCGTTCGAGATCCAGTACCCGTCCACCCTCACGCAGCCGATCGCTGTCTCCCTCAACTGCAACCGGGACTGCCTCTATCTCGTCACCCTTGACGGCGCCGACGGCCGTCCCGTCGTCGCCAACCGTGGCCAGCTCAATGGCGGGCCCGGGAGCGCGCTGACCAAGATCACGCTCCCGCGCGCGAAGCTCGCGCCGGGGACCTACCGGGTGGACGTGCGGATCGTCGCGCGCGTGAACCCGGGGGCCGTGACGCGCGACCTCGGGCCCCCGCTAACCGCGGGCTAGCTCTTCTTGCGCCGGACGACCTGCAGGCCCCACGCATCGCCCGACGCGAACAGCGCGTCCGGGTCGACGTCGTCGAGCCAGCCGAGGAAGTGCGTCTCGGGATCGTCCTCGGTCGAGCCGTAGACCGCCGCCCGGCCGGCGTCGAGCTGCCGGGTCAGGTCGTCACCGCGCTCGAGCGCCGCCAAGCGCTCCTCGACCGCACTGCCTTCCGCGTACCCTTTGCCCATAGAGGGGAGCGTACTCCGCTGTGCGATCCCCAAACAGGGGCCGGTAGCTCAGTTGGTAGAGCAGGGGACTTTTAATCCCAAGGTCGTAGGTTCGATCCCTACCCGGCCCATAACCGACATTGCGCAAACCGATCGGACTGTCGAGTCCTCGGGGTCAGGCGAGCGTGATCGTCCCGGAGTACGCGATTTGAGCTTCCAGCGCGGCCACTTTCAGCGACCTCTCTTTTCCTGAGGCGTAGTTCAGTTTTGAAGACGTCCGGGAGGCGTCGAGCCCCTGACGGTGCGCGGCTAGCTCCACAGCCGGCTTCCGCTCCTACGGGTGCGACCCCCAACTCGCGAGGTGCGCTTCGGGGCCTCGCGTGATCTGCGCCAGGCCCGTGCCATCAGTGTTCATCGAGTAGATCTCGTACGTCCCGGTCGTGTTCGAGACGATGGCGAGTCTCTTACCGTCCGGCGACCAGGAGTCGAAACCGCTGTTGATGATGCCCCCGCTCGAACGGGTGACCTGGCGTAGGCCCGTGCCGTCGATCCCGACCGTGAAAACGTTGCCGGACTTCGGCGGCCCGAAGTCCGTGCTGAAGGCGACCCGCGTGCCGTCGGGCGCGCAGTCGACCTTGTCCCCCAGCTTCTGCCACGGGGTGATGCGCTTGAGGCTGCCCGTACCTCCGCCGACCTTCGCGACGAAGACCGCGGCCTTTCCGTCGGCGCGTCCGAGCGACGCGATGAACACGACCCGCTTCCCGTCGGGGAGGATGCACGGCCAGTTCCCCGCGGCGGGGATGTTCGCGTACCGGGGCTGCGTTCCCCGCGCTGTCACGATCGTCCAGCGGAGGCTGCTCACGACCAGAACGTGCTTCCCGTCCGGGAACCAACCATTCGACCCGCGCAGGCTCGGGTTGAGCGCGTGCAGCCCCGTGCCGTCGGCATTCATCGTGTAGAGCCGGACCTTGTTGGGCCCCCACTTGCGGACGAAGCTGATCGTCTTGCTGTTCGGCGACCACGCGGCATTCGTCCCATCGCTGTCGGGGAAGTCGGTCACCTGGCGAGTCGCGCTGCCATCCGGGCGAATGGTGAACAGCTGCACGTGACCGCCGACGTTCGCCTGATAGACGAGCAGGCCGTTCGCTCCCTTGAACGTCGCCTGAGCCGGAACGACAGCCAAGGCCGTTGCGGCAGCGACGGCGGCCGCGAGCGGGATGAGCTTCTTCATCGTTTCCCTCCTCGTGTTGGTGCTGGGGGCTCGCGCCTGCCGCGCACGAGCGCGACCGAGCCGACGAGGGCGAGCGCGAGGCCGAAGCCGGCAGCGGCGCCGAGGCCGGAGGCGGTCCAGTCGAAGCCGCGGCCCGACTGAACGACAGTCGGCGTCGCGGCAACAGTGAACGTGAGGACGGCAGCCAGGATCACGGACATGCGCCGACGTTGGCGCAGGCCGGTAAAGCGGAGGGAGAAAACCGTCCGAGCCGCGGTAGATCGCGGTGCGAACGCCCTGTATGTTCGGCGAAACCGTACGCGGAGGCCGGGGTGGAGTTCCGCCTGCTCGGGCCGCTCGAGGTGGTCGACGGCGAGCGGCAGATCGCACTTGGAGGGGCGAAGCAGCGTTCCGTCCTGGCTCTGCTCGTGCTCGCGCGTGGGCGGCCGGTGTCGACCGACGTGCTCATCGAGGAGATCTGGAACGGAGATGCCCCGGAGACCGCGCGCAAGAGCGTGCAGGGCTACGTGTCAGCCTTGCGCGAACTGCTTGGCAACGGCCGCATCCAGACCCTCGAGCGCGGCTACGCGCTACGTGTGGATCCCGGCGAGGTCGACGCAGACCGGCTCGAAGCAGCCGTCCGTGCTATCGCGGATACGGAGCCGGCGACGGCACTCGAGCGACTGCGCGACGCGCTCCGACCCGTACGCGGAGAGCCGTTGGAGGACCTTCGACATGAGGCATGGGCCGAACGGGAGGCGGCGCACCTCGATGAGCTCGTTATGGGCGCGCTCGAGGCCCGAGTCGACGCAGAGCTCGAGCTCGGTGAGCATCGCGGGCTCGTCTCGGAGCTCGAGCGGCTGTTCGAGAAGCACCCGTATCGGGAGCACCTGCTCGAGCAGCTGATGGTCGCGCTCTACCGTGCGGGTCGACAGGCCGAAGCGCTCGACGCCTACCGGCGCGGCACGACACGACTACGCAGCGAGCTCGGCCTCGAGCCGAGCCGCAAGCTCCAGGCGCTCGAACAGGCGATCCTCAACCAGGAACCGAGCCTCGATGGGCCGCGCATGGCCCCCGAGCACCGGGCTGCGCTCCGGCGGCGGTTCGGCTGGAGGCTGATCGCGGCCGGTGGTGTCGTTCTCGCCGCGGCAGCCGCAGTGACCACCGCGTTGCTCGTCACCGGAAGCGGTGCGTCATACACCTCACTGAAACCAAGCGTCGTTCTTCTCGACATGCAGACACACCGCGTGATCCGACAGTGGCCCGGCCGCTACTTCGACTACCCGTGGGCTTTCACGGGCGGCGGGCATTTCTGGATGGCGAGCTTCAACAAGCCCGGAACCGAGATCGACCCGCGGACCGGACGCTTCCTTCGCCAGTTCTTCCCGCCGCCCGGGGCGGACCTGGCGCTCCCACGCGGGCACAGCATGTGGTTCACGAGCCCGGACGGCCTCATCCGCTACGACCTCCGCATCCAGCAGGAGAGCCCGGTGACTGCTCGCTACCGGATCGTCCACGGCCGGCACCGCTTCGGCCTGGATGGGATCGCCTACGGCGCCGGCTCGCTCTGGGTCGCGAGCCACGAGGAGAACGAGGTCGTTCGAGTCGACCCGGCAACTGGCTCGGTTCTGGCGCGGATCCATGTGCGGCTCCCGTCGTGGCTCGCGTACGGCGACTCAGCCCTCTGGACGACCAGCGACACGGACGGGGTCGAGCGGATCGACCCGACGACCAACACGGTCACGGCGATCGCACGCGTCCCGAACCCGATCCAGGAGGTGCGCGTCGGCGGTGGCTTCGCCTGGGCGACGAACGCACCCAAGGGCGCCGTCTACAAGATCGACGCGAACGGGCAGGTCGTCGCCAGCTACGTGACGGGCGACGGCGCGCACGAGCCGTCGTTTTCGGACGGGAAGCTGTGGGTCTCGAACGAGGACGCCGGCACGCTCACGAGCATCGACGCGGCCACCGGCGCGCTGCGCACCTACCGCTTCGGCCACCCGCTCGGTACGGAGGCCGCGCTCGGGCGCTACCTGATCGTGGAGATCATCGACGGGAAGACTGTCGACGAGGAGCTGGCGAGTCTCCACGGGAAGGTCGCGAAGCTCGTCGTCCCGGTCTTCCAGGTCGACCCGCCCGACCCGCCGCTCAACACGAATCCCTTCGTCCTCCAGCTCGAGCGGGCGACGTGCGGGCAGCTGCTGCGCTTCTCCGCGGCGACCGGCGAGCTCGAGCCCGACCTCGCGGCCGCGATGCCGGCGGTCTCGCCGAACGGGCGGACATACATGTTCAGAGTCCGCCGCGGCCTCCGCTTCGCCCCGCCGTCAGGCGCCCCCGTCACCGCGCAGGCCGTGAAGTATTCGATCGAGCGCGCACTCTCGCCGAAGCTCGGGACGCCGCGACCCGCGGCTGCGTACCTGCGTGATGTCTCGCGGATCCGCGTCCAGGGCGACCGTGTCGGCTTCACACTGCGAACGCCGTCCCCGGACTTCCTCGAGCGGCTCTCGCTCCCGTACTACTGCACCGTGCCGTCCGGGACGCCGGTCGTGAACGGCGGCTTGCAGCCGATCGCCCCGCCTTCGGCCGCGCCCTACTACATGGCGGCCCGCCACAACGGCGCCTGGACCGTGCTCAAGCGCAACCCGAACTACCGGGGCCTGCACCCGGCGAAGCTGGACGCGATCGTCCTGCGGGAAGGGCTCGACGCCGAGAAGGCGGTCAGCGAGGTCGACCGACGCGCCTGGCAAGGGCTCGCACTCGACGACCCCGCCGTCGGGCCGGGCAGCGCCGTCGCCCGCCGTCTCAGCCGCAGCGGCCTGGCCTATCGCGCCATCCCGGAGGCTCGGCTCGACTACCTCGCACTGAACGCGGGCCGCGGCCCCCTGCGCGACGCCGGGCTCCGACGGCGGATCTCCGCGGCCCTCGCTCCGGCCGCGCTCGCGGCAAACGGGAGCGAGACACCGACGGCGTGGCTTCTCCCGCCCGCGCTCCGCGGAGGCGCGGTCGTGCTCCCAGCGCGGTCGGCGCCAACGGCGTCCGGCCCGGTGACGCTCCGAATGGCCGTCGAGAGCGACTGCACCGACTGCTCGCAGCTCGCCGACCTCGTCACCGCGCAACTTCGCCCAATCGGCGTCACCGTGACCACGATCGCCGTCGCGAACGTCGGAGCCGCGATACGAGACAGGAGCAGCCGGGTCGACCTCGCCGCCCTCTCAACCGAGCTCCCCTACCCCGACCCCGCGTCGTTCCTCGCACGGCTGCTCGGCGGCGACGTGCCGGCGGCGTGGCTTCCCGCGACGACCCGATCTGCAGTGGCGCGCCTTAACCGGTTGTCCGGACCCGCGCGCGACCGCGCCGCAGTTCTCCTCGCGCGTCGGCTCGCGTCGGACGACATACCCGTGATCCCGTACGGCACGCCGCGGATCGGCCAGCTGCTCGGGCCGCAACTCGGCTGCCGCCGCCGGGACGCATTCGACGCCGAACTCGACCTCACCACTCTCTGCCTCACGAAGGGATAGCCCGCCTCAATAGACCGACCGATCGTCCTCCGCTGCTGCCCCAGCCGAGATTCAGTGCCGGCGCCGACGCGATCGCGTGGTTTGCGCACTGTCTGGTTCCGCCCATAACTGACATTGCGCAAACCGTGTCGCTTGCTTGGCTTGCTCGTCGGTCTCACCTCGACGTTCAGGGGCCGGATGCTGGGGCCACTCCGCTTCCGGCGATCTGACGGGCAACGATCGCCGCGTCCTCTCCGACTCCGACGAGGAGGGACGACTTTCGCTTGCGCAGGAAGTGAACGCCTGCAAAGTACAGCCCCTGCACGACGCTGCTCGCCCCGTCGCGTTGGAGGGGGAAGCCGAGGTCGTCGAAGGCTTCGGGCCACGGCAGCAACGTGCGGTAGTCCGGGCGAAATCCCCCGGCGAAGATGACCGCGCCGAATCCTGCGAGGTCGAGCTGATCAGGTGCGTTCGCGTCGAAAGGCTCGGCTCTTTCGATCGTCGGCGGCTCGAGTCCCCGTTCTGCCACCAGCTTGCGGACGAGGTCCATGAACTGCTCGTACCGCTGGTCACTCCAGGCAACGCTGTCGGGCAAATCCGGAGCGAACCGCGCTATGTGGTCGGTTGCACCGACAAACCGGCCGGTAAGGACGATGCCGAGCGCCCTCAGCGTCCGCAGGTGGAGGTCGTGGCCGCCGCCATGTCCGGTCGTCACGATGTTCGCGACCAGGCGGGCGGCGGGCGTCGGCAGCGACTCGATCGTCCCGTCCATGAAACCTGTCTCCAACGCCCACCAGAAGAGATCGCGGCCACCAAACCGGCGTGGAGCCCACGGCGTCCGACCGCAGGCCAGGAATACTTCGCGGCCCGCCTCGTGAAGCTCCTCTGCGATCTGGCAGCCGGACTGGCCGCTTCCGACGATGAGGACTCGCCCGGGCGGCAGCGCCTGCTCGTTGCGGAAGTCCGGGACATCGAGCTGGAGGAGGTCGCCTGGCAGCGTGTCGGCAGCCGCAGGCCGGTACGGACGCTGATAGGCGCCGGTCGCGACGATGACGGTGTCGGCGCGAAGATCCCCGGCTGAGGTCCGGAGCAAGAACCGACTCTCTCGATCCAGCGACGCGACGTCGACGCCTTCTCGGATCGGCGCGCCGACAACCTTGGCGTACTTCTCCAGGTACGCGACGATCTCGTCGCGTGGCATGAAGCCGTCCGGATCGGACCCGGCATAGTGAAACCCGGGCAGCTGGACCGACCAGTTCGGTGTCACCAGGCAGAAGGTGTCCCAACGATCTCGCCACGTCTGGCCGACGCGATCGCGTTCGAGCACCAGATGCTCGATTCCGTGTCGTGTCAGCTCGAAGCTTGTGGCGAGGCCGGCCTGTCCGCCACCGACCACAGCCACGGCAACATGTTCCATCTCGCCCTCCTGCAGTCGTTCGAGCTCAGCGTGAAGAACCGGGCGCGAGTCTATTCCGACACGAGTGTCGCGTCCAAGGCACGGCCCCGTTTCAAGCGTTTCATCGTCTCACTGGTGAGCTTGAGCTTCGGCGCCGCCACGGCAACCAAGGATTGGTTTGCGCAATGTCTGGTTCCGCCCACTCAGACCTCGGTGTCCTCGTCGAGCATGTACCCGGACTGACGCACCGTCCGGATCAGCGGCGGCCCGTCGCCATCGAGCTTGCGGCGGAGATAGCTGACGTAGGTTTCGACGAGGTTGACGCTGCCGCCGCCCTCGTATCGCCAGACCTCGCGCAAGAGCTGCGGCTTCGAGACGACACGCCGCGGATGCAGTAGGAAGTAGCGCAGCAGCGAGAACTCGGTCGCTGTCAGGTCAATCGGCCGGCCGCCGCGTGAGACCTCGCCACGGCGCTCGTCGAGCACGACATCTGCATAACGAAGAACCTCCATCGCCCCACGCTGCCCGCGCAGCCTGAGAGCCGGTTGTGAAACGGCGCTTCCTGAGGAGATTCCTAGGTGACGCACATGCTGTCGTTAGGTGCGCGAACGAGGATCGGTTCTGTCGCCTACCGCACTCTCCCGGAGGCGACGGGGGGCGGACGCAGAACCGCCGACTGACGAGAGACAGAACTTGCTGTGGGCGGCATCGCCGCCCACAGCAGGTCCACGTGCGCCGGCACCGTACGATCCCCCATGTCGAGAACGGCGGTTCCGCTCCGACTACCGGTCAAAGCGACCTCTGCAAAGGAGCGACGAGATGAAGTACATGATCATGATGTTCGGGAGCGCGGGCGAGATGATGGACGTCAAGCCGACCGGCTGGATCAAGGAGATGATCCAGTTCATGCAGCAGCTCGACGTCGATCTCAAGAACTCGGGTGAAATGGTGTTCAACGCAGGGCTCGCCGACGGCAGCGCAGCGAAGACGGTCCGGCTGACGGACGGGTTGCCCGTTGCGACCGACGGCCCTTACGCGGAAGCGAAGGAGTCGCTGATCGGCTACTGGGTGCTCGACGTCGAGAACGAGGCGCGGATCATCGAGATCGCGTCGCAGATCGCCAAGTGGTCGGGCGTGGTCGAGGTACGCCCGCTGGCGGACGCGCCACCGGAGGTTTGACGGACGACCCGCGTCTCGAGGGCCTGCTGCGCGAGCTTGCGCCGCAGGCCCTCGGCGCGCTTGTCCGGCGCCACGGGCAGTTCGACGCGTGCGAAGACGCCGTGCAGGAGGCGCTGCTCGCCGCCGCGCTGCAATGGCCGAACGAAGGCGTTCCGGACAGCCCGCTCGGGTGGCTGATCACTATTGCCGAGCGGCGACTGACCGACGCGTGGCGGAGCGAGAGCGCGCGGCGACGCCGGGAGGAAGCGGATGCGGTGCTGGAGAGCCGCGGCAGCGCAGCCGCGCCGGACCACGACGACGCGCTCGCGCTGCTCTTCCTCTGCTGCCACCCGTCGCTGTCGGCGCCTTCACAGCTCGCGCTCACGCTGCGCGCGGTCGGCGGCCTGACCACCGCCGAGATCGCCGACGCGTTTCTCATTCCGGAAGCGACGATGGCGCAGCGCATCACCCGCGCGAAGCGGAGCATCAACGCGGCGGGCGCGACGTTCGAGCTCCCAGCGGCGGCCGAGCGGCCCGAACGATTGAGCGTGGTCATGCAGGTGCTGTACCTCGTGTTCAACGAGGGCTACACCGACGTGCACCGCACCGACCTCGCGGCGGAAGCCATCCGCCTGACTCGGTTGTTGCACCGGCTGCTGCCGGACGAGGGTGAGGTCGCGGGCCTGCTGGCGCTCATGCTGCTGACGGACGCCCGCCGGAGGGCGCGCACCGAGCCGGACGGAACCCTGGTGCCTCTAGCCGAGCAGCAGCGCGCGCTCTGGGATACCGGCACGATCGACGAAGGCGTTGAGCTCTTGACCCGCACACTCGGCTGTTCGCCGGCCGGGCCGTACCAGCTGCAGGCGGCGATCGCGGCCGTCCACGACGAGGCGCCCAGTGCCGCCGAGACCGACTGGCCGCAGATCCTCGCGCTCTATACCGTGCTCGAGCAGGTGTCGCCCGGGCCGATCGTCACGCTCAACCGGGCCGTCGCCGTCGCGATGGTGGAAGGCCCGCACGCGGGGCTCGCCGTGCTCGAGACGCTCGACGGCGAAGAGCGCATGGCGCACACCCACCGGCTCGATGCGGTGCGTGGTCACCTGCACGAGCTCGCGGGCGACACCGCCGCAGCGCGCGAGTCGTACCGCCGCGCGGCACGAATGACCAAGAGCGTTGCGGAGCAGCGCTACCTCGCGCTGCGCGCCGCCGACCTCGACGGCAGCTAGAGTCCGCCGCAGGCCGCCGAGGATGTCGGCCAACGGTCAGCGAAGACCTCGGGCAGCCGCCCGGGGTCTTTTTTCGTGCACGAACGACGAAGGAGTCACCGTGTCCCCGCCCCGCCCCCGGCTTGTGATCGCCGAAGACCAGGCGCTGATCCGGCTCGACCTCGAGCGGCTGCTCGACGAGGCCGGCTTCGACATCTGCGGCTCGGCGCGGGACGGTGACGAAGCGGTCGCCCTCGCGCTCGAGCTTCGTCCTGACCTCGTCCTCCTCGACGTGAAGATGCCGCGGCTCGACGGCGTCGAGGCCGCGCGACGCATCCTCGCCGGGGGGTTCGTGCCGATCGTCATGTTGACCGCGTACGGGTACGGCGAGCTGATCTCGCGCGCGGTCGATGCCGGCGTAGTCGCCTTCGTCGTCAAGCCGTTCAAGGAGAGGGTGTTGGTCGAAGCGCTCCACGAAGCCCTGCAAAAGGCGCCGGACCCGGCGTCGCTCACCTTCTTCGGCCGGTTACCTCGCGACGACGTTTGAAAGACGTATGAGCGCCGGTGAACAAGCGTGATCAACCCCGCACGAGGGATCAGCGAATCGGCGCCGACGCGCGATGCAGCCCGTGTGTATGTGCTGCGGCTCTCCCACCCGAATGACCTCGATCGCGCCTGTGCGTTCCTGCGCAGCGTGCAACTGCACGCGCGCGTGAACGAGGACGGCACAATTACGGTCACCGCGCCCGGCGCCCGGACGCCCCTGCACGAACGGCGCGAGATCGGTGGCTACGTCACGACCTGGAACGCGCTCAATCCTGCGAGCCCGATCGGCCTCAGCGAGACGTGAGGTAGCTTCCTCGCTCAGGAATGAGCGACCTCGAACCCATCTGGCGCCCCACAGCCGCGGCGATCGAGAGCTCGGAGCTGACCCGGTATGAACGCTGGCTCGGCGATACGCACGGAAAGACGTTCGCCGACTACGAGGCGCTCTGGAAGTGGTCGACCACAGACCTCGAGGGCTTCTGGGGATCACTCTGGGAGTACTTCGAGATCGTCGCGAGCGTCCCGTACGAGCGCGTGCTCGGAAACCGGACGATGCCGGGCGCGGAATGGTTCCCGGGCGCGAGGCTGTCGTACGCGGAACACGTCTTCCGCGGCAAGCGCGACGACGACGTGGCGATCGTGCACGCGTCGGAGACACGGCCGCTCGCGGAGCTGGGCTGGGGCGAGCTGCGCACGCTGACCGCACAGCTCGCCGCCGGCCTGCGCGCGAACGGCGTCACCCACGGCGACCGCGTGGTCGCCTACATGCCGAACATCCCCGAGACGACCGCAGCCTTCCTCGCGTGCGCGTCGATCGGAGCCGTGTGGTCGAGCTGCTCGCCCGACTTCGGAGTGCGCAGCGTGATCGACCGGTTCGCGCAGATCGAACCGAAGATCCTGCTGGCCGTCGACGGCTACTCCTACGGTGGCAAGGCGATCGACCGCAGCGCCGACGTCGCAGCACTGCAGGCCGCCATGCCGAGCCCCTACCTCGGCGAACAGGGGAACTGGGACGAGTTGCTCCAGCCCGGGGAGCTGACGTTCGAGCAACTGCCGTTCGATCATCCGCTCTGGGTTCTCTACTCCTCCGGCACGACCGGCCTACCGAAGGCGATCGTGCACGGACAGGGCAGCATCCTGCTCGAGCACCTGAAGAAGCTGCACCTGCACATGGACGCCAAGCCGGGCGACCGGTTCTTCTGGTTCACGACGACCGGCTGGATGATGTGGAACCTGCTGATGAGCGGGCTGCTGACCGAGGCGGCGATCGTCCTCTACGACGGCAATCCGGGATACCCCGACCTGAACCGCCTGTGGGATCTCGCAGCCGATGCGGGGATCACGTGCTTCGGCACGAGCGCTGCGTACATCTCAGCGTGCATGAAGGCCGAGGTCGAGCCACGAGCCGGACGAGATCTCTCGCGGTTGCGCAGCGTCGGTTCGACGGGCTCACCGCTCTCGCCGGACGGCTTCCGGTGGGTCTACGACAGCCTCGGCGAGGTGTGGCTCTTCTCGACGAGCGGCGGCACCGACGTCTGCTCCGCGTTCGTTGGGGGTGTGCCGACGCTGCCGGTCTACGAAGGGGAGCTGCAGGCGCGGTCGCTCGGCGCGAAGGTCGAGTCGTTCGACGACGAGGGCCACCCGCACGTCGGCCGGGTCGGCGAGCTCGTGCTGACGGAGCCGCTCCCGTCGATGCCGCTCTACCTCTGGGGCGACACGGACGGCTCTCGCTATCACGACAGCTACTTCTCGATGTACCCGGGCATCTGGCGCCATGGCGACTGGATCGAGATCACAACGCGCGGGACGGCGATCATCTATGGCCGCTCCGACTCGACGATCAACCGCGGCGGTGTCCGGATGGGCACGGGCGAGCTCTACAGTGCGGCGCTCGCGCTGCCGGAGATCGTCGACGCGCTGGCCGTCGACCTGCCGCGCGAAGGGACGCCCGGCTGGCTCGTGCTCTATGTCGTGCTGCGCGACGGCGCGCAGCTCGACGACGCTCTCACCGGCGAGATCAAATCGCGCATTCGCAACGACTGCTCGCCGCGACACGTTCCCGACGAGATCACCGCCGTGCCGGCGGTGCCGCGCACGCTCTCCGGCAAGCTCCTCGAGGTGCCGGTGAAGCGGATCCTGATGGGCGCCGACCCGGCGACGGTCGCGAGCCGCGATTCGCTCGCGAATCCCGAGGCGCTCGACTGGTTCGTCTCGCAGCGCGCTGCCGTCAGCTGATCACGGCACGGCGTGATCGAGCAGCTCGCGCACGCAGGTCGCGAGGGCGTCGCCGCTGAACGGCTTCTGGATGAAGCCCGTGCCGGCGGTGAGCGCGCCACTTCGGATCGTCGCATCGTCGGTGTAGCCCGACATGAAGAGCACCTTCGTCGCCGGCACGATCGTCCGGATGCGATCGGTTGTCTCGCGGCCGTCGAGGCCCTGCATGATCAGGTCGCTGATCACGAGCTCGATCGGGCTCTTGCGTGTCTCGAACAGGGCGATCGCGGCCGCGCCGCTCGGGGCGCCGATGATCTCGTAGCCGCGCAGGGCGAGCATCGACGACACGATCGTCAGGACCGCCGGATCGTCGTCGACGAGCAGAATCCGTTCCGTGCCTTCGGCGCCCGCGGGCGCGGCGGCGATTTCGGCGGCGGGAAGTGCCTCTGCGGAAAGCGGGAGGTAGACGCTGAAGGTGGAACCGGATCCGGGCTCCGTGTCGAGAACCAGGTGCCCGCCGCTCTGGGCGACGATGCCATAGACGGTTGCGAGCCCGAGGCCGGTTCCCTGGTCGCCTTTCGTCGTGAAGAACGGCTCGAAGATGAGCGCAGCGGTCGTGGCGTCGATTCCGGAGCCTTCGTCGCTCACGCTCAGCAATGCGCGACGTCGCGCTTCGACGTCGTGGTGCTCGAGGTCGGCGGTGCCGACCTGAATCGTCACCGTACCGCCACCCGGCATGGCGTCTCGTGCGTTGACTACAAGGTTCGTGATCACCTGTTCCAGCTGCCCCCGGTCGGCCCGCACGACGACGGGCTGCTCCGCGAGCGTCGTCAGGAGCGTGACCTCGTCTCCGAGCAGCTGCAGCAGCAGGCCAGACGTCATCCGCACGACGTCGTTCAAGTCGAGCACCTCCGGGTTCAGCACCTGCCTTCGTCCGAACGCGAGCAACTGCCTCGTCAGCCCGGCCGCACGCTCGGCAGCCGCCAGCACGCCTTCGACATGGGCGGCAGCGCCTGTTTCGCCCCGCTCCAGCAGGCCGAGCGCAAGCTCGCCGTAGCCGCGGATCGCGACGAGCAGGTTGTTGAAGTCGTGGGCGACGCCGCCCGCGAGCTGCCCGAGTGACTCGAGCTTCTCGGCCTGGCGCAACCGAATCTCGAGTTGCGCGCGGTCGATCTCGATTCCCTTGCGATCGGTCTCGTCGAGGGTGACACCAAGCATTCGCTGAGGCGTTCCATCCTCGCTCCGTACGAGCGTGCCGCGGGTGATCACCCAGCGGATTTCCCCAGACGGCCGCACGATCCGGCAGGGACATTCGTAGAACGACTCGCCGGATCGAAAAACGCGCCTGATCTCCGCGCTCACCGTTTCCCTGTCGTCGGAGTGGATGTAGTTCGGGAACGTCTCGTAGGTGAGCTCGTTGGAGGCCGGGTCGAGGCCGAAGATCTCGTACACCGCCGGCGTACAGGTCAGCTGGAACGCCGCGATGTTCATGTCCCAGGAGCCAAGGCCTGCTGCCGCCTGTGCGAGGCGGAGCGTCTCGTCGGTTCGCGCCAGCTCCTCCTCTGCGTGCTTGCGCTCGGTGATGTCGACGGCGACACCGAGCTGGCGGAGCAACGAACCGTCGTCACCGCGTACGTACATCGAGCGCGCGAGGACCCAGCACACCACGCCGTCGGAATAGACGATGCGGTACTCATGCTCGAAGTCGATGCCGCCAGTGCAGCTTTCCTTGAGCTCACGCATCACCCGTTCGCGGTCGTCAACGTGGACCAGCGACTCGAAGCGCTCCGGGCCGGATGGATCGGGCTCAACGCCGTACAAGGCGCAGAGGCCGTCGGACCACTCCGTCACGCCGGTCAGGACATCGTGGTCCCAGATGCCCATCCGCGCGCCGCTCTGCGCGATGCGGAACCGCTCGTCGCTCCGTACGAGCTCCTCTTCCTGCACCTTGCGCGCAGTGATGTCGCGCGCGATGCCGAACGTGCCGAGCAGCGTCCCGTCGCGCGCGCGGTACGGACCTTTCGTCGTGAGCAGCACCCGCGTCTCGCCGTGGACCTGCACGATCTCCTCGAATGTCTCTACCGTGCCGCGCTCGAGGATCAGTCGATCGGTCTCGGCCATCATGTCTGCGACCTGCTGCGGCAACACCTCGTGGAGCAGGCGCCCGATCAGCTCCTCACGCGGCCGGCCGATCGTCTGTGCCGCGCGCGCGTTCAAGACGATGAATCGCCCATCCACGTCCTTGACGAAGACGTCGTCGGTCGTCCCCTCGATGACTGCCTCGAGCACCCCGTGCGTCTTGTCGGAATCCTCCTCGGCCGACCGACGCGCGTACGCGCTCGCAAGCACGCTTGCCACAGCCTCGAGGAACGTCACGTCGTGCTCGGAGAAGTTCCGGCGCCGGCGCGTGTGCGCGCCGAGTACGCCGGCTGAGCCGATGCTCACGCTCAGACCGCTCGTGATGCCCTCCGCCGCCGCCAACGGTGAGACGTTGAAGCGCGTCTCGCGCGCGACGTCACGCATGATCACCGGGCCGGTCGACCTCAGCGTGTAGCCGCCCTGCGATCGCGGGTCGGCGGGAATGACGTTCCCCGTCGTCTTCCAGCCGACGCCAGCCTGGATCACGAACGCGCTCTCGTCCGGCAGCAGCTCGAGCACGCCGGCGAAGTCTGCGTGGAGCTGAGCCGCGATCACGCGGCAGGCCTCGTCGAGCACCTCTTGTAGAGGAACCTTCGTGAGCGCGAGCTGCCCGATCCGCGCGACGGCCTGCTGCTGTGCCAGGCGTACCTGCAGCTCCTCCCGCGACACCACCACGCCGCGAAGCGCGCGCAGGGTCATGGCCAAACGCGCCGTGACCCTGCCGAGCACGCTCACGACCTACTTGCCACGAGACGTCTTTTTCGTTTTCGGAGTTTCTTTCTTCGACTCGACCGGCTTGTCGAGCGAGGTGCCGGACGCAGCGGCTCTCAACTTCTGCTTCCTCGTCGCCACGGCGCTAGCTCTTTCCGAGCAAGCGTTTCCAGAATGGCGTGGTCTTCTGCGTCGTCCCGTTTGCCTGCGGCGCCGCGTCGGGCGCGGTCGCCTCTGCGGCAACCGGCTCCGCGGTCGTTGACTCTTTGGACTCGCTCAAGGTGCCACCATCGATTCTGCGGCTTTGCCGCCTCGGACGGAGACGTGAAGCAAAAAGGTCGCGACCGGGCTGAAGAGCCACTCGGCCGCTCACGTCCTACCGCGTCCTGCGCCCAGGATCGTACCCCAGGGTGCTTTAGGGCGTCAGCGCGCTCAGTTCCTCGATGAGAAGGTCGACCTCTGCCTTCGTGTTGTAGTGGATGAGCCCCGCGCGCAGCGAGGTTTCGGGGAGGCGCGGGCCGAGAGCGACGCAGTACCAGTTGTCGGCGTACCAGACGCCGAGCCCTCGTTCGCCGAGGTGACGCGCCGCGCGTTCGGCGGGAACGCCCTCGACGTTGAAGAGGAACGTCGGTACGCGGCCGTCCATCGACTGCGGGCCGTACAGCGTCACGTTGCTCGGCAGGTTCTCGATCAGATAGCGGCCCAGGTCGCGCTCATAGTCGCGCAGCACGCCGAGACCGCCGATCGAGTCGAGATACGCGATCGTCGCGCTGAAGCCGGCGAGCAGCTCGTACGGCAGCGTTCCCGTCTCGAAACGGCGACCGACCGGTGTCGCCGCCGACGGCCGCGCCTTGTAGGGCCGCAATGTCTCGGCGAGTTCCTGCCGCATGTAGGCGACGCCGAGATGCGGGCCGCAGAACTTGTACGGCGAGCAGATCAGCACGTCGCAGCCGAGCTCACGCACGTCGATCGGCTCGTGCGCCGCGAAGTGCACGGCATCGATCCACGAGATGGCTCCCGCCTCGCGCGCCAGCGCGCAGATGCGCTTCGCGTCGGCGACCGTGCCGGTCGCGTTCGACGCAAGCGCGAAAGCGACGACCCGCGTGCGCTCGTTGAGTTGCCGCTCGAGGTCGTCGTAGTCGACCGTCAGCTCCTCGGTCGCCTGCGCGACGCGAACCTCCATGCCCTTGTCAGCCGCCAGCTCCACCCACGGCGCGACGCCGCCGTCGTGGTCGAGCTGCGTCGTCACCACCTCGTCGCCCGCGGCGAAGTCGCGGCCGGCCGCGCGCGAGATCGCGAAGTCGAGCGTCGTCATGTTCATCCCGAAGGAGATCTCGTCAGCGCTGCACCCGAGGAAGCCGCGGCCGGTCGCGTACGGCGCACCGAGATTGCCCGAGGCATCGCGCAACGCCGCCGCAATCGCGTCACCCACCTCGTCGGGCACTTGCGTCCCGCCGGGCGCATCGAAGAACGCGAAGCCGCTGCGGAGTGACGAGAACCTCGCGCGTGCGGCTTCGACCGAGAACTGTGTGGTTGTCATGGCTGCTCTCCGATGAGGATTCGACTGAGGACGGCGGGATCGATGTTCCCGCCCGAGACGATGCAGACGACCTTCCGGGCGCCGTCGAGGTGACCGCCGAGCGCCGCGGCCACCGCGAGCGCTCCCGCGCCCTCCGCGATCACGCGCGTCCGCTCCGCGATCAGACGAACAGCGTCGGCGACCACGGGGATCGGCATGGCGACCGCGCCGTCAAGCAGTTGCGAGGCCTGCTCCCAGACGCGCGGGATCAGCTCGCGACTGCCGGAGCCATCGACGAACGACGGCGTGTACTCGACCGCGGTCGGGACGCCGGCGCGCAGTGTGGCCGTGGCG
>WNFM01266268.1_pt2 | contig 17872 bp, 23 predicted proteins | sample 5400271 | NCBI WGS metagenome assembly WNFM01 (sample SAMN13153352, study PRJNA577476) | soil metagenome | isolation source: 60 cm saprolite on Douglas fir-dominated hillslope | place: USA:California | collected 2013-09-17 | reverse complement strand
TCAAAATCGGTGACCGCTTCGGCTTCGATCTGATCGGCCGGTTTGACCGCAAAATTGACGTCCGGTAATGCCTCGGGATTACCCATAAATGCCTCGCTTCAAATAATCTTTGTAAGGAAACCGATCGATGTAGGTCACGTTATGAACCCGGATATGCAACCGCGGGATCGTTTGCCCCTCGAGAGTGGCTGCATCCTCATCAAAGGTCACATTGACCACTTCAATTCGATTTTCCCATAACACAATTTTTTCCAGGATCTCACCTACTAAAATGTCGCGTTGTTGATTGATCGGCATATCGAGGAACAGATATTCCATCCCGAATAACCGGTTGAGCGGAACCGTGAATTGCGGAGTGAGCAGGATACAGCGCAAATTTTGCAAAATCTCTTTATGACTGACTGCGCCGAAATCGACTTCAGCCACGCTGGCCATCGTGAGCTCTTGGCCATCCTGGTCAACGATTCGCAAGCGGTTAAGGATATCCATAATTATCCTAACCCGGCCATGCCCGGAATCAGGGGAACCGATTCGCCATCGAATGGCATGTATTCTTTAAAAGCGAGATCGAGGGTGCAGCGAAGGAGAACTCCGCGGCGCAACCAATGGGTGTGAAGCTCCTCAATATCGGTAAGCACAAAGAGACTCATCCCGGGCGCCATCGGTTTACCGCCAATAATGAGCGGCGCCGCAAAAGCGTTTTCCTGATACCAATGGAAGAGAGCAAGGTGCGTGTGCGGATCTTTTGACCAGGCCGCATTAAGCACCATCTTAATGCCGAGCTCGGTGAGCTCGTTCCCGGCCCATTCAGTGCGTGGTTTACGTAAGTGAATGACGTGATCGCCGTAACGGCCACTGGTATGCTTCGAGATCTCGTAAAAGGTCCGAACCCCAGCCGCCCGCCCGAAAGTGATAATCCCAAAGAGCCCTTCCATTTATGAACCTCCCCCGCTTCCATCGGCATTAGTGATATTGCCGGTTCCGGTCTGGCCACCTTGTTCAAACATTACCGGTTGAGTAACATCTAAAGTCCCTTCAATTCGGGTATTACCTTTGAGCAAAATATTTGGTGCTTCCACCGTACAAGTAGAAGCACCCTTGACTAACACCGCGGCCGCACTATCGATCGTGACATCCCCCACGGTTTTGATATCGGCATGGCTCTTTAAGTCCATGATCAAGCCAATCCCGCTCGGATCGTAATGAACTACTGATCCATCGGGGAATTCGGTCCAACTACATTGATTCGGATCGATTTGCGGAGGTGGGTTTTCGGTAGTGTAAAACTCGCCATCGACAAAACCTTCCTCGAGCCCATTCGAAAGCCGGCTCACCTTGACGTTCGTCCCAATTGCCGGGCAATCCATGGAACGCATCCCGCGGGTTCGCCGTTGCAAAACCGGAATCGGTTTACTGATCAGGCCCTCACGGTCGGGGTACATCACCCGGACATTGACCGCGGTCGGAGTTACCTCTTGGCTAACTACTTTCGCAATCAAAATATCGTTATCGACTTGGGCATGATCGCTTTTACGTTGCTTATCGCTGAAAGCCATTTAGTAATCTCCTTTCAATTCTTTGTGGAGACTGACCCGACAGGAATAAATCGGGATCACCGAATGTTGGACATTCTCTAAGAGATATTTGCCATCGAATTTCCCGTAGCCGCGGATCCAAACCGGTTCGCCGGCATTGATCCGCGGTTGGCCTTTAAGCGCAAAACTGGCAACATCCCGGTTCCGGTTCGCTTTCCGGAGTTCCGACTCGGCTTTCTTGGTTGCCGCGCTTTTGAGTCCGGTTCCTTTGCCGGCATTAACTGCTGGCTCATCATTTTTGTAATCGATCAGGGGATCACCAGCAAAAGGAGCCGGTAAGAGATCGTAGCGACTATCAGGCGCCGCGGCCGGCCGTTTACTGGTCCGGATCTTATCCTTGGAAGTCGATTCCGGATCGACCGCTTTCCCGGTCGATAGTTTCCCGGTTTCCGGGTTCATAAACTCGCATTCAGCCTCCTTGGCGGTATCGGCTAACCTCGTTTCGAAAGTGCCATCAATGACGTTGAGCCCTTCCACGATCGCGTATTGCGGTTCCTTCAATTCATATTCTTTTTCGGCGAATATGATCAGTTGGCGCCGTTTAATTTTGAGCATCAGATTAGCGTCGTCACAGAGCTTTTGGATAAACTCGAGATCGCTCTGATCGTTTTGTTCGACTCGCTTGAATCGTGGGAATTCTTTGGTATCCCAAAGCACACTCATTCCGTGTTCGGCTGCGATCTGTTCGGCTAGAGCCCGAAAAGAGATATTTTCGAACCCCCTCGTTTTCTTGGTATTCTTGAGCGCTTTTGAGCCCGGGATTGAGGTGGCCTTGATTGAAACGGAATTAAGGGGAACCGAAAAACTCACCGAATCGATTTCGAACAGGCCGCAATCCCGGCGGAAATTATCGGTAGGAAACCGCCAGTTAACCACCTTGATCCAAACATCCAATTCGGCTTGAGCTTTTAAAGGAAACGAATCGGTGATAAACCGCCGGTCCCGATCGGCTAGTGTAATCGTGAGGTCATCAGCTTTACCGATCGAATCGGTATACGAGAAACTCTTGAGAAACGACGCTAAAGCCAAATAGTAATCGGTGCCCTCAATCCAGATTTGCGGGATCGTGTGACGGACCTGTAAATTACTAAGCATTGACGATAGTGGTCCAAGGAACCAAGGGTTTAGCTTCACGCTCCGGTAATTCGGGGATCACCAGTTCAACGCCGGCCGAAAACCGCCAGGTGTTGCGGTGCGCGTAATTAGCGCTAATAATTTCCTGCATGAGATACTCCTGGCCGCGGCGCATCCCATAAACCCGGATTGCTACGAGATCCCACCAATCCCCAGATTGAGTCGGATAAATGCGCTGACCGGGATTAGCCAAATGCGAGGCGCCTTTCTTGGTTTTGAGCTGCCTTGTACTCGCTCATAAAATCCCGGGCTAGAGCTCGCAGTTTGTCGTCAAGAGCCCGGAGCTCACTTTCGCCGGCGTTGCCTTGGACCGTGACTTGCGGATTAAAGTTCAAGGTAGTTGGGCCAGTACCACCCCCACCGCGACCGGCCCCCAGGCCAAGAGCACCGGCCGCAGCGCCCAAGAGGCCCTCCGCTCGGGTTTGTTCACCGCGCAAGGGGATGACAGCTTCCGGCCCTTTCTCGCCCAACCAGGACAACGTAGGGCTTTGCACGATGCCACCCCGTTGATTGTTGGCCGCTTCTTTGCCTTTGAACCAGTTGCGCGGATCGAGTGCTTTACTTGCCTTGCCGGCCAAATCGCTGGCAACTTTTCCAATATCAAAACTGGTGATTGCTCTGACCAAATCATCCCAAATTTTTTGGATATAGGTGATCGCATCGACAAACGGTTTCTTGAGCGCTTCGGTTACACCGGAAAGCCCACTTGAGATTTGGCCGACTACCCCGCCAAATAAACTGCTGACCTGGTTCCAGGCGGCTTGAACCGCAGCCCAAGCATCACTAAAGGGTTTGGAGAGCGCATCAAAAATAACTTGGTGACTAGCCGTGAGTTGGTTCCATTGTTCACTGAACCAGGCGCCGACTCCGGCCCAAGCAGTTTGGATCGCGTTCCAAGCATCGGTTGCAACTTCGGAAATTTTCTGCCAAGCATCCGTTCCCAATTTGGAAATCTTCTGCCAATCCTCTTCTGCTCCCATGCTCTTAAGCAGATCCCCACCGGTTTTTGAAAGATCCTCTCCGACCTTCGAAAAATCGCCGGTCTGAAATGCCGTGACGACCGTATTCCAGGCATCGCCAATGCCTTTGATGACTCCGGCAAAAGCTTTAATATCCTCGGAAACCAGCTTGATCCGTTTAGAAAATTCTGCGGCCCAATCAGTTTCCTTGGCCCATTTTACTAATTCATCCCAACCCGCTTTTAATAGATCACCGATCGGTTTAAGCGCTTCACCCATAACATTGAACGCATCTCCTAAGTCTTTGATCGAACTTTGAGTGTTCGGATCAGCCCAAACATCCTTGAACCATTTTTCAATTCCGGGCCCATGCGTCTTGACCCAACCGCCGACCAGATCGAAAGCGCCCGCGATCGCATCGAATACCCCGAGCACTATCGGCTCAATTGCTGGAATCGTTTTCAGCCAAAACTCGGCCATCCGGGCTTGCATCGGAATCATTTTGAGGCCCACCGTTTCCGATAAGGAAGCCATCATGTTTTGCATTTGCTTGATCTTGCCCGGATCAGTCTTGGCCGCTTCCTCGTTCTGGCCCTTGTACATTTGGGTCAGTTCAGTAATTAAAAACTGTTCTCGTTCAGTTTGTTTCAGCGCTTTAAATTTTTTCTTCTGGTTGTCATCCATCTGGATCCCGACATCCATCAGCGCTTTGACCTGACCAGTTTTGATCGCTTTCCCGATTCCCTCGGTCAGTTTCTCCATTTGTTCTTGGCTAGCATTGATCCCCTTGGTGGCAGTCAATGCATCACCTAACACCGGTAACCATTTACCAATTGCCGCCGGACTTTTGCCGTAAAGAAGGAGGGTGTTAGCGGCCGCTTCGTAGTGATCGCTATGAACGACACCAACCTTCCCGAGTTGGTTAGAGAGTTCTTGTAAAGCTCCTACTTGGCCTTTAATCGCCGCAGTCGCGAGCTTCTGCATTTGGGGATGACTACCTAAGAGCGCCGTCATCCGCTGGGTTCGATCCAAGGCCGCTTTAGCTGCGCCCTCGGCTCCGGTAAAAATTCCTTTCAGCGCATTAACCGCGGCGAAAGCCGCCATCCCACCGAGAGCCAATTGAAAGCCGCGGCCGATCGTACCGAAAACTTTGGAAGCTGCGGATCCGAGCTTCTTGAAAGCGGCTTGAGCTTTAGCAAACCCACTAGCAAAAGAGCCTTGAAGTTTCGCCCCGATCGCAAAAGTGGCCTCATATGTTTGTTTAGCCGCCACGTTGTTGTTGTCGTCTCCGAAACTCTTCTTGTTTTTCGTCTAACCGAACCCGCGCAAAAAACCAGGCTTCGAGCTCTTCCGGCGTAAGCTCGAGCAGCTCTACCATAGAGAAACCTCGCTCCACCAATGCGGTAATAACTTCTTGGATCAGGACGAACGGACCGCGGGCAAAACTTTCATCGCCCGTTTTACTTTCCGTTCGTCCGAAGTTTTTCCCATGGCCTGAAAAGCCAGATTGTTCACGGTCTTAGCGTCAATCCCTTCCAAAGAAAAAATCAAACCGATCGGCACATCTGCGGCCACCGCACTAGCCACCATGCAATAAGATTCGCTGGCATGAAGGAGCGGAGCGAAAAGCCGCGGAAATAGATCATGAAAATCGCGTTCAATCTTGCCGTACATTTTATTATTGATCCGGGGAAAATTGAGCGTGATCTCGGTATAGGTTTGCCCATCGTAAGGGTAAGGCTTTTCAAAGATGACCGTGACCGCTTCCCGAGCTGGATCCACTTCCTCGGGCTCTTCCACGGTTGGCTGTTCAATCGGAATGATAGGTTCCGCGCTCATGCCGCCTTTCCAATCAGTTGCCGGATCCGCGCCGCGTAATCGACTCCCTTGACCCGGCATTCCTGGTTATCGACATCAATCAAATACATTTCCCTATCGTCGTAATGAGCCAGAAACCGTGAGACTTGAAACGTGGATACACTCGAACTCGAGGCGCCTACTTCAATCGTGCCGAATTCAAACCCGCTCGGCATAGTTAACATTTGCAACCGCCAACCCTTATGTATGACTTTGTTATTAGCGGAATCCTGGTATTGACTCGCCACCCACATATCGAGATCGGCCCCATCCTGAATGTACATATCGATGGCATCCTCGGTCGGCTGATGCCAGTTCAAGACTATTTCGATCGGCTGGAAATGGCATTGAATCGGGACATTGACCTCACCGAATACACCGGCCCCTTTGTAGGTATCAACCAGGTTTTGCAGATTGGGTGCGGTGCAATCAGCTAGGCCGAGTAATTCGCGACCACCGCGGCCGAACACTGAATAGTTAACGGTTTTTCTTGGTAAATTTGGCATAAGCTTCTTTCGTTTTAGGCCGCTAATTGGGCCGAGGTGTCAAAGAGGGTTTCCAAACTGGAAACATCGTATTCCAACCGGAAATGGATCCATTGCATCGGCACAACTCCACCGATCCAAACATGGAAAGTGAATTTCCCACTCAAGAGATCGACCGTGAAATTCTCATCGTGCCGAAACTCGAGCCGAAACGCTAGGACCGCTCCTTGCGCGTGCAAGGAAGCGCCCCAGGCATTGAACGAATTCGTCAGACTATCGATTGCTCGGCGGTTCCCGGGCATATCTAACCAAACCCCGTGACTAGTCAGAACTAACGTGTTGCCGATAAAGTCAAAGGTCCGGCGAACGGCCGTAAACATATTGACCACATCGCCGGTATTCGGCACCAGCGAAGTGCCATTACCGAAGGAGCGCCAACCGAATGTTCCCCAACGCAACGGCACCACTACGCCGGCCTGAATGTTCAGGTATTCGGCGGTTGCCTTAGACAAGATTTTCTCTTCATAAATGATCCGGGCACCCGGCGGTCCAATCCCGGGCAACATCACGACGGCGGCATCCATTTGCAGCCGTTTATTGGATGCGGAGACATACGGCACATTCCCGCCGAGGGTAGCGTCTACCAACTGTTGGAGTGGCCCCCAATGACTAGAATACCAGAAATAATCCGAGCCCAACTTCAATTTTGTGTAAAGGAGATCGGCCCGTTCATGGATCATGTTATTAGCCACTTTCCAGGCCGGCACATCATTCGGGTTGCGATTGACTCCATCCCAAACACTCACATCAGCCGCAAACCGCGCTTTGAAACAACCGTTGACATCGCTGACCGCAGCCACCGCAATCGCTCAGGCAGATAAGACCATTTCGGCGTGATCAAAATGCCGGGGATCAAACCGAAGAGTCCGAATACATCTTCAATTGCGGCAATGCCGCTAGTGTTGCCATCGGCATCAACTCCGACAATAATATTATTGACCGTGATTGCTTGCGGTGTCATTCGGAACCCCTCCATTTCAATAATGGAATTAGGGGTCGGAATCGCGCCGCCGGCTAATCGCACCACCACCAAATCTTCGTTGTTGATATCCACATCGAAAACGTAATCGGTGCCGAGAACATAAGCGTCACCACCAGGCGCCCGAATGATGAGAGTTGCATCTTGGATATAATCTTTGTAATCGAGGTTCACCCGGCCATTGAGAAGGGTGTACTCCTTCGGCGGTGAAGCCACCCGATGAATCAAGGGATCCGGTCCGACCGGGATATAAACTACCGGCGAAACCCCGTAGAGCCGGAAGGCCGCATACATATGCTCGCACAGCGTGTAGTTGTGGAAATCTTTGGTAAACCCGAGTTGCCGGACTGCATCCTCGTAATTGATACAAAGCACCGGTTTATTCACTCGAGCCGAACCATCCGCGAATTTGTAGAGTGGAGCGGTACCGACCACGATATTAACCCCGGGGACGGCCCGGATCGGGACTTGAATGGAAGTGGGAACAGTTTCCCAAGTGGCGCCATGTCTGGAAATTGTAGTGGCTATGTTAGTAACCCTAACCTTTCTTGATTTAATTGCTTTCGATTTGCCGCCGCCCATAAGGGACGAAGATTAGTAAAATGAAAACATCGGGTGATGTCTTTTTGATCAGTGAAATCGAAAAGTCGGCAAGGCAAAATGTGATCTATTTTCCAACCGCCTTTTCCATAATTATCCCAAGTCATTCCTGAACGGAATTGCCGTTCGATATAACTGAGGAAAAATTCAATCGTACAACCGAGATTTTGCAGAGCCCATTTCGATTTTTTCGGCCGATGCCTTAAGAGATAAACCAAGGTGCGCCGTAATTGATAAAGCTTCTTGAAACCAGGATCTCTAGCCTGTCGGTTATATCGATAAATCGATACTGAAGAAAGATGCTTCTCCCAATTTTCTGGATTCTTTAATCGTTGCCGCTGTTTTGCCGCCCGCCGATTTCTTTCCTGAATTGGCAATTCCGAATAGGGATGATTCTTTCGATATCGGCGAGAACCGGCCGCCCTTTTCAATTTCTGCTCTAGCGTCAAAGGCTTGCGGATCTCTCTCCTTCGGGCCAGATGAGCAGCCTTCTTTTCCTGGCTCAAATTCCGGCGATAACGTGTTGATCGGTGCATCACATTAGCCTCTTCACGTTGTCTTTTTCTTTGAGCCAAACGCCGGCGCGTTCGCGCAAGTGCCAGATTGGAGAGTTTTCGGTTGTAATTACCGCCATGATGGCCGGCATTTCCCGGACCGTCACAAAGAGGTTGCGCCAAAACCCGGCCAGATTCATGAGCCGGCGGTAACGTTGGGGAATAGCTTCGAAAGGGTTTTCGCCTGGTCGGGGAATGAAGGGCCCATAGAATTGTTTTAGCCCAAGTTGTTTAACCGGTGGCCCGACATAATAAAAATAGTCGAGAGCCGGTTCGTCTAGGGCAACGGATGGGCCGGTTGGGGGGGGAGTATCCATGGGGTTTGACCACTGAAATGCATGTCAGGCGTTGGCGTGACCAATTCCCAAATGGTCGTGATCAACGCATAAAAAATATTGAGTTCATCACTTGGCAAAAGCCGCATCGTGACCGGGTTGGAATTGACATCGCTAGCCACTACCGCCGCAACGCCTTTAATGACTAGCTTGCACCAAATTTCGTGAATGATTCGTTCGGCCAGGTTGAGCGCATCCCGGTAACCTTGCCGATTCTGACTTTGACTGTAGGTAGCCACTAACAAGCGAACCGTGCCCGAACCCCCATCCCAACTATAAGCCGAATCTTGGGCTTGTACGATCACACTCGGGATTTTGACCACCCCGGGAAGGATTTCGCCGGTCACCGTGAGCGGGATATAGCCAGCATAAACTTCCGGTTTGACCTTACCCTCGAGGGTTTGCTCTCGTTCGATATCACTGATCGGAATATCTTCAATCTCATTGGCGCTCTCAGTGTCGAGCCGGTATGGATTCATCAAGTCTTTGATCAATTCGACCAGAACATCCTCGATCCCGATCAGGCTAACGTTAGCGAGGGTTTCCGACCGCGGCCGCTCATGAATCGAAGAACTCATTTGCCAGCCTCCCGCAACACTCGCCCGATCTCATGATCCGCCCGTTTATGGTAACTTTCGGCAATCGCGGTTTGAGTGGGTTCGGCTACTTCGGGTTGGCTCACCATGATCGGGCCGCTAATCGTGTGGAGCTCCCGGATCGGATTCCGTTTCGAAGTGGTCCGGGTAAAAACCCCAATGTGTCCGCTCTTCATTCGAGCGACAAAGGCGCGGCCGAGAGTGCCACCACCGCCGGTCCGGACCTGGGAATGCAAGACGCTCTTTTCCCGCCGGCGTTGAACCCCTTTGGGCCGGACATTAAAATCATAGAGCGGCAACATGCCGGGATGCCGGCTCTCAAGTGAAGCGTTCAAGTTGCCCGGGCTCGCCGTCTTAACACTCAGAGTCGAAAAAAGATCTTTTTGGCGAATCGTAAAAGCTGCCCGAGTTGCTTTGGAAAGCTCGGTCCGACCCCGATGAATCGCGCGATTCATGGCTGCGGAAACCGCTTTCGGAACCGCACCTTTGATATGACCAATCACCCGTTGAAACTTTTCCAAATCTCTAGATGAAATCGTGATCATCGGTTAAATTCCTTTTAGCGGAGCGGTTTGGTACGGAATGCTAAGCCCAGGAAAGCCGAGGACTGGTTAGGATTGGCACGGATTGGAAAGACAAGGCAAATTGAAAAGCGGTTTTCTTGATCGGAAAACCGCTTTTCGTTTTCTCGAAAAGTTTTCATGAAGAGCCCGCTTTGTTTAACGCAATTTGAAAAAAACCACGAATTTCAACTGCCTCGGCAATCAACCAAGGAGTATTCCTTGGATGATGTAACAATTCATTACTTGCCGGACGACGCGGAAGATCCGAGCTCCGAACAATAAGAATCGCGTCACAACTGAAAACTACATCACTGCCAACTAACGTTTTCGGAGTAGTTACGTCATAGTACCAAAGGGACCAGATTTCAATCTTTTTAAAAACTCCGGCACCACTACTAGACTGAATCCAGAATTCCCGAAGTTTACCGTCAAGTTGGAACCCGCGATCTAGGGCGCCACCCGCTCCAATGAAAGTTTCCTCAACTGAACGGTAATAGGGCGAGCTCATCGGCGAACGGTGCGAGCTTTTAAATCATCTTCCCGGGTTTCGCCTTTGCGCGGCCGTTTCAACTTTTTCGGCCGGCCGGGATTTCCCAGTTTTTTTGCCGGCCGGCCGATTGGTGATTTGTGTTCGGCCACTTACTTTTTGGTGTTAGCTTTCGGCGCTTCCTCGGCTTTGGTTCCTTCGGCCGCTAAAAGAGCGCCCGCATTAGTAGAAACCACAAAGGCCCGGCGATAACGGAAATTCAAATCCGCAAACTGATTCACCGTCACCACGATCTGAGCGTTCCCGGCTCGAGTGTAGGGATCCACAATCATCTCAAGCCCAGCCCATTGGCCGATCAGGAGTTGCGCCCAATCACCGAACACCACCCGATCAGCAAACGCGCCGGTCATCGGGATTTGGTTCGTGCGCAAAAACGGATAACCAAGGACGCTCTCACCATCGACAATCGGGAACCCGGTATTGGGAAATTTCGGGGTGCCCATCGCTCGACCCCAAGTAGCCGGTGAAACGATCCAAGCCGGCCGACTCATCGGCATATTTTGCTGAGCAAGCGCCACCACAAATTCGATATAGGAAAGATACAAATCATCCCAGTTGGCTTGGAAAGTAACCTGTTGCACATTGTCAGTCGGATCGATTGTCTCGGGCGCCAAGCCAACTAAACCAAAGATTCCGCGCGGGGAATTCGGGTTGAGTGTCGGATTACCAAAGAGTGCCGTTCGATCGATCTCTTGGGCCATGGTATTGGCCAGATCGCTCCGGATCAGGGCCTCAACGTCAAGGGATGATTGGATCACTAGTTGCCGGCTATAAACCGTTTGCGCAGCCAGGCGCCGCGGACGAAGCCCGATTTGATGGGTCAGCAGATCGCTCGGTGTCACCGCCCCAATCTCAGTCAACCAAAAAGCCGTAGTTGGTCCGACCTGTTTTGGGATAACGACATTGCCTTGGAGGCCGGTCAATACGGTGGCGCCGGCTGCTCGCACCATGAGCGCATTGCGCAAGAATTCGATCAGACTCGGAATAAAATCCTCGGCCACAAAATCCCGGCCCACATTGGGATTGATCGTTACATCCATTGGTGCCCGAAGATGATAAGGCCGACCAATATCAAATTGGTGATTAGGTGCTGCCATCCGCAGATCGGTCGGCACATAGAATGAATTGCCGCTAGAACGTTCGCGGCGATCTTGGGGCGCCACATTGCGCAGTTGTTTCTCGATCGCAATCGAACATTCCTTTTCGAGCCCGGTTAACCGGCAACCGTTATCGATATCGGCTGCTTCCCGAATCGCTTTGACCAGACTGTAGCTTGAACGCTCCCTTTGATTGAGTCCGAGTGTTACATCCTGCGGAATCTCGATCGGGACCGCTTTGAGTTTTTCGACCAAAACAAAATGTTGGAATTCCTCGAGCGTTTTGCCATCCCGGACAAAGGCTTCAGCTTCGGTTAGACATTCAAAGCGCCGACCGATCTCGTAAATATTACGGACCCGTTTAGATTCTTCGGTGCGGGTTTGTTCACGAATCACCTCAAGATTTTGCGGTGAATCAACAACCGCCGGCTGAGTTGGTTCGGCGGTTCCATTTGCCGGTTCAACGGCGGTTGTAGGTTTAGCCATATTTGGTTTTTCTAATACTCTAACTGAAAAATCTTTTTGACCGTTCCGATCCATGCCCACCGTGTAATCAGCAGGCACTGAGACGATGGAAAGCTCGATCGGTTCCCAATCGGTAATTCGATATTCGTCCGGCTCGTGATCGCTCTCTTTTTCCAGAAGCATTTCGTGGACGATGTAGGAAACGCTCACGTTGCGTTTGATCTTATCGATCACATCACGAAATACTTCTTCCGCGGCCGGGTTTTTACTGAATCGGACAATGGCAAAGGCGCGATCATCCTCGAGCCAGACCTTTTCAACGACCCCAATCTGTTTATCCCAATCATGGCCATCAAGGAGCGGACCGGCTTCCCGTAACCGAGTTAAACGAACGCTCTTTTTGGCGTGATCAAGAATCTCGTAACCCCAAAACCGTTCGACTAACGATTCACTAGAAAACGGAAACTCCGCAGTCCGGGCTTCCTCATTCACCGCCTGGCGATCAAAAGGAAGCGATCGGATTTGAATCGGTAAGGTTTCCGGAATCTCTTTCCGTTTCGGAGCCGGCGGAGGTGCGAGCTTCGGCATTTGACCAAAAGCCAAGAGCCGAAAAGGGAGAGCGCACAAGGTCAAAGCTTGTAAACGGACCTGTTTGGGAATATTTCTTCTGTACGGAGCCCGAGCCCTTTAATGCCGCGCCGCAAAGTTCCATATCGAAAAGTGAATTGGTGGCTACCGATCGAAGCATTCGATGCCATCGATACCGAAGCCCGCCGGCTCTCGATTAAACCAGGGCAATTAATTGGGCGCGTTATTGCCGAACGTTCCCGCAGCTTTTATTCGCACCCGATCCAAATCATTGCTCTTGAGCCGGTTTCGGTTCATCATCTCCCGAACCATCCGAGCTCGAGCCAGCACTACCACCAGCGCTAGAGCCAGTCGGTTTGGTTTCTTTACTTAATTCGACATTGTGTTCTTCAGCGAGTTCCTGTTCGTACTCAGTAGTCTCGATCAGTTCTTCGATGTCTTTCGCTTCCTCATAGAGAATGTCGGTCCTGGTATCGAGGAGGTTATCAATAGCTAATTTCTGTGCTTGCCTATCCTTGAGCGGATCGATCGGAGGAAAGCCTCTAGGTTTCCATTTCGAGCCCGCAATCACCACCGGAACTTGCGTCATATCGTAACCGCCCACCTCGATTAATCCTTTGAGCGTGACCATTTCCAAGAAGGCTTCAAACACCCGTCGCTTATCGATCCCGATGAACCAACTTTGGAGAAAGCGCCAGACCTGGCGATCGACCGAATCTCCAAATTTAAGGCTCGAATAATTCACTCCTTCCAAATCACTGGCCAGGTGGTTGTAGCCGCAATCCAGTGCCGCCGCGATCCCGCGCAAAATCGCTTTCCGGAATTCCGCGAACGTGCTCTTGGGTTGACCCGGATCAAAGGCTTTAAATGCTTGACCCGGATTAAGGAGCTCGATCTGGCCCGGCGCCATTTCGATGACCGGCTCACTATTGGGATCATTGGGATTAGCCGGAACCGAACCGGTGTAGCCGGCCGATTCATTGGTTTGTTCGATGAACCCCATCTTGGAAGCGCCAACCCGCGATGCAATGACTTCGGCCTTCTCATACTCGTGGAGGTTGCGCAAATGCCAGACCGCAGCCGCGGCCCATGGGGCCGTGCGGATCTCAACTGGCCGGCTCCAGATCGCAACATGAATGATATCGCGAGCCGGGATCCGTTCCCGCGGCCCGCTATGGGGATAAAGCGCTTGCAAGGCCGGATCAAGCTCGGTCCGGAGCCAATAACCCACTGGCCGGCGCCATTTATTGAGCTCGATCCCGGCAATGACTTCATTACCGTTTTTCAGTTTCTCGAAGTGCTCCCAATCAACCGCTTCCGGCTCAAAATGTTGGAGCGCGAACCCGAATTCATTGTCGAACCCTCGAACTAACCTCACAAACATTTCCCCATCCGTCGCGCACCGGCGCAAGGTCATCGCATCGCTGGAAAGCCCATCAAGCTTTCCGGTCACATCACAATTGCCGGCCTCTTGCCACCGGTTCCACAAATCGAGAACCGCCATGTTCAACGGTTTATTCAAAGTATCGGTGCGCCGATGATTTTTAATCTTGGTTTCCAGCTTGATTCCGGTGGAACCAAATACCATCACCTTGAGCAAGGTAAGGAACCGGCGGAAATAGCCGTCATCGCGTTCCATCGCTCGGCACCGGTTGCGCACAATCCGGATATTGGAACTCGGCAAATCGTAGGCACCAGTCCACCAATCGGCGAATAGATTGGATGCTTCGCCCCCTTCGTAATGGGCTCGACTTTTTTGGATCCGGATCGGTCGCACTGCCTGGCGCGGGTGCTCCCCATTCTTTTCCGGAGCCGTTGGCGGAATCTCAAACCCGAATTGATCAAGTAAACGTAAGCTCATATTTTCCGGAACCGGGTATACATTAACTTTCGACTCCGGCCAGTTGGTGCTTCCTCCACCTCGAGCTCGTGCTCCAACTCGCGGATGAGATCTTGTAACTTTTGGAGATCCCAAAGGGTGTAGGCATGACCTTGGAATTGCACCGTCGAGGTTTCGCCGCTCACCAACTTAAACCGGGTAAGCTTGGCCGCTTCCAGGGTGAGCCGGAGCAAGCTTTTGGGCTCAATTGGCGCAGTGCCAGCGGGGTTAGCAATCACAATCGTCTTACCCACCTCGGGCGTTGCCCGGGCGACATCAGGCGGAACCCCATCTGTCACTACGACATACCATTGATAGAGGGCCGGCTTTAACGGAGCGGTGTCATTGGCCGGAAAATGGAAGAACCAAGTAGTTTGGATTTGAACGATTGCGGCGCCGACCGCCTTGAGCCGCACCTCGCCAGACCCAAACACCAGTTCAACCAGGCGATCCGGTTGATCCGGCCAGGCCGGATTAGTCCAATCCAGTGCCCAGGAATCGCCTGCCACTAAAGTTTTTGGCACAATCACTCCGCATAACTGGCAGATAAGCCCGATTCAATCCTCTTTGAATCCTGCAAACGGAGACGTTTAGCAAAAAAAAGACCGCCCGCGGCGACTTTAGGAACCGCGGACGGCCATCTACTTGTATGATGAACTAGTCAATGAGTGACCTAACACAAGAATTCAATTATCAAAAATTGTTCTACGTAGAACCGGCTTTTTCGCCAAAATCATTGGACTTTTTTGAACGAACCTCAGCCATGCGCTCTCTTAGCCTTTGCCGCTCTTCTGCGGAAATCTCCCTACGATTTTCCGGATAATTTGGCAGCAACGATGCATAACGAAGTTTTGCCGTCGGCAAAGTCACATGGCGAAAGGTGCCGTTCCCGAATTTACTTTCATGCTCAATTTTTGGTCGATCGATTTCCTTTTGGAAATTTTTGATTCGTACCAACCAATAAGGATCTCCATCATGTCGGCTCGGAGCAAAACCAATCTAGCCGATTGACTCTCGAGTAGGCAACCCTTAAATCCCGGCAATTCCGCCTGAACCCCAAATACTTGGCCGGCGCCGGCGTTGGGGTTTCTGGCTCGGCTGCTCATCCCGTTTCTCCTGCTTGAGTTCATTCGGTTCAACTTCCTCTTTGATCGCAAAGAGTCTTTCCAACGCTCGCCAGTTCGGCCGGATCCGTTCCAAAGCCGCAAAGGAATAAACCCAGGTGTCCAAGACCTCGTTCCGCTTTCCGGCCGGTAGTTCGAATCGCTTAATCGGTTGGCCGAGGTGGCGCCGGCTCACAATCCGTTCACTGGTTAGTTGCTCGAAATAGTTGAACTCTCGTTCGGTCGAAAAATGCATGTAGCCCGGACCCGGTTGGAAAATATTGAGCCGGCTATAGATCGTCGCTTTGGCAACCTCCACGTTCAAGTTGAGCAACCGCGGGGTGGTCTTACTTGAATTGATCCAAGGGATCGACATCGATCCGTAACCCTTGACCGCATAGACCGCTCGCGGACTACATTCACGCACGAACCGGTAAACCGACCGCGGCCGATCACCCGAATCAAAACAGGCACAAGCACAAACCAACTCCTTGCCGCTCGGGTGTTTCCATCGGGTAAGCAACCATTCGTTAACCTGGTTCCGGAATTCTCGGTTTTCGAAATCGCCGGGAAAGATCCGGTAATCCAGTGCCCAGCTTTCCTCACCTGTTCCCCAGCCAATTACAGACGCCTCGATTCGATCGGTTTGTTTGTCCGCTCCCACCGTGATCACCCAAACCCCAGCCGGGACCGTTCGGTCCTCATCTAAGCTATCCTCGGGCCAAAAGGTTTCGCGCCGGCTAAACAAGATCTCCGGTGCGGTCGCTTTCTCGGCCGGTTCAATTGCCGATTCCGCGAATACGTGAGTAATGAAAGTTTTAAGCACTTCCCAACCCTTGGCTTTCTTATCCAGAAATTCCTGAGCCCATTGGTGTAACCGATTCCGATAACCCCGCTTTTGTTTCAGAAGAGTAATAAACGCATTAGCCCAATAGCCGCGCTTCCTCGTTATCTTCGGCCGGGTCGCGATCCATCGGCCTTTGTAGATCATCCGGATCCGGTCCTCATCAGTGAGACGGGCTTGGCAATCCGGGTTTGGGCAAATGATATGCGCCGTTTCCGTGAGATGTTCGCCGGCCGGACCTTTGTCCCAACTGATGTCTTTCCACATCAAGACGAATTCCTTTTTACATTTCGGGCAAGGAATATGCCATTTGCGGCAATCAGTCTCAGCGAGCTCGAGCTCAATCCGGCCATCCGGATCGGATGGGGTTGAGGTTTTAACCGTAAACGAATTCGGAAAGGTTTCGGTCCGGCTTTCCGTGAGTGAGATCGGATCGCCTTCCTTGCCAGCACTCACCTCGTATTTGTTCGTTTCATCGAAGAGCGCAATCTCGCAAGCGAACATAGCGAGCCCGGTCGCACTGGCCGCGGTCCCGGTCACTAGGAACCCACCCGAATATTGCTTCAAGCTAATCGTGTTGGTGCCTTCGCCCAAGTGCTTAGAACTCCGGCCGGTTTTGCCCCGCGGTTGTTCAAAGGTCAATATCTCCCGGATCTCTTTGGTGTTCCGGATCATCGGGTTGAGTTTCGTCTTCGACCAGGCTTGCGCCATCGCGAGGGTGGGTTGCACCATGATCACCCCGCACGGATGGCATTCGATACTCCAACCGATGATGTTGTTCAGGATCTCAGTTTTACCTAACACCTGGCTTGCCATCATTAGCACGATGCTGGCTACTTCCCGATCGTTAACCGCATCCATGATTTCGACCTGGAACGGGAACGGATTCCACTTGCCCGGTTTACCGGTCAAACCCCGCGGCAACACTCGGCGAAGCTTGGCCCATTGGTTCACCGTCATTGCCCGCCAATTCAAGCAATCGAAATATTCCGTTTGGGCCGGGAATTTTTTTTTAAGTATTGCCGCAAATCATCTAAGGAAGCTTCTTTCTCTTGATCGGTTCGATCCCAGGAAAGGATTCGATCTTTCACCCCGCGTAAGATTGTTTCCAATAATTCACCGCTGAAAAGTTCTCCCTGCTTTTCTGCCAGTTCCGCCCGAGCTAGTTGCACCCGGTAATTCTCCAACTCAATCTTGGCTTGAGCGTGTTCGCCGTTGGTACCGATCGCTTCCACCAATTGGCGCAAACCATATTTCGCTTTGCGATCGGCCGCGATTCCTTTGGCATGAAATTTCCGCCGTAAAGCTTCAGCCGTAATCCCCAAGTTGTCGGCCGCTTCGGCCAATCCCAGCTTGATCGGTCTACGGGGTTCCTGCGCCATGACACACCCTCCTAGGGTTTAATCGCAACATCAAAAAATCTTGGGGCTGTCCCAGCCCGCAGTTTTTTTTCTAAAGAAAGAACCTTGATTTTTCTCGCAACTTTAGAAATTTGGGCCACACCCCCCCATATACACAACAAAATTAATTTGGGCTAGAATTTTTCTTGGCTTGCTCCCTTGTATGCTCGAGTCCGGTCAGTGCGGCTAAGTAACCAAACAGGAAACCCTTTTGCCATAGTGGCTGGGGCTC
>WNFM01277064.1_pt1 | contig 17879 bp, 22 predicted proteins | sample 5400271 | NCBI WGS metagenome assembly WNFM01 (sample SAMN13153352, study PRJNA577476) | soil metagenome | isolation source: 60 cm saprolite on Douglas fir-dominated hillslope | place: USA:California | collected 2013-09-17 | reverse complement strand
CGACCGAGCGGGGTCATCTGCGCAAACATTGCTTTTGCTCCCGCCGCTTCTTCTTTCGTTTTGAATTGACCGTCAATAATCGGCGTATCAATCGCGCCGGGGCTAAGGGTGTTCACGCGAATGCCCCGATTTTTGAGTTCTGCCGCCCAAGTGCGGGCAAACGAACGAAGCGCGGCCTTCGTGGCCGAATATGTTCCGTGCGCCGGGAAACCTTTCAGATGCAGACCCGACGATATGAGCACGACCGATCCGCCCTTGCGCAACAGGGGTAACGCCTTCTGAACGGTGAAGAAGACGCCACGCGCATTGATGTTGAAGGTTCTGTCAAAATGTTCCGGCGTCGCCACTTCAAGCGACGCATGTTCGACAAATCCCGCGCTCGCGACCACAATGTCCACCGCACCTTTTTCGGCGGCCACGGTCTTGTAAAGACGATCTAAGTCCGCGAGGTTGGCAACGTCACCTTGAATCGTCGTCACGTTTTTGCCGATTTCCGCTTTCGCTTTGTCGAGTTCGGACTGACGGCGTCCAGTGATGAAGACGTAAGCGCCTTCCTCAACAAAACGCTTGGCCGAAGCCAAACCGATCCCGCTGCTGCCACCAGTGATTACCGCGATTCCATTTTAGTTGTTGATTTCAATTCATTTGAACTCGTCGTTCACGTGGAATCAGTCATACCCCTAAATTTTCATTGGAGGTAATACTCCTTTGCTTGCACAGCTATGCCTTTGTGGCATAATAGAACTTAGCGATGGAATTGCGACATCTCCGATATTTCGTAGCCGTGGCTGAAGCCCTGAGTTTCAACAAGGCGTCAGCCAAATTGCGCACAGCCCAGCCCGCACTCAGCCGCCAGATCCAGGATTTGGAAGACGAAATCGGTGTTGATTTATTGGTGCGAAGCCCGCGAGGCGTGAAACTGACCGCCGAAGGAAAGCTCTATCTGGAAGAAGCAAAAGACATTTTGAATCGCTCCGGCGAAGCCATCTCCAAAGTTCGCGCTCTTGCCAAAGGCGACTACGGTGAGCTTCATGTCGGCTATGCACCTTCACCGACCGCCGAAATCCTTCCGCCTGCACTCGTCGCTTTTCAGAAGGCCACGCCGGGCGTCAGAGTGGTCTTGCATGACTTGGCTGGTGACGAGCTAACAGCCGGAGTGCTCGACGGCTCACTTCATCTGGCTGTGATGGTTGAACGTTTTGACGGAATCCCTGCGGGCCTGAATTTTGAAGAGCTTCAGCGCTACTGCTTTTGTGTGGCGATGGCACCCGATCACGCCCTGGCTCACAAGAAGTCAATCCCGGTGGCCACCGTCGCCGCCGGACCGCTCGTAGCTTTCAGAAAAAAAGACTATTCCGGATATTACGAACTCCTTGATAAGATTTTCTCGCCGCACAAGCTCCGCCCACGAATCGGCACCGAGTGTGACGGCGCAAGCTCTTTAATTACGGATGTAGAAGTGGGCCGGGGGATCGCGGTAGTGAATGAGATTTTTCGCCAGTTGAGCGGAAAGCGGTTGGTTTATCGCCCCTATTCGGATTCAGACCTTTCTCACGGTGTGGGCATAGTCCGTTCGACAAAAGGGGATGTGACTCCAGCCGGGGAGAAATTCTGCAATGTATTACGCCAAGTGGCTAAAGATCATACCCGCAGACGACTCAAATCCGAGTGAGCGCGACCTTGGATCGTCTTGACTCCGAAAGGCTGCATGGAAAGCGTGGCAGCATCCGTGCCGCACGATTATCGACGAGCGGGCGGACTACGACACCGCGCAAACGTTACGGCAGCTACTTCGCCGCCGACATCAAACCCGTTTGAACTTGTGCGGCATATCCTGTTTCACCAATTCAGATACTTCTAAAAGAAGCGGCGACTGTCAGGAAAAGGGATGAAAAGTAGTGAAAAAGTCTGACGAGTAGTGACGCATTTATCTTTAATTTACAATGCTTTTTGCTACTTTATGAGTGTTCTGAATCGGGTTTACAGACCGTGTTCCATCTGTGTAAAGTTGACAAAAGCCTTGTGTTTACAGCTTTCCATTGATGGACGGACGGCCACTATCAGCGAAACTGTCAGTAACGCGGAGAGTCGCAGGACTATTCGCCACTACTGTCAATAACTCGCTGGAACTTTGCCATTGATTGGCGCGTTCGGCCTCGTGCTTTGCGCCGGACGCAGATCAAGCCGATCCATGAATTACCCCGCCGCTCTCCCCCATTCCTAGTTAGGAATGATTATTCCTCATATATAGCGTCTACTCCCTCGCTACGGGAATGCCAACGGCCGGATTATGGCGGCTGGCCCCAGATGGGTAGATGGCTCGTACCTTTTATTTGTAGAGCCAAGGCTTATAGGCAATCTCGATGTTGTATCCGTCCGGGTCGCCGATGTTTGCCGCGAAGTAGTCGTCACGCCATTCGGGCCGAAGGCTTGGTTCCTTCTTTGAAGTAGCTCCCGCGTCTATCGCCGCCTTGTAGCTGGCCCTGACAGCGTCTGCGCTCTTGGCGGTGAATGCGACGTAAAGGTCTCTGCCGACTTCGCCATTCTTCAGCCAGAAACCAGGCTCGGTATTGATTGCGAAACCAAGCAATTGATCGAACTCGTAGGGCATGTCGATGCCAAGGGGCTTAAGCATCTTCCTGTAAAATTCGCTCGACCGTTTCAGGTCAGAGACGGGGAGATAAATATGGTCGATAATCATAGCTTTCCTCTTTTCGTTTGTTTTTGACAGCCCCGATCAGGGTTCTGCTGGATCCTGAACCGGGCCGGCCGTGGGTGATGGCGTCATCGGGCATGGATTTCTTCTCCGTTAGCTGAGACCTTCAACAATGAGTCCGTGATAGGTCGCCCCGAGTTTGCGGTGCTTGGCGATGTCTTGGTAAGCCTCGCTGTTAATCCAATCCTTTGCGGCTTTTACGCTCGGGAATTTCACAATGACCATTCCCTCAATCGGATCACCTTCAAGGACTTCGTGCTTTCCATCGGCTGCGAGCACTTCGATAGGATGACCCTTCATCGTTGCTTTGATTCCAGCCCGATATTTGTCGAGCTCTTTTTGATCGATGGTTTTAGTTCTCGTGAAGACAATGTATGCTGACATGATCGTTCTCCTTCTTTGTTAATCGATTACCGAAATTCCTATTGAAACCCTTGGGCCGTAGCCCGCGTTGCTTACATGTTGCCGCCGTTCGCGTAGATGATTTCTCCCGTGAGCCATCCCGCATCATCCGAGGCAAGAAATAAGGCCACCCGCGCGATGTCCTCAGGTTGGCCGACGCGGCCCAGCGGCGTACTCGCGATTATCTGCTTCTTAGCCTCCGCTCCCATGACGCCCGCCGCGTGCGCACCCTCCGTTTCGGTTCCACCGGGACTGAGAGCGTTAACGCGGATTTTTCTGGGGCCTAACTCTTTTGAGAGTACGCGCGTCAAGCCATTGACAGCGCTCTTTGACGCCACGTAGATCGAAAGGGTCGGGTAGGCAGCAACACTGGCCGTCGATCCGATGTTGATAATGCTCCCGCCTTCCGCCCCGAAGGCCGGCAAAGCGGCTTCGATCATGAGAAATGTGCCCAGCACATTCGTGTTGAACTGACGGTGAAATTCCTGCTCGCTGAACTGCTCGAAGGGCGCAAACGAGAAGACGCCTGCGTTGTTCACGAGCACATCCAGGCGGCCGAAGGCTTTTTTGGCTTCCGCGACGAGGCGTTGCGCGTCGGACCTCTGCGCAACGTCGCCTTGCACTGCGATGGCTCGCCCGCCGTTGCCGGTGATCTCGCGCACCACCTGCTCCGCGCCCGCTTGATCGCGCGCGTAATTCACGATCACCGCGGCGCCTTCCGCGCCGAAAGCCTTTGCAATACCTGCTCCGATTCCTTTTGAAGCGCCTGTCACTATCGCAACCTTATTGTCGAGCCGTTTCATGATGGGTTCCTTTGCTTTACGTGGTTTGCCGCTTTGAGCTTCTTAGCGCCGGATCCACCTCGCGGCGGCTCAAGGCCTGATCGCCGCAATTGGCGAGGTCATACATCCGATCGCCGTCAACACGATTGGTGGGCGAGCCCGCGCGACCAACATCGCCAGAGCTGAGTCCGCGCATCCCGCCCGCCTGGCGCGGCCACGCCCAGCGCACCTTGGCGAAGCAGTCGCGGATTTCCTTGGCGTGCAGCGCCGGCTGCTCCCAGGCGGCGAAGTGGCCCCCGCGTTCCAGGATGTTGTAGTGAATCAGGTTCGGTATCCACCGATCGACCCAGCGCCGAGAGGGGCGGATGGTCTCGCGCGGATAGACGCTGACGCCTACGGGAATCTCCAGCCTGACCGACGCGACGCCTATGGCGAAGCTTTCCCAATATAGCCGGGCGGAGGATGTCGCGGTCCCCGGCAGCCAGTAGAGCATGATGTTATCCAGCATCTCGTCCAGGGTCAGGGCGTCCTCGGGGTTTCCCTGATTGTCGGTCCAGGCCCACATCTTCTCATAGATCCACGCCGCCTGGCCGACCGGCGAGTCGGCGAGTCCGTAGCCCAGCGTCTGCGGCCGCGTCATTCATCCGGCGTATCCTTTGTTCCATCAGTTTCATACTGTGCTAGATTGCCACACTGGCGACGTATGCGTCCAAAACCTCTTTACTATCAGACCGATACCGATACGCTATTGGTATGGAAATGCGGCAATTGCGGTATTTTGTTGCGGTCGGAGAGGAACAGCATTACGGACGGGCAGAGAAGCGCCTGCGCGTGGCTCAGCCCGCCCTTTCTCGTCAGATTCAGAATCTGGAAGAAGAGATTGGCTTCAAGTTGTTCGAGCGACTCCCTCGGGGCGTAAAAATCACTGCTGCCGGAGAATTTCTTCTCAAAGAAGCGCGCCGCATTCTTCAGGAGGTCAATGACGCAACCGCAAGTGCGAAACGCATCGCTTCCGGCCAGTCAGGCACTTTGAGGGTCGGGTTTGTTCAGAGCATATCCTGGCAGGGGATCATTCCGGAATCGCTTAGGGTTTTTCGGGAACACCAACCTGACGCGGAACTGCAACTAAAGCCATTAAACTCCTTTGAGCAGATTTCCGCCCTCCAAGCAGGTTCTCTGGACGCGGGCTACGTATTCACCATGGGAAGTACGGCTCCCGAGTTGGCGCAGTTTCAGGTGGGCGTTGTGAATCTCATGTTGGCGATTCCGACCGGACATGCGCTCACGAAACTGAAGAAGCTTCGGCTGAGAGATTTAATCGACGCTCCTTTCATTTGGTTTCCGAGGCGGGCAAGCCCAATCTTTTTTGACCACTTGATGGCTGAATGCGCTCGCGGCGGCCTCAATGCGCCCCGTATTGTTCAAGAAACGGCGGACGAATCCGTTATCCTCAGCCTGGTAGCATGTCGGGGTGGGGTCGCATTCGTCAGCAGCGCTTCGCGATCGCGATGCCCTCCAGGCGTGGCGCTGTTGTCAGTGACAGACTTGAACCTGACGCTGCCGTTCGCGTTGATATGGCGGAAGGATAATAATTCACCGTTACTTGCCAAATTCACGGCCGATGTAAAGTCAATGGTCGAGCCAGAGGGTTGGAAGGGGGAAATTCTGGGCTAATTTCGGAAACTTTCATCCTTTGGAAGATCAAAGGCAGGCCGCCCGCTGAAACGAATTATGCCAGGTCCACAGCGTGGCCTTTGATGAATGCTCCGGCCAACTGTCCAACCAGGCCGGCAAACGGCATATCCAGCGCGGCACACAGAGCGCCGGCTTTCGGACTCGCGTTGTCTTTAAGCATTTCCACGGCGACGATGCAGTAGTCCGCGACGATCACACCGGCTTGAACCATCCGCATCAGGCCAGTGATATACTAAGCATTGCTAGCTGTGGCGACGGGAGGATTTATTTATTTCCTCCAACAGGATTTTCAGGAAGGCCTCGGAATGACCGGTTTGGCATTAGGGGCTATGGTTTAGGAATTCTGACACCACTGAGAGTCGCCAGATTCTCGGCCAAAAACAGCCAAGAGTTTTCGCGAACGGGAGTAGTTGGGCAGTTGAAAGCGCAGGGCGCATCGCTCACCCATCCAGGCTAAGGGTTGACTGTTTTGCCGGTGGAAAAGTCCTGAACGAATTCCATCAACTCCTTTTCGTTCAGGTCTGAGACCGCCCAGAAAACCATTCCTGCCTCCGACCAATGGATGAGATGGTAACCCTGGCTGGGCGCAAACACGCCGGGGGTCGAGTTTGTTTGTTTTGCGGGCCAGATGAAAAGATTGATAATGTGCTTGTGGCGTTGAAAAACCAGGGCCGCCACGCTGCGTCCTCCAAGATAATCAAGCCTGCCGCCGATGAGGGGGAACTCCTGAGCCGCCAGGTCTTTGACCGGTGGCGAGAAATCGAGTTTGCCGTTGAACCACGGCTTGACCGTGTGCTGGTCGGTTGACACCACGTCCATAGCATGATTGGCCATCAACGAACGGATGTGGCTGGAAACAATCTCCTGCGCGAGTTGCTGCTCCGACGAAGGACGAGTCAGAGTCGCTGTCAATAACAGCGCCAGACAAATGGCTGCGGTCCCGGATAATGTGGCCGTCAGCCAGTTCCAATTCCAGGCCTGCCGCCACGGGGCTGCTTTTGCGGGCGGATGCAATTCCGCTTTGATGCGACGCCTCAATTCCGCCGGGGCAGTGAAATAAAGGGCATCCTGCTTCAGCGCCTTTCTCAGATCTTGAAGATTGCGCCACGCGAGCGCGCACGCGGAGCAGTTCTTAAGATGCTGCTCCAGTTCCAGAATTGTCGCGGCTTCCAATTGGCCGTCGGCGTATGGATCAATAAGCGGTTTGGCTTGCTGACAGTTCATCGTTGGTCTCCGGGATTGAATTCGCCGGCAAGGCGCTTTTGCAAGAGCTTGCGTGCGCGCGCCAGGCGTGACATGACCGTGCCGATGGGTACTTCGGCCAGTTCGGCAATTTCTTTGTAACTGAATCCTTCCATCTCGCGTAAGATGACAATTTCACGAAATTCCACCGGCAATTCGGCAATGGCGCGGCGCACCGCGTCGGCATCGGCGAACTGCGGGTTGACAGCTTGCCCACTCGCCAAGACATCCTCGACAGCCAAAGTTTCATCATCAATTTCAACCGTGTTTTGCGGCGGGCGATTCTTGCGCAGCCAGGTATAAAAAGTATTTCGCACGATGGTCAGCAGCCAAGCCCGGGCGTTTTCGCCTCGAAAATTTCCAAAGAACCTGAAGGCGCGCAAGCTCGCCTCCTGCGCCACGTCTTGCGCATCGTGGTCGTTGCCGGCGAGCCAGCGGGCGAGGTTGTAGGCCGCATCCAGATGCGGCACCACCGTTTGCTCAAATAATTCTAATCGTTCGCTTTCGTCCACCGGGACTATTTGTTGCTTGTCCCGTTATAATGCAAGACCAAACTTCCTTCGATTTTATTCCCGGATATATTTTTTATCACCCGGGAGAATAAACACCTTCCAGGACGGGTCTGGATGTTTGTCACATGAAGAAGACCATCAAATGCGCGACCTGGGTTTCACGGAAATTCATTCCACCAATCGCCTTTGTGTCCGGGAATAAATCCTGTTCGCGCGCGGTCTGGAGAATTGAACAAGTTAAAAGCTTATGCAAGACGACAACAAAAACCAAACGCCAAGCCTAAAAAACTTCGCTAAATGCAGGAATAATTGAATTATGAGCTCTTCAAGAAAAAGACAGCCATGGGGCAATGTTGCGATATTCGAGAATGCAAGCGACGGCAAAATGCTTGAAACGGCTTTGAAAGACGGAGGGTTTGAGACGCGAACTTACAACGACAAATTGCTTCAATGCGTTTTGTTTTTGTGTCCGCCCCACGCCACCATCCGGGTTCAGGTTCGGGGAAATGATTTCCAAAAAGCAACCTGCTTTTTGGATCATGAGCCGGCTACATCCGTTCTTTTGCGAAGGGCGATTCGCTGTCCGTCTTGCGGTTCATTGCGGGTACAATATCCACAGATGACTCGCAGGTTTCTTCTGCCGACCTTATTTTTACACCTCGGCACTATTTTTCGCGTCATTATGCACGAAGCTTACTGCGAGAATTGGTCATTGGCTCTGGAGTCTTTCAAGAAAGCGGGTCTCCGCTCCGGCTAAAGCGCGCGCCGCAAATGGAATTGCCGTTGAATGACACAAGAATGTAATCGCCTGCGAATTCAATGGGTGGAATCCAGCTTCTTACCCATGTGAAGACGGGAGGACGGTTGTTGGTTCATCAAAACGCAATTCCCGCATGGTCACTACCGACATCAGTTTCTCGTGGACGACAAACCAGTCCTTGACCCGCGGGACACAGGCATGGCCTGAGATGAGCGCAGCGAGCGGATTTCTTAGTGGCGGTGAGTTAATTGCTCTTCTCCGGGAATATTTACACGACATGTTCGGTATGTATGGATGCAGTTCCGAACGACTTCGGAGCTGCGCGAAAAACAAAATCAAAAAACTTAAGTATGCAACTAAATCCAATGTTAGCTATCTTCAACCTGGGCGGCGGAGAAATCATTCTGATTCTTGCTATCGTACTGATTCTTTTTGGCGCCAAAAAGTTGCCAGAACTGGCCAAAGGCCTGGGCCAAGGCATCAAGGAGTTCAAGAAAGCAACCGACAACGCTTCAGCAGGGATGCGCGAGGCGGTCGAAACGACGCTCCCGATGGCATCCCGCCATTTGCCTCCCACTACTTCTGACACAGGTCTGATCCAGCACCGCACGGTAAAGCCCCTTCTCACTGAGGACTGATCCTGGCGCCTGGCGTGTTCACTCCCTCCAGCTATCTCATGAAATGCCCCATGATCAACGGCGCGATCAGCAAGTCAGCAAAAAAGCGAATCATCATCCTCGGGGGCGGTTTTGGCGGTGTCTATGCGGCGCTGCACCTGGAGAAATTGTTGACGGGCGCGCCCGAGATAGAGATTTGCCTGGTCAGTCGCGATAACTTTTTCCTTCAATCCTCTCCGCAAGCTGCTCCGCCGCGTCAAAGTCTTTGTCGGTGAGGTCGAGTGGATCGATCTGCCAAACAAGCGAGTGGTGATTTCACACGGTCACCACAACTGCGACAACCACTCACACCGCTTGGATTACGATCATCTCGTGCTCGCACTGGGTTCGATTACTAACTTTTTCGACTTGCCCGGCTTCGCCGAGCTGGCGTTGGCCATGAAAACTCTACCGGATGCAATCCAGCTTCGGGCCAGAATCATCCGCCATCTCGAAGAGGCAAATTCCGAATGTTCCATCGGCGACCGGCAATCGTTGCTAACTTTTGTGGTTGCCGGCGGCGGTTTTGCCGGCGTGGAAACGGTCGCGGCGCTGAACGATTTCGTACGCGAAGCGCTGCGATTCTATCCGAATCTGAGCGATCGGATGTTGCGAGTCTTGCTCGTGCATCCGGGGGCGGTGATCCTGCCAGAACTCGGTGAAAATCTGGGGCATTATGCGCAGAAGGTGCTGGCGCAAAAGGGAGTCGAAATTCGTCTGAACACCCGGGCCACAAGCATGACTGAGAAGGAGGTCTGCTTAAACGACGGCCCCCCGATCCCATCCGGCACGCTGATTTGGACCGCCGGGACTCTTCCTAACCCATTGCTTTCTTCGCTGCCATGCCAGAAAGAATCCGGCCGGGTCCTGGTGAACGACTCGCTGCAAATTCCCGGTTGGCCCGAGGTCTGGGCGGTCGGCGATTGTGCGTTCGTGGCTGACGCGGGTCAGCCAGGAAAACTTCACCCGCCCACCGCGCAACACGCCATTCGCGAGGGCAGGGTTGTGGCGCAGAATATCGCGTTGGCGCTCGCTGGTCAACCGCCAAAACCATTTTCCTTCAAGACCATCGGGTTGCTCGCCTCCATTGGCCGCCGGACAGGGGTTGCGCGGATTTTCGGCTTCAACTTCTCGGGCTTCTTTGCGTGGTGGCTATGGCGCACAATTTACCTGAGCAAATTGCCTGGTTTCGACAAGAAGGTCCGCGTCGCCTTCGATTGGACGCTGGACCTGATCTTCCGTAAGGACGTTTGCGCGGTTCATGACCTCCCGTCCCGCGCCCATTTCCATCGCCGAGAAAACGGTCAGCGAACGGTCGCGGCCAACGGCAACGCCCAGGCGACAGCGAGCTCTGACACCAGCCCTGGCAAGCTGATACGGTCAAAAAAAGAAAGTGTTCGGGAATATCTTGTCCCCGCAAGCGGTCTGGATCAGCGCGCAAGCTAAACCTCGTGAAGCATTCGGATTGTGAATGCAACGCGGGTCAGCGAAATGCAACAACTAACAAACAATAAAAAATGCCCGATATGCAACACATTCCAATTCAAACCTTTCCCTCGCAACGCGGCGGAGAACTCGCAAACGCGAATATCCAGGTGCCCAACTCAAAAGAACATCTCGCGAAACGATCTCTCGCAAAGTGGTCCGCTTTCGCCGCAACTACTCTGTTTTGCGCCCATATCGGGGCTCAGGTCACCTCTGCCCAGTCGGCCAACCCGGTAGTGCAATGGAACAAAGCACTGCTCGTGATTGTCCGCACCCATGGCGCTCAACCGGCAACTATTCACCCTACGCGCAACTTCGCGCTCCTGCACGCCGCCATTTACGACGCGGTCAACGCCATTGACGGAACCCATGAGCCTTACCTGGTTCGTCTGACTGGTGTGTCGCGATTTGCGTCCCAGGACGCAGCGGCCGCCGCCGCCGCCCATGAAATCCTTGTGCAGTTGTACCCTGCATTCCAAACCATCCTGGACACTCAGCTTCAAGAGTCCTTGGCGCAAATTCCAGAGGGAGCCGACAAGACTGAAGGCATGAGCCTAGGGCAAAATGTCGCCGATACCATCCTGGCTCTGAGAAGTAATGACGGCTCGAGCGCTCAACCCATCCCCTATGTATTCGGGAACGCTCCGGGAAACTATCAGTCAACCCCGCCCAATTTCCCGAAACAGCCGCAATTTACCCATTGGTCTCAAGTGACGCCTTTCGTGCTGGAAACCGCCCATCAGTTTCGTCCCGGCCCCCCGCCGGCGTTGCCCAGCGATACCTATAGCGATGCATTCGCTGAGATCAAAGCACTGGGGGTGACCAACAGTCCCGCCAGTTCTCCGGGCCAGGCGCTAACAGGCCGCTTTTGGAATGGAGCCATTCAGAATTATTGGAACGAAATCACCCAGACAGCAGCCTTGGGACACCACTTGACAACGGCGCAGAGCGCCCGCCTCTTCGCATTGCTCAACCTGACCTTTGCCGATGCGGTGATTGTTTTCTACGATGCCAAATATACCTACAATTTTTGGCGGCCGGTCAGCGCCGTCCGGGCTGCCGATACCGACAACAATCCCGAGACTGTAGCTGACCCGAACTGGCTTCCGCAGGCGGGCAACACAGCGCCAGACCCATCCTACCCGGGTGCACATGCCGTAATTAGCGGCGCAGGGGCGGCCGTCTTGGATTCGTTCTTCAAGCGGCGTCATTTCGACTTCACTGTCTCTTCGGAAGTTTTGCCTGGGGTGGAGCGGTCATTCAACGGCTTCCGGGCTGCAGCCGAAGAAGCAACTTTAAGTCGCATCTTTGCTGGCCAACATTTCCGTTTCGACCTGACCACCGGCAAGCGGTTGGGCCGCGAAGTAGCTGATTTCGTTGTCGATCACCTGCTGATTCCCCATCACGGGGGGCAGACTTCCGAAGAGGACAAGGAGAGATAAAACACCAACTAGAAAAATGAGAAACCAAAAGACAAAAACAATGAATATGCAAGATACACCGATCCATGAAGGCTCTGCGCGAGACGGCGCGGAGATGACGAAATCACAAACAGCAGTCGCTCACTCCAATGACCGTCTCGGCCGACGTACATTTATGAAGCGCCTTGGTCTGGGCGGAGCCGCCTTGGTGCCGGCCAGCACCGTGCTGGCGGGCAGGACCGTTGCCAGGGCTGCGGGATTTGGGGGTGGACTCACTCCCGGGGACGTTGCCATCCTGAGATTCCTGGCGGCTGCCGAAATTCTGGAAAGTGACCTGTGGCAGCAATATAACGAATTGGCACTGGGCAACGAATCCTACCAACTTGCTTTGAATGTGCTCGATGGCGACCAGGCGACTTATGTAAACCTCAACACACGGGATGAATTTAGCCATGCAGCTTTCATCAATGGCTATCTCCAATCAAAGGGCCATAAGCCTGTCAGTCTCGAGCAATTTCGAACGCTGCCAAGCAGCCAGGCAACCGGGTCGAACAAAGCCGCCAAGCGCCTGACCAATTTGATGCACCTAACGGTTGATACGAGCTTCTATCTCCGTTATCGCAGCGCTCTGAATCCGGATTTCGGCGTCAACTTTCCTCAGATCGTTGACTTGGTGAACGTGCCCGGCATTCCAAATTCGGATCTGCCACCACCGACGGATCTCAACAACGGTTTCATGGTTCAGTTCATCGCGAACACTGCTGGTTTCCATTTTGCGAGCATCGAACAGGGCGGCGCGAGCCTCTACCAGTCTTTCCTTCCCAAGGCCTCCAGTCCTGAAGTGATTAAGATTGTGGGAGCCATTGGTGGCACTGAGATCCAACACTACCAAACCTGGACGGATAAGATCGCCAATGCCCCCGCGCTGACGGATAACAATGGAAACATCGTCTTCCCGCAACTCCCCGCCGCGCCCGATTTGCCCAATCCTCCCGACGGGACGGACAATGCCGGCGCGAACGACACAAATCAAATATTCGCCGCGCCTTGCGAGTTCATTGCCCGGAACTTGCCTCTCTGTTCGGCGATTCGGCCCATCTCGACGCAGCAGGGTGGTGCGGTAGCCACGATTGCCTTTTTCAAGAATGACGGATTATTCATCGGCCAAAGCCAGGCCCTTCTCGACCTCCTGAACGAACTGGCGGCAGAAGCCGATGCCGCGCGTCGTGAGTCAGATTAAGAAATCCCAAGGAGATCGGCCGCTGCCCGCGTCCTGGGCCTGCCGGGCACACCCCCGGCGGGCCGCAACGTGGAAAATCGAAACAAATCCAAAACCGAGTTCGCTACCTTCATGAAAAACAGACTAACCCTTACTCACGGAACCCGACTGACCCGATGGGTCTTCGTCGGGCTCGCCGCTTGCGCTTTTGGCTTCTCGACGCACATCCTGGCCTCCAACGTCACCAACATAAGCATTGGCGACTTTTTCTTCAGCCCGCCGGCGGTCACGATCAACGTGAACGATCAGGTGAGATGGACCTGGATCGGCTCCGCTGGGCATACCACGACCAGTAACACTGGTCTGTGGGACTCGAGCGTCAAAGGCAATGGGTCCACGTTTGTCAATACTTTTACTGCCGCGGGCAGCTTCCCCTGCTTCCCCTATCATTGCACGGTACATCCTTTTATGACGGCGGCGATAACCGTTCAGGCGGCTTCTACGGCGTTGGACGGCTGCCCAATCCTTAAGCGGGCAAAGGGTATGTGGCTGCATGGATTACTCGCTAGGGTCGGACTTTCCGCTTGGCTGATTTCAACGTGTGTGGGAACGGCCGCCGAGCCCCTTTCGTCGGCGGAGCCAAGCAAAAGGGACGAGCAAACCTTCACGGCAAAAGGAGTGGTCAAGGAACTCAAGCCGGGGGGCGAAAGCGTCCTCGTCAGTCATGAAGCCATTACCAACTTCATGGATAGCATGACCATGCCCTTCAAAGTAAAAGAGCCAGAACAGTTGGCTGGCCTGCGAGTGGGCGACCGAATTTCATTTCTACTCCACGTGACAAAAGCCGAGAGTTGGATCGGACAGATTGCGAAAATAGGAACTGTCCAGCTGGACGAAGTCAGGCAACCAGCCGGTCCCACGGCCACAGAAGGGCCAAAGTCACGGGACGGCCACCCAATTCTGGCTTTCAAGTTCACCAATGAACTGGGGCAGGCGGTGAGCCTGAGTGACTTCCAAGGTCAGGCGCTGGCGATCACGTTCTTCTTCACGCGCTGTCCAATTCCCGACTATTGCCCACGACTGTCGAAGAATTTTCAGGAGGCGTCGAGAAAGCTCCGTTCGCTGGCGGGCGGTCCCACTAACTGGCACTTCCTCTCGGTTTCTTTCGACACAGAAACTGATCGCCCGCGCGCGCTGAAGGCCTACGGGGAAATGTACCATTACGATCCGGCGCACTGGAGCTTTCTGACCGGACCCGGGGAGAAGCTCGGCGAGCTCGCGCGCGCCTCCGATGTGACCTTCGAGCGTGACGGTGGCTCGTTTAATCATAACTTCCGCACCCTGATCATCGATCCCAGCGGTCATCTGCAGACGGTCTTTCCGATGGGCGGAAATCTTTCAGACGCAATCGTTGTTGAGATCCTCAAAGCTGCTTCAGTAACAAACGCAGCAGGTTCACGAACCCTGACTAAGGGAGAACAGGGGAAAACAAGATGAAACAAGGAACGCCACCATGAAGGAAGCACCCGTTTTCGCGGTCGAGGATCACCTACGTGTGCAACAACAAATTGAAGTGCGCGCTAACGAGCTTTGGCGCGAGGGTGGATGCTGCGACCAATCGGCCTTGAACCACTGGCTTCGAGCAGAGCGCGAAGTTCTGGAGCAATTCGTCCTCGCTTATGATCCGCGGCCTTCGGCGCGGGCAGAGCCACGGCGAGGGTCCATAACTGGCCCCAAACCGCCGAACCAAAAGACACAGCTCCTGAGGCAACGCCCAAGCAATAAATCGCAGGAACACATAGCAACAACCGTGCCGCCGTGAATACGACATCTATCATGCCCGGCATCACTCGTTATGGGTCGAGGAACACAACCAAGCCGGTCAACTTCTATTGCGTCGCGCCGACCGCAGCATCAGTTGTCCTGGTCGGAGATTTCAACAATTGGGATGACACCTCTTATCCTATGCAACGACAGGTTGACGGTTGTTGGTTCCTCCAGGTTCAGCTTACTCACGGCCATCACCTATATCGATTTTTAGTGGACGGCAAACCATTTCTTGACCCGCGCGCAACGGGCATCGCCCGCAACGAACGCAACCAGCAAGTTTCACTCATTGCCGTTAGTTGAGCCTTGCACATCCAGTCGGACTTACTTTTCCGTAAAGACGTTCGCGCGGTCCATGAGCTTCCGTGGCGCGCCAATTTTCAAGCGCATGAACGGAAGCCGAGTTGGAAGGTGAGAAAGACTCCGCCGAGCGCGATGTTTTTAAGTCCCATTGTTTTGCTCCGCATCAAATGGAAGGATGCGGAGTTAATTTTGGAGGCACAGTATATCCAAACAGTTTCGGGTAGTACGGCATGCTTCTCGTTCGAAACAATCTTCGCACGCGTGGGAATAAACACCACGCGGGTATGGTCTGGATAATCAGACAAACGACTCTCGCGTGAAAACGATTATAAAATGCGCCGCTTGGATTACGGAAGAATTCAATCCCGAAATTCTCTGTACACGAGGATAAAATCAGGCGTCACGCGGTCTGGACTGCAAATAAATCAAACAAACCGTTACAAAAACTCAAAACACATGAAAAATAAACTAAACAAATTCCAGGAAATTCGCCACCTACTCGCGGAAGCGGATCCCATTGACCAGGATGATGCGCACGACGGCGTTGACCGGCGCGGCTTTTTGAAATGCATGGCCTGGGCCGGAACGGGAATGCTGTGGACCGTGAGCGGCGGGGTGCTGGGTTCAAAGATACTAAGTCCGGTCAGCGCGCTTGCCGCGGAGAGCTCCGCGCATGCACTGGGGGACTTTAGTTTCGTGCAAATCAGCGACAGTCACATCGGTTTCAACAAACCAGCCAACACTGACGTCGTCGGCACCCTGAAGCAGGCCATCGCCAAGATCAACGCTCTGCCCGCCGCGCCGGATTTTATCCTGCACACTGGGGATCTATCGCATCTTTCCGAGCCGGCGGAGTTCGACACCCTGGACCAACTTCTCAAAACGGCGAAGGCCGGCCAGATTTTTTATGTGCCCGGCGAGCACGACGTGATCAGCGACAACGGCAAGGAATACCGCGCACGTTACGGCAAAGGCACGAAGGGCAATGGCTGGTTCAGTTTCGACCAGCGCGGCGTTCACTTCATCGGCCTCGTCAACGTCATGAATATCGCCGAAGGCAGTTTGGGCATCTTGGGCGAGGAGCAACTGGCCTGGTTCAGAGACGATGTGAGCGGGCTGTCTGCCAGCACGCCGATCGTAGTGTTTGCGCATGTGCCATTGTGGTCCATCTATCCGCAATGGGGCTGGGGAACGCAGGACGCTGAGCGCGCGCTCGGTCTCCTGAAACGGTTTGGCTCGGTCACAGTGCTCAACGGTCACATCCACCAGACGTTCAAAAAGGTTGAAGGAAACGTGACCTTCCACACTGCCACGTCCACTGCCTTTCCGCAGCCGGCGCCTGGCAGCGCCCCCAAACCCGGCCCCATGAAAGTCGCGCCGGAAATTCTTCCCACCGTCTTGGGCATCACCGAAGTCAACTATTTCAAGAACTCCCACAGCCTTGCGGTCGTGGATGCAAAGCTCGGCTGAAGTCCATCCCAGATTGTTTATGAACCAGGTTTTCTGGGCGCGTATGCATGGTGGGGCGACTCACTTTCCCATCGCCTTGCTGGTGGTGTCGGTCCTTTTCGACCATGCCGGATTCTGGTGGCGCGAGGAACTGCGGCGTCGTGAGTTCCGCGCCTTTGGATTCTATTCGTTTCTCATCGCCGCTGCCGCGTCACCGGCGGCGGTGATTTCCGGGATCGCCTTGAGCAAAGGAATCCTTTTAGGAACGGGCCTGCTGGCGCTCCATCACTATTTCATCTGGCCGGCAGTCGGCCTGTTGATTGGGCTGGCAGTCTGGCGGTTGGTCACGCGCGAACGCGCCTCGCGGCGGGCGCGGGGATGTTACCTCGCGCTCGCCTCCATCACGCTTGTGGCCATGATGTCGGCGGGCTATTGGGGCGGCGAAATGATCATCGGCAGATAAGGAGGCTGGCATGAAATTATTTCTCGAACGAAAAGGAATCATCCTGGCAACCGTTTCCGGCCTGGCGGCCATCGGCATGGTTTTCGCCGCCGGCGAAATCATCCGGCCAAAGCAAGGCGCCGAATCTCCAGCATCGGCAAGGTCGGTAATTCCACCCGCCGGCACGCAGGCCTACCAGGGCTATACCTTGTTCCTAATGAATTGCGCTCATTGCCACGGCAGCGATGCACGCGGCGACGAGGGGCCGGACCTGCATGGAGTAACCAAGTCTGTTGTGCGCATCTCCTCCCTGATCAAAAACGGCATCAAGGGAGAGATGCCAAAATTTGGCGAGAAGCTCACCGACACCGATGTGCAGGCGCTGATCGCTTTCGTTCGGTCATTAAAGGATACATGACCATGCAAACGATCCAGCGGCGTTAACTTCGCTGTCAATTCATACAGCGAAACCAAGAAAATCATTTCCTCCAGCAAGCATTGCTACTTTTTGCGACTGGAGGATTTATTTATTTCCTCCAACAGGATTTTCAGGAAGGCCTCGGAATGCGGGTTGGGCCGGAGCGTTGGTGTCGCCGCTGCAATCAGGAGCGGAGCCAGCTCGGGCGAGAACCGGATCACTGTGAGGGTGGAGGGAAGCATGGGAAAAACGCCTTCCGTTAAAACCGCCATGCCTGCCTGTGCCTCAAGGGCGATGAACAGCGCCGCGATGTCCTCTGAGGTGTGTTTGCGCAATTGTGGCTTAACACCAAATGGCTTGAGAATGGCTTTAAGTCGCGGAACATATTCCGGGTACTTGTCAGCGCCCAAGCCGAGCAGCATCTTGTCGCGGAGCTTTTCGGGATGAATCCTGGTCAATTTCGCGAGCGGGTTTTTCTTCGAGACCACGAGCACTGGCGCGAGCCGTTGCAATTCCACCCATTGAAACCCTTTGAAACGCGCTTCCAAAC
>WNFM01214397.1_pt1 | contig 17880 bp, 16 predicted proteins | sample 5400271 | NCBI WGS metagenome assembly WNFM01 (sample SAMN13153352, study PRJNA577476) | soil metagenome | isolation source: 60 cm saprolite on Douglas fir-dominated hillslope | place: USA:California | collected 2013-09-17 | reverse complement strand
GCGGTGCATCGGGGAGGCCTTCGCATGGATGGAGGCGCAGGTAGTATTGGCTACCATCGCCCAACGCTGGCACGTGAGTCTGGTGCCAGGTGGCGCACCAATCATGCCAGCAGCGCGCGTCACGCTGCGACCCCGCGATGGTGTGCCGCTCTTCGTGACCCGTCGGCCGCCTGCCTCGCAGTAAGCAGCCGGGTGCTGCCTGATGGGTGAATGCCTAGTAGCACGTGAAGTGCTGAACAGGAGAGCAAGGATGTGGACGGTGTCTGGAGTCCGCACGGGTACGCACGCTCGCACGCAGGTGACGATTACGGATGACCGGCCTGAAGCGCTGCGTGAGCCGACACATCGCGTCAGCTGGCGCTTCGCTGGCGCACTCGCGCTCGCCATGCTCGCCAACGGGCTGCTCTGGAACCCGATTCAACTGTTTCTGGTCCCAAAACAGATCGCAGCCCTGGATCCCCAGGGTAAGGTGCTGGGACTTGGGCTGATCGGTGTGATGGGGACGCTGATTTCGATCGGCGCGACCGTACTCACTGGGGCGCTCTCGGACCGCACCGCGGGGCGCTTGGGGCGACGACGCCCGTGGATTGTGGTTGGCACGCTCCTCTGCGTGCCCGCTCTGGCCTGGATGGCCTCGGCCTCAGGTGTCGTGATACTGCTGGTGGGCTTTTGCCTGCTCCAGGTCGTGGGGAGTGCCGCGTACCCGGCACTCCTTGCCGTGCTGCCAGACCGTGTACCCCTCGAGCAGCGCGGCGTGCTCTCCGGCCTCATCAACTTGACTGGCCCCGTGTCGCTGCTGGTCGGCATACTCGTCGTCACGTTGCTAGTGCAGGATATCCAGCCCGCCTACACGGTGCTGATCACGCTGCTTCTGGTCGGAAGTGCGCCGTTCATTCTATTCCGCGAGCCGGCCCTTCCGCGTGCGTCGGTGCCGCCGCTACGTCTGGGCGTGTTCCTGGCGAGCTTCCTTGCGCCGTTTCGCGAAAAGGACTTCGTGTGGGCCAATCTCAGCCGCTTCTTTATGTATTTGGCCATCCTGGCGCCGTTGAATTACCTGCTCTACTGGATCACCGACGCCCTGCACTATCGAGGCCAAGCAGCGGACGCCCTCTTCGCGATGCTGACCTTGCTGGTCTCCCTGGTTGCGGCGGTGGCCTCGCTCGTAGGCGGATGGCTCTCCGATCGGGGTGGGCGGCGCAAGGCCTTCGTGATCGCTGCTGGGCTTATCGTGGCGGTGAGCTTGGCAGGTGTGGGTTTCTCGTCCGACGCCCAGCACGCCCTGGTCTGGGCGGGCGTGCTGGGCGTCGGGTATGGCGCCTATTTCGGGGTCGACTTGGCGCTGCTGACCCAGGTCCTCCCGAATCGAGAGGACCATGGGAAAGACTTGGGGGTCGCCTATGTGCCGTTTGCGTCGCCGCAGGCGGTCGCCTACGTCGTCGCGGCCGCCATTGTGGCGGCCTTCCACAGCTACCTTGCGCTGTTCCTCTTGGCCGCGGTGGCGGCGCTCGTGGGGGCGGGGCTGGTGCAGCTGATCCGAGGGGTGCGCTGAGGCCTGAACCGCCCCGCAGACGCTGGTGTCGCGCAGTCGGGAGCACCGGCGCCTCGACGATCAAGGGTCTCAGTCAACTGGCGAGCGCCCGATAGGGATCGGCATTTCGCGTAAGAGAAGGGGAGCATACCAGGCCTGTTACGTGGGCCAAGTCTCACGGCCCGACGCGTACGACAACACAACTGGATGCCCCCTAGCTCAAACCTGGGGGGCATCCCAAGGCACACGAAACGAGGATCGAGCGTTGACCACTCCCCAGAGCAAAAGCTCGGGGATTCCTGGGCCGATCTTGCCAGGCAGGGGCCCGATCGCCGGGTCTCCTGACAGGCCTTACGGATCGCTGGGCTTGGAGATCGCTCCACTCCACATGCGGAGATGTCCGCAGGCCCTGCGGTATGAAGGCACTCTCCCACAGAAAGGAGCGCGGCGCTTCCTCCCCAGGCGTAAACGCCGGGGTCTGCGCGCTGCAGACTTGATGACCCTGATCAACGTCACCGAGCCGATGCCCGATGGCTCTCCGCGTCCTTCGCCCATTATCATCTGCATTCGTGGCGCCTGGTGCTGGGAAGAGCACTTCCTGCCCTACTTCGCCGGGCGGGGCTATCGGGTGCTCGCGGTCGACCTGCCGGGCCATGGGACCGCACGGCACGATGGCACGGACCTGACGCACGCGACCCTGGAAACCTACGTGGCGCCAGTGCTCGAGCTCGTGCGGGCGCAGCCGGATCCGGTCGTCCTGATCGGACACTCGATGGGCGCGCAGGTCGCGCGGCTCGTACAGGAGCAACTCTATGGCGCCGAGCAGCGTGAGCTGGCAGGTCTGGTGTGGCTGGCGAACGCCGAGGCGCGTGTGGCGGGCCTGAGGGCCTTGTGGCCCTTGCTGCGCCGTCACCCCGCCGTCGCGATGCGGCTGGCGGTCACCCGCGACGTCGGGGCTCTGGTGCGTTCCCCCAAGCTGGTGCGGTCCCTGTTGTTTCGCCCGCAGACCCCTGCGCGCATTGTGGGTGACTGCTTCGCACGTGTGGGACCGGAGAGCGCCGCGGTGATGGGCGACCCCACTCAGGTGGCGAAACGCCCACGTGTGGCGCCTCAAGCGCCGGTCTTGGTGCTGCACGCGACGCAGGATGCGCTCGTGATGCGCGCGCTCTCCCAAGCGACCACCGCTGACTTCAGCCGAGACACCAGCGAGGTCGAGTACGCCGAGGTGCCCGGCGGGCACGACGTGATGCTCGACACGGACTGGGAGGATGCTGCCCACCGCATCACCCAATGGCTGGAGGGCGTGGCCGCCGCGGCGGAGGCCCACGCAACAGCGGACGTGATCGATCGGGGCCCCCTGGCAGCCTCGCACGCAGCCGCGGCGCCACAAGCGGGGTTCCGCGAGGCCCAGGAGGAGCCGCGACCATGAGGGCTTCCTGGTACACGGCGCTCGCCGATCCCGGCGATGACGACGACCACGCTCCCAGCGGTCGCGTCGACCACGCTCCCAGCGGTCGCGTCGACCAGTGCCAGGATCTCCCTGACACGAACTCGGTCGCCGCGGCGCTCGACGCCGCCGTTCGGGCGCAGGTCATCGGGCGGGAGGCAATCTTCGAGCGGGTGGTGTGGGAGCCCAGCGCGGCCGACCTGGCGATCGAAAACGTCTGGGCGCGGCTTGGCCAGCGCTGCGTTATCCGCGACGTCGTTCCGGCTCTCGCGGGCGTGCCGCCGGAGCTCGCCCTTCCGGTCGCGTGGGTGCAGTTCCTCACGGCCGATGGGCAGCCCGATAGCGACCCGACGCTCGTGCTGTGGCCGGAGCTTTGTCTGCTCGGAACAGCGGAACCCACTGCCCAAGCGGTTGGAAGGAGGCTCACAGATGATCACCAAGGCACAGCTCGCGGACGCGCTGGCTGATCCGCAACCGTTCGCTGCCTATCTTGCCAGCCTGCCACCGCAGCAGGTGGTCGGGTATGTCTGCCGCACGGAGAGCTGTCCAATCGCCCAGTACCTCAAGGTCCGCTTCCCTGATGTGCGGTATGTGGTCGTCGCGCAGACGATCGTCTGGGCCGACGACGACCCGCGCTCCTTCGATCCACGCCTACAGGCCGCAACGTTAGGCTATCACGAGCTCGCACTGGTCACCATCCCAGCATGGGCCCAGACGTTCATCGAGCACATCGATCTCCGTGGCAAGTTCGACGAGGCGGTCACGGCGCAAAGCGCCTCTGCCACGCTCAACGAGGAGTGCATGTCAGATACCCCGGTTGAAGCCGGGAGCGTGCGCGGCTGCTTCGAGCACGCTCTGAATCTGCCCAGCCCACCTGTCGAAAGGCGAGTACACGTTCCCGGAGAGTCCATTGGCGCCAGTGGATGCCGTTCCAGTCCACTGCTCCGCGGCCGACGGTTGCACGGGACCGCAGATCACCGAGCCTCCCCTTCGAGGTGGATGAAACCCGGACCAGACATCTCTGGACATGGCCAACGAAAGGAGCGCGGCGCCTCCTCCCCACAGGGATCTGCGTGCCGCAACTGGGATGAGTGCACCGCATCAGGCATCACCGTACGAGGCTGGCCAAGGGGTGGTCAAGAAAGTCGAGCTTGACACCTTCCTCCGCCGGCTCGCGATTGGCGGGCCTGGTGACCGTCCGTACGCTCCCCTGGAGCTGGCTTACTGGTTCCATTTCTTGTGGCTGCGCGCGCTGCTCTGCCCTCTGCCTGCCGAGAGCGCCCTCGCGCCGGTGGCGTTACGGCTCACCTACTCCACACAGCCGTATCTGCGCGTGACCGTCGCGCACACCGGCGGCGGCGGATCACAGGATACCTGGTGGCTGCATTACGCGCTGGATCGCCAGCGGATTCAGCAGGCCCCGGCGGCGCTGCGCGGGTTGGCTCGCAGCGATGGCACGCTCTGGCACGCCCACTTTCCGGCCCAATACCCCGTCCACCTACAGCAGGACGGCGCCGCGTTGGACGCGTTCTTCGGCGATGGCGCCTGGGTGGATGAGGAGCTGGGGGCGCTCAAAGCGCTGCAGCCACGCCACGGCCAGGTGCGCGTCAGCACCGGGCAGACGCTGCCGATCCCGCTTGATCAGTACCTCGTGCCGGCCGGGCCAGAGCACGCTGAGGGCGGCGCGCCGCCGGCCGGGCGGACCGCGGACGACGAGGCGACCCGCCGCGTGCTCGCGCAGCTGGAACAGCTGGCAGAGCGTTATTCGGCCGCCTATAGCGCCGCCAACGAGCAGGTCCGCACGAGTGTGCGCACGATCCTCGACGTCCTGGCGGACATGCAGGCGAAGATGCCTCAAGGCTCGGCCAGTTTCGAGGCAGCCGTGATCCTGATGGCGGAGCAAGAACGCCTGGAGCTGGTCGATCGTGAGGCGCGCCGTGACTTCGTACCGCCCCCCACGCTCTACCCCGAGGACCAGGCGACGCACGAGGCCCTGCGCATGGCGATGGAGCGTGCGCAGGAGCTGTACCACACGACCCTGCACGACGCGCGTCGTGATGCAAGTCACTGGCTCAAGAGCCTCCAAGGCGTCTGCGCGATCCTGGGCCATGCGTTCGCCGCCGACGGACCAAACGGATCCGTGCGCTGCACCTACTGTTTGGCCGAGCAGGAGGCAGCCAATGGCACCGGTGCGGGCGAGGCGCGGTCAGGAGGGAAGGAGACGTGGATCAACTGACCGCCCGGCGCGGTCCAGGCGGCTGATTGCTGGGTGTGGGGAGTAGCAGAAAGGATGACGGCGCGTGCAGGACTCGCTGTTCAATGAGCAGCAGCTCCGTGCGGTGCAGGAGGCCGCGCAAACCGCGGAGGCGCAACCTGCGACGACATCCCCGCCGCAGGCTGCGCCTCCGCGCGAGCCGTCGCCAGCCGCGCGTTCATCTGGCGAGGCAGAGGTCTCCGGATCGCCACCACCTGCTCGCGCAGGGTCCAGACCGCCGGCGGGACAGGCCGCTGGCCCTAGGGGGGCACAGCGCCCCCCCAGAGCGCACGTTGACGCACCGGATCGCTCGCGCCGAGCAAGGGCCGGCGCCGCTCCGGCAGACGACGATGGCCTCACCTTCGAGGAATTCGATCCATTTACGTCCATGACGGCGCTGCGCCGCTTGAGACGCGCGCTGTGGCACGTGGCGCGCACGGGGGGGATGCTCCTCTACGGACGCTGGCGCGCGGCCGGCACGTCCGATCGGCGCGCTGAGCGCCAGCCCCGCGCGCTCCACCAGGATGCCGCAAACACGGTCGTGACCCCGGCGCTCCTGGCAACACGGCATGTCGCCATGGGTCAGGCCGGTCGCGCTGGCGGAGCCGCCGTCGCGGTGTTGGGGCTGCCTCAGCTCGCCGGCCCGACCGTCACCCAGCAGCGCTTCACCGGCAGTGTGCGTCCCAAGCGCGCGCCAGTGGCGCGGCGTGAGCGCCGCGTGCAGCTCACGCTGGCCGCCCTGATGGCCGCGCTGTTGCTCACGTGCGTGAGCTCAGCGCTGGTGATCTTCGCCCCGCGGTTGTTTCACGCGGCCTTCGGGGTCACGCCGGGCGAGCGGGTGGCGGCGACTGCCCCAGCGACATCGGTCGTGGCACAGGGGCCACCGTTGACGGCTCTGACTCCCGTCGCGCCCACCGCGACGGCCAGTGCGACGCCGACTGCGACGCTGCGGCCCGCGAGCGGGTGTGGGGCGGCCTGTGGGCCGGCCACTCCCACACCTCCCCCGACGGCGACGGCCGCGCCCACGCCCGTGACGGGGACAGGACCAGCCAGCACCCCGACGCCCATGCCGCTGCCGACCGCGACGCCGTTGGCGCCCACGGCCACGGCCTTCCCGACCGCCACGCCGCCCCTGCCGACGCCGACGGTCCCGGTCTTTGCGTCGGCGGCGACCGTCACCTTCACCCGTGTGGTGCAAGCTCTGCCCGCACCGCCCGCGACCGTGACGGCCTGCGGCGGCTGTTCCGTGAATGCCGCGGCCGGCACGATCCCGGCCGCCTATGTGCGCTACGGTGCCAACTGGTGGCTGTATGGCGGCTGGTCGGCGAGTGCGGTGAGCTACAACGCTAATCCCGTGCTCACCTTTCACTGCATCGTGAGCGCCAGCGGAGACTGCTTCATCGGGTTTCAGACGAGCATCCCGAACGGCAGCGGGTCGGCGCAAGCCTGCCAGACCGGCGCAGACCTGGATGTCCTGCAAGGTGAGAGTGCGCCGATGGATTGCTTGGTCAACCCATCGGGGTTCCAGACCTTCAACTTCGGTGGCCGGACGGTTCCCTGCGACGGCGGTAGTCATTGCAGCGCCGTCGTGACCGGAGAAGACTCGTTCCAGGGCGGCTTCACGCTTTACTACATGCCCAACAACTGCCTGGCGTACGGCAATAACGGGCAAGCGGTACAGCAGGTCGCGACCAGTCAAGCCCTCCAGTGGCTGGCCAGCNNNNCTGGTTTCCTCAGGGCTATTTCTGCTCCACCCCGTCGTGCGCGGCGGTGGCCCCTGGCGCGACCATGCCGGGGAACGCGACCACCTGGTGGCAATGCCAAGAGGTAGACGGCTGGCGCTTCACCTGGAACCATCCCGATGCCTGGACCCTCCAGCAGGCGCGCCTGGCCAGTGAGGTGCCGGCCAACTTCGAGCTGGATCCGGGGCACGTGTCGCTGTGCGGGAACCCGAGCCCCGTGCCCGGTTCGATCGACGTCAACGGACAGCGTGCCACGATCAGCTGCCCGTCCTCCGCGCTCGTGCGCTACATCTGGGACGCGCCGCAAGTGGCGGCGCTCCAGCAAGCGCTGGCAGGCCAGACGCTCGCGCAGGCCCAGGCGACGCTGCGGCAGACGGCCGGGATCGATACGAGTCAGGCGATTACCATCACGGTGTCCGGAGACGCTACCAACCTGCCGACCGTGGCGGGGCAGATCACCATCGTGGCGCAGACACCATAAGGCGCGTCGCCGCGGGACGGCGTCTCAGTGACGGAGGTCCTATGTCCAGCGCCAGGTCCACACGAGAGCCCCACCAGCTCGCGCAGCAGGGCGAGCAACAGGTCGATCAGAGGGCGGCGGGCTCGGCGCGTGAGCCGCACCGCGCCGAGCCTGCCGCCCGCCTCGCGCGCACCGTGCGGTGGCTCGGTCTGGCAAGTTGGGGGCTGCTGCTGCTCCTCGTGCTCGCGCTCGGCCTGGCGCTGGGGACCTTGCCGTGGATGCGGACCGTCCCAGGCTGGACGCTGCCGTCGCTGATCGGCTGTGGTGTCGCGCTCGGGGCGCTGCTGGTGGGCGGGCGACCCGCAGGGCGCTGGTGGAGTGCCCTCCTGCAAACGGGTCCCTTGTTCGGCCTTGGTCTGCTGCTCGGCGCCGTGCTCACCGGTGTGGGGCTCCTGGCCGGCCAGTCCGCGCCAGGTGCTCGGATTTCCAGTCTCGCCGGCCTGGGCGGCCTGGGAAGCTGGCAGGTGGGGGTCGTCCTGCTGGGCGTCTATACGGTGTGCCTGATGGCCAGTCTCCCCTGGCTCTTGTGGCGCGGGCGGCAGCCCTGGCTGGCGCTCGTGCCCGTCTGGGTGACCAGCGCTGGGGCTCCGCCACTGGCGGGACGCAGGGTCTCGGCCGATCCACCTTCCTCGCACAGCTTGTGGCGCTGCTGCAGACCCAGCCGGCGTGGTGGCTGCTGTGGCTCCTGGCGCTGTCCGTGGCGCTGCTCGGGGTGGTACACCTGCGCACCGAGGCGCAGATCTGGCAACGCGAGGCCTTCGCGCTGGTGGGCCCCGCCTTCGCGCCGGCGCTCCGAGCGGTGGTCGTGAGCGCGGCACTGGTCGCCGTGATCGGGGCGCTGCCGATCGGCGTCGCCGAGCTCCCCGCTGTGCGGCGCTGGTGGGATCAGACCGCGCTGGCGCAGAATCCGCCACTCGCCCTCAGCGATGCCCAGGGGGCCGCCCTCGCGGTGCTCGGCGCACCGCTCTCGGTCGATACGCCCGCCCCAGCGGGCCAACAGGTCATCGCGCGCGTGCGGATCACCGGTCGAGGCGATAGTGGTGTGGAGCTGCCCCCGCTCCTCGGGGCGACGCTGGATCGCTTCAGCGGGAGCACGTGGAGTATGAGTCCGGTCGCCAGTCGCGCCGTCCCGGCGGACGCCAACGTGGTCTTTCCGCCCGGCGCGACGGCGCTGGAGGCGAACATCACCCTGGTGCAGCCGCCCGCTGCCGCGGGAACGACGTTCCTCCTCGGATTCAGTGAGCCCGTGCGCTTCGCGCTCCCCGCCAGGGTCCACCAGTCCGCGCAGGCGCGCGTGATCCTGACCGCCCTGTCAGACGCGCAGGCGCCGAGCGCGCTCACGCCGCTCGCTCTGGCCGGGTGGCAGACCCTGTTGCCGCTCTCGCCCGGAACGACCTACCGCGAGCTCTCAGCCACTGTTCCGGCTGATCCAGCCGCGACGGGCACCTTGCCGACTGCATTGCACGCACAGCTCACCGAGCTGCCTCCCGCGCTTGTCCCGCTGCTGCGCGACACGGTGCGCGCGTGGCTGGCTCCAGCCACGCCGACGACGGCGTCGCCAACTGGTCTGTCAGCGGTGGCGCAGGCGCGGGCGCTGGAAGCGGTGGTAGACGCGCACCTGCGGCTGGACGCCCAGGCCGCGGGACCGCGTGGCAGCGATCCCACGCGCTGGAGTCTCGAGCAGCATCGCGCGAGCGCACTGGTGCTGACGAGTGACTTCATTCTCCTCGGACGAGCGCTCGGACTGCCACTGCGGCTGGCCGAAGGCTATCTCCCGAGCGACTTCGACACCGAGACACAGGTGCACGAGGTCCGCGCGCGCGACGCCACGGACTGGGCGCAGCTCGCCGTGGCGGGCCTCGGCTGGCTGGATCTCTTTCCGGCCGCCCACCAGCTCGCGGCGGCGCTGCCGCCACCGAGCCAGGTGCACACGCTGCCCACGCCGGCGCCCTGGCCGACGGCGTCTGCGGCGCCGACGGCGACCCCGCAGGCGGCCAACGCCCCCCTCCGCGCCGGCGTTCCGGCCGCAGCCCCTCGTGCGCGGGGCAGTGGGCCGGCGCAGCCGTGGCCACTGCTCGTGCTCATCGGCGTCGCGGGGGTCGTGGCGCTGCTGCTCGCGCGCCGGCGGTGGCGGTGGCAGCGCTTCCTGGCCCGGTTGACACCGCTGGCGCGCTTCTTCGCACGCCTCGCGCGCCTGGCGCGGCTCGCGGGCCTCGAACTGCGCCCGAGCGACACGGCGGCGCAAGCGACGGCGAAGGTGGTGGCCGCGGTTGTCCCAGAGGACGCCGCCACGCACACGACCACGCGCACGACGCTCCTCACCCTCAACGGCTTCTACGAGCGACTGCGCTACGGTCCACCAGGGTCCGCGCTGGGGGGGTGGCCCGACCTCCGCGCGGCCTGGGCCGACCTCCGTGGTCGACTCTGGCGTCGCGCGCTGGCCGGCCCGTGGCGGCCGCGGCGCTCGTCGTCGAGGCACCACACTGCTCGTCGCCAGTGACCGACCGCACCATGTGGCTGGAAAGCAAGGGGTATTAAAATGGGGCAGCCAACGATCCCGACCACCCGCGACTACGTCGGAACGGCCGTGCTCAACACGATCGCGGCCCTTGAGACGGACGTGCGCAGGCGTGCCGACCATTTCCAGCAACAGTACGATGACTTGGTACAAGCGCGCGATGACTACGAAGCGGCGCGCGAGTATGCGGCGGCCGATCTGGTCAGCGAAGTCCTCGCCGGCCGCGCATACGCGAGCCTCCTTGATGCGGTCGTTAGCCGCATGATCGCGAAGTACGACCTGCACCTGCCGGAATGGCTGGCGGCGCACACCGGCGAGTAGACAGCCTCTGAGCGCACCACGTCACAACAGAGAAAGGGACCCTCGCCATGCCGACCACGTCGTCCTCCTCAGCCGCTCGCGACCCGCGCGAGGGCCGGCCCGTCCACGACATGCGCCCGGTCGCACGGGCCATCGAGACCGTCGTCCAGGCGCTGGCGCAGGTGGTGACGGTGCCCGATGCGACCCTCAAGCACCTGCTGCTCGCGGTGGTCTGCGGTGGGCACGTGCTCATCGAGGATGTGCCCGGCGTCGGCAAGACGACGCTGGCCCGGGCGCTGGCCCAGACGCTGGGGCTGGAGTTCCAGCGCGTACAAGGGACTCCGGATCGCTTGCCGGCTGAGATCACGGGGGTCTCCGTCTGGGATACTCAGCGGAGCACCTTCCGGTTCGTCGAGGGGCCCTTGTTCGGACAGTGCGTGCTGTTCGATGAGCTCAATCGCGCGCCGGCGAAGACGCAAGCGGCGCTGCTCGAAGCGATGGAGGAAGGTCAGGTGACGGTGGATGGCCGCGCGTATCGCTTGCCACGCCCCTTCCTGGTGTTGGCCACGCAGAACCCCATCGAGCTGGAGGGGACCTTTCCCTTGCCAGAAGCAGCCCTGGATCGCTTCTTCGTGCGTATCGAGATCGGCTACCCGACGGCCGAGGAGGAAGTGCGGCTGCTCCAGCGGTGGGAACCCCCCGTCTGGCGGATCGACGCCGCTGCCGAGGTGCCCCCGCAGGAGGTGGTGCTCTCGGCGGCCGATCTCTTTGGGGTGCGGCGGCACATCACGCAGGGCGTGTACGTCGGTGAGGAGGCCGTTCGCTACCTCGTCACCCTGGCGCGCGCCACACGCGCGCATTCCGACGTCGCGCTGGGGGTGAGTCCGCGTGCTGCCCTCGCGCTCAAGCAGGCGGCACAGGCCTGGGCGGCGTTCGCGGGGCGCAACCACGTCGTGCCCGACGATATCCAGGCGGTGTTCGTACCGGTCGTCGCGCATCGGCTCATCCTCACGACGGAGGCCGATCTGCGTGAGCAACCAGCTGCAGCGATCCTGGACGAGATCGTGGCCACGACCCCCGTCAACGGATCGTGGGCGGGGCTGGTAGATGGCGCGCCGCGCGAAGGGCACGATGCGGCGGACGGGCGTGTGGCCGCCGGGAGGGTCCGCTGATGCCGACCGCGATGCCGCCGCGGCGTCCCGCGACGCGCCAGGATACGCCGCGCGCGTGGCCGGCGCGGCACCCCGTGCTCCTGGTCGTGCCCCTGGCGCTGCTCGCCGGTGGAGCGGCCCTGGCGACCGGCAATCGCACGTGGCAGAGCGCTGCGCTCGGCATCGGCACGGCCCTGGTGCTGGCGGCCGTCTACCGCCTGGTGTATGGCGGTGACGTCCAGGCCGCGCGGACACTCAGCGCCCCGCTGGTCACCTGGGGGCACACGTTGACGCAGACGATCGCGCTCACCAATCGGTCCCGCGTACAACTCGCCGCCGTCCGTGTGGAGGATCAGAGCACGCTGCCGCAGTATCCGTCCGGCTATGTCACTACGTTGCCGCCGCGCCAGACCATGACGTGGGAGGTCGCTGTGCCCTGTCGCACGCGCGGACGCTATCAACTGGGGCCCGTGACGACGCACACGAGCGATCCGCTGGGCCTCTTCCCCGCCGTCCGCACGCTGGGCGAGGCGGCGTCGGTGGTGGTGTTGCCGCGCTGGGTTCCCCTCGGGCGGTGTGTGCTGCCGCTCGACGGCCTGCTGGCTGGGGAAGCCCGCGGCCGCCACCGCGGCGAGGCGCCTCCCACGCTCGCGAGTGTGCGCGACTACACCGCCGGCGATCCGTTGGCGGCGATCCATTGGCCCGCGAGCGCGCGCACGGGTCAGCTCATGACCAAACTGTTCGCCCCCGAGGTGCAAACGCCGGTTTGGCTGCTCCTCGATCTCGATCACGAGCCAGGAGGGCTCGGTCAGATGAGGCGCAAGGACGCGCCCGGGCGGGACGCGGGGCGGGTCCGGATACCGAGCCACGATGAGGGCGAGCTGCTGGTCACGCTGGCGACCTCGCTGGCGCTCTATGCGCTCCAACGCGCGCATCTGCGCGTGGGTCTCATGGTGCTGGGTATGCCCGCCGCGCTGGTGTTGCCGGAGCGTGGCAAGCTGCAGGCGCACCGCGTGATGGAGGTGTTGGCCGAGGTCCAGCCCGGCACGTGTGTCACGCGTGCGGACCTCGTGGCGCGCCTCGATCTCGGCCTGGGCACGGGACACGTGCTCGTGCTCCTCACCGCGCGCGGGCCCGCCAGGTGGGAGGCGTGGCTGGGACGCTTGCGCCGACGGGGGGTCGCGCCCCGCGTCCTGCGTGTCGTGTCCTCGCAGCCGGAGCCCGCCGATCGCGAGGCACCCACGTCACGGCTCGCCCGTGGAGAACCAGCCTGGTCGGTGCCCACGCTGGAGGTCCCCTTGACCCTGGGCGAGCCCGCGCAGCATGCGGCCCTGCGCGAGTACCTGGAAGGTCGCAGCGCGACGATGGAGACGAATGAGACCATCGCGGCCGGTGGAGCGAGCTTGAGTCGGGCGGTGCGGTTGGGACGACGCTGAGAAGCGGCCAGGGACTGGGGCGCGGACGGGAGCGCGCCGAGGAGGACGGCAGACCGTGGGAGAACCTGTCCCAGATACCGGCTGGCGTGAGCCCTGGCAAGGCCGGGCACCGCTGTCGGAGCCCGTGTTGGCGTCCGAGACCCCGACTGAAGAGCTGTCCGCCGTGACCGTGCCGACGGAGGCGTCCTCCTCGGAGCACGGCAACTCTGGCGGCATGATGCGACCACTCCCAGTGGCCAGTCGCGGGGAGAGCACGGTCCACGCGGTCGAGTTCGGGAGCAGCGCGCCGCGGCGTCCCTCGAGACGATGGGTCGCCTGGCATGTCCTGGCCTGGGCCCTGGCGCTGGGGATCGTTGGGAGTGCGCTCGCGGCGCGCCAGGGCATGGGAGCGGGTGCGAGCCCCTGGATGGTTCGGGACCGATCGCCTGGCTGAGCGGGGTCGCGAGTCGCGTCTGGCCGACCAGCGTCCCCTCGCCGACCGCGACGCCTATCCCGCTCCCGCCTGACCTGCTGGCTAGCCTGCCGCCTTTCTGCACGGTCTACAATGGCGAAGGCGTGGTGACGCCGACCCCCGCCGCGGACTGTGTGACGTGTCCGTACCGTTTCATGCCGGACGCCAGCACCGCCGCACTCCAGGCGGCGCTCGTGCAGGCGGCGTCCGACTACCAGCTCCCACCGCGGCTGCTCATCGCCGAAGCCCACAGTGAAGGCTGGGGGGCGAGCGGGTCCATCCAATGTTCCCTCGCCATCGGGGCGATGCAGATCAACCACAACATTTGGGCCTTCGTGGATGGGCTGAGCCTGCCGGCGTGCGGGCTGGCGCGGTCGCTGTACTCTCCGTACGACCTCGCGGGCAACACGCATCTGGGGGCCAAGCTGTTGCGCTGGGCGCGCTGCGCCTTCACCTTTCTCGGCTCGGGCAGTGGCACGCCCGAAGCTCCAGAGGCGAACACCGCGGCGTGGTACTACGCGCGGGCCGGTCTGGCGTTCCCCGACACGACCCGCGTGGGCGGAGCGCCCAACCCCCAGAGTCTGTGCGCCGCGGTGGCCCAAGCCCCAGCGACGGTGGCGGTCTACGCGGCCCTGCCACAAGCGCCGGCGGATGTCTGGAGTTGCCCGCTCGACGCGCAGGTCAGCAGCCCGACGGTCCTGGACACGGTCATCGCCAGCTACTACGAGGGGGTGAGCTACGTGCAGCTCCATGGACCCGATCGGCCGGGGTACTTCCACGGCGTGGAAGCGGCGCTCGTCCAGGCGGCCGAGGGCGGCTAGCGTTCAGAAAGGATGTCGGCATGTACGAGGACCCGCGCGAAGACCTCTTCGACGATCCTGATGGCGGAGCACCCGTGGTGGACGCGGATCCTTCCCCGTGGGAGATTCCGCGCCCGGCGCCGGCGTCTCGGCGGCGCGATCGGCGGACGGCGGCGTCCGCACCCACGTGGGAGGAGCCAGTGGAGACGCCGACTCCGCCACGCCGGCGATTCAGCCGCGCGCGGTTGTTGCGCGCGCTGGTGACGTGGGGCGTCGTCGGCGGGACCGGAGTGACGTGTGGGGCCGTCACCGCGCTGAAGGGCAGCCGCGCGTTGCAGGGCATCAACCCGCTGGCGCCGCTGGATCAGCTCAGCCATGCGGTGACCTATACCGAAGAGCAGGTGCGCCAGCTGGTGCAGCAAGCCTTTGCCGAGGGACGGAAGGACTTCGCCGCCACGCTCAAGGTCATTGACGATGTCACGCTGGACGAAGCCGTCTCGATCGTCGTCGCGATCCGCACGGCGCTGGTGACGGTCGTGCTGCCCGTCGCTACGCTGGCGGCCGTACTCACGGCGGGCAGTCTGCAGCCCGCCATTGAGGCGCTCACTGCCGTCCGGCAGGCGGCGCAATTTTTTGGGCAGGATCTCAAGATCGTCGATCAGGTGATCGCTATGCTGCAGAGCATCCAGCGCCAGCTAGTGCAGAGCCCGGCGACACTCAAGCAGCTGGTGGACGTCGAGAGTATGCATGCGTTCCAGTTCCTGGCCGGCGTGAAGCAGCGCGTGGATGCCGCGCTCGCGCCGGCGACCCCGACGATCGGGCCAGGCGGTGTGTCAGATCCGACGGCCACTCCCCGTCTGGAGCACAACGTCCTCCACGCGACCGAGGTGCCCGATGCGTGAACCGTGGCTTGGTCCGGCTCCGTCGCCTGACTCGTCCGAAGAGCGGGCGACTACGCATCTGCCGACGGGGCGCCGGGGTCCCACACCGGATGAGGCGTTGCCTGCCTCCCGTGCGCAGCCGCACCAGACCAGGGCGACGCGCGCCCCGCACCCCGCGCCTGGCACCGCGGGACCAGCCATGGCGCCCCATGCGCCGAAGCCGATCGCCAGGCACGCCCAGCGGTGTCCCGGCGATCGGCAGGCACGTACGGTCGCGCACGACGAAGCGGTGACGCCGTGGTGGCTGTGGGTATCGCAGCGTGTGGAATCGCTGTTCGTGCTCGCCCTGCTGGGCGTGTTGCTGCTCGGCGGAGGCCTCGTGCTGTCGGCGTCGAGCTGCCTGTCGATCGGCGCGCTTCAGGTAGGCGGTGGCTGCACGCCCCACAGAGGCGGTCCAGGAGCGCCGACGAGCGTGCCGGCGGCGCATGGCATGTCCGAGGTTCCGACGGACACCGCTGCGCTGCCGGGGCTGGCGCAGCTGCTCACGCCGCTTCCCACCCCCAGCCCGACGACGCCGGGGGAGGGTTCGCTGGGGGGCTCTGGACGCCCCGTGGCGAGAGCCACAGCGCCACCCGCGCCGACGCCCGTGCCGTATGCCAATCCAATCCTCACGGTGCATTGCATTGTGAGGACGACCGGCGCCTGTGTCATCGTCGCGCTCACGCTGGTTCCGGATCAGGTACCAGGATCGTCACTGACCTGCCGCATTACGCAGACAGATCTCTCTCTGCTGCAGGGGGAGAGCGCCAGCGAGAGTTGTCCCCTGACGACGCGGGCACGTGGGCGTACGACTTCGTCGGCGCGCAGGTGCCGTGTAACACGCGCTCGGGCGGCTACTGCAACGCGGTCGTGACTGGGCAACAGTCGGCCAGCGTGCCAGCGCAGCGGCCCGCGGTCTGAGCGGCTCACGAACAGGAACAGGCAGGCGATTCATACGTTCTCCGCACCGAGTTGGCCGCAAAGTGGCCGCTGGATGACCGCTCTCACGCCACGCGCTACGGCATACTCGAAGCGGTCGGACCACAGGAAGGACCACACACGATGTCGCGATCGCATGACCGTTCCGACCAGGACGAACCGCCCGAGCTGGGGGACGACGGCACGGGGGCGTGGGCGACGGTGAGCAGACCGGGGCGTGGCGTTCGTCGCACGATGCCGCTCCGTCCCGCGGAGCGGGGCTGGCTGCTGGTGGCGAGCGGCACCTCTGGCGCCGCCCTGCTGGTTAGTGTGCTGCTGGTCGCGGCGGCCGCCGCGCGGCCGGGTGGCATCGCGCGCCACCTCGTCTTTGGCGGCCCGCTGTTCCTGGTGTTAGTTGGCCTGGGCGTCGTGGTCGTGGGCGGAATGGGGGCTTTGGTCGTCCTGGCGCCTCGCGGTCGCCACGACGAGTGCGCCGGGGGAGTTGGATGACGCCGACGATGGCGATGCCGGAGGCGACCGCGAGGCGCCAGAGCAGGAGCCGGACGGGGACGCGCCCGCGCGTGTGCTCCAGGAGCGACCTGCGCCAGAGGTGGGCGGAGCTGCTGGTGCGTCCACACCGGAGCAGCCCCCATCGCCGTCAGAGGGTCGGCGCGACCTAACACCGTTGGACGAGCCGCCGCCGGCGTGGATCGATGCGGAGGCGCCGGACTGGGCCGACAGGGAATGCCAGCGCGGCCGACTGGTCGTCGCTTGAGTTCTTTGCATTCCACTTACGGAACGCATAGATCGCGTCCTGGGGGAGCATTGAGGATTGTAGGATGAACCGGTGGATCATGCTGATCCTGGCGGTCTTTGCGTTCATCACGGGGGCGGCCGTGGATGTGTTGCTGTTGGTCGCCAGCCTGGTCGGGTTGTATGGCGTCCAGCGCGCAGCGGTGTCGAGTCTGCTGTCGATTGCCGTGCTGTTGATCCTGGCGCACCTCTTGTGTCTGATCGGACTCATCGTCCTGATCGCGGCGCAAAGCGCACTGGGGCTGCGGCGGCGTTCGTTCATGGCAGGGGCGGCCGACCCGCGGCGTGATGCTGGTGTGCGACTGCGCAGGGACCTCTACGACGATGAGTCGCCGCATGGCCGAGCCGGCGTGGGAGAGGGCTACGGCGGAGCGGCCCCGTGGCGGCGACGGATGGGGCGGTAGCCGTGCACGTTCTTATGCGTATCCCAGTGATTGATTGGTCGCAGCATCGAGACATGGCCAAAACGTCAGCCCCTGACAAAACTGAGGGCAGATTTGCGTAGGAGAGTAAAAGAGCAGACTTGCACAGTGGGCTAGTGAGTCTGCGGGCCTCACGCAGCGATTTGATCATCTTCTTTGCTGCCCAAATGCAGGAGTGCGGGAAGATCGCTCGGACAGGACAGAGTAGGGCATTACGATGCAAACACCACAGCGACGCCAAAAGGCACAACCATTCGACGTGGCTGCGCGGCAAGCGGTGTTTGATCGGGTCTTGGATTTCCGTATCTGTCTGGTCCTCATAGGGGAGCAAGGGCGAGAGCAATTGCTAAACTATATACGTACACGGGATGAACGAGAGCAAGTAAGGCAACGTCTGCAGGGAGTGAGCTAGTACACGAGGTACGGCCAAATAGTACAATTCACGAGTGCCTCTTGCGCTTGCAGCTTCTCGGCAGAAGTACCCGACAATCGCACGAGCCGAATGCTACGTCCTGGGGAGCATGAGGCCGAAAACCGCTGCAAGTTTCACGGTCATCTCTCCTAAGCACATGGCCATAACTGTGGCATGCTTTGAGCAGCCTGCATCGGCAGGAGGCCTGCAGCATGATCCACATCCAGTTGACAGAGGGACAGCGGCGC
>WNFM01214209.1_pt1 | contig 17886 bp, 14 predicted proteins | sample 5400271 | NCBI WGS metagenome assembly WNFM01 (sample SAMN13153352, study PRJNA577476) | soil metagenome | isolation source: 60 cm saprolite on Douglas fir-dominated hillslope | place: USA:California | collected 2013-09-17 | reverse complement strand
CTCCGGATAGAACACCTTGGTCAGGCCCTCGATCATCCCGAGCGCGAAGCCGGTCACGATCGAGCCCATGATCGAGCCCATGCCTCCGATCACGACCACGGCAAAGACGACGATGATCAGGTCCGCCCCCATGAGCGGATTGACCTGGTAGATCGGCGCCGCCATCACGCCCGCGAACGCGGCGAGGGCGACGCCGAAGCCGTAGGTGAGCGTGATCATTCTCGGCACGTTGATGCCGAAAGCCTGCACCAGCGCCGGGTTCTCGGTCGCCGCGCGCAGGTACGAGCCGAGCTTGGTCTTCTCGATCACGAACCACGTCGCGAGGCACACCATGATCGAGGCGAGGATGACCCAGGCCCGGTAGTTCGGCAGGAACATGAAACCCAGGTTGCGCCCCCCCGAAAGCTCCTCCGGCATCGCATAGGGAATTCCAGAGGTGCCGTATTCGCTGCGGAACAGCCCCTGGATGATGAGCGCGAGCCCGAAGGTGAGGAGCAGCCCGTAAAGGTGGTCGAGCTTGTAGAGCCTTGCGAGCATCAGCCGCTCGATGACCATGCCGATGATTCCGACTGCGAGCGGCGTGACCGCGAGCGCCCACCAATAACCGATACCGAGCTTCGTCAGCAGGAAATAGGCGCAGAACGCGCCCATCATGTACTGGGCACCGTGGGTGAAGTTGATGATGTTGAGGAGGCCGAAAATCACCGCGAGCCCGAGGGAGAGAAGCGCGTAGAACGAGCCGTTGATCAGCCCGATCAGCAGCTGCCCGAACAGCGCCTGGGTCGGGATCCCGAAAATTTCCGTCATCGCTTCGCCGCGGGAGGCAATATCGTTACTTGATCAGCGAGCACCCCCCTTCGTTCAGCGGTCGGAAGGCCTGGTCGGCCGGAATGGTCGCCCGGATCTTGTAGTAGTCGTACGGGCCTTTCGACTCGGACGGCTTCTTCACCTCGACAAGATAGGCGGGATGAAGCTTCCGGCCGTCGGCGCGCACCCTGCCCTTGCCGAAAAGCGGGTCGTCCGTCGGCAGCTCCTTCATCTTGGCGATCACCTTGGTGCCGTCGTCGGTTTTGCCGGCCTCGACCGCCTTGAGGTAGTGCGTGATCGCGGAGTACACCCCCGCTTGGACCATGGTCGGATACTTGCCGCTGTTGGCGGCGGCAAATCGCCTGGCGAAGGCGCGCGTCTGGTCGTTCAAGTCCCAGTAGAAGGTCTCCGTGAAAATCAGCCCTTGCGCCTTGTCCAGCCCGAGGCCGTGGATGTCCGAGAGGAACACCAGCATACCGGCGAGGCTCTGTCCGCCCTTGACGATGCCGAACTCGGCCGCCTGCTTGATCGAGTTGGTGGTGTCGCCGCCGGCGTTGGCAAGGCCGATGATCTTCGCCTTGGAGGCTTGTGCCTGGAGGAGGAACGAGGAGAAGTCCTGGGCGTTGAGGGGATGCCGAACTTTGCCGAGCACTTTACCGCCATTCTTCAGCACCACGGCTTCCGTGTCGCGCTCCAGAGCAAGGCCGAAGGCATAGTCCGCGGTGATGAAGTACCAGCTGTCGCCGCCGGTCTTCACGATGGCGTTGCCCGTGCCGTTGGCGAGCATCCAGGTGTCGTAGGTCCAATGAATCGTATTGGGCGAGCAGGCTTTTCCCGTAAGGTCGGAAGTCGCCGCGCCCGAGACCAGGAACGCCTTGCCTTTCTCGCGCGTGATCTGGCTTATCGCGAGCGCGATCGACGAGGTCGGCACGTCGACGATGACGTCCACCTTGTCGACGTCGTACCATTGCCGCGCGATGCTCGATCCGACATCGGGCTTGTTGAGATGGTCCGCCGAAAGGAGCTCGACCTTCATGCCTTTCGTCGGAAAATCAGCGATCGCCATGCGCGCAGCCACCGCCGATCCGCCTCCGCTTATGTCCGAGTAGAGACTCGACATGTCGGACAGCACGCCGATCTTGACGACGCCGTCCGAAATCTGCGCCTGGGCGAGCGAAGCGGCGACGGCGAGTGACGCCGCCGCGAATATGCTGCGATTGGAGAACATGGGAGCTCCTCTTGTCTTTGGGTTGATTGGATTCGGGCTACACGCCCAGGTATTCGTGAACCTTCTCCAGGTTGGACTCTAGCTCGCTGTTCGGGATCATGTCCACCACCCGGCCGCCCTCCATGACATAGTGGCGGTCGGCGACGCGCGAGGCGAACTGGAAATTCTGCTCGACCAGAAGAATGGTAAACCCTTCCGCCTTGAGCCGCGAGATGGTGTGGCCGATCTGCTGAACGATCACCGGAGCGAGGCCTTCGGTCGGCTCGTCCAGAAGCAGCAGCCGCGCCCCGGTGCGCAGAATGCGGGCGATCGCGAGCATCTGCTGCTCGCCTCCGGAGAGCTTGGTGCCCTGGCTCGTTAACCGCTCCTTCAGATTTGGAAACAGCTCGAAAACCTGCTCCACCGTGAGACCGCCGGGGCGGACCGCCGGGGGGAGCAGCAGGTTCTCGTGGACGTTCAGGCTCGCGAAGATGCCGCGCTCCTCGGGGCAGAATGCGACCCCGAGCCGCGCGATGCGATCGGAGGGCAGCGCGATGATCTGCGTGCCGTCGAAGCGGATCGATCCCTCCCGGCGGGCGACCATGCCCATGATCGACTTGAGAGTCGTGGTCTTGCCCACGCCATTGCGGCCGAGCAGCGTCACCACTTCCCCACGGCGCACCTCGAACTGCGCCCCGTGCAAGACGTGCGATTCGCCGTACCAGGCGTTCAGATCGGCGACCGCAAGGAGCGCCGCCTCAAGCATGCTCGGAGCCGAGGTAAGCTTTGATCACTTCGGGATGACCGGACACCGACCGATAGTCGCCCTCCGCGATGATCTCGCCGCGCGAGAGCACCGTGATGTGATCCGAGAGGTTCTCTACGACGCCGAGGTTGTGCTCGACCATGAGCACGGTGCGGTTCACGGCGACGCGCCGGATCAGCGCAGCGATGCGCTCCACGTCCGCGTGCGCCATGCCGGCCGTCGGCTCGTCGAGGAGCATCATTTCCGGATCGAGCGCGAGCGTGGTCGCGATCTCGAGCGCGCGCTTGCGCCCGTAGGGAAGCTCCACGGCGATCGACTCCTCGAACGCCGACAGGCCGACCGCGTCGAGCAAGTCCCGCGCGCGCGAATTCAGGTCGCGCAAACTCCGGTCCGACCGCCAGAAATCGAACGAGCGGCCGCGCTTGCGCTGAAGCGCGATGCGCACGTTCTCCAGGACCGTGAGATGCGGAAACACCGCCGAAATCTGGAAAGACCGGACCAATCCCAGCCGCGCGATCGCCGCGGGGCTGGAGCCCGTGATCTGGCGCCCGTTGTAGAAGATCTGGCCGCGGGTCGGGGAAAGAAAGTGCGTGAGCAGGTTGAAGCAGGTGGTCTTGCCCGCGCCGTTGGGGCCGATCAGCGCGTGGATGCGCCCGCGCCTGACCTTGAGGCTGACGTCGCTGACGGCGACGAAGCCCTTGAATTCCTTCCTCAGGCCGCGCGTTTCGAGAATGATGTCTTCTGACATCGGACGCCGCGGACTATTTTCCCTTCCACTCCGGCTTGCGCTTGGCGATGAATGCATCGATGCCCTCGGCGGCGTCCTCGAGCATCATGTTGCAGGCCATCCCCTCCGAGGCGAGCGCATAGGCGCCGGTCAGACCTTTCTCCACTTGTTCGTAGAAGAACTTCTTGCCCATGCCCACCACGGCCGCGCTGTGGGCGAGAATCTTCCCGGCGAGCTTGTCGACCTCCGCACCCAAGGCGGCCGCAGGAACGACGCGGTTCACCAGGCCCCAGGAAAGCGCGGTCTTCGCGTCGATGAGATCGCCGGTGAAGAGCATCTCCAGGGCGTGCTTGCGAGCGAGATTGCGCGCGACGCCGACTCCCGGCGTGGTGCAGAAAATCCCGCTCTTGATCCCCGGCAGCGCGAACTGGGCTGCATCGCTCGCCACGGCCAGATCGCACATGGCCACGAGCTGGCAGCCGGCGGCGACCGCGACGCCCTGCACGCGCGCGATCACGGGCTGAGGCAGGCGCACGAGCGAGAGCATCATCTCGCTGCACTGCTCGAAAAGCGCCTTCTGCCAGGCCTTGCCGGGGTGCGAGCGCATCTCGCGCAGGTCGTGCCCGGCGCAGAAGTGCTTGCCCGCGCCCGCAAGGACGACCACGCGAGCCGCCGTGTCCTTCGCGAGGCGATCGAGCTCGGCCTGCAGCGCGAAGAGCATCGCGGTCGAGAGCGGGTTCATGCGATCGCCCCGGTTGAGCGTCAGCGTCGCCACGCCGTCCTTGTTCCCGCGCAGGACGTACGGCGTTTCCACTTCGGTTTTGGATGGAGCGTTCATGGCGTCCTCCGTCACTCTATCGCCGAGGTCGATCTCGCGTGCTGACGCAGCACGAATTTCTGGATTTTTCCCGTCGACGTCTTCGGCAGCACGCCGAACACCACGTGGCGCGGCGTCTTGAAGCCCGCGAGATTCGCGCGGCAGTGGTCGATGATCTCTTTTTCCGTGACTTGGGCGCCTGCCTTCAGCTCGACGAAAGCGCACGGCGTTTCGCCCCACTTGGGGTCGGGTTTCGCGACCACTGCGGCCGCGAGCACAGCCGGGTGCCGGTAAAGCACGTCCTCGACCTCGAGCGACGAGATGTTCTCGCCGCCGGAGATGATGATGTCCTTGGCGCGGTCCTTGATCTTGATGTAGCCGTCGGGCTGCATCACCGCGAGATCGCCCGAGTGGAACCAGCCGCCCGCGAAGGCGTCCCCGGTGGCCCTGCGGTTCTTCAGGTAGCCCTTCATGGTGATGTTGCCGCGGAACATGATCTCGCCCATGGTCTCTCCGTCCGCGGGAACCGGTTGCATGGTCTGCGGATCCATCACCGTCAGACCTTCTTCCATGAGATAGCGCACCCCCTGGCGGGCGTTTCTCTCAGTGCGCCTGCCGATATCGAGGTTCTTCCACTCCTCCTGCTTCGCGCACACGGTCGCCGGGCCATAGACCTCCGTGAGACCGTATACGTGGGTGAGCTCCCAGCCCATGCGTTCCATGCCCTCGATCATGGCCGCGGGCGGCGCGGCGGCGGCGACCATGGCATGCACCTTGTGCGCTATGCCCTCGCGCAGCGCGGGGTCTGCGTTGATCAGCGTCGAATGCACGATCGGCGCGCCACAATAATGGGTCACGCCGTGCTCCCGGACCGCGTCGAAAACGAGCCTGGCGTCCACCTTGCGCAAGCAGACATTCGTGCCTGCATTGGCGGCGATGGTCCACGGAAAGCACCAGCCGTTGCAGTGGAACATCGGCAGGGTCCACAGGTATACGGCGTGATGCGGCATGCCCCAGGTCACGATGTTGCAGATCGCGTTCAGGTAGGCGCCCCGGTGATGGTATACCACGCCCTTGGGGTTGCCGGTGGTGCCCGAGGTGTAGTTGAGCGAAATGGCGTTCCATTCGTCGGCGGGCGGCTGCCACGGGAATTCCGGATCGCCCGCAGCGATGAAGCGCTCGTACTCCGCCTGACCGATGCGCTCGCCCGCTCCCGAGTATTCGGGATCGTCGACGTCGATTACGAACGGTTTCACCTTGAGGGCCGCCAGCGCGCGTTCGACGGTCCCCGAGAACTCGCGGTCGGCGATCAGGACCTTGGCTCCGCCGTGCTCGAGCATGAAAGCGATCGCCTCGGCGTCGAGGCGCGTGTTCAGCGTGTTGAGGACGGCGCCCGCCATGGGTACGCCGAAGTGGCACTCGAGCATTTCCGGGGTATTCGCGAGCATCGCCGCGACCGTGTCGCCGGCGAGTGTCCCCCGACGCGCGAGCGCGGAGGCGAGGCGCCGGCAACGCGCATAGGTCTCGGCCCACGTAGCGCGGCGCGCCCCGTGGATGACGGCGAGGCGTCCGGGATAGACGGTGGCGGCGCGCTCGATGAACCCCAGCGGCGTCAAAGGCGCGTAATTGGCCGGGTTCTTGTCGAGATCGAGCTCGTAAGGATTCGCTTTGTCCGCGCTCGACATCGCCGATCGGCCCAGCCGTACGCCGCGGTCCATTTTCACACCCGACTCAGGATCTCCGCCGCCGGCTCGAAGCGGCGCCACACGCATTGCGCCTTGTTCTCCGCCTCGATGTCGGCGAGCAGGAGCGCATGCTCGGCGAGCTCCTCCGCGCTCGGCTGGAAGACGAGGAGCCGGGGCAGATCGTCTCGGGTCGCGGTCGGCGTTCCCAAGACCGGACGCGGCCGATCGAGTTCGATCGCTAGGCTGTCCTGCCCGCGGGTCATCGCCAGATAGACCTCTGCGAGGAGCGCCGCGTCGAGCAGCGCGCCGTGGAGGGTGCGGTGAGCGTGATCGACCTCGTAGCGCTCGCACAAAGCGTCGAGGGAGTTTTTCTTTCCCGGGTGCAGCTCTCGCGCAAGCTTCAGCGAATCGACGATGGCCGCGCAGTGCGCTTCGATCGGCGGAAGCCCGAGCCTGCCCAGCTCCAGATTCAGGAACTCGACGTCGAAAGCCGCGTTGTGGATCACCAGCTCCGCGCCCTGAACGTAGTCGAGGAACTCGGCCACGATCTCGCGAAACTTCGGTTTGTCCTGGAGGAACTCGTGGGAGATGCCGTGCACCTTGAGCGCGCCGTCCTCGCTCTCGCGCTCAGGATTGATGTAGCGGTGGAAGTGGTTTCCCGTGACGCGCCGGCTCAGGACCTCGATACAGCCCAATTCGATGATCCGGTCGCCGAGACCCGCGTTGAGGCCGGTAGTCTCGGTATCCAGGACGACACTTCGCATCGGCTCTAGCCTCTTCAGGCCGCAACCTGCGGCTCTGCCCGGTGAGAGTAGCGTCCCCGCGGAAATAAATCAAAGGTTTCGCAGATTTCTCTCCCTGCCGCCGCGCCTGTGGCCGGTAACGTGAGCCGAGATCAGCCGGCGAGCGACCCGGCGCACCAGCGAACTCCTGGCATCGAGCAGCCACAGTCGCGTCAGGCCGATCACGAAGCTGCAGGTTTCAAGCGCAGCCGTCGACGGACGCAGTCCGACCCGCAGCTGCCCGGAGCGACGCGCGCGCCCGTAGGTCTGCGTGAGCTTGGCGATGAGCTCGGAACAACGCGAGCGCTGCAGCCCCAGCTCGCGCTCGAGCCTGCCGACGTACTCGCATTTGAAGCCCATGATCTGGAACGTCCGGCGGGCAGCCGCGTCGTTCTCGAGCGCCCCCAGAATGCCGAGCAGGAAGCGCTCGATTCCCGCCAGGGGATCGGCTCCGTCGGCGCTGAGCAGCGCCAGATCGATCTGGTCGATCATGGGCACGGCCACCTGCTCGCGCATGGCGAAGAACAGCTCGGTCTTGTCGGCGAAGTGCCAGTAGATCGCCCCGCGCGTGACGCCCGCCGCGGCCGCGATCTCCTCGAGCGTCGTGCGGGTCACTCCCTGGCGGGCAAAAACCTTGCGCGCCGCCGCCAGGATGTCCCGTCGGGTGCGCTCGGAATCCTGTTTTGTTCTACGCAAATGAGAGACGCAGCATCGGCGACATACATTCGTGATTGTATATTATACTGGCCGGCTCGAATCAAAATTCTCGGCCAAGAGACTATCCTCGCATGGCATTCGCTCACGCTCGGCCGGACTTCCGCGGCCGCTCCGATCTGCTGATCCCGTCGCTTCCGGCTCTTGCCGGATTGCTGGCTGCGGCCTTGCTCGCAGGATGCGAGCAGGGCGGGGCCAACACTCCCGCATCCAACCCGGCCCCGGCAGGCATTCCGGCCAGGGTGCTTCAGGTGGCGCCGCAGCGCGTGCCCATCGTTCTCGAGGCCGTCGGCCAGGTGCAAGGCTCCAAGGAAGTCGAGGTGCGGGCGCGCGTTTCCGGAATCCTCCTCAAGCGCCTCTACAGCGAGGGGGATTTCGTGCGCGAAGGCAGGCCCCTATTCCAGATCGACCCCGTCCCCTACCAGATTGCCCTCGCCCAGGCCAATGCGCAGATGGCGCAGGAGCGCGCGCGCCAGGAACAGACGCGGCGCGAAGCCGCCCGGCTCAAGACGCTCGCCGAGGAAAAGGCGATCAGCCAGAAGGAATTCGACGACGCGATCTCGGCGCAAAAACTCTCGGACGCGACGCTCCAGTCGGCCGAGGCGAATCTGCGCCAGGCCGAGCTCAACCTGTCCTACACGCGAGTGACCGCACCGGTCTCGGGAGTCGCCGGGCGCATCGCCCGGTCCGAGGGCAGCCTGGTGACCGCGGGACAGGAAAGCAGCCTGCTCACGACCATGAATCAGGTGGATCCGATCTGGATCCGCTTCAGCCTTTCGGAATCGGATTCCGCGAAGCTTCCCGACAAGAGGCTCGATCGCACGAAATCCGCGGAAGTGCGCCTGCTGCTCCCCGACGGCTCGCGCTATCCGCTGGCCGGCCGGCTCAATTTCGCCGCGACCCAGATCGACCCCCGGCTCGCCACGCAGGAGTTGCGCGCGGAATTCGGCAATCCGGGCGTGCGCCTCCTTCCGGGCCAGTTCGTGCGGGTCCGGTTGGTGGCGGGCGAGCGCGACAACGTGTTCCTCGTGCCGCAGACCGCGGTCATCCAGACCGAGAAAACGTTTCTGGTGTTCACGCTCGACGGCGAAAACAAGGCCCAGTCCCGTCCGGTCCAGGTGGGCGACTGGGTCGGGAGCGACTGGATGATCCTCGGCGGCCTCAACCCCGGCGACCGGGTCGTTCTCGATAATCTCCTCAAGCTGCGGCCCGGCGCCGTGGTCAGTCCGCAAACTCCTGCGGAAGCCAAGGCTACGGCGGCTCCGGCAGCGAAGTAAGGGCCATGTCGCGGTTCTTCATCGAGCGGCCGATCTTCGCCTCGGTCATCGCGATCATCATCACGCTTGCGGGACTCGTCGCGTGGCAGGTATTGCCCATTGCGCAGTACCCGGAGATCGCGCCGCCGACGGTGACGATCACCGCGGCGCTTCCCGGCGCGAGCGCAGATACGCTCTCCCGCACCGTCGCCGCGCCGATCGAGGAGCAGCTTTCCGGCGTCGAGGGCCTGCTCTACTTCCAGTCCACTTCCTCCTCGAACGGCACGCTGACGATCACCTGCACTTTCGAGGTGGGGACCGACGTCAACAACGCCACCATCCAGGTGAACAACCGCGTGCAGATCGCTCTGCCGCGGCTGCCCGACGACGTCAAGCGCACCGGCGTCGTGGTGCAAAAGCGCTCGCTCGACATCCTGCTCTTCGTCGCCGTGACATCGACCGATCCGCGCTTCGACACGCTGTACCTCTCGAACTTCATGACCATCAACGCGCTCGACGTCCTGAAGCGCGTTCCGGGCGTGGCCGACGCGACCATCTTCGGCGCGCGCGACTATTCGATGCGGATCTGGATGCGCCCGGACAAGATGGCGCAGCTCGGCGTCACCGCCACCGACGTGGCCACCGCCATCCGCGCCCAGAGCAATCAGTACGCCGCCGGCAAGATCGGCCAGGACCCCGCCCCGGACGACCAGGCGCTGATCTACACCGTGACCGCGCAGGGGCGGCTGATCCAACCGGAGGAGTTCGGCAACATCGTCCTGCGCTCGAGCGGTCCCGGCGGCGTGCTGCGCGTGAAGGACATCGCGCGCATCGAATTGGGCGCGATCAGCTACGACGCCTACACCACGGTGGACGGCAGGCCGACCATCGGCACCGCCATCTTCCTGCAGTCGGGCGCCAACGCGCTCAACGTCGCCAGCTCCGTGCGCAGAACCATGGACGAGATCGCCAAGGGCTTTCCGGCAGGCGTGAGCTTTCTCATCCCCTTCGACACCACCCGCTTCGTGCAGGCCTCGATCAAGGAGGTGATCCTCACTCTCTTCATCGCCGCGCTGCTGGTGCTCGCGGTGGTATTCATCTTCCTGCAGAGCTGGCGCGCCACGCTCATTCCTTTCATCGCCGTGCCGATCTCGCTCGTGGGAGCGTTCGGGGGCCTGTACGTGTTCGGCTTCTCGATCAACACGCTGACCTTGTTCGCGATCGTGCTCGCCACCGGCATCGTGGTGGACGACGCCATCGTCGTGCTGGAGAACGTCGAGCGTCTCATGGCCGAGAAAGGCCTCTCGCCCAAGGAAGCCGCGATCGAGTCCATGCGCGAGGTGACCGGCGCCATCATCGCGATCGAGCTGGTGCTGTGCTCGGTGTTCGTCCCGGTGGCTTTTCTCGGCGGCCTCGCGGGCCGGCTCTACCAGCAGTTCGCCGTGACGGTCACCACGGCGGTGGTCATCTCGGGTGTGGTCGCGCTGACGCTCACACCCGCCCTGTGTGCGCTGCTGCTGAAACCCTCGCACGGGGAATCGCGAATTTTCAGACCGTTCAACCAGGGCTTCGCGTGGATCGTGTCCTTGTATACGAACGGCGTGCGCTGGATCGCGAACCACGCCATGATCGCGCTCGCGATCTTTGCGCTCGTCATCGCCTGCACCGGAGGGCTGCTCAAGCTCGTTCCCGGCAGCCTGGTGCCGCCGGAAGACCAGGGTTACCTCTTCGGCGCGGTCGTGCTGCCCGACGGGGCGACGCTCTCGCGCACCGGCAAGGTCGGCGCGGCGATGCAGAAAGCTCTCACGGAGCACCCGGCGGTCGAGCACGTCTTCATGATCAACGGCTTCGACCTGATCGGCGGCGGAAACAAGACCAGCTCGGCGACGCTCTTCATCACCCTGAAACCCTGGGACGAGCGCAAGGCCAGCGCAGAGGACCTCGTCAAGTTCGTCGGGGCCCGCGGCTCGGGCGTGAGCGAAGGCCTCGTCTTCGCCTTCAGCCCGGTGCCGATCCGGGGCCTCGGCACCGCGGGAGGCATGGAGATGTTCCTGCAGAGCCGCGCCGATGCCGACCCGAAAAAGCTCGCGGGCGCGGTTCAGCAGTTCCTCGGCGAGCTGAGGAAGCGGCCCGACCTGACAGCCACCAACAGCTTTTTCCGCGCCAGCGTGCCGCAACTCTTCGTCGAAGTGGACCGCGAGAAAGCGCTCTCGCTCGGCGTGCCGATCAGCGACATCTTCGACGCGCTGCAGAGCACGATGGGCGCGCTCTACGTCAACGACTTCAACAAGTTCGGGCGGACCTACCGCGTGCAGATCCAGGCCGAGCCGCAGTTCCGCGTGCGCCCGGAGGACCTCGGCAACGTCTACGTGCGCTCGGGCTCGACCGGAGAGATGCTGCCGCTGAAGAGCCTGCTCAGGATCGAGCCCGTCGTCGGACCCGACCAGATCGACCGTTTCAACGGCTTCGTCGCGGCGAAAGTGCTGGCGGCCACCATCCCCGGAGTCAGCTCGGGACAGGGCATCGCGGCCGTCGAGCAGGTCGCGCGCGATGCCCTGCCCGGCGGCTATTTCCTCGAGTGGGTGGGCCAGGCGTTCCAGGAAAAACGCGCCGGCAAGGCCGCGATCATCGCGTTCTGCTTTGCGCTGGTCATGGTGTTCCTGATCCTGTCGGCCAATTACGAGCGCTGGTCGCTCCCCGTCGCGGTGCTGCTCTCGGTGCCGTTCGCCCTGCTCGGCGCCCTCCTCGCGGTGCTCGTCCGCGGCATGAGCAACGACATCTATTTCCAGATCGGCCTCGTGACGCTGATCGGGCTCGCCGCGAAAAACGCGATTCTGATCGTCGAGTTCGCCGCCCAGAATGCCGCGCAGGGCATGTCCGCGTTCGACGCCGCGGTCGCCGCGGCGCGCCAGCGCTTCCGGCCTATCGTGATGACTTCGCTCGCCTTCGTGCTGGGCGTGCTGCCCCTGGCGATCGCCACAGGCGCGGGCGCCGCCGCACGCCGCTCGATGGGCACGGGGGTGGAGGGTGGCATGCTCGCAGCCACCTTCATCGCGACGCTGTTCGTGCCCCTGTTTTTCATCCTCCTCACGGGCCGCAAAGCGCGGCAGGCGAATAAGGCGGCACGAGCCGGGGAGAGCAGCGCTTGAGCGCGCGCATCTGGGTTCTCGCCGGCGTGATCCTCCTCGGCGGCTGCATGCTCGGGCCCGACTACGAGCGGCCCGCGATGGACCTTCCCAAGGCCTACGCCGAGCCCGATGTCGGGGCGAACGCGCCCGTGCCCTTGGACTGGTGGAAGCTCTACGGCGACACTGCGCTCAACGAGCTCATCGCTTCCGCTCTCGAGCGTAACGCCGATATCCGGTTCGCGGTGGCGCGCATCGAAGAGGCGGACGCCAACTTGCGCGTGGCCAACGCGGCCTTCCTGCCCGAGATCGATCTGGGAGGCAACGCGAACCGCACCCGCTCCAGCACCACCACGGCTCTGCCCCTCCCCCCCGGGATTCCAGCGGTGCGCAACGATGTGCGCCTCGCGCTCTCCACCTCGTTCGAGCTGGATTTCTGGGGACGCCTGCGCCGCGGCGTCGAATCGGTGCGCGCGCAGATGCTCGCCACGCGCTACGCCGGGGACGTCGTCGCACTCACGCTCCAAGGCCTCACCGCGCAGGCGTACTTCGGGCTGCGGTCACTCGACGCGCAGATCATCGTCACCCGCGAAACCATGGCCACCCGCGAGGATGCGCTCGCCTATGTGCGCGCCCGCGCGCGCGGCGGCGTCGCCTCGGAGCTGGAAGTCGCCCAGGCGGAGGGCGCTCGGGCAGACATCGCGACCCAGCTGAAGGATCTCGAGCGGCAGCGCGCGCTCGTCGAGCACCAGCTCGCCGCCCTCACCGGCCGGCTCGACCTCGCGGTGGCGATCGGAGATCTGCGAGCGCTGCCGATGCCTCCCCTGCCCCCGTCGGGTCTGCCGTCCGCGCTGCTCGAGCGCCGCCCGGACATCCAGCAGGCCGAACAACAGCTCGTCTCGGCCAACGCGCAGATCGGCGTCGCCAAGGCGGCGATGTTTCCGACGATCTCCCTGACCGGGTTCGCCGGCGGGGAAAGCGCAACGCTCTCGACCCTTCTCAACAACAGGGGCTCGGAGATCTGGTCGGTCGGTTTCGGCCTGAGCCTGCCGATATTCGATGCCGGACGCTACCGCGCGCTCACCGACGCCGCGATCGCGCGCCAGCACCAGGCCGTGGCAAGCTACCAGAAGGCCGTCGAAACAGGATTCCGCGAGGTCGCCGACGCGCTCACCACCGTTCGCCTGACCGCTTCGTCGGAGGAGGAGTACCAGGTGAGCCTGGCCGCCGCGCGCAGGGCCCTGCGCCTGTCGCGCATGCGCTACGAAGCGGGCTACTCTCCGTTCCTGGAAGTGCTGGACGCGCAGCGCACGGCCAACACCAGCGAGCTCGCCGCTCTGCGCAACCGGCAGTCCTTGCTGTCGGCGACCGTGGACTTGATGAAAGCGCTCGGCGGAGGATGGGCCGCGGAGCGGTTGAGTTTGAAGTAGGACTCAGGACGACAATTCTTCCACGCCGCGATTCGCGAGCGCATCCGCGCGCTCGTTTTCCGGATGTCCCGCGTGGCCCTTGACCCAGCGCCAGGCGATGCGGTGCACCCCGGCGAGGCGATCGAGCTCTTGCCACAGGTCCACGTTCTTCACGGGCTTTTTGTCGGCGGTGCGCCAGCCGCGGCGTTTCCAGTCGGGCAGCCATTCGCTGATGCCTTTCTGCACGTATTGCGAATCGGTGTAGACCTCGATCTGGCAGGGGCGCTCGAGCAGCTCCAGCGCCCGGATGACCGCGGTGAGTTCCATGCGATTGTTGGTCGTTTGCGGCTCGCCGCCGAACAGCTCCCTTTCCTCGCCGTCCATTTGCAGAACGGCGCCCCAGCCTCCCGGACCGGGGTTGCCCTTGCACGCGCCGTCGGTGTAGATGCGCACCGGCTCGACGCTAAGGTCGCTCGCGCTTTTCGACATGCAGTCCGTTTTGCCTCTGCGTCACCGGAGCGAGGGCTTTCTTGGCGGCGCGCTTGTCGCGCCATTCCGGCATGACCAGCCGCACGCCCACGTTGCGCTTGATCGCGCGAACGACGTAGACCCCGCCGCAGATCGGCCACCAGCGGTCGCCCGCCTTCTCCATGAAGCCGAAGCGCTCGAGCCAGCGCCCCTGAGAGAACGGCGGCGCGTAACAGCCGAAACGTCCGCCGGTCAGCTCGAAGCCGAGCAGCGCGAGCCAATCCTTCAACCGCAGCAGACCGATGAACTTTCCGCACCCGGGGACCTCTCGTCGCTCCCAGCCGAGCGCGCGCGCCGCGCCCCACAGCGACAGCGGATTGAATCCGGAAATGACGATGCTGCCTTCGGGCATCAGCACGCGCTCGGCTTCGCGCAGGATCGCGTGCGGTTGCGCGCTGAACTCCAGCACGTGCGGCAAGGCGAGCAGGTCGATGCTCTGGGAGGCGAGCGGCAACCGCACCGGCTCGGAGCGCAGGCCGCAACCCGACTCGAGCCCGGCGCGGACCTTGAGCGGGATGCGCGACTCGCGCAGGAAGTCCAGGCCCGGGAGGCCGAGCTGCACCGCGTTGTAGCCGAACACGTCCTCGACCGCCGCGTCGAATTGCCCGCGTTCCCAGGCAAGCACGTAGCCGCCTTTGGGGGTTTCGAACCAATCCGCTAACATGCAGGATGAATATGCCCGAGAACGGATTCCAAGTCATCCCCTTGCGGGCCTTCAAGGACAACTACGTCTGGACGCTGCGCAATGCGCGTTGCGCAGCGGTGGTCGATCCGGGCGAAGCCCGGCCGGTGCTGGACTATCTCGCGGCCGAAAAGCTGCGGCTGGTCGCGATCCTTGCCACCCATCATCACCAGGATCATGTCGGAGGCATCGCGGAGATTCTGGAAACTCACACGGTTCCGGTGTACGGACCGCGCGGCGAACCGATCACCACGCTTACGCATCCGGTCGGCGGCGGAGACAGGATCGCAGTCGAGCAACTGGGCGTGGCGTTCGAGGTGCTCAACATACCCGGGCACACGCGCGCGCACATTGCTTATTATGGTTCAAACATGCTGTTCTGTGGCGATACGCTGTTCGCCTGCGGGTGCGGTCGCGTATTCGAAGGCACGCCGCAGCAGCTCTACGCGTCGCTCGAGAAGCTCGCCGCGCTGCCCGACGACACGCTGGTCTATTGCGGGCATGAGTACACTCTGGCGAACATCGGCTTCGCCAAGGCCGTCGAGCCGGATAATTCCGCGCTGCTCGAGCGCGAGAAGAGCGACGCTCAGGCAAGGCGCGACAACCTGCCGACACTGCCCTCGACGATAGGACGCGAAAAGGCGACCAACCCATTTCTGCGTGTGATGCGGCCCGCGGTCATCGAATCCGCGAACAAGTACCTGGGCAAACGCGTCAGCGATCCGGCCGGAGTCTTCGCCGCGCTGAGGCAATGGAAGAACCAATTCTGAACCAGCTGACACCGTTCGAGCCGTCGTGCGTTATTCGGACTCGCGGTACGGATCGATGGTGAAAAAAGTCCTTCTGAATCGCTTACTTGCTTGACCCGCGCGGAAAGCATGGGTACCATCGCGGCTTTTGCGAACGAAAAGGCTAAGCCATTGACCGAGAAGCTAAGCAGGCTGCTCACAGCAGCCGCAATGTGCGTGCTGGGTGCCGCCTGCTCGCAAATCCCCTGGAATTCCGATCCCGACTCCGCCCGCAATGGAGAGACATCCCCGACTCCAGCCGTTTCCGCCCCTGTAGCGCAGCCCGCGTCGACCACTGGGGTCGCTCGCGCCCCCGTCACTGCCCCAGCCGCTGTCGCTGCCCCTGCCGCTGCGCCTCCTCAGGCCCCGGCCGCCGTGCCGGCTGCGGCCAGTCCGAAATCCGCCGTCGTCCCCGTGACCCCGCCCGCCAAGCCGCAGGAGACGAAGGAGCCGGAGCCTGCGCACGCAATCGATCTGGCCCGCCCCGCGGACGATCTCTGGGAGCGCCTCCGGGGCGGCTTCGCGATGGCCGATCTGCAAAGCCCGCTCGTCGGCGTTCGCGAGCGCTGGTATGCGAGCCAGCCGGAATATCTGAAGCGCATGGTCGAGCGCAGCAAGCTCTATCTCTACTACATCGTCGAGGAGGTCGAAAAGCGCGGCATGCCCACCGAGATCGCGCTCTTGCCCATGGTCGAGAGCGCGTTCAATCCGATGGCGTATTCGCGCTCGCACGCTTCGGGCCTGTGGCAATTCATTCCCTCGACCGGCAAGACTTTCAAGCTGAGCCAGAACTGGTGGTCCGACGCGCGCCGCGACGTGGTCGCCTCCACCAACGCCGCGCTCGACTATCTGCAGGCGCTGTACGAGCTGCACGGCGACTGGCACTTGGCGCTCGCCTCCTACAACTACGGTGAAAACGGCGTGGCGCGCGCGATCGAAAGAAACCGGTCAAAGGGCCTGCCGACCGATTACCAGAGCCTCAAGATGCCCCCCGAGACGCGCGGCTACGTGCCCAAGCTCCAGGCGTTGAAAAACATCATCTCGAATCCCGAGGCCTTCGGCGTGAGCTTCGAGCCGATCCCGAACGAGCCCTACTTCATCACCGTTCCCACGCCCAGCGCCATCGATATCCGGCTCGCAGCGACGTTCGCGGAAATGTCCGTGGACGAGCTGATCGCGCTCAACCCAGCGCTCAATCGCCCAATGATCTCGGGCCCGCACACACAGACGCTGGTGCTGCCCGCGGACCGCGTGGACGCGTTCCGGAGGAACCTCGACGCCTACGACCAGCCGCTCACCTCCTGGCAGCCGTACACGATGAAAGGGGGCGACAGCCTCGACCGGCTCGCGGCGAAACACGCCATCGCGCTCTCCAAGCTCAAGCTCGCGAACGGCATCACCTCACGCACGAGAGTCGGCCCGGGCTTCCAGCTGCTGTTGCCCCTCAAGGGATCGGGGGTCGGCGCCGAGCCCCTGCCTGCCGTGTTTCGCCCTCCTGTCCAGAGCGCGTCGCGCAGGGGAGGAATGGTGCACATCGTGAGGAAGGGTGAGACCCTCTACGGGATTTCGAGGCGCTACCGCGTCAGCACCGACAGCCTGCTCCGTTGGAACCACGTCGGCGTGCTCACCACCGGCCAGAGGCTCATCATCTATCGCGCGTCCGCCAAGGCGCGCAAACCCGTCAATCCGGTCAAGATTTCGGCCGCTCAGCCGAAGCAGAACTCGGTCGCGACCCTGTTTCCCGCAGGGCAGCAATAGACAGGTTTGCAGGCGGGGCCGGGTGCCGCAGGGTCGCCCGGGGTTCGGTCACCCCACTGTTTTCATATGTAAAATCCCCGTTCCGGTCGACGCGCCGCACTCGTGCGGTCGCGCTTGCCATATAACATTGACTAGGTAGAGTAAGCTGCAACGTCTATACGCGATACCGACCCGGTGGTTCACCCGATGAATTCGGCTGCCTGCTCGCGCTCCCATGGCTTCACCCTGCTGGAGCTGCTGGTGGTCGTCGTCATCATCGGGCTCCTGGTCGGATACGTCGCGCCACGCTATTTCGGCCAGGTCGGAAAGTCCGAAGTCACCACGGCCAAGGCCCAGATAGACGCCCTGGAAAAAGCGCTCGACCAGTACCGCCTGGACACGGGCCGCTATCCGACGACGGAGCTGGGACTCGCCGCGCTGGTCAACCGCCCGCAGAACGAGCCCAAGTGGAACGGCCCGTATCTGCGCAAAGACGTGCCGCTCGATCCCTGGGGCAAGGCCTACGTGTACAAGCAACCCGGCGAACGCAGTGACTACGACATCCTCTCCTTCGGCAAGGACGGCCAGCCGGGGGGAACCGGCGAGAACGCCGACATCACCAACCACTAGGGTGGCGCCGGACGATGCGTTTCGAGCTCAAAGCGGTCAGCCCTGAAGGAAGAGTCGAGTCGCTCGACCTGCACGGGCTCGATCAGGCGAGTGCCGTCCAGCAGGCCGAGAGCCGCGGCTACACCGTGCTCGGCGTACGCGCGCGCGGGGGTGTCGGTGTGTCCTGGCGCGGCGGACAGGCGCGTTTTCCGCTGGTGCTGTTCAGCCAGGAGTTGCTCGTCCTGCT
>WNFM01345482.1_pt1 | contig 17887 bp, 20 predicted proteins | sample 5400271 | NCBI WGS metagenome assembly WNFM01 (sample SAMN13153352, study PRJNA577476) | soil metagenome | isolation source: 60 cm saprolite on Douglas fir-dominated hillslope | place: USA:California | collected 2013-09-17 | reverse complement strand
TGCTTTCCTCACCCTCACCCACCCGAGCGGCCCGCCACTGCTCGCCGGTGACAATTGGTCCAACGGCTGGCTGCCTTCGCTTTACCAGGGGACTGTCATTCGCCCGCGCGAGCCGCGCATCCTGAATCTCGACCCCCCTGAACATCTGCGCGGCGCGGGCCAGGAACGGCAGTTGGATTTCCTGCGCGAGTTCAACCGTGAACATCTCGCCCGGCATCCCGGCGAACTGGATCTGGAGGCGCGAATCGCCAGTTACGAACTCGCCGCGCGCATGCAAACCGCCGCCAAGGAAGCGATGGACATTTCGGGAGAGAGCAGCGCCACCCGCCAGCTTTACGGCATCGATAACGATCTCACCCGTGACTACGCCCGGCGTTGTTTGATTGCGCGGCGGTTAGTCGAGCGCGGGGTGCGCTTCGTCCAGATCATCAACAACGGCCAGAGTTGGGACCACCACAGCGGAATCATCAAAGCCCTGCCGGACATCTGCGCCAAAAGCGACCAACCCGTGGCTGCGCTGATCAAAGATCTGAAAGCGCGCGGCCTCCTCGACACCACCCTGGTCCACTGGGGCGGCGAGATGGGCCGCCTGCCCGTCATTCAAAACGATCTGGGAAAGGAAAAAGTCGGGCGCGACCACAACACCTACGGATTCACGATCTGGCTGGCTGGCGGTGGAATCAAAGGGGGCATGACCTACGGGGAAACCGATGAGTGGGGCCATCACGCCGTCAAAGATATTGTCACTCACCACGATTACCACGCCACCATCCTGCACCTCTTCGGCTTGGACCACACCAAGCTGATCTACCGCCGCGCTGGCCGCGAGCTCAGCCTCACCGACAAAAAGCCCGCCCGAGTGGTGAAAGAGGTTTTGGCGTGAGATTATCTAGCGCACCAGCCACGACCAGGAACTGGGCAGACATCTTGCCTTGAACATTTTGGCGGCCTAGAAAAGCTCTTCGTACGCCTCTGGGTCGATGTTAAGTTGTTCGAGAATCACATCCCAATTGTAGCGAGGGATAAAAGTTGGGGTGAAGGCCAGAGCGGGGGCGAGATTCAAAGTGGCGCTGACCTCGACAACGCCTTTGAGCAGCGGCCAGGTCAGCCGGGCGTGGCTAAAAAGAATTTGGGCCTTTAACTCTCCAATGGGCCGGATCGAAAAGGGAAGATAGCACGTCTCATCCCAAACACCGGCCACCGTTCTTTCTTCCGGGCGTGATTCTACGATGAACGGAGTGGTGAACACCTGCGGCTCAGCCGAGCAATAAAAGAGCCCGGCCGCTCCGATGGGCATCTGGCGAGAACGGCCCAGCCGCGCCCAGGCGTGCGGCTCCTCCATGGACTCGACCGCCCAACTCTTATGATCGATCGCCTTCTGGATGTCCTTCAGCGTCTTGGAAACAAAAATGTAAACGTTCATACAAGCCTAATCGCCGAGCGGCGTTCCTAACCGACCCGCCAGACGATGCGCGCTTTGTTCAAATCGTAAGGTGACATCTCCAATTTGACACGGTCGCCCGCCGTCAAGCGAACCCACCGTTTGCGCATCTTCCCGCAGATGGTGGCCAGCACCAGGTGCTTGTTGTTCAGTTCGACGCGGAACATCGTTCCGGGCAGCACCGTATGGATGCGGCCTTCGATTTCAATATGTTCTTCTTTCATGGTTTTGACAATGCCTGGACCTGCCCCTTCAGCCATTCATTATGGCTCACGGACAGGCTAAAGCCTGGACTCCAGCCCCGCTCCGCACCGTCTGGCAGAGGTTGGAGTGCAGGCTTTAGCCTGTCCAGGATCCGCCGACTGGTCATAAAGCGCCCTGGCCTCGGGCAGTTCGAGGACAGGCGCAACGCGAGAGAAAAAAGCGGAGCCCGACCAATTCGGGCTCCGCCACGGAAAAACCCTGGAATTAGTAGCGATTCCGACCACCACCGCCACTGTACTCGCGACGACCGCCGCCGCCAGCCGGGCGCTCTTCCCTCGGTTTGGCTTCGTTAACGGTCAGATTGCGCCCGTCCATCGATGTTCCGTTCATCGCGGCGATGGCCTTCTCGGCCTCCTCCGGCGAACTCATGGTGACGAAGGCGAAACCGCGCGGACGGCCCGTGGCCCGGTCCATCATCAGGTTGGTTTCGAGGACGCTGCCGTGGGCGGCAAACGCGTCTTGAAGGTCGTTTTCGGTGACGTTGAAGGAAAGGTTCCCAACGAATAATTTTGAACTCATAATATGATTTTTTATCAACTAGACTAACCCTGCTTTTCCCAGACTGTTCCCGATCTTCGGGTCTAAAATCATCACTGAAACGAGTTCACCTGAGGATTCACCATGCCTTTGAAATGACAAGCAATCTAACCGACGCTTCAAACTGGTCTGCTTCCGGCGGGATAGCAAGAACTATTTTGGGAAATCTTTCAGTTCAGATCATCGCCGCCAAGACCTCGTCCAGCGAGAGCGTGGCAAAGGTGGTGGCGTAGTCGGACATCGCGTATGGGACTACGAGTTGCCGGCCATGCAGGAGGCTGCCGCAGGAATAAACCACGTTGGGCACATAACCTTCCCGCTCGTTCTCGTTCGGCTTGATCAGCGGCTCGCGCAGGCGGCCAATCACTTTGGTCGGGTCGTCCAAATCGAGCAAAAACGCCCCGATGCAGTACTTGCGCATGGCCCCAACCCCGTGGCTGAGCACCAACCAGCCCGCTTCGGTTTCGATCGGAGACCCGCAATTGCCCATCTGGATGAACTCCCAGGCAAACCTCGGTTTTGCGAGCAGCCTGGCCGTCTGCCAGAAATGCAAATGGTCCGAGAACATCACGTAAATGCTTTCGTAATCCTGCCGGCCGAGCATCACATACTGGTCCTTGATCTTCCGGGGAAAGAGCGCCATGCCTTTGTTCTGAACGGCCAATCCGTTCAGCGTGACAAATCTGAAATGGAGGAAATCCGGCGTCTCGATGAACTGTGGGAGAATCAGTTTGCCATCGTAGGCGGTGTAAGTTGCATAGTACGTCCGGGTGCCGTCCTCGTTTTGAAATTGCACAAAGCGGGCATCCTCAATCCCGTTGCTCTGCGACGGCGTGACCGGGAACAAGACGCGTTCCGACAAGCGCGAGTCCTCCGCGAACTCCACCTCGTAATTCGATTGAGCGAGCATCAGCGTTTTCCGGGCCACCGATTCTGTTTCCTGGTCGCGGTCCCGCAGTTGTTTGATGGCGGCGCTGACGCTCTCGCGCAGTTGAGTCAAGGTAAAAAACTCGCCCAGGCTCTCCGAGACGTGCCGGCTGAAATCGCCGACCAGGCCGAGTTCATGCAGTTTGCGCTCGAAGAGGCCCTTTTGGTAAACCGCGTTGGGCATTTGGGCCGGCTCAAGGCAGTAACGGGTGGGGGCGTTGATCGTAATTCCGCCCTGGCCATCGAGGATTCCGGTGCGAAAGGTGATGGAAGAGATGTGCCCCTCCCCCGTTGCCCGCAGGCTGAGGATGAAGCGCAAGGAACCAGGCGCGAGGTCCGACTGGTCCGGATGCGGCACGATGGACGGATTGAAAAGCGCGGCCGCCTCAAGTGAATACTCATGAGTGAAATAAGCGCCGAGCAACAGTTCCCGTTCCTCGGAGGGTTCCTGGTCGATCAACAAACCGGGCCGGACTTCTTCAAAACGGCGTCTCAGGAACCGGCGGATCTTCACATGACGCCCTCCGAACTCGGCTTCCACTTGCTCCAACAGCGCCCGCACTTCGCTTTCGGACAGGGCCATGACCTGGGCGCAGATTTTGGCTGCCCGCTCGGTGCTGGAGAGCTGGAACGGGCGCATGAGCACCCGCGTGCGATCGGGATACAACACTACGTTGCTGCGATTCAGTTGGGGGATGTTCATGACCACTAGGCGCCAGGCTGGTTGAACACGGTGACGGTGTTGCGCATGAGCTGCATTTCCGCCAGCGCGAGGAGGAACGCCAAAGTTGATTCCGCTCCCTGGTTTCCATTGACCCGATCCACGTGCAACGCATCGCGGCAGCCACCGGTATTCGGGGCATAGAGTTCGAGCCCCAGGTCGTTCCAGCCCAAAAACCAGTCGAACGCGCGTTGGGCCTGTTCATACCACCACGGATCGGAAGTCGCCCTGTAAGCTTCGAGGCAGGCGGAAACCATCGCCTGCGCCTCGATCGGCTGCTGGTCGAAGTTCGCGCGCACCCCGCCCCGCGGGTAAAATCCGTTGCTGCCAATGGGCCGCAAGTGGCCGTGTTCCGAAGTTTGCAGCTCGGCCAGCCAGCGCAACGCCTGCAAGCCGCGTTCAAACACCGCGTTCTGTCCGGTGGCGCGCCCACTCAAAATCAAGGCGTGGGCGAGCTTGGCATTGTCGTAGGTCAACTGTTTTTCGAACCACGGCCAGTCTGGCTGGGCAGCCTCATCGAACAGCGCCATCAGCCGGGCCGTGAGGGTTTCTCGCGTTTGGTTGACCAGCCGGTCTCCGGTCAACCGGCGCAGATACTCGTGCATGCCGAGGAGGCTGAACGCCCACGCGCGGGGCGAGGTGAAGCCCAGCACCGACGGCAGCGCCTGCTCGAAGAGTTGTCCGGCCAGGACTTGGAAAGTCCGGTAGGGCGAACGCCCCACTCCCACTCCCAACGCCCAGAGCGCCCGGGCGTGAGAATCCTCGGAGCCCTGCTCGTCCAGCCAATGCCGATCGAAGCTCAGATGGTTGTGGAACCGCTTGGTTTTGAGATCGAAGGCGTGATTCAGAAAGGCGGCGTAAGTGGTCGCCAGCGTCCGCATCCGTTCCGGTTCTTCCTCCAATTCATCGAGCAGCACCGCCAGAATGAAGGCGCGGGCATTGTCGTCCGTGCAGTAGCCTTCCGAAAAATTCGGCACGCTGAAAACCGCGTGTTGGAACAGGCCCGTCGAGTCGGTCATTCGCGCGAGGTGGTCGAGCCTCAGTTCGGGCAGCTCCCGCGCCTGTTGGTCGAGGGTTTTGGTGGCGAAGGTTTTTCGCAGCAGCGAAGCGCCCTCGAGCCGCGCCATTTCGAAGGAGCGCATGTAGAGCCGCGCCACGTTGCTCCAGACCATCTCCCGGCCCAGCTTGTAGGCGTTCTTGCGCATGGCGTGCCGCCGCGTTTCGTCCTTCAGCAAACCGATCACCGCCTGCGCGATCGCCTTGGCGTCGCCGAAGGGCACCAGCACCCCACGTTCCTCCGCCAGCAATTCGGCGGCGGGCCAGTACGGCGTCGAAATCACCGCTTTGCCCGCCCCAAACGTGTAGGCGAGGGTGCCCGAGGTGATCTGGGCTTCGTTGAGATAGGGCGTGATGTAAAGATCGGCCGCGCCGATGAACTCCTTCAATTCTTCGAGGGCGACAAAGCGATTGTAGAAGATGACGTGCTTCTGGACTTTGTTCTTTTTGGCCAGCCGTTCGAGGCCGAGCCGATAACCCTCGCCTTGCTCGCGCAATTCGTTCGGATGGGTGGCGCCCAGCACGATATAAACGACGTCGGGGAATTCAGCCAGAACCGGAGGCAGCGCATTGAGCGCGTGCTCGATCCCCTTGTTCGGTGACAACAGCCCGAAGGTGAGCATGACCGTCTTGCCCTCGACTCCGAATTGGTCCTTGTAATAATTCGGATCGACAAAGGGAATGTCGGGGATGCCGTGCGGAATCAGATCAATCCGGGCTGGCGGCGCCTGGTAGATGTCTTGCAGCATTTGCCGTCCCCGCTCGGCCATGACCACCAACCGGGTCGAGCGCGCGATCAGTTCGTGCATCACCCGCCGCTGATCGGCGTTGGGTTCGCGAAGGACGGTATGGAGAGTAGTCACGACCGGCATCTTCAGATCCCGCAGCAGCGCCAGCAGATGGCTCCCGGCCGGCCCTCCAAAAATCCCGAATTCGTGTTGCAGGCAGACAATGTCCGCGTTGGCGAGGTTGAGGAAATCCGCCGCGCGCTGGTAAGAGGGCAGGTCCTGCTCCTCGATCTCGAAGCGAACGACTTCGGGATACTCGTAACCGCCTTCGAGGTCGTTGACCGGCACGGCAAAGCATTGAGTTTGGGGATGTTCTGCAGTGACGGCTGACAGCAGGTCGGAGGTGAATGTGGCGATGCCGCATTTGCGCGGCAAATAATCGCCGAGGAACGCGACCTTTCGAATGGCAGATGTTACTTCCACAGTTCCTAATCGACTTCGTCCGGCTCACCGACCGGGTCTTGGCCCGAATCAGCAGTTTGAGCAGAAACCAAGGAAAACCATACGGCAACCGTGAAACTTGTCGAGTTAATTTCGCGATTCTGCCCGGCGAGCCAAGGTTGCCTCAAGCTCCTTGGGTTCTCTCTGCCCATGAACCTCGTAGCAGCCGATGTGAGTCGGCTCATTATTTGTCCTCGAAAAGATCAGAGCCGGCTCACATCGGCTGCTACGATTCAGGGGTTCAAAACGCTAATGGGTTTTCGGGGAATTCTCTCCTCCATCGGATGGAGGAGAGAGCCCAGCAGAGGAGGCGCGTTGTTATTGGGTTCCCCTCTTACTCATAAAAGAGCGTGGAAAAGATGATCACGGAAGACTCCGCAGCCTCTGTGCCGTCCGCAGCGTTGCGCTCCGCCGGCACTACCAGGGTGTTTACATGCGTCCCCAGCAACTTGATATTGGGGTGCTGCACGAAGAAATTGTTAAACTGCGCCTCCAGGTGTTGTGCGGGCGACCTGCCCGCTGGCAGTTTGTGGAGAATTACGTCAAAGACTTTTGCTTTCATAGGGTCAGCATGATCCAGGATGGAGGTGACCGGCAGCAAGTTCAGTCTTTGAAGCACTCTCCCGCCAACTGGCTCAAATGATTTCTAAAGTTAATTGCCCCGGAATTCGCCTCAGCGCCGGGGTGGTGGTACCAGCTCCGCAGAGCAGGACGCAAGGCCGGTAAGAGAAGCTGTTCAATCGCCTCGTGGACTTTTGCTGAATGAGGTCCTTCAATCATTCTAAAAAAATCGTGCGCGGCGATCAGAGCGCGAATCTGTCTCACTTCATCCAAGGAATCGGCAGAAGCCGCAAAGTTGCTCTCGTAGCAGGCTTTTAGTTGGGGGTCCGCGAATTTCACGATGCGTACTCCGTGCAATGGAAAGGTGTCCGGGGTGTCCGGCCATGGGAGGCGGAATCACAACCAAGACGCTGAACAGTTCGGTGCCAGGTCTGCCGTGTGAATTTTTGGAACGATTTAGGCAATATCGTCTTCCTTCTTCGGGGCTTCGGCGATGAGGCATTCAGTGGTCAGCAAAAGACCAGCGATCGAAGAAGCATTTTGCAGGGCGGCGCGAGTAACTTTTTTCGGGTCCACGACGCCAGCCTTGACCAAATCTTCGTATTCATTGGTCGCCACGTTGTATCCTTCGCTGCCCTTGAGGCGCTTCACTTCCTGCACCACAACGGAGCCTTCTACACCGGCATTTTCGGCCAGCGCGCGAATCGGCTCTTCGATGGCACGCTTGACGATATTGATCCCGATTTGCTCGTCTTCGTCTTTTGATTTCAAGCCTTCGAGCACGGGCAAGCACCGGATCAATGCCACGCCACCACCAGGAACGATGCCTTCTTCCACGGCAGCGCGGGTCGCGTGCAAAGCATCTTCGACGCGGGCCTTCTTTTCCTTCATCTCGGTCTCGGTCGCGGCGCCAACATTGATGATCGCCACGCCACCGGCGAGTTTCGCCAGGCGTTCCTGCAATTTCTCCTTGTCGTAATCCGACGTGGTTTCTTCGATCTGACGGCGAAGTTGGTTGACACGGCCCTGGGTTTCACCTGCCTTGCCATAGCCTGCCACAATGGTGGTGTTTTCCTGGTTCACCACGATGGATTTGGCGCGACCCAGATCGTCGAGGCCTATCGATTCGAGCTTGATGCCGAGGTCTTCAGTGATGCACTTGCCACCCGTGAGGATCGCAATGTCTTCCATCATCGCTTTGCGGCGATCCCCAAAGCCAGGGGCCTTGACGGCGCAGGCATTGATGGTGCCGCGCAGCTTGTTCACGACGAGCGTAGCGAGCGCCTCGCCTTCGACGTCTTCAGCCATGATCAACAAGGGCTTGCCGGCCTTTGCCACCTTTTCGAGGATGGGAAGCAGCTCTTTGACGCTGGTGATCTTTTTCTCGTAATTGAGGATGTAGGCGTCTTCGAGCTTGGCTTCCATCGTCTCCGCATTAGTTACGAAGTAGGGCGAAAGATAGCCTTTGTCGAATTGCATCCCTTCTACAACTTCAAGGGTGGTTTCGAGCGACTTGGCCTCTTCCACGGTAATGGTGCCGTCCTTGCCGACTTTGTCCATCGCGTCCGCGATGATATCGCCGATGGTCGTGTCCCAGTTTGCGGAGACGGTGGCGACTTGCTTGATCTCTTCCTTGTCCTTGACCTTCTTGGCGATCTTGGCGAGATGTTCCACGGCTGCCTCCACGGCCTTCTGGATGCCGCGCTGAATCCCCATTGGGTTCGCGCCCGCGGTGACAAATTTCAACCCTTCGCGGTAAATTGCCTCGGCGAGGACTGTGGCCGTGGTGGTGCCATCGCCCGCCGCATCGCTCGTTTTGCTCGCCACTTCGCGGACCATCTGGGCGCCCATGTTTTCGCAGGCATCCTCCAGTTCGATTTCCTTGGCCACGGTCACGCCGTCTTTGGTCACCGTCGGCGATCCGTACTTTTTGTCGAGCACGACGTTGCGGCCCTTGGGGCCGAGCGTGGCCTTCACTGCGCGACTCAACTTTTCCACTCCCCGGAGGAGGGACTGACGCGCCGCTTCATCAAAGATCAATTGTTTTGCTGCCATAATATTATTTTTTCTGTTTGCTGAATGATTAGTCAATGACGGCGAGGATGTCGTCCGAGTTCAGGATTTTGTATTCCTTGCCGTCCAATTTGATTTCAGTGCCGCCGAATTTGTTGACGAGCACACGGTCGCCCTTCTCCACTTCGAAGGGAACCTTCTTGCCGTTGTCCTCAACCTTGCCGGTGCCGAGCGCCACGACCACGCTTTCCATCGGCTTTTCCTTGGCCGTATCGGGGATGATGATCCCGCCCTTCTTGCCTTTGTTCTCTTTCTCTTCGACCGGTTCCACGAGAATCCGATCGCCCACTGGTCTAACGTTTGGTGTCATAGTTGGTCTTCCGTTATTGTTTTGAATTAACCATTAGCTAGTCCTGTGCCAGCGCGGGTCCAACGCTCCGAGTGCTGAGCGGCAACGAGTTAGCACTCCCGCATCCGCGATTCTTCGCCGGGAAGTGGCGAGCGAGAATCCACCTGCGAGCAGTGGCAAGCCACCTCCTTCAAACTTCGCGCGAGCGGCTTTGGACTCGGACCCTCTCAACTCTCCCCGAGTCGCAGCAGCCTGCTAAACATCTGAACCGGCCATGGTTGCGCCTTCCGTGAATTCTCTTTTGGGGCTGAGAGCGGCCTCGTGTTATGCTTTAATTCTTCGTGGCAATGGGGACATGCGTCAGCGTACAGGAAATTGCCCAGTTTGACACCACAGTGAGGACATTTTGATAGGTTCATTTCTTATCTCCGTATTTATTACGTTCGTAGTTTATGCAATGACGACCGAGGCTGACGCGCATGCCGGTGTTGGCCTGAGTATTCTTGATCTGGATTAATTCATCATTCCGAGATTGCCGGAGCGGAACGCCGCGGCCATCCCCATCGGCACCTGGGCTTCCGCTTCGACAACGCGGGCGCGCATCTCGGACACGCGGGCCATCATTTCCTGTTCCACAGCCACGGCGGCGGCGCGCCGGACTTCGGCATGGGCTTGAGCGATCAGTTTGTTGGCTTCGGCCTGCTCGGCTTGAAGTTTGGCGCCCACGTTCTCGCCCACCCCCACGTCCGCGATGTCGAGAGACAGGATTTCAAAGGCGGTGTTGGCATCCAACGCCTTGTCGAGGACGGTCTTGGAAATACGACTGGGCGTTTCGAGCACTTCCTTGTAAGTGGCCGAAGAACCGATGGTGCTGACGATTCCCTCGCCAACGCGCGCGATGATGGTTTCTTCCGTCGCCCCTCCCACAAAGCGATCGAGGTTCGTGCGCACGGTCACCAGCGCCCTGGCCTTGATTACGATGCCATCCTTGGCTACTCCATCGATGGTGAATTTTCCCAGCGTGGGGGCGGGGCAATCAATGACTCTTGGGTTAATCGATGTCCTCACGGCTTCAATCACGGTTTTCCCAGTGCCTTTGGTGGCCAGGTCAATGGCGCAGGCCCGGTCAAAGATGAGATTGATGCCGGCCTTTCTGGCGGCAATGAGGGCGAGCACGACCATTGGCACGTTGCCGCCGGCCAGAAAGTGCGTCGAAAGATCGTCGATGCTCAAGAGCAGACCGGATCTCACGCCTGCGATCCGGTTGTTCACAATTAAACCCGCGGGAACCCTCCTCAGGCGCAAGGCGATCAACTCAATGATGGTGACTTTGGCGCCAGAGGTCAGCGCCCGGATGTAGATCACCCCGAAGTTGAGAACGATGACGGCAACCACGAGCAGCAGCACCGCTCCAATCGCATAAAGCACGAAGTCCCATTGGCCTGGCAAGAAACTGGTTTGAGCAAGAAGTAGATTCACAATCTGACTTGAGTTTTGCAGTCCGCGGCTTTGCCGCTGGCGGTGATTGCGCCCGCGCTTGGCCGCGGGCCCATCGGGCGCACTGGCCCGCCTTTAATAATTGAGTTCAGCCTGCCAAACGGGTTACGCACCGTCTTTGTCGCCAGCGAATCGGCCATCCACTTGCCGTCCATTACCAGAGAGTACTCCCAGGTGCCGGGGGGCAAACGCAGTTCCTTCAGCCAGGGACCGTCCAACGAGGAGGTCATGGGCTTCGCCTTGGGATGCCAACTGTTGAAAGTTCCCGCGACACAAACGGTGCGGGCGCCCGGATGGGTGAATTCGAAGCGGACCGGCTCCAATGCAGGCCAAGTGGGCCCGCCACCCTTGGCGTTCGTGGTATTAATGTTTATGTTTTTCATTGAGTTGTTCCTCCACCTGGCGGTGCCAGGTGGCTTGGGCGTTGACGCTGAGATAGCGAAGGGTGGTTTTCATTTCACTTTCCAAGGAACTTCGACGGGTTGCGTATCCGGTCGATCCGTTCGGCTTCGCGACCGTGCAAGGCGATCTGCCGCCGCTTTTGATTGATGGCAATCGCCACCGATTGGAGGAGCAGCCGGGCCTGTTTGACGAGGCTAACGATCGCTTGGCAAAGATGCTTCAGCATGTGCATCAATCGGACGTTCAATGCGTTTCAGCCGAGAAGTCGCGACATTCGTTAACGGGTCGGGGGCGCGGCTGTGGCCGCTCGCCAGCCCCATCCGACTGCCAGGAAAATGGCTCCCAAGCTCAGGTGAACCATGTGGTCCATTGCTCCCAGAACCAGTGCGCCCGGAAAGATTGTGAAGGTGTAGTCCGGTCCTCCGGCCACGAAGCCCGCCAGACCGAGCAGTCCATACAGCACTCCAAACAGCATGCAAAAGGTGCGCGCCGCCGCCGGCGTGGCTTTCAAACCGAAATAGATCGCCACGGCGCCGGACAATAGAAGCACGACGTTGTGGAGCGCACTGAGGTGCATGCCCATGAAGCCGGTGGCAGCGAAGCCGAGCAGCCCGACCACGATTAGGAAAGCGCCTCCGAATGTTGTAGTTTTTGTAACCATAAGGTTCGTAACCATAATGTTTCTTTCTGTTTCTTTTTCTTGTTCGCGAATGGACATCGTCCATTCTTCTACGGCAGGTTGATTCTTAACGGACGACGATCTCCAATTCCGCCGCATAGGCTTGTGCCAACAGTAATATAGGCTCTGCGTCTTTCATCTATGTGTCCTGGGTCGTTTCTCGGCGTGCCGGATAGTTCGCGCCTGGCCGCCTTGTTCACGTCTCGTCGCCGCTTGCGGCTGGGTGTCCTTTAGCTTGCGCCGTGCCAGCGCCGGTCCAACGCTCTGGGTGCTCTGCGGCAACGAGTTGGGACTCCGGCATCCGAGATACTTCGCCGGCAAGTGGCGAGTTGGAAGCCACCTGTGAGCGGTCGCAAGCCACCTTCATCGAATTCGCCGGCTCGGTTTGGCGGGTGCTTAGCTCTCTGAAAACTGTTTTCTTTACACCTTGCCGGTTTCCTCCTATGGTTGGACTCTCGCGGCGAAACGAATCATGCCGCGAGAGAGTAAACCACCAACCGAAAGTTAACCGATATGGGTGACAGATCCCCGAAGTCCGTGCATAAACAGGCAACACAGAAACAGTCCAAGGCCAATACTGCTAACAATAAAAAGCAACAAGCCATTGCCGCCAAACAAGCGCCAGACAAAAAGCGATAGCCATGAAGGGCGCGCCGTGCGCGTCCTCAGCTACTGTTCCGAAATAACCGCAGCGAAGGCTGGTAGAGAGCCTCGACACGCGATCTCGCTGCCGTTGAGCGTATAAAGCTGGCAATGAGTTATGCATTGGGCTCCTTTGAATCTCACCGTCCGCGTCGGGTGCAACCTTGCCTATGAAACGTCCGTGCCAACGCCCGTTCTTTTCGTACTCAAGCCACGGCTCGAAGGCAGGGTGTTGGTGATGCAGGAGAAACTCTCGTTCGGCATCGGGCTGCCCTCCTACGAGTTCCAGGATTCTCATGGCAACATCACGTATCGCTCCATGTTCATGCCGGGCCGCAACGAGATTCGGCACGATGCCCTGGTCGCCGTTTCTTCACTGCCCGACAGCCGGGAGGTGCTGGGCCAAATTCTGCCCGTGGGACAACTCCCTCCCGATTTATTGCGCTACACTCTGCCTAGCCGTTATTGCGATTCAGACAAGTTAATGAATTTTGCGTGGAATCAATTCGGGCAGATCAGCCACGGCCTTCCACGAGTCCAAGCCATCTGTGATTGGGTTCACAATAATATTGAATACCGCTTCCTGTCCGGCCGTTCAGACCTGTCCGCGTCCGAGGTCATCGAACGGCGGTACGGCGTCTGCCGCGATTTCGCCCATCTGGCCATCGCGCTGTGTCGCTGCTTCAATCTGCCCGCCCGCTACGTGACCGGACATTTGCCAGACATTGGCTTCGTTGATCCGGGCACACCGATGGATTTTCACGCCTATTGCGAAGTCTATCTGGGGCAGGATTGGTTCACCTTTGATCCACGCTACAATGTCCCCCGCATTGGGCGCGTCAAAGTCGCCCAGGGTTCGGATGCTGTGGATGGCGCGTTTGCGACGATCTACGGCGAGGCCAATCTGGCTCATTTTGAAGTCTGGGCCTATCAGGTGAATCCGCAGGAGGTTTGCGTGGGCGATCCCATTGATTTGTCCAAACGCCTCGATGGCAACCAGACGGTGCGGCTCAGTTAACGTGCCTCGTCTTACGCCATCGCGGCCAGCAGTTCCAATCGCTTTGCCAGTGAGAGCTTGAATGGGAGACATCTCCGTAAGCCAGCAAGGCAAATAAAGCCGCTCCGCTTCAGCAGATGTCTCATCATGTGTCGTTCGATTCGGGAAGCGGGGAGGGAGTCATGCAACATTTGAGCAGCATCTCGTCAAATGGCTGGTTGTGGGATGGCCTGTATCGAGAACCCGAGGCGCGGCTGCGCGCGCGCTGGGCGCGGCTCTCCATCGGTTCATCCATCAGCTCGCGAATCGTTTGTAGCAGTAACGGTACATCAAGCGGCTTCTCCATTAGGGTGTCCGCACCGGCAGTTTCTGCGAGGGCCCGCTGATATGAACGACCGGTTATGATGATGACGGGCAACAGGGGGTTGACCGCGGCCAGCCAGTCCAAGGTGGCCCAGCCGTTTATGACCGGCATGTTAAGGTCCAAAATCAAGAGGTCAATGCGCTGGGCGCCGTGTTTCTCGATGGCTTCCTGGCCGTTTTCGGCCAGCGCGACGTCATAATTCTCCGCTCCCAGAATTTTGCTCAGGGACTCACGGATGGAGCGCTCATCGTCCACCAGAAGAATTCTCTTTGTCATAAAATCGCTTGCGTTTTCATCGGATTTAGCGCGTTGTTTGTGTCAATGACACCCGGATTATGCATCGGGTCAGATTTCTATTTAGCTGGATTTGTGCCAGCGGGTGCTTAATGCTCCGCATGTTGAACGACAACAGGTTATGAATTCTGCCTTGCTTTGCCGCCGCCCGGGAGTGGCGAGTGGGAAGCCACCCGAGGTCACCAGCTAGTCACCCGATGACTGTTAAACTTCGATTATACGGCTTCGCCGTGGAGGTCGTTCTGTTGGCGGCTCTGGTTGGATGGGCAGGACTTTCCGCATGGCAACAACTCAACCAGTTGCGGAAAAATTTCGGCGCGGTGCAAAGCGAGAGTTTTCATCTCGCAGACCATGTGGAGGCGAGCATCCTGAATTTAAACGAGACGGTGCTGCGCTTCGACCTGCGCAAAGCTCCGGCAGACGAGGCCCATTTCCACACAGAAAGCGAGGAACTGAAGCGGTGGATTCAGACGCGAAAATCCTCGGTCACCACCCCGCTTGAGCTCGACCTGCTCCACCAAATCGAAGTCGCATTGGACGCTTACTTGACGAGAACCACCCACCTCCTGGAGGAACGGCTGCTCGCCGGATCCGTCCCCTCGCCCAAGGAGGTTTTGGAAAAGGTTGAAAACACAGCGCAAATCCTCGGCCTGTGCATGAGACTAAAGGCTGCAGAACGGGCGGCATTGAACCAATTTGGGGAGGATTCGCAGGAGGCCTCGGGACGCTTGCAACGACTTCTGATGGCCTTGGTGGTCCTGGTCCTGATTTTGGGGTTGACAGCCACGAGCTTGATTTACCGGGTGAAGATTGCTCCACTCCGCGCGCAGCTCGTCGAAAGCCGCGCCATTAACGAGCGACAGGAAAAGCTGGCCTCGCTTGGAACGCTGGCCGCAGGCGTGGCCCATGAAATCCGCAATCCGCTCACCGCCATCAACGTGCGCCTGCACAGTCTGAAACGGACCCTCGTCCGGGGCTCCTCCGAACACGAAGATGCCACCGTCATTGACGAGGAGATCCAACGCCTGGATCGCATCGTCAGGGATTTTCTGCATTTTGCCCGACCTGCGGAGCCGCGACCGATTACCATCACGGCTGGAAGTTTGTTCAGCCGCGTGCAGGGTCTTTTAGGCTGGGAGTTGGAGAAAGCTTCCATCCGGTTGAATCTTGCCCCGTCGCCGATTCTGAGGGTTCGAGCTGACCCGCAACAAATCGAACAAGTGTTGATTAACCTCATCCAGAATGCGGCGGAAAGCATCGGACGGGACGGCACGATTACACTCCGTGCGCGCAGCACCCTGATGCCCTTGCCGCGCCTGCCGCGCCGTAGCTTCCGAGCGAAGGCAGGTCACGCCACTCCCGTAGTTGTTTTGGAGGTGATTGACACCGGCAAGGGTATTCCGCTGAAGGTTCAGGAGCGCCTCTTCGACCCGTTCTTTACCACTAAAGAGGCCGGCACCGGGCTGGGCCTGTCGATCGCGGCGCGCATTGTTCAAAAACACGGCGGTGCGCTACAGTATCAAACCGAGGTCGAGCGCGGGACGACCTTTGGCATTTTCCTTCCGCGCGTGGAGAAAGAAGCAGATGAAGTCGCAACCGAAAATCTTACTCATTGAAGACGACGCCAGCATTGCCGGTGGCTTGAAAAAAGAGTTGCAGGTCGAGGGCTATGAGGTCGCCGTGGCTCAGAGAGGTGATATCGGGCTGGCCCAAGCCAAAGAGCAGCCTTTCGATGTGGTCATCACCGATTTGAAGATGCCGGGATTGTCTGGATTGGAATTGGTCGAGCAACTCCACGCCGCCAAGCCCAAGCTGCCCATCATTTTGATGACCGCCTTCGGCACCACGGAAACCGCCATTGAGGCGACCAAACTAGGCGCTTACGATTATTTGCTCAAGCCCTTCGATATGGCTGAACTGCTCAATTTGGCCGCCAAATCGGTGGCCTGCAATCGGCTCATGTCCGAGCCGGTGGAAATGGGCGAAGCTCGCTCCAATCAATCTGCTATCATCGGCAACAGCCGCGCCATGCAGGTGGTCTATAAGGAAATCGGGCGCGTGGCCGCCTCTGCGGTCACCGTGCTCATTCGTGGCGCAACCGGCACCGGCAAGGAATTGGTTGCCCGCGCCATCTACCAGCACGGCAGTCGCGCGGCGCAGCCGTTCATCGCGGTCATTTGCGCTGCCATCCCGGAGACGCTGTTGGAGAGTGAATTGTTTGGGCACGAGCGCGGCTCGTTCACCGGGGCGCATGCTCGCCGCATCGGCCGCTTCGAGCAAGCTAATCATGGCACCCTCTTCCTCGATGAAATCGGCGACTTGAGCTTGAGTACGCAGGTCAAGTTTTTGCGGGTGCTCCAGGAAAAATACATTCAGCGGGTCGGCGGCAATGAAAAGATTTCGGTGGACGTCCGGGTCCTGGCGGCGACGCATCGGGATCTTGAAACCGCCCTGAAGGAAAACCAATTCCGTGAGGACTTGTTCTACCGTTTGAGTGGAGTCACTATCACGCTGCCTCCATTGAGTCAGCGCTCCGAAGACATTCCTGACCTGGTGAAGTATTTCATGCAGCGCTCCTGCGGCGAAGTGGGCGTGGATGCGCCCTCCATCCAGCCCGAAGCGATTGCCTTCCTCCAAAACCAAGCCTGGCCCGGCAACGTCCGGGAGCTGGAGAACGTCGTCCGGCAGGCCCTTTTGCTTGCCCGGAACTACCCAATCAGTTTGGAACACGCGCAAGAAGCCCATGCGCGGACGAGCAAGTCGGTTCTCGTTTCCGATCAAACCATTGCTGGCTATTTTTCGGAGCTGTTGGCCAAGGCTCAGCGCGGGGAGGTGGGAGGCGTTCACGCCAAAATGATGGAAGAGATGGAACGGGAACTGTTCGCCCGAGCCATCCAACTGGCCCAAGGCAATCAGGCCAAGGCCGCCCGCTGGCTCGGGGTAACCCGCACCACCATGCGCGAGAAGCTGGTTCATTTCGGTTTGCGCCCGACAGGAGAAAAGCAGGACGAATAACCACCTCGATTCTTTACTGGCTACTGTTAACGGCGGTCTAAAGAGCCGATGTATCACGTAAGGTTGTTCGTCCGACCCGCCGCCGCCATCGAATTGACGGATCGACGAGTCTCGTCTAGGTTCCCCACCAATGACTTCACAGGAACGCGCCTTCCACGAATTCGTCGAGTTCGCTGCCAAACTCAGAATAACCTGTTGCTCAGCAAATGGCTCTTGAATCCAAGCCGCTCTTCCACCCGGAGGTAATCCGCCAGCAGGTGAGTTCGTTCACCTTGCCGGAGCGTGTCGGGGCCGGGATCAAAAAGCTCAGGTGGCGGCGGTGAAGCGCGTCCAGGGCAAGAAACCGTCGCTGAGGGTCGCCGGAGTTCACGGACATGGACTTTAGCCTTTAGCATTCAGCCTTTAGCCTTTGCCCATGAACGCTCTTCTCCCTGATTTCCTCACCGACATTTTTTGCGGCCTGTTGGGCTACATTCTCCGTCCTGGATGGTCTTCTCTCTAAACAAGGGCGCTACTTCCACACACAGCACGCGCCTTGAGATTACAGATCAAGATGGTTGCTCACGATTGTCTCTAGTTCTCCGAAGAGATCGGTCTGTTGTGCCTCGTTGCCAGGCTGCTGCCATTTTTCGCGTACTTCAGCGAGCGCAACCTTGCGGTTGGGCGACGGGCGCGAAGTTCGCATGAGATAGACGATCGCCATGCGGGCATTGTTATCTTTGAAAACGCGTGGAAGGGTGATGACGAAGCGAAGTTCGCACTCACGCGCGATAGCTAGGCGCAGTGCTGGCATTCCTCGATTGTCCCGCGTCAGGAGCCCTTCGGGGACCAAGAGACAGACGCGTCCTCCATCGGGACGTGCCAGTTCGATGGCACGGCGCAGGAAGCAATGGTGGTCC
>WNFM01219585.1_pt3 | contig 17892 bp, 18 predicted proteins | sample 5400271 | NCBI WGS metagenome assembly WNFM01 (sample SAMN13153352, study PRJNA577476) | soil metagenome | isolation source: 60 cm saprolite on Douglas fir-dominated hillslope | place: USA:California | collected 2013-09-17 | reverse complement strand
GCCCGCCGGTTCGTCAGGCGGTGGTTCGAGTGCGCGGGAGGTGCGACTCCAGCGCCCCCACCGGCTCGAGAAACAGGGGTAGAATCCCCGGGCCCTTGATCACATCCGCAGAAGCGCCGCCGCCGAAGGCCTCGTCCCTCGCCCTCGTGGTGCTCGTCGGTTTGACCGTGCTCTCCCCCTGGCCCTTCGGTAGCGTGACCCCCCTGGCCGTCCACCTTGTGACGCTCGTCGCCCTCACGACCAGCGCCGTCGCCCTCGCATGGGCTCCCGCCGAGGGCGGCCTGGGGGTGCCGGCGCTGCCGCTTCTCCCCGTGCTCGGCCTGCTGGCCCTCGGCCTCTTCCAGCTCCTGCCCCTCCCCGCGGCGCTCCACGCCGCGCTGGCCCCGGGCTCGCATGCCATCTGGTCCCCCGCCTCCCCAGCGGCCCAGGCCGTGCTCGGCGGCGGCCCGCATCCCGTGTCGGTCCATCCGGCGGCAACCTGCCGCGCTCTCCTCTTCGGAGGCGGGCTCGTGAGCCTCGCCCTCCTCGCGGCTCCCGCCCTCGCGAGAGCGGGGAGCGCGGTCCTCGCCGCTGGGCTCGTGGTCGCCGGCGGGGTGGGTGTCTCGACCTACGGCATCGTGGCCCGCGGGCGCTTCGGCAGCCTGCTCTACGGCCACATCCCGGTCCCGACCGTGAGCCCCTTCGGGCCGTTCGTGAGCAAGAACCACTTCGCCGGCTACGTTGGCATGGCAGCGCTGCTGGCGCTGGGCCTGGCGGTGGGCCTCGCGCGCGGCGGGGGCCGGCGAGAATGGACCTCGGGCCGGCGGGCGAGTGGAGTCGTGCTTGCGCTCGTGGCCGCCCTCGCCATGGCTCTGGGCGTCCTCGTCTCGCTCTCGCGCGGCGGCGCGGCCAGCCTCGCCGCGGGCGTGCTCGCCTTCCTCGCCCTCCGCGTGCGGCACCGACTCGGCGAGGGCCGCCTGGGTCCCGTCCTGCCTTCGCTCGCGGTGGCCGTGGCCCTGGCCACGCTCCTTCTGCTCGTGCTTCCGCCCCACGCTCACGAGCGGCTCCGGAGCCTGGCCGAGACGTCGTTCCGCCTCGACACCTGGCGCGACACCCTGCGGACGGCCGCCTCGAGTCCATTGGTCGGCCAGGGTCTCGGGGCTTTCGAGGACGCCTACCCGCGCTTCAAGAGCGGCCATGGGGAGCTCAGGGTAGAGCACGCGGAGAACGACTACCTTGAGACGCTCGCCGAGGCCGGGCTCCTCGGCCTTTTCTTCGCGGTGGCCGCGCTCATCTTGTCGGCCGCGCGCGTCCTGGCCGCGCGGCCATCGTCCCTCCTGCGGGACCTCGGCGCGGGCGCGCTGGCCGGCCTCGTCGCCCTTCTCACGCACAGCGCGTTCGACTTCAACCTCCGCATCCCTTCAAACGCGATCCTCGCCGCCTTCCTCGTTTCCGTGGCCGCGGCGGGCGCTCCTGTGCGCCTCGCCGCCGCCTGGGCGAGTCGCGCTGCGGCGGCCGCTTTCGGTCTGGCGACCCTCCTCGCGCTGCCGCGGGCGGGCTTCCCGGTCGATCCTTCGTCGCCGTGGGAGGAGACGCGCAACGAGGCACGACTGGCCGCGGCCAGCGTGGCGCCGGAGGTTCGACTCCTCCGCCTCGAGCGGACGGAGCGCGCTCTTCTGGCCCTCCTGCGGTCGCGGCCCGCCCATGCCGAAGGCTGGCTGCTCCTGGCGGGGAGGCGGGCCGAGGGCGGCGACCCCTCGGCCAGCGAGCTCGCACGCCACGCGGTCGCTCTCGACCCGGAGCGTCCGGACCTGCGGTCGGCGGCGGAGGCGCTCCTTTTTCCGTAGGAGTGCTTGCATCTCTATTCCGTGTTTCCGCCTACATCAGCCATCCGTGTTGCGTAGCCCCTCCTGACGCCTCGCCCCGCTCCAGCCCTCTGGCGTCAGGACGGATGCGGATATTCCGCAAACATAACGCGCATATGATAGATAGCCATCCAAGGCCCGTGTGGTCGAAGTGCGAGCAGTGAGTAAGCATTCCGTGTTTCCCCTACATCGATCTCCGTAATTTCCCCTACGTACGTTTGCGCAATGCCCTGATGCACCGTCGCGCCGCGCCGACCTATTGTTCGAAGCGGACATCGGGCCCGTTCAACGACGGGTGAAGGAACACCCGGCGACACCAACGAACGATGGAACTCGGACGGGACGTTCGCGGCCACAAAGGCCTATGCGACGCCCTGGGCAGAGGGATTGCGCACGTCCTGAGCCACCAACGTCACGCGCTGCATGACTGCGGTGGTCAGGATGTCGGCGTTCGCGCGGTTCATGCCGCCGAAAGGCGGCCAGAGTAAACGGGGCGAATCCTAGCCGGCCGCAGCCATCGACGGAAGCACCGAGCGCACGGGTGCGGACGGCGCCCTCCGCCGTCCGGACACGCGATGGCACCGCTCAGGACGCACAGCCATTGCAACAGCTCGTTTGAATGGCTCGCAGCCGGAGGGCTTCCACGCCTTCGAGGGAGTAAAGGAATGTTCGATCACTTCTGCACACGAAGAAAGTGGCATCTGGTTATCGTCGCTGGAGTACTGGCCAGCTTGACCGCCGCCGCCCAAGCGGGATACGCACAGGGTAATTGGACGTCGCGCACGCCTGTTTCGCCCACGGAAGGAATGACCGTGGGGGGAGTCGGTAAGGTCATCGTGGCCGCCTACGGAGCATCGTCAGGTGCGGTGACGAACCAGACGCGACTCTACAACATCACCGCTGACTCATGGAGCTCGGGAACCCCTGGCCCCCTGCCGGCTCGCTCTGAGGCGGCTTATGGAGACACGACACATGCGGGATTCGTGTACGTGATCGGCGGCGGGAGCTCCGAGGGAGTCTTATCCGATGTCCACCGATACGATCCGGTCACCGATGCGTGGACCGATCTTGCCTCGATGCCTACGGCCCGCGACGGCCCGCGCAGGGGCGGTCGCGGCCGCGGTCGACAACAACATATTCGTCATTGGAGGCCGTCTGAGCGCCGCCGGCCCCTGCAGCGGCGGCTACCTGGGGACCGTGGAAAAGTACGACATCGACGCCAACACGTGGACGACAGTTGCGCCCCTGCCAAGTGCGCGCTCTGACCTGGCCGCAGTCGCGCACGGAGGCAAGATATACGTCTTTGGCGGGTGCGGCGGCGCGGGCAACTCCACGAGCGAGGTCCTCAAGTACAACCCGGAGACGGACACCTGGACGAGTGGACTGGCGTCCATGCCGACGCCGCGCGCCAGTCTTGTCGCGGGTCACTCGGGCCAGAGAGTGTTCGCCATCGGCGGATTGGACGGGGGCTCGGCATTCGCCGTGAACGAGGTGTACAACATCGCCAGCGACTCCTGGTCTACGACCACGCCAATGCCAACCGCCACTCTGGAGGCGGGTACTCATTCCCACGGCGGCAAGATATACGTCGTCGGCGGTGCCGCTCTTGCAGCTGGCAATTCGACCGATGCCAACGCGGTTTTCAACCCCTGACGCATGCCAAGGGAGAGGGGCTTCCCCTCTCCCTTCTTTTCTTTTCTTTTCTGCTCTGGCGCCCAGGAAGCCGATACAGGAGCACGAAGTGACGCTCTTGTAGTTAGCTAAGTTCGGAACCGAGACGCTGCCTGGCTCCGTTCGCACACCTCCTTCCTCGGGCTTGTTGGCGCGGGACATGAGCAGCCAGAGTAACGCCGCGGCCACCGCCATAGCGAGGACTATTCAAAGCCACGGCATCCGGGGTTCGGTTGGAACCCCGCGGAGCACCAAGTCGTCAAGCGGATCGCGTGAGCGCCGCCGCATTGGTAGAAGTCAGGTGCGGATGCTCTTGCGAGTCCGGGCTCCTGAATCCCCCTTTCAAACCGTGCAACCGCGCCAGGTCGGCCTCCAAGTCCCCTGTCGGTCGCCAAAAGGCCATCTGTGGCCGGGGCAGGCCGCTTCCGCTGAGATGAGAGTGGAGACAGCAGGGACCACCGTGAAGGTTGCCATCCCGGCGGGGTCTCGGGGGCCGGCTCCTGATGGGGAGTTCGGTGGCGATGTCGGGCGATGCTCCGCAGAGGCTCTCAGGAGCGCCTGCGGCAACGGATGAGCGGGCCTCAGGCGGCGCGACGGGAATAGCGATGGTGCAGACCCTCGAGACGGGGAAGGGCGACGACGTTGCTGAGCTCAGCCGGCTCATTCGGGCGGTGGTCGGGCGCGTCCTTTCCCAGGGCAAGGTGCACTCTGTCCTCGTTGTACCAGTGGAGGAATTCGGCGAGCAAGCGCTGGGCGTGCCGTTCGCTCAGGACGATCAGGTAGTCGAAGCACTCGCGGCGGAGGGTGCCGATGACTCGCTCCGCGAAAGCGTTCATCTGCGGGGCTCGCACCGCGGTGCGGATCTCGCGGATGCCGAGGCCCCTTACTCGGCCCGAGAATGCGAGCCCGTAAGCTCGATCACGGTCGCGGATGAGCAACCTCGGTGCGGTGTCCCAGGGAAGGCGTCCACGACCTGCTGAGCGAGCCACTCGGCCGTGGGGTTCGCGGTCACGTTGACGAAGACCAGACGTCGACGTTCCAGGCCCAGGATGATGAAGATGTAGAGGACTTGGAACCGGATGGTGGGAACGACGAACATGTCGACGGCGACGATGTCGCGGGCGTGGTTCTTGAGGAAGGTTGCCCACGTCTGAGACCGGGGCTTGGTCGGCTCGGGCCGGATGCCGGCCAGATAGCGAGAGACCGTGCGCGCGCCGACGACGTAGCCGAGAGTTTCAGGAGTTCCCCGTGAATTCTTGGGGCGCCCCAGGTAGCGTTCTCATGTGCCATCAGGCGGATGAGACGCCGGATCTCGGTGCCTGTCGTCGGGCGGCCGGCCAGGGACTTCCGGCGCCAGAACAAGCGGAATGCGCGCCGGTGCCAGGCGATCACGGTCTCCGGTTTGACCAGAACCAGACTGTCCTTCCAGCCGCTCAATGACGGAGCAGGAAGGCCCAAAGAGCCCGGTCCCAGTAGGTTAAGGGGAGGCGAGCGGGACTCGACCGTTCGAGGACGGCGAGTTGGTGACGGAGGGCGAGGATCTCGGCGGCGAGGCCGGCCCGAGAGGCAGCGAAGGCAACCCAGGAGACGAAAAGGAGTCGGACCACCGTGAGCATCCCGTCAAGATACCCGGCGGAAGGGCATCCGAAGGGGCTCCGGCCAAGATCGTCGGAAATGCTCACCCGGTAAGAGGGAGTGTGCGGCAACCCGCGCGACACGATTTTGGCGAGGCACAGGGCACCTCAAAAGCGGCGATACGCGCGTTGCCCGTATGTAGCCCGGCTGGTGCTCACGCGTAACTAACTCACTTACAAGAGTCGATATCCTTCACGTTGATGAAGTAACGGCAATAGCGCCTAGGGGTCGGCGTTTACGATCACTACTTCGAGGAGTTCGTCCTTCAACCTTCGCCGATCGGCGTGGCGCCGATCGGCGGCCGGCGGTTGCTGCCCCAGCCTCCGCTCGCCATGGCGCTTGTCCACCATGATCGCGACGCCGCTTTGACCCTCGAAGGGTCGTCGAAGTTCCTCTTCGAGATAGGCGTAGGGGGAACGGATGACGATGTAGGTCATCTCGCGGTGTTCTCCCAGCCCCGGGTTGACGCGGAGGATCCTCAACAGGAGGCCGGGCAGGGAACTGGTCATCGTGATGGGAACGGCAATGGCGCGTCAGCGAGACGGGAGCGCGCCGCTGCGTGCAAACGCTGCGCGGCCGGAAGGCTCTTCAGTCCCCGGCGGATCGCAGCGAGCAAGGACGGGAGACGTCGGATCACGTTGGACTCCTTGAACAGTAGCTCGTCGGCCCTCACGACCGTGGAGGCGCTCTTGCCGAGGGTCGTACCGGCCCTCTGGCTCTGCTGCTGCAGCCATCGGAACGCTTCGGACTCGGAGAGGGTCAGCCGCCTCATGAGCACCCTCTTGGCCCGTTCCACCAGGGCTCTGGTGTCCAGCGCTTCCTTCATGTCGCTCACTTCGCGGCGGATGACCTCGAGCTCCCTGAAGCGGGTCAGCGCCTCGTCAATGACCCGGCTGAGCTGGAGCCTGTCCACGGGTGTCACCAGACAGGCCATGACCCCGGCCTCGCGGGCTCGCCGGACGAGGTCGGCGGCCTCGTACGCGGCGCGCACGATGATGGGTACGGGCCGGTAGGAGAGCACTGTTCGGGCCGTCTCGATCCCGTCGATGATGGGGAGCTGGACGTCCGTGATGACGAGCTCCGGCTCCAGGCTCAGGGTGGAGTGCACGGCCTCTCGGGCGTCTCTCGCCACGCCCACGACTTGATGGCCGAGGCCTTGCAGTTGGACCTTCAGGGCCTTGGCCACGAGCCATTTGTCCTCGACGACGAGGATTCGCAACCCTCGCAAAGCTCCCTCCTCTCATCCCGGCCCTCGCCTCTACACGGCCGCCTCCCGGTCACATCTCGGTAATAAGTTACGAACACGGGTGGGGTTGTGGCAATTGGGCAACGGCGGCAATTGCCCTCGGGAATCCCCGCAAACATCCTTCGGGGAGGAGACGCAGGGGCTATACGAGGGAACGCTCGGCGCTGGTGGGCAGGTCAAAGATGGAGCATGAACTCCGGGCGTGGATTCGTCAGCGGCGCAGTGCGCCGCGCTCCCCAGTGGTAGCAGCTACCTGGCGTCCTCGTCGCACACACCAGAGCAGAGGCGCCCCGCCTCAGCGACTTAGAACGTCCTGGCACGTCGCGAAACGTCCTGGAACCGAAGACCCCTCACCCGGGGGCGCTTGCGATCCCAGTGCGATCCCGGCAAGAAAAGGGCCTCAAGGGCCTCTTTCGAGGCCCTAAAATGTGACACTAAGTTATTGAATCTATGTTGGTCGGGGCGAGAGGATTCGAACCTCCGACCTCTTGGTCCCGAACCAAGCGCTCTAGCCAGGCTGAGCCACGCCCCGACGGCCGGACGAAGCACGGAGTCTATCACGCGACTCGGCGACACGCCAAGCGAAACGGCGACGGCTAACCGCCGCTCGCCTTGCCCACGGCTTGGAGGTCGGGCTCCCAGGCGCGCAATGCGGCGAGCACCGCGTGGTGGGTGGTGTCCGTCTGCAGGGGCGTAATCGAGATGAGGCCCTTGCGGATCGCGAAGATGTCGGACATCTCGTCGCTGACCCAGCGGTCGCGGCCCTCCTCGATCCAGTAGTAGGTGCGCCGACGCGGGGCGAGCGCTTCGAGGATCGTCCCTTCGTGCTCGCGCCTTCCCTGCACCGTCACCGCCACTCCCGCGGGGCAGCCGGGCGGGACGTTCACGTTGAGGAGCGTGTGCTCCGGCAGCCCCTGATCGAGCACGCGAGCGGCCAGCCGCGCCGCGAACTCCGCCGAGGGACCGAAGTCGATCTCGGACCGGGCGGCCAGGGAAATGGCGATGGCGGGCACCCTGAAGAACGTCGCCTCGCGGGCGCCGCCGACGGTTCCCGAGTAGAAGATGTCCTCGCCGAGGTTCGCCCCGCGGTTGATCCCCGAGACGACCAGATCGGGCCGCCTGGGGAGCAGCTTGACGATGGCCAGGTTCACGCAGTCCGCGGGCGTGCCGTCCACCGCGTGCACCCGCTGCTCCAGCCGTTCCGCCCGGAGGGGATGCTTGAGGGTGAGCGACTGCGAGCAGGCGCTCACTTCCCGGTCGGGAGCCACGACGTGCACTTCACCCAGGGGCCGCAGGGCTTCCGCCAGGGCCTGGATGCCCGGCGCGTGAACGCCGTCGTCGTTCGTGATCAGGATCAGGGGCTGCATTGCAGAGAAACAAAGCCCCGGGACTTTACGCCCCGGGGCTTCCTATTCCTTCAGACGAGGTTGGTCGGGATGAGAGGATTTGAACCTCCGACCACCTGCACCCCAAGCAGGTGCGCTACCAGGCTGCGCCACATCCCGACTGCGTCAGTAGTTGATCTTGCCACCACGGTCCAGCAGAGTCAAGATTTCGCGCAGCTGCTCGCGCACCTCCAGCAGCACCGAACGCTCGCGGTCGTCGCCCGCCGCGGAGTTCGGGGTCGGGGAGGCGGACACCGAGGTCGGGACCGGGGTCTCCGAACGGGCCGCCTCGGTTTGCGGGGTCGGGGTGCGTCCGGTCAGCTCCGCTTCCAGCCGCTTCTTCGCTCCCGCGATGGTGAAGCCTTCGTCGTAGAGGAGCTGCTTGATCCGCACCACCGTCTCGATGTCGCGACGGCGGTAGATGCGCTGGCCCGAGCTGTTCTTGGCGGGGGCCAGGGCCGTGAACTCCGACTCCCAGTACCGCAGCACGTAAGGCTGCGTATCCGTGATCTCGCAGACCTCCCCGATCTTGAAGAAGAGCTTGTTGGGGATCTGTCTGTCCATCGCGGGCGGCCGGATGGATTACTCGACGACAGCCGGAGCAAAGAGCTTCGAGGGACGGAACACTACAGAGCTGCGCGGCTTGATGAGCATCTCCTCTCCAGTCTGGGGATTGCGTCCACGCCGCTCCCGTTTCTGGCGGACCAGGAACGTTCCGAAGCCAGTGATCTGGACCTTGTCTCCGTCACCGAGATGCCGCTTGATGGATTCGAAGATGATCTCCACCAGACGTGCGGCTTCCCGATTCGATATTCCTCCGTGCCTCTCGTACACGATCCTGGCAATGTCAGCCTTCGTCATCGGGCCCCGGATAGCTCCGAAAAAGTCAGGATCTACAACGAGTTACGTTAATATTTTCAAGGATTATATGAGAGCAACCCTGCCATGTCAAGCGTAAAGCGTAACGGACGTGTCAAGCCCCCGCCAAGGCCGAAACTCAGTGTCGGCGGACCCTTACCTTCAGGACTATGGGCGTTCCCTCGAACCCGAATGCCCGCCGGATCTGGTTCTCCAGGTAGCGTTTATAGGAGAAGTGTAGATCCACGTCGTGGCTGAGCGACAGGACGAAGGTCGGGGGGGCGATGCCCACCTGGGTGCCGAACATGATCCGCACGGGATGGCCGCCCTTGGCGGCCTTCGGAGCGAAAGCCGCCGCGGCACGGGCCAGCATCCGGTTCAGCTCCCCCGTGGTGACCCGCTGCTGCCGGGCCGCTTGCACGTGCTCGGCCGCCTTGAGCACCGCGGGCAGGCCCTTGCCGCTCTGGGCCGAGACGAAGAACAGGGGCGCCCAGGGCAGGAACTTGAGGTGGTCCCGGACGTCCTGCTCGAAGGCCCGCTGCTTCAGCTTGCGCTCTTCGGCCAGGTCCCACTTGTTCACCGCCAGGACCACCCCGCAGCCGGCCTCCTGCACGTAGCCGCCGATCGTCGCGTCCATCTCGCGCAGGCCTTCGGCGGTGTCGAGGATGAGGACGGCGACGTCGCAGCGGTCGATCGAGCGTCGCGCCTGCACCACGCTCACGTGATCGACGTTTTCCTTGAGCAGACGCACGCGCCGGATGCCGGCGGTGTCCACGAACAGGTAGCGCTTGCCCCCTCGCTCGAGCAGGCTGTCCACCGCGTCGCGGGTGGTCCCCGCAATCGGCGACACCACGGCCCGCTCGTCGTTGAGCAGCCGGTTCAGGATCGAGGACTTGCCGACGTTGGGCCGTCCGACGAGCGCTATCCGCAGCGGGGCCACCGCCTCTTCCACGGGCTCGATCCGGGGCAGGCCCAGGAGCGCCGCGTCGAGCAGGTCGCCCACGCCTTGGCCGTGCTCCGCCGAGATGGACAGCGCCTGATCGAACCCGAGAGCGGCGAACTCGGCGAGGCCGTCGTCGGAGCCCTCGATCTTGTTGACGGCCAGGATCACCTTCTTGCCGCCGCGGCGAAGCTGGCTGGCGATGGCCTGGTCATCGGGCAGGAGGCCCGCCCGGCCGTCCACCACGAACAGGATGCGGTCGGATTCTTCGATGGCCCGATTCGCCTGCTCCACGGCCGGGCCGAGGAGCGGATCATGCGTTCCCAGGAGAAGCCCGCCGGTGTCCACCAGCTCGAAGGCGGCGCCCTGCCACGAGACCTGGGCATAGTTGCGGTCGCGGGTGGAGCCGGGACGGCCGTCGGTGATGGCTTTGCGTCGCCCGCAAATGCGGTTGAAGAGGGTCGACTTTCCCACGTTCGGGCGGCCGACGAGCGCAATGCGCGGGATGGGAATCAACAGGACCTCTTCGATTGACACCCGAAACGGGCTAGTCCTATAATACGAGGCACTTAGAAGGAGGTCCATCACCATGATCAAGGTGGACATCATCAACGAAGTGTCCAAGGCCGCCGACGTCACGAAAGTCAAGGCCGAAGTGGCGGTCGAGGCGGTGCTCGAGGCCATGAAAGACTCCTTGATGAAGGGTGAGCGGATCGAGCTGCGGGGCTTCGGCGTTTTTCAAGTCAAGCCGCGCAAGCGTGGCATTGGCCGCAACCCACGGACCGGCAAGGAAGTGAAGATCCCGCCCGGACGGACGATCCGCTTCAAGCCGGGCAAGGACCTTCAGAACCTCGCCCTGTAGGCTTTTCCGCCGCCGAGGGATCCCCTGGCCACGCCGGACCCCCAGTTTCCGTTTCCGGGCCCCGAAATGCCGCCGTGGGTGTGGGCTCCTCCCCCGAAGCCATCGCTGTGGCGGGAGTACGGCCGGCCAGCCGTGCTGTTCGTGCTCACGGCCCTCTCGATCTACCTGGCCGGCGGGCCGCTCCTGGCTCTCGGGCTGCTCTCCATCCTCGTCGCCCACGAGATGGGTCACTACGTGGCGTGCCGGCTGTACGGGGTCGATGCGACGTTGCCCTTCTTCATCCCGTTTCCGACGATGGTGGGAACGCTGGGCGCTTTCATCCGCATTCGAGGGCCGATACCCCATCGCCGGGCGTTGTTCGACATCGGAATCGCCGGGCCGCTCGCGGGATTCGCCGTCTGCGTACCGGTGCTGGTTCTCGGGGTGCTCGAGGCAAGCTGGGCGCCCATCACGAATGGCGGTCAAGGCCCCAACTACCTTGGGGAACCCCTCCTGTTCGAGTGGGCGGTGCAGCTCCTACGAGGCCCCGCGCCGGAGGGCATGACGCTCGCCATCGGCCCCCTGGGTCTGGCCGCCTGGTTCGGCCTCCTGGTGACCGCCCTGAACATGATGCCCGTGGGCCAGCTCGACGGAGGTCACGTGACCTTCGCGCTCTGGCCGCGATACGCGCAGTTGATCTCCCGCGCCGGCCTCGTCGTCTGCCTACTCCTCTTGTACCTGCGGCCAACCTGGCTGGTTTGGACGATCCTTCTCTGGCTCCTCGGTCGGCGCCCCCACCCCCCCACGCTGGTCAACACGTTGCCGACGGGCCGAGCCCGGCTCTACGTTGGCCTGCTGGGCTTCGCGGTTTTTGCCGTGTGCTTCACCCCGAACCCCGTCCTGATCTCCTGGCACGACGTCCGCGAGCTGTTGCCTTAACTAAGCGAGGGGGGCGCTGCGTCGCGCCACCCCGTACCCCCCGCTCGCTCCGCCGAAGTGAATTCGGCTCCGCTCGCAGCCCGTTGCCGATCGCTTACATGACAGAGATCGGATCCACGTCCACGGCGATTCCCGGCCAGCGCGTGGCTCCGTAGCGAGCCACGAGGGCCTCTCGCACCGCCTCGCGCATGGCAGGGCGCGACCCCTTCAACAGGATCTGGAAACGGTGCTCGCCCCGCAGGCGGGCGAGCGGGGCGTGGGCGGGGCCGAGCAGGCGATAGCGGCCTCCCGCGGACTCGCGGAGGGCCCGCGCGAGCACGTCGGCCTCCGTCGCTCCCTTGGCCGCGTCGTCGGCGCGAACCACGAGGTTCACGAGGGCGGTGGTCGGCGGATAGCCCATCGTGCGGCGGAACTCCATCTCGCGCTCGTAGAAGGACGGGTAGTCCTGGGCACAGGCGAACACGAGCGCGTAGTGGTCGGGCAGGTGGCTCTGCAGGATGACCTCCCCCGCCACGTCCCCGCGCCCGGCGCGCCCCGCCACCTGGGTGAGGAGCTGGAAGGTCCGCTCGGCCGCCCGGAAGTCCGGGAGGCCGAGTCCCACGTCGGCGTCGATCACGCCCACGAGGGTCACGCGCGGGAAATCGTGGCCCTTCGCGATCATCTGGGTGCCGATCAGGATGTCGGTCTCCCCCGCCTCGAATGCGGCCAGCGTCTTCGCCACGACACCACGCCGGGCGGCGAGGTCCCGGTCGAGGCGGGCCACCCGCGCCTCGGGCAGCGCTTCGCGAACGGCCTCCACCAGCCGCTCGGTCCCGTAGCCGGTCAGCCGCAAGTACGCGCCACCGCACGTCGCGCAGGCGGCCGGAGCCTTGACCTCGTGGCCGCAGTAGTGGCAGAGGGCGGTGCGCCCGCCGTGGTGCAGGGTGAGGCTGACCGAGCAGTTCGGGCAGGCGGCCTGGGCCCCGCACTCGCGGCAGAGCAGGCTCGTGGCCCAGCCGCGCCGGTTCAGGAGCAGGAGCGACTGCTCCCGGCGGGCGAGCCGCGCGGCGAGGGCCTCGCGCAGCAGCGGGCTCAGCACCTCGTCGCCGCCCGCCCGCAGCACGGCTCGGCGGTCCACCACCTCGACCCGGGGCAAGCCCTGCGGCCCGATGCGCGTGGGAAGGACGAGACGCTGGTACTTGCCCTTGAGCGCGTTCGTATGCGACTCGACGGACGGCGTCGCCGAGCCGAGCACCACCGGCGCCCCCTCGAGCCGTCCGCGCATCACCGCCACGTCCCGCGCGTTGTACCGGGGGCTGTCGTCCTGCTTGTAGGCCCCGTCGTGCTCCTCGTCCACCACCAGCAGGCCCACCTCGGGCAAGGGGGCGAACACGGCCGAGCGGGCCCCGACGACCACCGGCGCCTCCCCTTCCCGGATGCGCCACCACTGGTCGTGGCGCTCGCCCGCCGAGAGCTCGCTGTGCAGCACGGAGACGATGCGGCCGAAGCGCGCGGTCGCGGCCCGGACGAGCATGGGGGTGAGCGAGATCTCGGGGACCAGGATGAGCGAGCCCTTGCCTCGCTCCAGGGCGGCTTCGGCCGCTCGGAAGTACAGCTCGGTCTTGCCGCTGCCCGTGATCCCGTGCAGGAGGAAGGGCGTGAAACCTCCGGCGGTCACCGCCGCCAGGAGCGGCTCGAGGGCGCGCTCCTGGTCGGGCGATGGCACGGGCCGGGCCGCGGCATCGTGCGGCAGGGCCTCGGGGTGGCGCACGTCCCGCTCCTGCTCGATCCGCACCGCGCCCAGACGCGCAAGCCGATCCAGCGCGCCGCGCAGGGTCGGGCGGTCGCGCACGAGGTCGGCCACGCGGGCGCGGCCTCCGGCGGCGCGCAGCCGCGCCAGCACGTCCTCCTGCGCGGCCCCCCGTGCGGCCGGCCCCGACTCCACGAGCGCCGCCACCTGCACGTCGCGGAAGCCCGGCGCGCGGAGGTCCTGGTCGACCGCGACCACGCCCTCTTTGCGCAGGCGCGCGAGGCGGCCTTCCGGGTCTTTCCCGAGCCGGCGCGCGAGGGTGGAAAGACGGAGCGGCCCGGCGCGCAGCGCTTCGATCAGGGGATCGCTCCTCGCCACGTCGGTCCGGATGAGGCGCACCGTCGCCTTGCTCGCTCGGATGCCGGCGGGAGGCATGGCGAGCCGGTAGCACTCTCCCGGGGGCGCCAGATAGTGCTCGGCCACCCACGCGGCCAGGGCGAGGAGCGGCGGGAGGACGAGCGGCGCCTCGTCGAGGACCTCCTGGACGTCCTTCAAGGCCATGCCGGGATTCCCGGTCTCCTCGGCCGGTCCGGTGACGACGCCGATCACGCGCCGCGCCCCGAAAGGGACGAGCACGCGCGCGCCCGGCTCCGGGATCGCCATGCCTTCGGGCATGCGATACGTGAACGGGGCCTGAAACGGCAGCGGGATGGCGACGGAAACGGGGAACCCCGGCATGGCCCCGTTACTCTACCGTCGGGCCGCGCGCGGCAAGGTCCGCGCGAGGGTCAGCCGCCGGCCAGGAGCCCCCGCACCACCTTGATGTCTTCCCAGACGTCCTTCTTCGCCGCGGGGTTGCGGAGGAGAAAGGCGGGATGGTAGGTGGGGATCACCATGATGCCCTCGAAATGGCCGAGGCGCCCCCGGATGCGCGAGATGGGCTCCGCGGTCTTGAGGAGCCACTGCCCGGCGAACTTGCCCAGCCCGATGATGACCTTCGGCCGGATGGCGCGGATCTGCTGCTCCAGGAACGGCTGGCAGCTCGAGATCTCGTCGGGCTCCGGGTTGCGGTTCTGGGGGGGCCGGCACTTGATGACGTTGGCGATGAAGACCTCGGACCGCGGGATCTTCAGGCCCTTCTCGATGATGTCGGTGAGGAGCTGGCCGGCCCGTCCGACGAAGGCCAGGCCCTTCTCGTCCTCCTCGGCCCCCGGGGCCTCGCCCACGAACATGAGGGAGGCATTCGGGTTTCCCTGTCCGAACACGATCGTCTTGCGTCCTCCAGCAAGCTTGCACCGCTGGCAGTTTCCGAGGAAATCGCGGATTGCTTGTAGCGAAGCACCGACCTCGGGTGCCGTCTTGCCTGCACCCGAGGTCGGAACGCTTCTGCCCGGTAGCTGATCGTGCTCGTCCATGGTGAGCCCGGGCAAGGAAGCACGCTCCCGCGAGACACCAATCTCCGTCAGAGAAGCATAGTAACGAGCCCGCTCAGCCAGATCCTGCAGAACCACATCACGATCGCTCAAGGCGCGACGCTCGACGCGGCCACACCCTTGCGGATGACGATGACGCGGTCCCAGACCGCGTCCGCGAGGGCCCGCTTGCTCCGCGTCGGCACCTCCACCTCGCCTCCGTCCCGGTCGATCAGGACCGCCGCGTTCGTCTCCCCGCCAAAGCCGGCGCCTTCGCGCGAGACGTCGTTGGCCACGATCAGGTCGAGGTTCTTCTCGCGGAGCTTCTTCCGCGCGTGCTCGAGGACGTGGTCGGTCTCGGCCGCGAAGCCCACCAGCACCCGGTCACCCTTGGCCTGGCCCAGCGACCGCAGGATGTCGGTCGTGCGGACCATCGGGATGGTGGCCGGGCCGTCGGTCTTCTTGACCTTCGTCGGGGACACCGTCGCCGGACGGTAGTCCGCCACCGCGGCCGCCATGGCCACGATGGTGGCCGGTCCGACGCGAGCCGCCACCGCGCGGGCCATCTCGTCGGCCGAACGGACCGCCACCAGCTCGATGCCGTGCGGCGCCGGGAGCGCCGTCGGCCCGGACACGAGGATGACCCGCGCCCCGCGATCGCGGGCGGCCTCGGCCAGCCGGTAGCCCATGCGGCCCGAGGAGCGGTTGGAGACGAAGCGGACGGGATCGATGTCCTCGACGGTGGGGCCGGCCGTGACGAGCACCGTCTCGCCGGCGAGGTCGGTGCGCCTGGCAAGAGCGGCCATCGCCGCCTCGACGATCTCGGGGACCTCGGCCAGCCGCCCCTTGCCGAGCCATCCGCAGGCCAGGTAGCCCTCCCCCGGCTCCACCACCCGGACCCCGCGGGACCTCAAGATCTCGAGGTTCTCCGTCACCGCGGGATGGCTGAACATGTTGACGTTCATGGCCGGCGCCACCACCACCGGCGCCCGGGTCGCGGTGTAGAGCGTGGACAGCGCATCGTCGGCGATCCCGCGCGCGAACTTGCCGAGGATGTTGGCGGTGGCGGGAGCCACCAGCAGCAGGTCGGCGGCGTCGGCCAGGCTGATGTGCCGGATGTCGCCCTGCTCGCCGAGGGCCCACTGGTCGATGAAGACGGCGTGGCGCGAGAGAGCCTCGAAGGTCATCGGGGCCACGAAGCGCGTGGCCGCCTGGGTCATGACCACGTGGACGTCCACGTCCCGCTTCTGCAGCTCGCGCAGCACCTCGCAGGCCTTGTAGGCCCCGATGCAGCCGGTGACGCCGAGGACGACCGTGGCCATGGGCACTCCGTACGGGAGGTGAAGCCTCTACGCTCTCACCGACGACGCCGCCGTCTTGTTGGGGTCGTCCCGGATCTCCCACGAGATGGCGCCCGCGAGGGCCTCCTCGATGGCCACCCGCGTGGACTTGCGGCTGTGGGTCGCCACCCGGGGCTTGGACCCGTTCTGCAGCTGCTTGGCCCGCTGCGAGGCCACCGTGATGAACCGGAACTTGCTGTCGACTTCCCTGGGAAGGATCAGATTAGCCATGGTCTTTCTCTCTCGTTAGTGCGACTTGAAGGTCTCCAGGATCTCGTGGGCACGGCCGCCCATCGGGCCCACGCGGAAGCGCGCGGCCCGGATGATCGTCTTCATCGATTCGACGCAGGCGTTGAGGTCGTCGTTGACCACCGCATAGTCGTAGGCATGGTAGAAGCTCAGCTCCTCGCGGGCCACGTCCAGACGACGCCGGATCGAGGCTTCGTCGTCCTGCCCGCGGCCGCGCAGCCTCCGCTCGAGGTCCGCGTAGGAAGGGGGCAGCACGAAGACGGCGATCTTGTTGCGGACCTGGGCCGCCCCCTTCACGTCGAGGTCGAGGAGCAGGTCCACGCCGTCGCGCCGGGCCCTCTCGAGCTCGGCCACTCCCGTGCCGTAGTAGTGCCCGTAGTTCAAGGCCCACTCCAGGAGCTGTCCCGTGTCCCGGAGCCGCTCGAAGGCGGGCACGTCGACGAAATGGTAATCCACCCCGTCCTGCTCCCCGGCGCGCGGGGCGCGGGTGGTGTGCGAGACCGAGAACCGCAGGGCGTCCAGCTCGTTCAGGACCCGGGTGACCACGGTCGTCTTGCCCGCTCCCGACGGAGCCGAAACCACGATCACGCTGCCTCGAGCCCCGAGCTCACTCAACGTTCTGCACCTGTTCCCGGACCTTCTCGATCTCCGCCTTCAGGTTCACGACCTCGCGCACGACCGCCGCGTCCGCCGCCTTGCTCCCCAGCGTGTTCGCCTCCCGGGCCAGCTCCTGGGCCAGGAAGTCGAGGCGCTTGCCCGCCGGCTCCTCGCTCCGCAGGAGCTCCCGGGCCATGGCCACGTGGCTGCGCAGACGCTGCAATTCCTCGCTCACGTCGTGCCGCTCGACCGCCCGCACGACCTCCTGGTAGAGGCGCGCCTCATCCAGCCCGAGCTCACCGCAGAGCTCGCGCAAGCGCTCGGCCAGGACGCGGCTCCTGGCTTCCCGCGATCCCTCCGCGAGCGCCTCCATGCGCCCGGCGCTCTCCTCGATGACGGCAAGACCGCGCAGCAGGTCGCCTTCGGACCGCCCGCCCTCGGCCCGCCGCATCTCGGTCAGGCCGTCCAGGGCCTCCGCCACCAGGGCAAGGATCCGTCCCCGGACCTCGCTCTCGGCCTGGAGGGGCGCCTCCAGGCGCTCGAGGGCCCCCGGAAACCGCACCAGGTCGGCGACGGCGACGTTGCCGTCGAGGCCGAACTCGTTCTGCATATCGCGGAGAGTCCGCACGAAGGACGCCACCAGGGGGCGAGACGCCACCACGACGTCCCCGCCCTCCGCGACGGAGAGGCTGGCATTGACGGCCACCTCGACGCGCCCCCGGCTGAGCCGCGACTGCACGAGGTCCCTGATCTCCCGCTCCATCGGCTGCAAGCGCCGCGATAGATGCACGGTCATCTCGAGAAAGCGATGGTTCAGGCTGCGCACGGTGACGGTGGCCCGCAGCGCCGCCGATTCCGTGGCGGCCGAGCCGTACCCGGTCATCGACCGGATCATACGGCTTGCCCTTCGGGGGCGTCGGGGGAGAACTGCAGCTCGTGGAGCCGGCTGTAGATACCGCCCGGCTTCTTGAGGAGCTCCTCGTGGGTCCCCACCTCACGCACCTCGCCCCCGTCCAGGACCACGATCCGGTGGGCCGCCCGCACCGTCCCCAGGCGGTGCGCGATGACGAGGGTGGTGCGGCCCTTCATGAGGTTCGCGAGGGCGCCCTGGACGAGCCGCTCCGAGGCCGCGTCGAGGGACGAGGTGGCCTCGTCGAGGATCAGGATCGGCGGGTCCTTGAGGATGGCCCGGGCGATGGCGACGCG
>WNFM01029686.1_pt4 | contig 17897 bp, 13 predicted proteins | sample 5400271 | NCBI WGS metagenome assembly WNFM01 (sample SAMN13153352, study PRJNA577476) | soil metagenome | isolation source: 60 cm saprolite on Douglas fir-dominated hillslope | place: USA:California | collected 2013-09-17 | reverse complement strand
TCTCTCGAAGTCCGCACAGGCGGTGGAGTTGGACCTGCGGCAGTACAAAGGAAGCATTCCGATCGAAATGTTCGGCGGAAACCTTTTTCCCCGAATCGGGGAGCTGTACTACTTGCTGACTCTCGGCCCGTACCAATTTTTCTGGTTTCGTTTGCGCCGGATCTAACCGCCATCCGATGGCGGCGGCTAACTGTCGGCGCTTTGGATTAGAACGTCGGAAGCCCCAGCCGGGAACCAGCGGTGGAGACCTTTTTGGTGGAAGAAACATTTCTCGATGACAATTTCCTTCGCCAACTCATGAGCGTGGGCGAGGTAGACCTGCTGGTCGGAATCCCGTCTCACAATAATGCCAAGACGATCAGTCAGACAGTGCTAAGGGTCGAGGAAAGTTTCCAGCAGAATTTTGGGCGAGACAGAGTAGTCATCGTAAATGTCGACGGCGGATCGAAAGATGGCACTTCCGAAGCGGTACTGAACACTCCATCCGCAAAGAGCCTAAATTCGCGAGGTATGACCTCACTTCGCACTTCGCACCGAATCACCACACGTTACGCCAATCAGCCTTCGCGCGGCGCAGCATTCCGGGCAATTCTAACGGCTGCGGATTTGTTACGAGCAAAGGCCTGCGCAATCATTTTGCCTGAAACTAGCAACTTCACCGACGCGTGGGTTACGAGCTTGCTTCAGCCAACCTATCGAGAGAGTTTCGATTTTGTGGCACCGCTGTACAGCCGCCAAAAGCACGACGGTTTGCTGGCGCGAAACCTGTTATATCCGATGGGCCGCGCGGTCTTTGGCCAAAGGATCCGCGAACTTAATTCCGGCGAACTTGGCTTTTCTGGCCGGCTCGCCAGCCATTGCCTCAACCTGGAAGTGTGGCACGAAGAATCCGTGCGCACGTCGCCAGAAGCCTGGATGGCGGTTACTGCAATCTCTTCGGGCTTTCGCTGTTGCCAGTCCTTCCTGGGTCCCAAGTTGCACTCCGTCACCAGCACCGGAACTGACATTGTTACTGCGGTCCGCCAGGCTGTGGGGGCTCTCTTCTGGTGTCTGGAATCCAAACAGTCGTTCTGGATGGAACGCACTGGATCTGAGCCGGTACCGACAGTCGGGCCAGAACACGAATTAACCTCGGAGCCAGTCCGCGTGAATCGAAAGAGAATCTTTGACTTGTTCCTGAGTGGTGCTGCGGGACTCTCAGAGGTCTTGAAGACGATACTCACTCCGGAGACCCACGCGGAGCTGCAGCGGATCGCAACCGAGGATGAGCGGAAGTTCCGCTACAGAGACGAGCTCTGGGTAAAAACGCTTTACGAATTTGCAGCGTCTTATCATCACGCCGCTATCGACCGCGATCATTTGATTCAGGCACTGGTGCCTCTCTATCGCGGAAGAATTTATTCTTTCCTGCAGGAGCATCACGATTCGTCCCCGGAAGATATCGAGGCGCACTCCGAAAATCTCTGTCTGCAATTCGAGCGCCAGAAGCCCTACCTGGTTGAAAAATGGAACGCCAAATGAATGAGGTGACGCCATGAAAGAGATGATCCTTAGAGGATTACAGCAAGCCTACGAAAACATGGTCCACATGCTTGCCGAATTTCTGCCGCGATTTGTGGTTATGTTCATCATCATGGCAGTCGGATGGCTGGTTGCTTTGCTTCTGAAATACCTGGTGCGCGCCATCCTTCATTTGACAAAGCTGGATCGAATCTCCGAAGAGTCTGGCGCATCGCAGGTCCTGCGAAAGGCGGCTTTACCCACCATTTCCGAACTTTTGAGTCGAGCGTTCTTTTGGGTCACATGGTCGGCCTTCACTTTGGTGGGTATCAGCGTCCTCGGCATCCCGGTGCTGCATGAGCAGATTTCCCGCTTGTTCCAGCTTCTGCCCGAAGTGTTCATTGCCATCCTGATTCTTTTCGTGGGCGTGCTGGTGGCAAATTTTCTTTCCAGGGCTGCTCTACTTTCCGCCGTAAATGCCGGCTATCGCTCGCCGCGACTGTGGAGCGGGCTGGTTCGCTCTGTGATTTGGATTCTGGCGATCACGATGGCTCTGGAACAGATTGGTCTGGCCAAGGAAACGGTGATCGCGGCGTTTTCAATATTCTTCGGCGCTGTAATGTTGGCGCTGGCCGTCGCCTTTGGACTTGGCGGGCGAGACCTTGCACGACAGGTGCTCGAGAGGCACCTCGGCGACAAGGACAAGCATGAAAGTGAGAAGGAACAAGAGCCATCGCCTCTGTAGAGGACGCGAAGCGTGGCGGATTTCGTGGAGAATCCACGGGGCCGCTTGAATGGGCGAGCGGAGGACGTCATGAACGCACCACACCGGGCGAAAGGAACCTATCAAGAGTTGCTAACGGCGTTGCCTCCGCTATTGCCCGGTTATCTTGCGATGCAGCGCTGGTTTGGCGGAAAAGCACGCCAGATTCGTTCCGCGGAAATCACCGACATTGTTTCCTTGACCAAGACTCACCTCGAAGCATTCGTGCTGCTGGTACGTCTTGAATACACGACCGGACCAGGCGAAATGTATGTATTGCCTCTTATATGCAGCGAGGAACCGATGGCGGAGAGCGCTTCGAGCGATTTGAAGGTGCACAGCACCGCGCGTGGCACAGACTTACATCTACGAAATGCGCTTATTGACGACGAGTTCCTGCGAATCCTTCTCGACGCGATTGAAAAGAAAGCTGCGTTTCGTGGCTACGCAGGCGAGATCCACGCGTCGTTCACTAGCGTATTTCCTGCTCTCTGCGGGACCACTGCAAGCGTTTTACAGCCGAGGCCAATCAAGGCAGAACAAAGCAATAGCTCGATCATCTACGGCAATCGTGCAATTTTGAAGTTTTTCCGGCGCACCGCAGACGGCGAAAATCCGGACTTGGAAATAGGACGATTTCTGACCGAAGCAAAGAATTTTCCGCATATTCCCGCAGTGGCCGGCTGGATCGAGTACAAAGGCCAGGACGAAAGCGAGATGAGTCTGGGAATCCTGCAGGCGTTTGTCCCTAACGTTGGGGATGCTTGGCAGTTCACGTTGAAGGCTTTGTCCAGTTTCTGGAAAGAAGCAGAAGCGTACTCCGAACTGCATCCTGGGGCCTGGCTTCAAAATCACGCTCCCGTCGCTGATGACAGGCAGAATCTGCCGGCACCGATCCTCAATCACATCAGTCCGTATCTTGATGCAGTGTCTCGGCTCGGAAAGAGGACCGCAGAACTCCATCTGGCGCTGGGTTCGGAATCGACCGACCCAGGCTTTGTGCCTGAACCGTTTACGGCTTCGTTTCTGAGNNNGCACTTCAGACACTGGCCAAACGAAATTTTGCGCTCCTTGCAATTAAGCTGAAAGAGTTGCCTGCGGAATTGCGCGAGAAAGCAAACGACTTGATTGTTCGGCAAGGCGAGATCTTGCGGAGATATGACGCAATGCTCGGCGGCCCGATCCGCGCGATGCGGACACGTATTCATGGCGACTATCATCTGGGCCAGGTTCTTTACACTGGATCCGATTTTATGATTGTCGACTTCGAAGGAGAGCCAGCACGGCCGTTATCGGAACGGCGCATGAAGCGCAGTCCACTTCAGGACGTCGCCGGAATGTTGCGGTCCTTTCACTACGCTGCATTTTCGTTTCATTTGGCCTCATCGGATAGAGCGACAGCGGAGAAAACAAAGAGCTACGATGTGAGGCCGTGGGCAGAAAAATGGTATGCATGCGTTTCAGAGCGGTTTCTGAACGCGTATTTCGAGAATGTTGCTGGAGCGTCCTTTATTCCCCCAGACCATGACGAACTTTCTTCGTTGCTGCGGCTTCACCTACTTGAGAAGGCTGTGTATGAGCTCGGCTATGAACTGAACAACCGCCCGGCCTGGGCCGCGATTCCATTGGAGGGGATTTCGCAACTCCTGACTTCATGATTTTTATGTGTGTGATGGTTTTGTTAGTAGAAGAGGTCGGCATATGGTGACCGCGCAGCCTGAACGACCTCTCGGCGCTGTCTGGTCGCCAAAGGGTACATGTGGCTTTCTGCTCTGGGCGCCAAAAGCTCAGAAGGTTGACGTTCACCTTGTTACTCCTGGGGATCGGGTGATCGCGATGCAGCCTTTGGACGGAGGCTACTTCACGGCTACCGTGGAGGAAATCGCTCCCGGTGCTCGCTATTTGTACTGTTTGGACGGCCAGACCGAGCGACCGGATCCGGCGTCGCGATTTCAGCCTCAAGGAGTGCACGGTCCTTCTGAGGTAGTCGATTCAAGCTTCAAGTGGACCGACAACCATTGGTTTGGCATCCCCTTGGAACAGTATGTGGTCTACGAACTTCATCCCGGAACTTTTACGCCACAAGGTACCTTCGATGCAATCATTCCTCGAATTAGCGAATTGCGAGACCTGGGAATCACCGCAATCGAACTCATGCCGGTAGCGCAGTTCCCCGGAACACGCAACTGGGGCTATGACGGCGTATACCCCTATGCAGTGCAAAATTCATATGGAGGCCCTGCGGCCCTGAAGACACTCGTAAACTCCTGCCACCGACAAGGAATGGCCGTAGTGCTCGACGTCGTTTACAACCATCTGGGTCCAGAGGGAAACTATCTGGCGGATTTTGCTCCCTATTTTGCCGATATTTATAGGACCCCGTGGGGTCAAGCAGTCAATTTCGATGGCCCTCGGAGTGACCACGTTCGCCGTTACTTTATCGAAAACGCATTGCAATGGATTGCAGAATTCCATGTTGATGCGCTACGGCTCGACGCCATCCATGCCATCGTCGACCTATCTGCGCGGCCCTTCTTGGAAGAATTGAGCACCCTGGTCCACGCGAAGGCGAATCAGTTGAACCGCCAAGTCTTTCTTATCGCCGAGAGTAATCGAAATGATGCGCGGGTCTTGAGCCCTCGTGAGGCAGGAGGCCTTGAACTCGATGCGGTATGGAACGATGATTTTCATCACTCGTTACACGTGTTGCTGACTGGCGAGCAAAACGGATACTACCAGGACTTTTCCGGCATCGAAGACCTGGCCCGCGCGTTTCGGAAAGGCTTCGTGTACGAAGGGCAATATTCCAAGTATCGGCAGCGACGTCACGGCAGTTCTTCGCAGCAAATTTCTGCTCATCGCTTCGTCGTGTTCGCTCAAAACCACGATCAAGTGGGAAACCGCAGCGCGGGTGAGCGTCTGTCACAACTCATATCGTTTGAGCAACTGAAGCTCGCCGCAGCTACGGTTCTACTCTCCCCATGTGTTCCATTGTTGTTCATGGGCGAGGAATATGGCGAACCCGCACCATTTCCTTACTTTGTCAGCCACAGCGACGCTGCGCTCATCGAGTCTGTGCGCAACGGAAGAAGGACGTATTTGGCAAAGCTCCGGTGGGGCGGAGATATGGCCGACCCTCAAGATGAAGGGGCATTTCTCCGCTCAAAACTGAATTGGGATTTGCGGGCCGAAGGTCACCATCGCCTGCTGCGGAGTTTTTATCAAGAGTTGCTTCGCTTGCGACACCATCTGCCGGTGCTATCCGGCCTCGACAAAAACACCTTGGAAGTTGTCGAGTTCGAGGATGCAAAAGTAATTTTTGTTAGAAGATGGAACGTGTCGAGCCACATTTTAGCTGTTCTTCATTTTGATGACGAAGTAAGCCAACTAGCGCTCCCGGTTCCAGCAGGTTCCTGGAAACGCAAGCTGGATTCGGCGGAGCTAAGGTGGGGTGGAGGAGGAAGCCAGGCGGACGACATGTTGGTTTCATCCGGAGAGGTTCAGATGGCACTGAGCCCGTGGGCCGTGGTCCTGTACACAGGGACGTTGCCATACGAAAAATAGTTTGCTCAACAGATGATGGAAGCCTGCTGCGGGCTGATCCGTGCGAAGACCGCACGCCAAGGCCGATCCCCAAGACCGGCCTCGAAGGTTCTACACTGCACCTCACCGTCGCCGGCGTTTTTGAATTCGTTGTGAACCTGAAAGATCGCACCCATGCGGAAATCCGCCCGCTAGGAGCCCCGCCAAACAGGAAGCCCATACCCACAGAGAAAGTTCACCGGCACTGCCTGGTAAGTTTGAATGCATAAGTCGAAGGAGGGGCGCTTGGTGTACAAAGCTGAACTCAGCGGACGCTGATTCAGAGACACCAAGGAGGCTCCCCGTGGAACCCATGTATTACATCGGACTTTCCGGCAAAAGTTCCGGTGCTGAACGGACGCAGCTGTTAATCCTCAATTTATCTGGGTTGGAGTAAGGTTTGACCATCCTGGAAGGCTACCTACGTTCAACGTGGAGGATTTTTTATGATGAGTCAGCGCAAGTGGGCGGTGGTTTTGGCGGCGACGGGGGTCTTCGCTGCGGCGATTTTTGCAGTGGCGATGCAGATAAATCTGCATGCTACGGCGCGCGAAGCGGGGGTGGCGCGCACGGCGCCGGCAGGCGCGAGCGGGTATCACGTCAGCAAAACGATTCCGGTGGGTGGCGACGGATTCTGGGACTACAGCACCGTGGATGCGGACGCGCGGCGGCTTTATGTTTCGCACGGCACGCACGTGGTGGTACTTGATGCGGACACCCAAGCGCTGGTCGGCGACATTCCTGATACGCAAGGCGTGCATGGAATCGCGATCGCGTCCGAGTCTGGACACGGATTTGTGAGCAACGGGCGGTCGAATAACGTCACGATGTTCGATCTGAAAACTTTGAAGACGCTGAGCACGATTCCCGCGGGAACCAATCCCGATGCCATCATCTACGATCCGGCCAGCAAGCGGGTCTTCGCGATGAATGGACGAAGCGGCGACATTACCGCGATCAATGCGGCCGACGGCAAAGTGGCGGGAACCATTCCGGTTGGCGGAAAGCTGGAATTTGCGGCGGCCGACGGCAAAGGCACGATTTACGTCAACGTAGAAGACAAATCGCAACTGGTTCACATTGACTCGGAGAAATTGACCGTGCTGCACACCTGGCCGCTGGCTCCGTGCAAGGAACCTTCTGGACTGGCGATGGACACCAAGACGCGGCGGCTGTTTGTGGGCTGCGACGAAAAAGTTATGGCTATCGTGAATGCGGACACCGGAAAGGTGATTACCACCGTGGCGACCGGCGACGGAACCGACGCGAACGGATTCGATCCCGGTACTGGTTTCGCGTTTTCGTCGAATGGCGAAGGCACGCTGACCGTGGTTCATGAAGATTCACCGGACAAATTCACCGTGGTTGAAAACGTGCCGACCAAGAAGAGCGCGCGGACCATGGCGCTGGACACCAGGACCCACAATATTTTTCTGCCGGCTGCGGATTTCGACGCGCCAGCGGCGGGCGAGCGGCGTGGCAAGATGAAGCCAGACTCGTTCGTGGTGGTGATGGTGACACGATAGGCGAGCGTCGCGAAACCAATTGATTTGGTCGAGGAGCGTGAAAAGCGCGGCTGCGGAAGAACTCCTGCCGCGCTCTTCGCTTTCTCGCGGCAAGAGCTCTGCTATACTCTTGGCACGCCGCACAAAACTTTCGCCATCCGGCGGCACGAGCCAATGACCGCGCACGAATCCTCCTCAGCCAAGCGCGCACCCAAGACGCAGCGTGGTCCACACGCTCCGAAACACATCGTCATCGAAGGGCCGTTGCGCGTGGGGAAATCCACGCTGGCGCGAATACTGGCCGAGCGTTTGCATGCGCGGCGGGTGTACGACTGCGAAGACAATCCCTTTCTCGGCGAATTTTATAAAGAAGAGCCCGGCTCGGCGGTGCGCGCGCAAATGTATTTTTTGATGGAGCGGCAAAAACGCCTGCGGGAAGCGCTGGCGGTGGATTCGCCGGCGCCGCTGCTCTCCGATTTTCTGATGGAGAAGGATCGCATCTTCGCCAACCTGAATCTCGACGACCAAGAGCTGAAACTTTACGAGCGCTACTACGAAGCGCTGGCCCGCGATATTCCGGCGCCTGACCTGGTCATTTATCTGCAAGCGAAGCCGGAAGTATTGCGCGCGCGTATCGCGAAAAAAGCGGTGAAGGACGAAAATCAGATCTCGACCGAATATATCGAAGAGGTTTCCCGCGCGTACGAGCATTTCTTTTTCCGCTACGAAGCGTCGGACCTGCTGGTGATAGACACTTCAGAGATCGACTTCGTGGCGCGAAATGAAGACTTGCAGCAATTGCTGAAGCGGCTGCAGGAACCGGTCAAAGGTACGCAGTACTTTCTGCCGCTTGGTCCCGGCGAGTAGCCTTAAAAGGTTTCCTGAAGCCCACCCACCCTATTTTTTAACTGTACTTCGATGAAGCCGAAAAAGCCAAACTGGGGCAAGACCCCGTGGAATATTTCGTTTCGGGCCGGGGCACGCCGGCTACCGGATCACGCGAATTTTGTTGTGGTGGGTGGAGGATTTACAGGCCTCGCTGCGGCGGCGTGGCTGGCACGGATGGCTCCCGGGAAATCGGTGTTGCTGCTGGAAGCAGGGCCGGTCGGCAATGGAGCGAGCGGACGGACCGGCGGGATGGCGTTGGCGCAGACTGCGGCAGGAGACTTGCCAGGCCTCGGCGATGTGTTGCGTGGCTACCGGAATATTTTGAAAAAACTGCACGTCCAGGCGGATTTGGAGCTGCCGGGCGTTTGGGAGATTGCGCGCGGGAACCGGTCGATGGAAGGAAAGACCGTTCGTCCGCTGAAGCGCTCGCCGATTGAGTGGAACGATTCGGGGCGGGTTCGCGCGGTGCACAGAGTTCCTGGCGGAACGGTCGATCCCGGAAAGGTGGTTGCGGGACTAGCGCGAGCGGCGGAGAAAGCCGGGGCGCAGATTGTGCAGCGCGCCGAGGTTGTAAAAATTGAATTTGGCAATCCGCTACGCTTGCATGTGCGGAGAAAAGTGAAAGGCCGCGTTAAAGGGCAAATCGTGGCGGCGGAGAAAGTGCTCCTGGCGACAAATTCAGGCTCACTGGAACTCGGGGATAAGCTGTTTCGAGGAAAAGTTCCTGCGGAGCCGAAGCTGACGTTTGCGATCGCCACTGCGCCGCTGACCAAGAAACAGATTGCAGCGATCGGGATGGGTTCGGGTCGTCCATTCTACAGTGTGGACCTTCCGTACTTGTGGGGCCGCCTGGTGAGAGGGGGCCAAATGATTTTTGGCAGCGGGCTGGTGCCGGGGTTTGCAGAATCTTTGCGCGGCGGGGAGAAGGCGCGGAAGCCAGCGGATTCACATATCGAGAAAGTCTGGAGCGGCTTGGAAGCGTTCGATGTTCGGCGCGGCGAACCGGCGGAGCGGGTTCGCACGCTGGAGGAACGCGTTCGAAAGCTGCATCCAGCGTTGAACAACGTACGAGTCACCCATCGTTGGGGCGGGCCGATTTTGCTAACGAAAAATCTTGTGCCGGTATTTCGATGCCACCCGAAAAGCAAAAATGTGATGGTGCTCGGCGGATACTCAGGCCATGGCGTGGCGCTGAGTGTGTACCTAGGTCGGCGGGCTGCAACGATTTTATTGGGCCAGGCCGAAGCGCCCAAATGGCGCTGAACTCAGGCGACAACTCGGGATTCAGCTGCGGGCGGTGCTTCGCCTAGCTCGCTGAGTTTCCTGCGCTGGAGGTAGAAGAGAAAGGCGATAGCGGCAAATTGAGCAAGAATGGCAGAACTCCAGACGGCGGGATGAATCGCCCACGAGACGAGATCCAGATTGAAAACGGGTGTCGGAAAGAGAAATGCCGAATAGGCGTTCCAGGCAGGCTCGCTGCCCGTGAGCGCCGTGAGCAGAATCGCGGCTGAGATATAAACAATCGTCAGGTATAGAACGCCCATCACCAGCGGATGGCGGCCTCTGCGTAAACCCATCCATTGAAGAAATTGCAGATCGCGAATAAGCCAGAGGGCGAAGAAAAGACAACGAAAAGTGAAAAAGGAGAGTTCGGAGCTTTTGCCGGCTGTTCCGGAATAGGCGGCGCCGATCGCAATGAGAGCGCCAACACTAATCGTACCGGCAAACAACAGAGGAGCCGGCCAAGCAATTGCCATCCAGGCAGGGTAGCCAGTACTAGAGCGCAGCACACGGCGAGTTCTTTCACGATTGCGGATCAGCGCGATACCGAGCAGCGCGAATACTGCCATATTCAAAAAGAGCAAAAATCCCGGCCCGGCGGAGTTGTCGCGGTAATGCCAGTTAAAAAACGCTAGAAAAATCAAATTCATGAAGAACGCAAAACCGAGCGACTGCGCTGGAGAATAGAGTTCATACTCGGCGGGATCACGCTTTATGTTTCTGACGACGGCAAGGAAAAACCATAAAGCCAGGAGCGAGTCGACAAGAAGAAGAATCGGAGCGTGATGTACGTGGTAACCAAAAACAACATCGGTCATTCCGTGGTTGAGCGTGTATTCGTAAGAATCGGATTTAAAGGTCGTTTCAATCTGTACCGGATCCCAGGTAGTTTCGGAAACCAATTGGGGGGCAAAAAACGGGCCGAGAGAACTGAGGCGAAACAGGCCGGAACTGAGCATATTTCCAGAGTAGACGCTGATCCAAAGAAGTAGCAGCAAGAGGATAATCGCGCCGGTTTGCGAGCCACGAATCGATAAGACCGACATCATCAGACTGACGGTATGAAATGCGATCGAAGCGGCCAGCAGCACTACGTAGGCCATGAGCAGAAATGAGAAGCGCGGACGGGCAACAGCAGAAGCGAAAATCGCCAGCGGCATCAAGCAAAGGCAAACGAAATACATCAGAATCGGCGGACCGAAAAGTTTGCCAATTGTCAGTTCAAGTGGAGTAAGGCGAGTTACCCGCTGAAAGTCGAACGAATTCTGCTCTTTCTCTTTGTAGATGCTATTGAGGCAGGCGATGCTTCCGCCTGCGGCCAGAATCAAAGCTTGAGCGCCAACCACAAACTCCAGCAATTCCATCGCGCCGGCTTTGTCACCGGCGTTAGCGGGTCGCAGCGCAAAATAGTAGCCGACAGAAATTGAGAGTACCGCGCAGATGGCCGCGACTGCGGCGACCTTCCGTGGGCGCAGCTGTGAACGGACATTGCGAATCAGTTCGGCGTTTTGAAAAAGATTAATCACATTACTTCTCCGCTGGAGAGGCGGGAAAAGAGCGATTCGAGTGACTCAACGCGCTCCTGCACTACAAATAGCGGCGCGCCAGCGGTCACCGCATCACGCACCAGTGTGGAAAGTTCGAGATCGGTTCCCGGAAAAATAAATTCGGCGGTGCTGCCTTCGACACGAAGTTCGCCAACGTCCGGTCGAGCGGCTAACCAATCGTTGAGCGGGAAACCGGGCATAGCGAGACGGATGCTGACGCGACGGGTAGGTCCGGCATCACGCATTACGTCGGCAAGCTTGCCAACGCGTAGGAGCTTGCCCTTTTCCAGAATTGCCAGCGAGGTGCAGATTTCTTCCAGATCAGCAAGAACGTGAGATGTAATAAAAATGGTTTTGCCGCTGCGATGAAGCTGTCGGAGGAGGTCTTTAAGTTCGGCGCGAGCTTTTGGATCGAGTCCAGAGGCAGGTTCATCGAGAACCAGAAGCGGTGGGTCGTGGATGATGGCCCGGGCGATGCCCATTCGCTGCTTCATGCCGCGAGAAAGTCCGGCGACGAATGAGTCGTACTTTGATTCAAGACCGAGTTGCTGGATAACCTCCCGAATGCGGGACGGAATTGACTGCCGTTCCATCTTATAAGCGCGCGCAAAATAATCAAGATATTCCCAGACTTTAAGATCATCGTAGACCGTGAAAAAATCGGAGAGATAGCCGATGTACTGTTGCGCTCTTTCCGGATCGCGGGAGACATCCACTTGATTCACAGTGACGGACCCGGAGGTAGGCGTGAGCAAGCCACAGACCATTTTTAGTGTTGTGGTCTTGCCCGCGCCGTTGGGGCCGACCAGACCGAACACTTCGCCACGTCCAACGGATAGCGAGAGGTGATCCGCCGCGATGAGCTTGCCGGGTTGGCCGGGGGGCAGATCATATTCTTTGCTGACGTTTTCGAGTTGAATCATGAGTGGAAGGCGATTCTGCATGCAGTTTGTCTCGCAGTCAATATACTTCGCGCGAACTACCTGGCGGCGAAGGCATTTTTGAATGTGTATGGGCGCTTCAGGGACCGGCGCGCACAGCAAGATTGCCTGTGCTCCTAAAGGTTCGCGCCTGCAAGCGTGCCGCAACAAAATCAAAAGCGTGACTTCTTCTTCCCACAACATCCGTGCGCTTGTATAGTTGCGGCCTCGCACTTATTCGCAGATATTTTCGATTTTCAGGAGGTTGATTATGAGCTTGTGGTCACGACGGAGATTTTTTCTGACATCGCTGGCGGGGACGGCCGCTGCCGGAACCACGAATTTATTCGGAGCCAATGTGCCTGCCAATGGAACCGCGGGAGAGTTCCCGGTTTCACGTGCAGTAGCGGCTGGTGGCACCCGGCCAATCATCATCTCCAGTGCCAATGGAGTGCACGCGCTGCAGAAGGGCATGGACATTCTAAAGAGCGGCGGCGACACGCTGGACGCAGCGGTCGCGGCGGTCACTGTCGTCGAGGACGATCCGAACGATGATTCAGTGGGCTACGGAGGATTGCCGAATGAAGAAGGCGAAGTAGAACTCGACGCCAGCGTAATGCATGGGCCGACGCGGCGCGCGGGCTCCGTTGCCAGCGTTCGGCGCATCGCCAACGTGGCACGGCTGGCCAAGGCCGTGATGGAGCGCACCAATCACACCATGATCGGGGGCGATGGCGCACGGCGATTTGCTGTGGCGGAAGGTTTCGAGGAAAAGAACCTGTTGACGGAGCACTCACGGAAAATCTGGCTGGCGTGGAAAGCTTCGACATCGTTCAACTGGCGGCCAGGAATTGACAGTCCTGAGTGGAAAGCAAAATCGGCAGCAGCGCGCGGAAACGGGCCGCTCGATTCACCAGAATTCCGCGAGCGGCTGGCGGACATCTGCGAACACGATGAAGTGCTGATGGCGCGGGCGCTGCAAGTGATCAAGGATCCGCCGACCGGAACGATCAATTGTTTGGCGGTGAACGAAAAAGGTGAAATTTCCGGCACCACCACGACTTCGGGATTGTCGTGGAAAATTCCTGGGCGTGTGGGCGATTCGCCGATTATTGGCGCCGGACTTTATGTGGATGGCGACGTGGGCGGAGCGGGCTCGACCGGAAAAGGCGAAGAGAACATCAAGATTTCCGGCGGGCACACGATAGTGGAAATGATGCGCAAGGGAATGTCTCCGGCCGATGCTTGCCTCGAGGCACTGCACCGCGTGGCGCGGAACTACAACAACGACAAGAAAAAGCTGGGCACCTTCCACATTTATTTTTACGCGTTGAATAAGGATGGCGCGCAGGGGAGCGCGTCGTTGTGGAGGAACGGGTACGAGCCGAGCAAGCACGCGAAGTATGCGGTGCATGACGGAACCGAGGGCAAGTTGGCGGATTGTGCCGCGTATTTTGACGAGGTCAGCGGGGATCAGTAGGATCAGCCGCATCTTTTCGGCTTACGACGGCACCTCGACCACTAGTCGTACAAAAGTACGCTTGCCCAATCGGATCTGATAGGAAGCAGGCTGCCTAAGATTGATTCTTGTCGCCGGGTCCTTAACAATTTGACCATCTACTTCAAATCCACCTTGTTTGATAACCCGCTCCGCCTCTGTTGCAGATGGTACGAGTTCCAGGCCCGCCATCAGCCGTGACCATTTTTCCGAAGTAGAAGAAAGACCAATCGTCCATCGAGTCAAACCATCCGATTTCGACGGTATTTCCACAAAGATCGCACCCTGAACGGCTTTGACTCGGATCTCTTTCATCTCCGTGGGGGCTTGGCGGTCCCGGAACACCCGTTGAAAATTGTCGGCGGCTTTGCGTCCGGCTTCGACGCCGTGAAACGTGGAGACCACTTCTTCACCGAGCTTCATTTTTGCGTCCATAGGATGCAATTTGCCATTCGCGACTTCACTCTTTAGGTCTGCAATTTCTTTATCAGTGCGGTCGGTGACCAGCGCGTAGTACTTCCACATAAGCTCGTCGGGAATCGACATCAGCTTGCCGAACATTTCCTGTGGCATCTCGGTGATGCCGATGTAGTTGCCGAGGCTCTTGGACATTTTGCGCGCGCCATCGAGGCCGACCAGAATCGGCATGGTCAGAATGGATTGCCCGGGCAAGCCGTATTCGCGCTGAATTTCGCGGTGCACCAGCAAGTTGAATTTTTGCTCGGTAGCGCCGAGCTCGACGTCGGACTTGAGCGACACCGCATCGAACGCGGTCAGCAGCGGGTACAACAGTTCATGAACAGAAATCGGCTGTCCTTTTTCCAGGCGTGAATTGAAATCCTCGCGCTCCAGCATGCGGGCCAGCCGGTAGTGCGAACACAAACGCACGACATCGGTGGCGGACATCTTGCCGAGCCATTCGCTGTTGTAGCGGACCTCGGTTTTTTCGCGGTCGAGAATCTTAAACACCTGCTCGAGATAAGTTTTAGCGTTGGCGTCCACTTGCTCACGCGTCAGCGGAGGGCGAGTCTCGGAAACGCCGGTAGGGTCGCCAATCATCGCGGAAAAATCGCCGATCAAAAAGACTGCGGTGTGGCCGAGATCCTGAAAATGTTTGAGCTTGCGCAGCACCACCGTGTGCCCGAGATGCAGGTCCGGCGCCGTCGGGTCAACGCCGAGATAAACTCGCAGCGGCTTGCCGGTCTTGCGCGAATTTTCTAGGCTGGCCTTCAGCTGATCTTCGGGAATGATTTCAGCCGCGCCTTTTTTGATATAAGCAAGCTGTTCGTCAACGGGTTTGAACTCGGTCTGAGTCATGAGCGATGAATCACGCGGCGGCCTTCGATTTTGTAATTCCCTTCCAGTACAATTTTCACCGCTTCGGCATAAATGCGGTGCTCTTCTTGCAAAATGCGCGCGCTGAGCGAGTCTTCGGTGTCATAGTCCTCAACCAAAACGACCGCTTGCCGCACGATTGGCCCGGCGTCCAGATTTTCGTCGACGAAATGCACCGTGCAGCCGGCGAATTTTACTCCATACTCGAGCGCCTGCTTCTGGGACTCTAGCCCGGGAAAAGACGGCAGCAGCGACGGGTGAATATTCAAAATGCGCTGCGGAAAGGCCGCGACGAAATACGGCGAGAGCAACCGCATGTAGCCCGCAAGGCAAATCAGGTCAACCCTGGCTTCGCGCAACGCCGCGACCACCTGACGATCGTAGGTTTCGCGTTCGAGACCTTTCGAGGGAATCACTCGCGTTGCCAGCCCGCGCGCTTTTGCTCGGTCGATTCCCGGAGCGCCTTCGCGATTGCTCAGCACCAGAGCGAGTTCCGCGCCCGGAATTCGTCCGGAGGAAATACTGTCGGCCAGCGCTTCAAAATTGGAACCGCGGCCGCTCAGAAGCACCCCAATGCGCTTGGTCATCACCAAAAAAAGTTAGCACAGTTGCAGCGCGGTGCCCAAATCGGCGGAGCTGCTTGAAGCGAATTTGCGGCGTCAGGCCCAGCTGTAGCCGTGTTTGGCCAGCGGAAGCGAACGAATGCGCAGGCCAGTGGCGGCGAAGATGGCATTGCACATGGCCGGCAAAACCGGCGGCAGAGCCGGTTCGCCCAGACCAGTGGGCGGATTGTCGGTGGGCACCAGGTGAACTTCAATTTCCGGCGGCGTCTGCTGAATGCGCATCGGCGTGTACGAATCGAAATTGTTTTGCACCGCGCGGCCCTTGTCGATGGTGATTTCGTACGACATGAGCGAACTTAAACCTTCGATCACCGCGCCCTGGCACTGATTTTCGGCGTTGAGCGGATTAATGATCTGGCTGCCAACATCGCCGACAACCCACACTTTGTTCACTTTTACTTTTTTGGCGGAGTCCACGTGGACATTGACGACCGAGGCAAAATAGCCGCGATGCGAAAAATAGCAGGCCGCGCCCATCGCCGTGTCTTTCGTAAGATTTTTGCGCGAAGCCCAATTCGATTCGCGCGCTACGCGTTCGAGAACGCCGCGCATGCGGCTGGCGTCGAACTCCGGTGCAGGCGGTGCACCCTGTCCCGGCGGAGCGGCCTCGTTCGAAGCAGTCACCCGAGGTGCGCTTAGAATCTCCAATTGCAGCGCGATGGTGTCCTTGCCGGCGGCGTGCGCGACCTCATCAAGAAATGACTGGAACACAAACGCATAGGCATTGCTGCCAGGCGCGCGCAACGCGAAAGTCGGCACCCCACAGAGCATCAGCGTTGCGCCGAGAGCATAGTCGGCAATAAAGCTGGCGGGAAATTCGCCCGCGCCGATGCCCGCGGTGGGCGAAAACTGCTTGTCCTGCCCGAGGCTGACAAAATGATTCTGCCACGCGGAAATTTTTCCTGAAGAATCGAGTCCGGCTTTCAGGTAGTGGAAACCGATCGGCCGGTAATGGTCGTGGTGGAAATCGTCTTCGCGCGTCCACAACAGTTTCACCGGAGCGCCGACTTCTTTGGCGATCGTCGCAGCTTCCAGCATGTAATCGTTGGTGAGCCGGCGGCCAAATCCTCCGCCGATCCGGCAGATGTGCAGGGTGATGTCGCTTTCGTTCATTTTGAGAAGCTGTGCCACTTGGCTACGGCCGCGCCCCGGCGTCTGGCTGGGCGACCAGAATTCCAGCTTGCCGTCTTTGTAATGGGCAAGACAGTTCTGCGGCTCCAGCGGCGCGTGCGCGATGAACGGATAAGCGTAGGAGGCTTCGACCACTTTCGCGGCAGACTGCATGGCCTTGTCAGGAGCGCCGTCGCTGCGCACGAAAAAGTGAGGCGGTTGCTTGGAGAGTTCATCGGCATCCTTGGCAAACCCAGCGCTGCTCTGCCCCGAAGTCGTCCCTTCATTCCAGGTGACCCGCAATTTTTTGCGCGCGGACTGCGCCTGCCACCAGGAATCAGCGACAATCGCGATGCCGCAATGCAGGCCAAGGAGCTCCGTCGTTCCGTCAATAATGAAACAATGCCGCACGCCGGGCAGCGTCTTGATCTCGTCGATATTGGCGGTGGCAATTTTCCCGGCAAAGACCGGACATTTCTCAAAGACCGCGTACAGCATGCCCGGAACTTTGGTGTCGATGCTGTAAGTCATTTTGCCGCGCACGATTTTCGGATTGTCCACACTCCGTGTCGGCTTGCCGATGATTTTGTAGTCTTTGGGATCTTTCAGTTTGACGGTTTGCGGATCGGGCGGAGTCATGGTGGCAACTTTCGCGGCCAGTTCACCGTAGCCGAGCGAACGATTCGAACCCGCATGCAAGACCCGTCCCGAAGCGGTGCTGCACTCTATCGCTGACACATTCCAGTTTTGCGCCGCGGTAGTAACGAACATTTGCCGCACCGCTGCTCCCGCACGCCGCAATGGATCCCAATTGGTCGGAGTCGAAGTGCTTCCACCCGCCCGCTGCGGACCAAACTGTGTTTCATTGAGATCCGCCTGCTCGATTTGAACATCCGTCCAGTCCACATCGAGCTCTTCTGCAAGAATCATCGGGAGGTGAGTCTTCACGCCCTGTCCGACTTCAGGATTCTTGGACAAGATGGTCACGACGCCATCCGCCGCGATGCGGAAAAACGCCATCGCTACAAACGCCGGCGCCACTGCAGTCGCGCCTTGCGCCAATGCGCGCGCCACCGGATGAACATAGCAGGCGATCAGCAGGCCTCCACCGGCAAGCGAACTGACCTTCAAAAAAGAGCGGCGATCGAGCACAGCGGTCTGCATGGGGCACCTCGCGGCTGGCAGGAATTCCTATTCTAACGCTGCGACACACAGCGCTGACAACAGGTTTCCGGTGGCCGTCGCGCTGCGCTTTCTGGAGCAGCCGATTCAGTCCGCTTTCGGCGCAAAGTGTGCAAAGGTGATGAAATGGCCGGCAGGATCTTTCACCCCGATTTCACGCGAG
>WNFM01332016.1_pt1 | contig 17899 bp, 19 predicted proteins | sample 5400271 | NCBI WGS metagenome assembly WNFM01 (sample SAMN13153352, study PRJNA577476) | soil metagenome | isolation source: 60 cm saprolite on Douglas fir-dominated hillslope | place: USA:California | collected 2013-09-17 | reverse complement strand
GAGAGCTCAAGCGAGGCCGTCGAAGCCGATTTTTCCTGTTGGATCAGTTTGATCTGACGAAAGCAGAACAATACCTTGCCGACGAATTTGCGACCTGGTAAGCGGAATTATTCCGTCGCCCGTCCTCCCTCTCCGCTTCTGGAGAGCTTCCGGAGCTATACCGCTGTGACAACGCTGAGGGGTGAACAGAGTTTCTTGATCCAAATCAAATCAAAAGGTGGCCGAGAAGCCTCAAAGTTAGGCCATGACAATTTAGGGGTCACCACACGATGCAGAAACCCATAGAGCCGACCTTGCCGGTACATTTAGGATGCGATTTCAAAGAGCTCAGTGCAGCCTTTGCGTCGGCATCGTAGCTGGAGAGTTCTTTGTTGGTTTTATCCGCGTTGCCCCGATCCGCCCCCGCCTGGTCGTATGGAAGCACAGTGCCCGGTTCTTCGAGCTCATGAAATATTTCCGGGACGCCCTAATGAGAGTTCTTGCGGGCATTTATCCCGACTACACAGGCGAGATCTTCTTCAACGGGCGACCGACGAGGATCCACACGCCGCGACTCGCGCGTGAACTTGGAATCGCGATGGTACACCAGGAACTCAGCCTCGTTCCCGACCTCTCCGTGGCTGAAAACATGTTTCTCGGAAGAGAAGCCCCGTCAAGAATTCCAGGGCTCATCAACCGGCGCCAAGTTGAGAAAAAGGCTGGCGCAATTCTTGCGGAAATCGAAGTCGACATATCTCCTACCCAAAGAGTCAACCAGCTCTCGGTCGCCAAGCAGCAGCTCGTCGAAATCGCCAAGGGGATCTCCTGGATTCCCAAGTCCTCATCCTGGATGAGCCGACCTCCTCGCTCACCGAGCCGGAGATCAGGGATCTTTTCCGGGTCATTCGTACCACTAAGCAGAGGGGCGTCGCGCTGATCTACATCTCGCACAAATTGGCAGAGATATTTGCGATTGCGGATCGAATCACCGTGCTTCGCGACGGGGTGAGGCTGAGTTCACGCCCAATTGGTCATTGGGACGAAGCAGACCTTGTGAAGGAGATGGTCGGAATGGCTCTCTCCGACTTCTTTCCCCGCAGCCACAAGCATCTTCAGGATCGTCCAGTTCTGGAGGTCACCAACCTCACACAGCTACCCCACTTTGTCGACGTGAGCTTTACGGTACACCGCGGCGAAATCGTGGGGTTTTACGGGCTGATGGGATCGGGGAGAACCCGGCTCGCGAAGGCCGTTTTCGGGCTCTCTCGCGCTGACCGCGGCGAGATCAGGATACAAGGTCGACACCCGTCGAGATCCGGTCGCCTTCCGAAGCTATTTCGAACGGGGTCGCGCTCGTTCCCGAAGACCGACGCATGCTCGGCCTGGTTCACATCCTCGGCGTCAGGAAGAATCTCACGCTCCCGCATCTGAAGGTGCTCTCGAACTCGCTGTTTATCAACGACAGGGAGGAGCAGCAGACCGTATCTACCGAAGAAATCGGCTAACCGTGTGACCAAAATCTCTTAGCCAAATTTTGAGCATCTTTGGATAACCACTAAGAAGCAGCTCTTTTCCATAATCGGTAGGCTTGAACGAAATGAGCGCAGTGCAGACGCCAACAGTGGGTTCTCTCCTAGCGACTTCGGAAGGTCGCAGACCAACTCTGCAGCGTATGTTAAGTCCGAAAGCTGTCGCGTTGATCAGCGCAACAGAGGCTCCCAATAGCGTGGGTCGCATGCTGATGGAAAACCTTCTCTCACTTGGCGAAAATCTGTATCCGATTAACCCGAAACGACCCAGTGTACTCGGCGCAAAGGCATTCCCCCATATCGCAGATGGGACCGCCGGCGAACTCACTCCCTTCGTTCTGCATGTGGCAGCTCGTTCGATTGCTGCCCGTGCACTCCCGATTTTTTGGCAACCACAGTGACGTCATGGCAGCACGAATGACCGGTTTTGCCCTGCTCTCAGTCGTTCGATTACGGAGCGTCAGCTCGCGCAGTTGGCGGATGCGAGAGTGCTAGCCGGCGACCGATGTCACGAAGTAAGCGCTTGCTCTTCCTTGCTTGGGCCAGCAAGTGCTGCACGTCACCTATACTGGCAAGCTCGAGAATGAAGCCGCCTCGAAACCCGGTTCGATCCAGTTCGGTCAATACTCGATTCCAATCGATATTGCCGGCACCTGGAGCCAAATGCTCATCTCCCTCGCCGTGATTGTCGTGTGCGTGGATCATGCGCAAGTGCTGACCCAACTTGTGCATGACACTATAGATGTCGCTGCTCAGATTGGCGTGGCCCGTATCGAGACAAACACCCATTTCGACCGTATCCATGGTGGTCAAAATCCAAAGAAGATCGCTCGTCTGAGCAAACAAAAGATGGGGCAGCTTGTTTTCGAGAACACAACCTATGCCGAGCTCCTGGCAGCGTTCCATAACCTGATTCAACGTTTCAGCGGCCCATTTCAGCCGATCTAAACGCTCCTTCTGCTCTCGTAAATCCCAGTGCTCGGGACCCGGATGGATCACGAAATACCGAACCTGGAACGTCGCGGCCGCCTCGGCCGCTTGGACGATTTCGACCAGCGCTTGTTCGCGAAGGCCCGCATCGCTGGAGCTTATATCAATGTGGTCAGCAAATGGTGCATGAAAGGAATAAGCTTCGATGCCGAGTTCCTCGACCCGGCGAGCGGCCCGAGCCACCATATCAGCATCGTGGTAATTAAGATGCGCGGGAAAGGAACAAATCTCAATGATATTAAAACCGCCCCTACTGATCGTTTCCAGACAATCAAAGATGCTATGCTGGGAGAAACAACCGGTGGATAGGCCGACAGGCCAATCGCTCATAGGCTCTCCGATCTAAAAGGGACTGTCTAAATGGCATCAGGTTTTTGCTACAATCGGCCACGTGACAAGTCCCCTGTTCCCGCGCCGATTGACAGTTAAAATCCACCAGATCATCGTATCGCGCCGCCACCAGTCCGGCAAAGACCCGACTGTAGAACTCTGCGCGAGTCGCCGGATCATAGCCTTCCCACGCGTGTCCCCAAGCGTAATCCCGCTCGAACTTGGATTGTATCAGCCCGGCGATGTGACGAGGATGCCAACCTAGCGCAAGGAAGACTGTAACGATTCGGCGCATTCCTGACGGCCGCAGCAGCAGGTCGTTCGGATGATCTAGGATAAATCGCGCACACGGTGGAAGCTGTCCCAGATCCGTTCGATCATACGTTTGTGGCCAAGTATCTGGAGGATCGGGTTCGGCGGAGTAGAAACCATGATGAAACTTGGCAAGCGGGGAAGCAACATACGCGGAGATGAGCCGTTCCATTCCTATGGAACAGTCGGGAATAAAGCTGGTGGCTTGCTCTGCCAACGCAACAACGGCCTCCGGGTTACGCATGACCTTTAGCGCCGTAGTCACACTCATCTTATGCAGCGGAATCTCAAAGATCGGAGCCAAGCTGTTGATCATTTCCTCGCCCAGCGTGTCTTTTTGCCGTTCGATTTTCAGGTAGCGGCTGTATGGAACTCTCACGGACCGAATGTCCAGGGGGTCTCCGTATTGAGAAATATCGAGAGAGATCATCTCACGACCCCGCACTCCAGGCCCAACTTCTAGCGCCGTGAGCTCAACCGGGATCTTAGAAGGAGGGGCTGAGATCCTTTTGATTTCTGCAGCCAGGTATTCAATGACCCGGCCCAAGCCATGATATGCGGTGCCCAATGCCAAGCCTATTTTGGCGCCACCGATGGGTGCCATCCGCTCATAATGGGATAAAACTGTTGGAGTTGGATGACCGAGCGTCCTGAGTAGATCGAACGAATAAGAGTCACGGCGGACTTGCCAAATAAAATGGTGACCTCGGCCGCTTAGCAGGTGCAGGGGCGCGATGCCAAAGGATAGAAGCTGGTCCTCAATCGTCGCTGTTACCACTTCCTGAAGAGCGAACGCCCTTTCGGGATGAAGGTAGGGCTCGGCGGCACAATCGAAATTTACGTACTCAATGTCTAGATCGATCAAAAGGAACCGCGAGTCCCATAGCGGGCGAGAAATTTCGAGGTCATCTTTGAGACAAGAGGGTAACCCGCTCACTTTTCGCACGTTGGTGTGGTGCGCGTCACCGATCATCATGACCACGTCGGCCGTATCACCTGATAGCGGCTCCATCCGTAGAAACTCAGCCATGCGTGCGCGGACAATCGGATGCGCGTAGTAGTTCATTTTCTACCGTCGGTCGCCGAAGACGTCGGTCGAACCGATTTCATCAACCGGCAGAAGAATGTTGCATCACTATCTCGCATCGGAAATACACAAGTTTGTTGTTTTCGACTCTATTTGGGTTGAAGACGTTTGACGGCTAACGGGGTATTCCGTCATTTCTCTCTTCAACTATTCTTCCGGCAATCAGTCCTTCGCGTGACCGCGTTCTGATCGTTTGCGAAGGAAAAAAGACCCAGTGCAATTATTTCAACGAAATCCGTCAAAAATTCAGGATCTCAGCAGCGCATATCCACGTCATCCCGAGCGAATTTGGAACCGATCCCAAGAGCGTGGTGAAGTCCGCGGAAGAAGCATTCCAGCGTAACGGCAAGAGTTTCGAACGAGTCTTCGCCGTTTTCGATCGCGATGGATACGAAGAGTACGCGAACGCGATTCATATGGCAGGTGCCAAAAACGGGAAGCTGAAAAATGACGAAAAGCACTCAGTTATATTCGACGCAATTGTTTCCGTGCCGTGCTTCGAATTGTGGCTACTGCTTCACTTTCAGACGTCCAATATCAGATACATCGAGACACAGCTTTCCACCAGCTACGGAACCACATCTCCGATTACGCAAAAGGCATGTCCGACCTATCCGATAGAACCGAATCCTTTCTTCCGACAGCCACAACGCGCGTGACCTTGCTAAAGCAAAGATTTCAGAGAATTCCGGGCGACGATCCGTACACTGACGTTCATGAGTTGGTCAGCCTTTTGGAGAGCCTCACTAGCCCCGTCCAGCACCTTCCGGTTACCAGCGGATGATCTCCGAGCAAAGATTCCAGATGTCCCACACCTTCCATCCTAACTATTTAAAGAGCATCGAGGAGCTAGAAACCCTTTCGAATTCTGCGCAGACATTGCTCGAAGGTCACGAGACTTGTCATTCGTCGTGTCTTGAGCATCAAGGCTATCTGCTTTTTGAAAAACTATCGATGGAACTAACGACTCTCTTCAAGCTAATTCCTGGCACTAAGCCTTTTGGCGACTGCGACACTCAGCGTTGGGATTTTTCTTCAGCCGCCGTTTTAGGGCGCCAAATATTGGAAGATTGCGTGACATTCCTCTACTTGATCGAACCGAAATTGCTGGTCGAGCAGATGCAATTTCGAGAAATGGTTTGGAGGTATCATGCCGACAAGGAAAGTGTCGGAATCGCCGATTTGTATGGCTTCTTAAGCGCGCCACTTGGTCCGCAGAATTCAGTCATTGCGTTGCTAAAAAGACAAGCGGAAGAACGCCTCCCAGGCTCAAGGAAAAAGGTCGAGAACCACCCATGTCTAAATTACGTCGATGCCAAGTTGCGTGGTCAAATCAAGAAAGGTAAGGCAAATCTTGTGCTGCATGACGGTGCGGTCCTCTCCCGATTCGGAATAACAAAACCGTTCTATGATGCACCTTACAAGAACCTCTCACAATTTGTGCATACTTCCGCCTACTCGCTCAATCAGTTGCCGCACCTCAAAACGCCGTCCTCTATGGCGGAGGCGCATTTTCACCTGGTGTGCATCTTTGTAAACTTTCTCTTCGCAACATCTCTAGACGAAGCGATTCGACGCTTCGAGGGAACCAAATCCTTAAATAAGAAAATCGAGTTCATTCGCACGCGAAATCGAGGAGTTTTCGAAACCGGCCAGAACTACGCGGCGGGCAGAAGTACGCACCCCAACGCTCAAAATACAAAGGTGCTTTGACCTTAACAACTCCGCCTACGGCTGCGCTTGTGCTTAGGAGCCGAAAGGGCAACAATTGCGAGACGACAATTAGCAAAGAGAAAGGACCGGTCTGAGCAACCGGAGTAGCAACAGAAAGATAGCATCGTGTAAGTCATTAGTTATTAGATACTTAAGAGGCTGGATTACCGCCCTTTTAAGGCGTTGGTTCTGGGTTCGAGTCCCAGCCAACCCACTTTCTGTTTGTCAGCTCTTGCTCCCGGGGAAACAGCTGATAGAGCCGCTCGGCGCGTGCTTGAGCTTGCTTGAGAACGACACTACAATGCCGCCCTTCGGTTGCGCTTTGTTGCTCTTTTTCCGGGTCGTTTTGGCCGGTTTTGACCTTTTTGACCTCTCATGGGTACGCTCATACGATTAATCCGGCGAGCAGAAGGCTAGCAGCTGGCCGTTCAAGCCAAGCCCGATGACTAACTAAGTGCGGTCATTCCGATTTGCGTTTACCATGTCTCCGGTGCCGTTTCTTCCCTTCAATGATGCGAGACATTGCCCGCTCGGCGACTTTCTTCGGGTTAACCTGCACTTCGCGTTTCCAAGTGTTCTTTTTCATGCGGACTGATGCGGCTGCAAATCGTGCCTCCACGATGTTTCCCCGTTTCGGTGTGAGTGATCACATGGCCGCGAATGGCTGGTCGCCTTGTTAATCGAACGAATCGTCTCGCTAAGATTCGACGCGGTCGACACTGAGCGGCGCTTCCGGCATTGCCGAAGGCCTCGTTACTGGATGATGACGAGTGTGCAGCTCGCGGTTCACACAAAGAAAGTGGCGCGTCTCTGGCGGCTTCTCGCCGACGTGCAGGGCCCAAGCTTTGTCGACAATGTTCTGTTCGCCCGTCGTCATTCTCTCTTGCTCCAACAGGTATTCGGTCCAAGACGGAACGATGACCTCTATTCGGTAGGTGTTTGGGCGACCGAGGTCTTCATGCAAGCGCCAGCTGAATGCCCCATTCCCCAGATGGATCAAGCGAACTTCTCGTATAGCCTCGAGGAACTCCTTCCCGTGTGTCCGATCGACTTCAAAATCGATGTGGATTGAAACCGGCCCGTCATGGGGAGCTGGGATGTGAATTAACTTAAAGGATGATCCGGCCACTGGAGCCGGCTCGAAATGGAGCTCGCCGGTGAAATCGATCGATAACCAGAATTGAAGCACCAAACTCGCCAACTGCAGAGCGAAAGCAGCCAGCAGCGTCGAGGTCACTCCCCACGTGGAAACTGACGAGCCCCACATGAATCCCCCAAGAGCCATGGCCCCTTGCGCGGCCATGATGATGGTGGCGTTCATGCGCCCACGCGCCCACCCTGGCATCGCTCGCTGGCCAGCTACCCAAAGCTCAGAAGCTGCGATCGTCCATGTCCGGACGTCCCTGTTTACATCATGGAGCGTATTGCCGAGGTCCATCTGGAAAACTTGAAACGGGTCCTCAAGACCGCTGGAGATCTGATTGATATCGTTTATTTCTACGACGATGTCGCCTCGCAAGAGAGGCTTCTCATGAGGCCCGAGATGTACCGCCGGCACATTCAGCCTTTTCACCAGCGCATTATTGACGTCGCGGTGAGTCATGGGAAACGCGCAATGATGCACTGCCACGGATCGGTTTACCCGCTGATTAACCGGCTGATCGAGATGGGGCTAAGCATTTTGAATCCGATTCAGCCCTCCGCAAAGAATATGAATCCGGAAAAGCTTGCCCAGGAATTCGGCGGCCGGATCGCCTTTCATGGGGGCATTGACACCCAACAATTTCTGCCCAGAGCCACTCCTGAAGAGGTTCGAGAGAAAGTCCGGTACACTTGTGAGGTGCTTGGCAAAAACGGTGGTTACATCATGGCAGGATCGCATCATATCCAAGCGGATGTGCCAGTCGAGAATGTGCTAGCGATGTACGGGTGACGTCGGAGGCGAGACAGCGTTATCCACGTTGTCCTCAATCACATTTCTCTTTGTCACGCTCTTTGGAAGCCATGATTGGTTGAAAATCAACCGGGAGCGATTACGATGACCCAATCGCTGGCGGGTTTTAGCTAGGGTGATTCGATCTGTCAAAAATCGCCATGTATACGCTGGCTGACCTTCGTTACCAGGCGCAGCGCCGTACCCAGGACGAGCTGCTTGCGCATCTCAAAGGCTTCTCATTGGATATCAAGCTCACCGTCGGGATCTGGTACTTTGCTCCCGGCGGCGGCAGATTTCATGATCGTTACGTTCCCGATCTCAGCGTACCGCAGAGGCTGGAGCTAGCCGCCGAAATGGCGCGCTATGGGGTCAAAGGAATCGAAGCGCATTATCCGTCCGAGGTGAATGAGGAGAACCTCCACCTGTACAAAAAGCTCGAACAGGAAGCTGGCGTAAAGCTAGTGGGAATCGGTCCGGACAGTTTCCGGGGCAAGGACGGCGAATTCGGCACACTCAGTAATCCTGACAAACAAAAGCGAGACCGCGCTCAGAAAACAATCATCGGAGCTTTGAAACTCATTAAGGAGGCCGGGGCAACGCACATGGGTCTGTGGCCAGGCAACGACGGGTTCCTCTACTCGATGGGCACGATGTTTTACCAGATGTGGGATTGGTTCGAGGGAGCGCTGGCCGAATGCCTCGACGAGGTCCCAGGCGTTCGAATCGGCCTGGAGACAAAGCCCTATGAGCCGGTTCCCGAACAACATTTATCGCACAACCGGGGACGGCCTTATCATGGCGCATGACGTTGAATCGCGGCTCAAGAATCCGATCAACCGCGCCTTGCTCCAGGAAGGACATTGTATCGTAGGGTTCCAACCCGAGACCGGCCACATCCTGATGGGATATGAGATTCTACCGCAGGCTTACCTGCGGGTTGCACGGGAAAACCGGCTATCGCACATTCATGTGAACAGCCAACCGCTTGGCAATTACGACCAGGACCTCAATGTCGGGGTGGTCTCGTGGCAGGACACTGAAGCGCTGCTTTACGCGCTGAAGGCCATCGGTTACCGGGAGCATTTTGGAATCGATGTCAACCCCGAGCACATGCCGGTGCTCGAGGCAATAAAGATCAATGCTCGCGTTCTTCAGATCATGAATGAACGGATCGACAGCTTGCCTCACGAGAGGATCCTCGACTGTTACTATCGTCCCGAACAGAACCGGGGTGCACTGGAGATGATCCTCGCGGAGAGCTACGCGCCCGGAAAGAAATAGCAGATAGCAGATGGCAAATAGCAGATCTTTCGGAAACGCCTCGAGCGAACGGACCTCTATCTGCCATCTGCTAGCCAGATGAAACAATCGTTTACTAAATTCGCTGGGCTCGATGGCGCTTTAGCGTTGGTAACTGGCGGCGCAACGGGAATCGGCGCTGCCATTGTGGAGAATTTCGTTGGGCAAGGCAGCCGAGTCGTTTTCTTGGACATCAACACGCAAGCCGGCGAAGAGCTGATCGCTCGATTGAAGCCGGGGGGCGACGTCACCCCGCAATTTGTCTGCGCTGACCTCAGAGACCTCGGCTCATTAAAAGGCACGATAGAGTCAATACAACAGCGAGCGGGCCCCGTAAAAATACTAGTCAACAATGCGGCGAGTGATGAGAGACACGAGTTGGAGGATGTAACTCCAGAGTACTGGCGCGACCGGCTCGCAACCAACTTGGATCATTACTTTTTTTGTATTCAAGCTGTGGCTCCGGCGATGGCGGCTGCCGGCGGCGGGTCGATCGTGAACTTGGGTTCTTGTGTCTGGCACTTGGCTTTTCCAGGTATGCCAGCTTACGCGACCGCTAAAGCTGCGATCGAAGGTCTCACAAGAGGACTGGCGCGCAGTTTAGGCCCTAGAAACATCCGTATCAATTGCGTTGTCCCCGGCTTTGTCAGGACGAAACGGCAGCTGGAACGTTGGTTAACCCCCGAACTCGAGCGCGTGATCCTGGAGGGACAATGTCTAAAGCGTTTTGTCGAGCCCGAAGAAATCGCAGCCTTGGTTGCGTTCCTCGCTTCGGATGATGCGAGGTCGTGCACCAATCAGACGTTCACCATTGATGCTGGATGGTTGTGAAGATCGGCGAAAGCAAAGACATCATTATATGACTGGCCATACTTCAAATTGGCAAAGACTAGCGAGGCGCCTGGAAAAATGTTACGGCGGCGCAGTTTATGACGTGATGCGTGACCTGGGGATGAAAGACTGCGTGTTGCCACATGCAATTCGCGCCCTTGATTTGGAGACTCGAGCAGCAGGCCGCATCTGGACGATGGAGGGGCGACCCGATCCAGCAATTGGTGTCCATGAAAGCATCGTTCGATGGACCGAATTCCTAAGCTTGGCGCCTGCAGAGCACGTGATCGTCTGCCAACCTCATAATCACACTCTCGCGCTCATGGGCGAGCTTTCCGCAGAGACGCTGCAACTCCGGGGCGTGAGAGGCTATATCGTCGATGGCGGCTGTCGAGACAATGCGTTTATCCGAAAGCTAGGGTTCCCAGTCTTTGCCCGGTTCCAGACGCCGCGCGACATCGCCGGCGCTTGGACGTGTGAATCATTTAGTGAACCTATTGAGATTGAGGGAATCAAGATCCGGACGGGCGATTTTGCTTTAGCCGATATCGACGGGATTGTCGTTATTCCTGAAAAACGGGTGGAAGAAGTTATTAGCAAAGTCGAAGACGTAATGAACACGGAGAACCTAGTGCGAAAAGCGATTCTCGAAGGAGTATCTCCGAAAGAGGCGTATCTAAAATACGGGAAGTTTTAATACGGGAAGTTTTAGCGTACACGTCTCCGGGCCTCTTCTTGACGGGAGTAGCAAACTTTAGTACAAAATAATCGCTTTTTGACCTGGCGGGACCCGGCCGCTGTCCTCGTCGTTTTCGATGTAGGACTCCGGTCTAAGGCCCTTCCCGGTCCGGGTCACTGGGATCTTGACCGCCGCTCGCGCGGCAGGTGGGCGCATATCCCAATAAAGAGAAAGGTAGATTCCCTCCGTGAACAACGACACAGAAGATCAAGCAGCGATTGCGCAGAAAATCAGTATCGAAGTCAGCCGGCGCAAAGCCTTCGAAATGGCGGCAAAGTTGGGTCTGGGTAGCGCAGTATTTGGTGGCGGACTGGCGTCGAGCTTGGCAGCGAATCCGCCGGAAGCAGGCGGCGGTCTGCCCAAGAAGACCTACAAATTCGTTTTCGTTAACCACGTAACGACCAACGAGTTCTTTACCCCAACGATCTATGGCATCCAGGACGCCTGCGCTTTCTTCGGATGTAGTTATCAATGGACCGGTTCGCAGAACAGCGTGGTCTCCGAGATGGTCAACGCCATGCAGACCGCTGCTGCTGGAAAGGCAGATGGGATCGCGGTATGTCTTATCGATCCGACGGCGTTCGACACGCCGACGGCCAACGCCCTCGAGGCCGGCATCCCGGTGATCGGCTACAACGCCGACATACCCACCGGCAGCCCCAACAAGCGTCTGGCCTATGTGGGGCAACCTCTATTTCAGTCCGGATATAACATTGCCACCAGGTGGCTGAAGTTAGTACCCAAGGGCAAGCACGTTATGCTTTCCATCCCGACTCCAGGTACGCTCAACCTGCAGCCTCGCCTCGACGGCTACATTAAGGCCATTAAAGATCAAGGCGACCCGGTCACTTACGATGTCGTCAATAGCGGTGTAGACCAATCCACGGAGCTATCGCGGATCGAGAGTTATTACCTGAGTCATAAAGATGTAGCCGGTCTGTTCGGTACTGGTGGTGGAGATACCTACGCCTGCGGGTTCGTCTCCGCCAAATATGGCCTCGCGAAAAAGGGCGTGATTGTCGCGGGCTATGACCTTTACCCGCAAACCTTGGGCTACATTAAAAGCGGAGACATGACATTCACCACCGATCAGCAGCCCTACCTGCAAGGGTTCGTCCCAACCCTGCAAATGTACCTCTACAAGCTATCGGGCGGGGCAGTCGTGCCGGCAGATACAAACACAAGTCTGGCCTACGTTACCAAGGACAACGTCGAGTTGTATCTTGGCAAGAGCCGATTCGAGGGCAGCACGAACGCTGAGCCGGCCTAACCCGCAATTCTCACCACGCTGGGAGGAATAAACCGCTGATTGCGGGTTAGAAAGCTTTTAAGCAGACGCTACGCCGTCTGTTTTAAAAGCAGAGGTGGACCAAAACTCCGAAACACTAAGTTGGAAAATCATCTTTCGAGAAAACGGCAGCCCCGAAATCTTTCGGGGCTGCCATAGCATGCATTTCGCATCCGACAACTGCTGGAGGCAGCCCCGAGAATTTTGCAGGACGATTCGGCTTGGCAGTTACCGGATGCGAAATGCATGCTGTCGACAAGCGGTCTTCAAGGACAGAACTGAGAATAGCAAATCTTTATGGCGCGGACGACCCCCACGAGCCAAGCGGCGCGCAAAGTAGGCATTAGAGCTCCGCAGACAGGCTTTGAGAAGGTGTTGGTGGTCCTTTCGCGCTATCGGGAGGCCAGCATTGCAGTCGTCGCCGTCGTTTTGGTTATCTATTTCCAGATCAGCAATCCTGCGTTCCTTTCGCCGCTAGAACTGAGCGTCGTCCTTAGGGATACTGCTCGCTTTGGGATGATTGCTGTGGCCGAAGTCATGCTCATGATCACCGGAGAAATCGACCTTTCCGTGGGCAGCACCTTCTCCCTTGCTCCCTATGTGATGGTCCTCATGACCATCAGCTGGGGCGTTCCCCTGGCCACTAGCGCTTTGGCTGCGCTCCTGCTTGGCGTGCTGATCGGCGCGATCAATGGCCTTATTACTGTCAGATTCCGCGTACCATCATTGATCACCACGGTCGGAACGCTTTTCTTGTTACAAGGAGTGGTTGTATCAATTTACAACAGCCAACCGATCGTGGCGCCCGTGCAAGAACCTTTCAATGCGATTTTCGGCGAGAACCTTTACGGCCCTACCGACTCTCTCTGGTCCTGGCATGGGCTAACCGCATTTACTCCTTTCCTTTGGACGGTGGTGACGGTATTGGCGATGGCACTCGTTCTTAATAGAACGACTTTCGGCCTACACACCATCGCTACCGGCAGCAACATCATTGGAGCAAAGGAGATCGGCGTTCGGACTGATCGGATCAAACTATACAATTTCATGATTGCCGGAGGGTTTGCGGCAGCAGCCGGTGTTATCAATACAGCGGAGTTTGCCTCGGCTGATCCGCTCGCCGGCGGCCCGTTCCTTACTCTGCAGGCCGTGGCAGCCGCGGTGATCGGCGGCACGTCCTTACTTGGCGGGTCCGGCACCGCGGTCGGCGCGCTGGTCGGAGCATTCGTCGTGGCTACACTCAACAACGGCCTCGTCATGATGGGCGCCCAAGCAACGGTATCGGATATCTATCTGGGAGCTGCCATCGTTCTGGCCATGATAATGAATGTGCAGGTCGACAGGATGCGAGCACGTAGGCGAATATGAGTCCCAAGGATATTCCCGTTATCGATCCGAGCGCTCCGGTCATTCTGGAGATGAACCACATCAGCAAGAGCTTCGGCGCAGTCACGGCCCTCGTTGATGTCAGCATCAAGCTTCGTCGTGGAGAAGTTCTGGCCCTGGTTGGAGACAACGGGGCGGGCAAGTCGACATTGATCAAAATCCTTTCGGGATTCCACCGGCCAGACAGCGGCACGATCGTCTACCAAGGCAAAGAGGTCCACTTCAATTCCCCTCGCGAGTCGCGCGCCCACGGCATCGAGACCGTCTATCAGGACCTCGCGCTCATTAACCACCTCAGCGTCTATCACAACATGTTCGTCGGACGCGAATACCATAAGTGGATTCTGGGATTGAGGCTGCTCGACAACAAAAAGATGCGGGACCTGGCCAAGGCTTACCTCGATACCTTGGGAATTGAAATTCCCAGCGTGGATAGCCTGGTCGACTTGCTCTCCGGCGGCCAACGACAGTCGGTTGCGGTCGCCAGATCGATTTACTCCTCGCCTACCGTCCTGGTTCTGGATGAGCCGCTAGCGGCTCTGGGAGTACGCGAAGGCGCGCACGTTCTCGGCCTGATCCAAAACCTGCGTCGCCAGCGCAGCGTCTCCATCATTTTGATTGTGCATAATTACAACCAGGTCTTTGAGGTGTGTGATCGCATTAACTTTCTACACTCCGGTGAGGTCGTTCTTGATGCCTCCACCTCGGAGACAAGTGAGGAACAATTGATCCGCATCGTTAAATCTGGCCTCGGCCGTGAAGCCATCGCTGCCGCTGCGGCGGAAATTGGAAACCCCCTCACGAGTTAGTTTTTTCGATCCGCAGATTACACAGATTACGCAGATTATTTTGAATCTGGTTTTTGGACCGACTAGAGCTCGAATGAGGCAGATTCGCGTTCGAACAAATGCATTCTGGCAAGATCGTAAAGCGAGTTTTTAAACCGTGATCCCAAGGCTAAACAAAGTGAAGCCCAAACTGGCCGCTTTCCCCAAATGCTACATGGACGAGCTGTGCGTAGACCGGACGATGAGTCTTGCAGATTGGATTGAAATCGGCGCTACGCTCGGAGTGGAAGGGCTCGAATTCTATTCCGGATTTCTCGAGGATAACGAAGCCTTCCTTAACAAAACCAAGGCGCTGCTGGAAAAATACGGGCTTCAGATGCCGATGCTCTGTTGTTCTCCTGACTTCACCGAACCCGATCCGGACCTGCTCGGAAAGGAAGTTCAACGAGAGAAACGCATGATCGAAATCACCGCCTTCTTCGGCGGAAAGTATTGCCGGGTCTTGTCTGGCCAACGCCGGCCGGAGCTATCGACTGAGGTCGGCATCGCGCAAGTTGTCCGAGTTATAAAGGGCCTGTTACCTTTTGCGAAGAAGAATGGCGTAATCCTGACGATGGAGAACCATTACAAAGACAGTTATTGGCGCTATCCTGAATTCGCCCAGAAGATGGCGATCTTTACGGCCATTATCGAGCAGATCGATTCTCCGTGGTTAGGCGTTAACTATGATCCCTCCAATACTCTCCTCGCCGGAGAAGATCCCCTGGAACTACTCAATCGCGTGAAACATCGAGTGGTTTCAATGCATGCGAGTGACCGCTATCTGAGCAGCGGTACCCTGGACGATCTGCGAAGGGAGGAAGATGTGATCGGGTATGCGAGCCGCCTTTCTCACGGCGTGATCGGGCAAGGGCTCAACGATTACGACAAGATTTTTCCCACCCTGAATTCAGTTGGGTTCTCTTCCTGGATCTCGATTGAGGATGGAATGAACGGCATCGACGAAATACGGGAATCTGTCCGGTTTCTGAAGACGAAGATCGACCAACACTTTTCGGATTAATCGCGGTTCCGACGCCGCCCCGGCATTTAGGGGAACGGAAAAGAATGAGCACGACTAACCTGAAATCCAAAAATAAAATCCGCGGATTACGCAGATTAGAGGAAGTTGGAGGCATGGTACGATTTGAAACTCTCTGTTGCCGAATTTCAGTCATGCGCCTTAGCGAAAATTCATTGAATCTGTGGAATCTGCGCAATCTGCGGATCGTTCCATCTTCGGGCTCTGCTCTTAACCATGAGTCACCCCTATCCCGAATTTAAGGGCAAGCGGGCGCTCATCACGGGCGGTACTCAGGGCATCGGCAAAGCCGTCGCTAAGCGGTTGGCAGAGCAAGGTGCGATGGTTTATCTGAACTACGCCCGAAATGAAGAGGCCGCTCACGAAACAATCGACCAATTTCGCCAGGCAGGTTACACCGCCGAATTGTGTCGAGCCGATTTGGGATCGCCATCGGCAGTCGAGGCCATGCTGGAAGGAATCCATCAGACCGGCCCAATCGATCTCCTAATTTGCAACGCAGCGTACCAGGAAAAGGGGAAAGACTTTTTTGGGACTGACCTTGCCCTAATTCAGCGGACGCTCGATGTAAACATCTTAGCCAATTTTCAAATCATCCAGAAAGTTGCCAGGGAAATGATCGCAGCCGGACGACAAGGACGCATGGTGCTGTGCTCCTCCGGCCACAGCACGATGGTTTTCAAAGGCACGTTTGCCTATGATATCTCCAAGGCTGCGCTCAACCATTTCATGCGGTGTGCGGCTCTCGAATTGATCGAACACGGCATTCGTCTTAATGCCGCCGACATCGGCTGGACTCATACTCCCGGCGAGAGGCGTTGGTTCACAGAGGAAGAACAAAACCGGCTGGCCCGTTCGATCCCGATCAGTCGCGCCGCACAGGCTGACGAAATCGCGGCCGTAATCGAATTCCTTCTCTCGGACTGGGCCAGCTATGTGGTTGGTTCCCTGTACACCGTCGATGGCGGCTTTGCACTCCGCCCTAATACTTCGCTATAAAGATTAGCTCCTACGGAGCATATTTTGGTCTGAGAAATTTAGGCTTATGAAAATCCTCCAGTTCAATGGACCCTGGCAATTCTCGATTGAGGAGGCTCCGGTACCCCCTTTTGGTCCTGAAGAGTTGCTCGTTCGCTCCGATGCGGTCGGCATTTGTGGCAGCGATGTCCATGGCTTCACCGGCGAAAGTGGCCGGCGGACGCCGGGCATGGTTATGGGCCACGAGGCGGCCGGGACCGTGGTTGAAGTGGGCGCCAAGGTCCAGGCGTTCCACGCCGGAGATCGGGTGGCTGTTCTTCCCACCCTGGGATGCGGAGTCTGCCGCTATTGTTTGACGGGGATGGAGCACATCTGCCCCGACAAGCGCATCCTCGGCGTCAACGCCGGCCGGTGGGGCGCAATGGCAGACTTCTTCACCTGTCACCAAGGCCAGGCGTTCAGGCTCGATCCGAAAGTGGATCCGGCAATCGGTCTCTTTGCTGAGCCGCTCTCCGTCGCTCTCCACGCGGTGAATCGGATGAATCCGGCCAAAGACGCGCTTCTCGCAATTGTCGGTGCTGGGACGATCGGGCTAGCCTTGATTGTGGTGCTGCGGGAACTCGGCTTCGAATCTGTTTTCGTCGTCGATAAGATCGAAGAAAAGCTGGCACTGGCTCGAACCCTTGGCGCAAAAGCTATCCATGCCGACCAAGATAACCCGGCACGGATCATCGCTAACGAGACCGGCGGTCGCCGCGCTACCGGCGTTTTCGAAGCCGTTGGAGCGGCAGCGACTGTCCGGATGGCTTATGACTTATGCGACTTCGGCGGCACGGTTGTCCTTATCGGGAACCTAGCTAAAGAGTTCAGCCTTCCCTTACAGGGAGTGACTTCGAACGAGACAACGATTCGCGGGTCGTACGGATTCAGCCGGAAAGAGTTTGAACAGGCAGTCAATCTCGCTTCAAAGAGTGAGACTGTGCTGCGTTCTTTCATCAGTGGTTCCTGCTCACTCGAAGAAACATCCAGCGTAATGGAGCGCATGGCTCGAGGGGAATTGAATGCCTTGAAAATGGTGATTCGTGGTCGAACCGAACAGGTTTGATAGTGTCCGACGGCGCTCATTGCACGTACAGGTGCCGACTCCGTCGATTGGGTCGGCACCTCGATGGGCGGCCTCATCGGCATGCTGCTGGCGGCGGAGCTGAACACGCCAATCCGACGGCTCGTCATGAATGATGCCGGGCCGTTCATTCCGCTAGTTGCCCACCAACAAAAAGAAGGAGCATTTTGAACGTCACAACGATTAGCAAGGTTCGGCCGGAGCCCACAGCGCAGGCTCCCGGGCCTTTGGTACAGGTTCTGGCGCGGCCATGATTCTGTTCAGTTGCGACGATCTGAAATGAAGGCACCATTCTGCATCATAGGAGCAACGCGCGGTACGGGCTTACTAATCGCTCAGCAATTGTTGGAGCGCGGGTCAAACGTCAAGGTCGTCGTGCGCGATCCGGGTAAGGCCAGCCGGTTCCTAGACAATCGAGCAGATGTACGCCAGGGTGACGTGATTGATGCTCGGTCGATCCGTGACGCTATAGCCGGGGACTACAGGGCAATATTTTTCACTGTTGCTGCT
>WNFM01331591.1_pt1 | contig 17906 bp, 14 predicted proteins | sample 5400271 | NCBI WGS metagenome assembly WNFM01 (sample SAMN13153352, study PRJNA577476) | soil metagenome | isolation source: 60 cm saprolite on Douglas fir-dominated hillslope | place: USA:California | collected 2013-09-17 | reverse complement strand
CTGAGAAGTTTGATCCGGGCGTCGCGGCTCCTCGCTTCGAGGATCTTTTGCTCCGTTCGATCAGGTGATGGATCTAGCGCGAAGATGACTTCAAACGCATCAGTAAGCTTTGCGAGGATCGGTGTAATTCGCCGAAGAAATTCGTCGATGTTACCCTCCTCCCTGTACACTGGAACAATGACACTGATTTGTACCTCGGTTTGCATGGGCACGAAACCGCTCTTTAACGCTCATCCACGAATTTTCAATGAAGACCTGTTTCGGTCGAGTAGTTCGCCCGTCCAGCGATGTATTCGGCCATTAGTCATGGCTTTTGGAGAAGTTCGACTCGGTCGGGTGACGGCATTACCAACTCACGCGTGTCTCCATTGATGCCCAGTTTTTTCGGGACGAAAAATGTGTCGCAACTGAGCGACACCCGAACCGGATCTGGTGAATCCTTGATCGAAGACGTATCGATGAAGATTTCGTATCTTTTACCGGTGACTCGGAGCGACGAGCACAATGTAATAGAGCCTCCCTCTGTTTCGATAGCTGCGGAGACTGCCGGAACCTTCGGCAAGTAAGTGAAATCTGCTGGCCCGGACAGCTTGATTTGCGGGAATCGCTCTAGGTCTGCGCGATTGGCGGCTATCGATAGACCTTGGCTCGTGATCCAATCGCCAGATGGGTTGAAAATCGCTGCGCTTGGTCGAACGTAAACAGTGATGGTGAAGGTATCGAACAGCACGCGGCGCGCTACAATCAGATTTTTGTCGGCCCAATCCTTAAGATCACTCCAGTACGCTGTGAGTTTTTCATAAAAAGGATAGATACCGGTTTTTGGCAACGTAGTTAGAATTACGAATTCGCTCTGCGCGAGGTACGACAAAGCGTGCGATCGATCAACCCCCATAATCTCGCTGCCGTTACCAAGTCCAGGCTGGAAGTCGACGAACTCCCGCGTCTGCTCATAGCCATTAGCTATGGCACCATGTGGAAAGAACCAGCTGGAAATCACATCGAACGAGATTCGGGGGCTGCGCCAACGGTGTTGGCTGGCATACTCGACTAACCATCCATTGAGCTCGGCTACGCGCTTCAGATCGCGACGTTCGGTTGTTTCCACTGCATGGCGGCTTGCGTAGTTAACCTGGTTAAAAAGGCCGGCCAGGAAGATCAGGAATGATGACGCAACCAGAATCTGATAAGCTCGAGCTGATCCGCCGTGACTAGTCGTCTGCGCGATTCGAGCGACCAGCAACACGACTAACAAGGCGGTTGGCACCCCAACAACACTGCCTATGATCGGTGACTTGGAAACGTCAATCGTCAATAGAGTGATTGGTCCGCAGATTGCGCCGAGCAGGAAAACGACTTCAAACAAGAAAGTTTTACTGCCACGGTCTACAATTGAGCTGGGGATGTGCGCTGATCCGCGCAACCAGCGTGCGACCAGCGCCCCAGCGAGGCCGATGGCGGATGCCCAGAGAAAGGTTTGTCCGAGGTGATCCGTCAATATGGACCGTGGGTAAAACAGCAGGTGGTCAGCGAAATTAAAAACACCAAATTGCCGAGCTCGAATGTCCTTCTCGTAAACGAATTGGAGGTAGCCATATTTGCTATAAATCGTATGCCAGTTGATGAAAAGGATGGGTCCGACAATCACCGCGAAGACCGCGAGCATGACGGTCAGATTGAGTAGCCGCTTCCTCACCTGACGAACCACATCGATGTCGTTACGGTTTCGGAACCAAATTAATGCACAAAATACGGCGAATCCGACGCAGACCCCTACTATGTAAAGAACGGACAGAAAACGGTTCAGTACTAAGAGTGCGGCGATCAATCCGCAGCCTATGGACCATAGCTGATCCGCAAACACTCCCGAGCGGATGACCGCGCAGACCCAAACGCCGTATAGACTATACGCCAAAAAGTCGATTCGGAAATCGTATAGGCCTCCGGCTGGGTATCGAATCGTGCTTTGAACAAGGATCAGACCGACGGCAATCACCCCAAAGATTCGATCCCGAAACACTTTCTTGGCGGTAGAAAAGGCAAAGATCTGAAGGGCGCAAAACGCGACAAACAGGACGCACAGTTCCGGAAAGCGTGTACCGCCGATGATCAATCCGAAGAGCGCACCTTCCATCGGGAGCGCCAAAGTGCCTGCGTGGTTCGGGTCCCGCAATTCTCGCCAAAATGCGCTCAGGCCTTCCGTGGAAACCTTCTCTTGCAGCCGATATGTATCAGCAAGATAGACAGCCTGATCATAGCCTTGCGGAGGGTACGGACCAATCTCGCGGCCGTAGAATGCACCGAAAAGAAGTGCCTCTAAGACTATCAATATCACCAGTCCCCCTCGCTCCGTCCAAAGGCCTCTTTTATTAACTGTCTTTTCCATTTTAGCAGACTGGGATCGTGAGTCGTACTCGAATTGTTCGCTCTGAGACATCAGCGCATCGCCAAAAACTGTGCTAGCGCCCTGCGCTCCAGCCATTGATCTGATCGATAAGAATCTGCTCCCCGCCTCATTTTTCCTGCTTAAAAATCCGATTTATCAAACACCGACACTCGGCAACCTTCGACCGCATAGCCGCGCCGATAACTCTAATCCAGTCTGGGGCTTGATGTTGCGCCGGCGCGTCCTCTCCAATTAGGAAGGCCAACGCTTGAGGAGTCACAATCCGCTGATCAATCTCACAGAGATAAACCGGGTTGGTCAGCTTCGAGATCTTTTTCGCATAGCGGACGATCCAGTCTACTCTTCTGCGTCTATAACCAAAAAATCGCCAGCGGTTTTTTTTCCACCAACCGATACGCATCAAAATGAGACCAGCCGTTAGTGTACGCGCTTCTGGCCCCCATCTAGCAACAATCAATACGGTCGAATCTTCAGCCAACTTATTGTGCAGTTCGCAAAGGAAAGGAGCAGAAATGATACTATCCCAACGCGTCAGGGCGATCCATCTTTTCCCTTTTCGGCTCGCCCATTCAGCGGACGCATCAACGAGTTTCTTGCATTTGGGAAAGGTTTTCGGCCGGTTGAAAAGCAATTCATAGTTTGCCTGTTGCAGCTCCTCTGGGCCAACAAGAGACCAAGGCGCTATGTGATTAACAGGCTTCGCAACATAGGCAGTCTCTAAATTAAACGCGCCCGCTGCTTCTAGCTGGCTTTTCACGAGTGTCTTGATTTTGCTGCTATCAACCGTTTCTGTGGGATAAAAGACCAGTCCCACATCCATGAGCTCTATTTTGCGTTTCGCAATCGCTGACCTTCCATCTTTTCGAGTAACAAGGCGATCTATCTTTTCTTGCAACGGCCGATGATTGGGTCGATTCCGCTGCGCTTCTTGATAGCCAGACAAAGCCTTCGAGTGATATCCCTGCATCCAATTCAAATCAGCTAACACTTCCTCGAGCTGCGGACTCCAAGACTGAAGCGATTGTTTAAGACAGCTTAATTCGTGCTGAGCTTCGGCATATTCCCCCTCTTGCATCAGGGCCAGGGCCCACGCGACGCGAGACCATTGTTTTTCAGGTCCCTTTCTCTGAAGAATAGCTACCTTCTCTTTGGGAGCAGGATCGATGAGCGCCACGACCAGCTGAGCAATTTCTGGATCGTCTTTCAACAAACCACCCATTGCTTCGAAAAGCCGTTCGAGTTCTCGTTTATTTCGCCGAAGAGATAGCACGCATGTGTTCGGGCGAATCGATGCAGGATTATGGCCTAACACTCCTATCGATGCCCAACTCAGAGCACGAGCCGGACGCTCCAATTGCGACAGCAACTCATCTGGCGAAGCTCCTGATTGCGGCAAAAGATTTTTCGCGAATTGCCTGAGAGCGAGCTCTAGTTCCGGGCGCCAGCCATATCGATCCACGGTATGTCGCAACGAGACGCAAAAGCCGTGATAGTCGTAGGCTTTAAGCACAAAGTCTCTCACAAAATCAAGATAGTAGCCAAAAGTGATTTGCGGTTCCTCGTGATACATACCTCTGGTCTCCGCCCATCCCTTCTGCAGAAAAGAATCAAAACAACTCACTAGTCTTTCGATGTCTGCATCAAACATCTCGATAACGTGCGAGGTGGGTAGGCCGAAATAGAGGTAATCGTGAGCTAGAGAGGCAAACATAGCACACCGGTTTGTCAGCATCTGGATCATGGGCAGTGGTTTGGCCCACGTAGATGTCGACACCGTAGAAATCCCGCTGCTGCATCCGATTGAAAGGGTGCAGTGCTTAGTCAGTTCGGCCATCTCTCGCAAGGTGAGTACGCTGCCATCAATGATTCCTTCACCGAGACGAGCAACGGCGTGGTGAGAAGAAAGAATAACAGCATGCTTACCGGAGGACTTGTTAGCGATCTTTTCCGTGGCTTCCAGCGCGAATTCAGGCGTGATGTGAGTTTGGCCGCTCTTGGAGGAACATTCGAAAAGAATAACCTGTTCGAAATCGTGCAGGCGATGTTGCTGGGCAAAGTCGTTTACTCTTTCCACTTCTTCGGTCCGCAAGACGAGCGACGGCTGGAGCGGAACTGTTATCTTACCAGGATATCCCAAAAAAATGCCGGGACGCACCGTACCCTCAAAATGATGAGGGTTGCCCGGATAGATCTGAGTAAAGAAGATGAAGTCGTAGACGCCTCGTTCGTACCGTTCCAGAGCTTCGTCCACAAACGATGACCAATTTCCCGGCAAAAGTTCGTATGCCCAATTAGCCAACGAAATTTCCCAGATTTCATCAACAAAAGGATTCTCTTCAATTATCCTTCGACATAAGGACGAAACCGCCCAAGTTAAGTGACATCCCGGAAAGTCGTGCTTGATCTGCCGAGCGACAGCCGTGGCGTAAAGGCAATCGCCGTTGGAGATGAGCTGTCCTAGAAGTATTCGATTCGGAGAACTATTTTCGTCTCTCATACTGCTAGGAGCCTAGTGGTGCCTCCATCGACCGGTAAACTTTAGGCGCGGCGCAAATTCCCAACGGACTTAATCGCGCGGGTTTGGAATATTTAGCCAGGCGTCACGAGTAGATAATTATCGAGGTTCAATAACTTACGATTTTTCGAATGTAAGCAGGCCGAATGTGTAGGACAGCTCCGGATGAGGAGAGTAGTATCCCCAGTGGATCACCTGGTCCTGCGTTCTCCAATCTACCTCCTGCACGAGATGAAGATCACGATCCCGGCATGCGCCAATCAAGGACAGGGTCAATGCGTTGTCCAGGGGCTGCCAATCGAGATCGTAAGCCTTTACCGGGATAGAAAGAAGAGGATCCCAGTAATCTATTGTGACAAATAGTTTTCCTTTAGGGGTCAGCAAACGACTCACCTCTCGAGCAAACTGCTTATAGTCGACTTGATGCTCGATCACGGAGAGGCAAGTGATGTAATCCAAAGACGCATCCGGCAAAGGCGTTTTCAATAGATCACCCTTGAAATAGGTAACATCGCTTATCGGAACATCTGGATCGTACCGGTCGATACCGTATCTTTTGCCTTTGGTCCTTTTGAGCGAGACATTTTTCAAGATATAGGAATCGGAGCTGCCCATATCCAGGAAGCTTCCATGACCGATCTCGGGAATGATGTGCGCTAAGTCCCAATCCTTACATCTTAAATTGTGAGATACATAGCCGTTTCGATGTAAGAAGCGGGTGCATTCTTCCACTTCAGCGCGGTTCTTCAGGAATTTGCATAAATGGCGGCGGAAAGGCGCATCGGTAATCGTGATGATATCACTTTTCACTGACGCTTTGTTCGAAGCGGAGTCGTTCGCTTTGGGGGCGGATGGTGAGGCGTAGCTACTGAGAACCGTCCGTTTCCGATCAGGCACGATGAGATAATTAATTCCGTCTACCACTTCTTCGACGCGGTAATTAATCGATCTGATAAAATCGATGTAATCTTCAAACGTGGTACCGAACTCCTTTTGAAACTGCTCCTCATACTCAAATAAAATGGGCATCTGGTGTCTAAGGATAGTTTCTCTACCGCCTCGTAACACAAACAGATCACCGCCCTGCACATCAACTTTAAAGAAGCTGATTGGCCGATCTATTTGCAGCTCATCAATCGTAAGAGTCTTGACCAAGTGCCCTCCAGATTCATCGACCTCGAGCTTCAATGGGTACGAACCATAGCTGGGAAAGCGATTCAAACCCGGCTCGGGAAATGAGACCTCCTCACGGCTGCCATCCAGAACCGCACCATATATCGCCCGAACGTTCTCTCGGTAGTTGGCTCGGATATTTTTCTGCAAAATTGCAAAGCAATATTCTTGAGCCTCGAAACTAAATATCATGCCGTCCGGACCGGCCAGATGAGAAAATAAGATCGACATTTGGCCATAGTTAGACCCGACATCAAGTACAACGGTTCCCGATCGGATGCACTGCCGCGCCGCTTCGAAGACGAGGGGTTCAAATACCCGTCCGGCCCGCATGTATCGAGAAATGACATCGTTCGGAGCCCGGTATGGAAGATAATAATTACCTAGAGCCGTTTCGTGATAGGAAACCGGCCTGGTTGAAAAAATGTCTGGGGGGATGGTTTCCTGCGGTTTGGGTAGATACTCTGCTGGAATATAAGAAGCATCAGGAGAAACGTTTGCCCGATGAAAAACACTTACCGCCTGATGCTCCGGATAAGTAATCGTATTGCCGAACTTCGTCTTTTGTTTATCATGAAGCCGGAACACAGCCAGGAATGCGTCCGTCACGTAAAGGTAACTTTCGCTTTTGGCCATCCTTATCCAGAGGTCATAGTCCAATGCGTAAGTCAGAAACTGATTTAGGCTACTGCCCACTTTCTTCCATGCGTCGAGGGTAAAGAAGACTTCCGGCTGATAAAAAAAACCAGGACGTTGCTGCCAAACACCATCGAAGTCATTGATCTCCAGCGGAAGCTTAGAAATGCCAGAGGTAAACCGGCTGCGATGTTCAGCGGTCACAGCATTCTGATTCTCGCTGTAAATCAAAGCTCTGCCACAAACTAGATCAACCGGATAAGTCGGATTGAGCGCTTGGGCCTTCTCAAAAGCCAAGGCCACTTCAACGAGAGTCGACGGAAGATGCATGTCATCGCTATTGAGCCAGGCGAGAATCTCGCCCGTGGAATGTTGAAACCCTTTATTGATGGCATCGGCTTGACCCCCATCGGCTTCAGAAATACAGACGTCCAGTTCAGATGCGTAACGCCGCAGAACGGCTTGGGTGTAGTCGGTTGAACCTCCGTCAACCACTATGTATTCCAGATTAGGATACCCCTGCATTAGCACCGAGCGAATAGTCTGATCGATAAATTCTCCTTGCTGGAAGGAAGGAGTAACAATGCTAATTCTGGGCCAGGGCTTTCCACTTGGCATCTTGGCCGGAACCATTCGTGCCGGAGATTGCCACGGCCAGCCGCTAAGATCTGGCCAGGGATCCTTTACTTCGGTCACCGGCTCCGATTCCGCTTCTGGTTCTGGGGGAAGCGCCTCTGGGGCTACAGTTTTAGGAAAACCAAATAGTGTTTGACGAGGGTGGCGCAGAAAAGAACGAACATACCCTCCAGGCTGGCGCAGCAATCGATCGACAAAGCTTCTTGGATCGCGCAACCCTTCCCGAACACTAATCAGGTCGTTTTCGGTCATAGACAAAGGTCCACCTTCTAGAGGATGCGCTTAGTATGTCAAGTGAAGCGTTTCCTTTCACCGCTGAAGCTTACAAAAAAAGCGATTTGTGTTGGATGCCATCGCCAAAAGGCCAAAGTGCCCCTAAGCGATCACGCTATTAATCATTAGTTTGGCCAATTCGGACAAGCTGGTCTTAGGTTTCCAACCTAAAGCAAAGATACGCCGTGGATCTGAGACGAGAAACTTGTATTCCGGCAGAAAACCCGGAATGACACTCACGTGGCGCCGCCAATCCAGTCCAACGGTCCAGAAACAGGTCTCCACCCATTGCTCAATCGTGTAGCCTTCTCCAGACCCTATGACTGCCTCGAAAACCCTATCCTGTTGCAGCATGGCGACGATACCTTCGGCAACGTCGCCAGCGTAGGTCCATTCTTTGGTCACAGTTAAATCCCCCAACTCCAATTTTGTTTCTGTTCCAGAGGCAATAGCGCAGGCCGCGCGCGCGACTTTTTGGCTAACGTGGACCGGAGGCCGCAGCGGACTCTCGTGATGAAAAAGATAACCCACATAGGTGGCTAGCCCGAGTCGCCGATAGTAACGGGCCGCATAGACCGAATGAATCCGTGCAACCGAATACGGGCTGGAAGCTTCGAACGGAGTCTCTTCATTGATCGGTTTGCCGAGATTGGCAAACTGGACCCCGCTGCCGGTAATGAAGACGCGTGCGCCCGGGACATGTCGTTTTGCGCCCTCCAAAACATTGAGAGTGCCCGTTGAGATAGCGCTATGGTTGTCAAAAAGAGCTTCGTGACGAGTGGTAGAACGAGCAGCCAGATGAAATATGAGATCCGGTCTTTGCGTCGCAATCAGTCTTTCTACCCCAACGAAATCAGCAATATCAACCGGGCAGGAAGAACTTGTGCGCGAGCTTTTGATTACATCATAGCCACGTCGATCCAGCACTTCCCCCAAGTAAGTTCCGGTCTGGCCGCTGGCTCCAAATATTATGGCTTTTGCCATGAGACTCCAGCCAGACCAGCCATCAAATGCTCTTACTGAGCGATGCCTTATCGATTATCTTAATCTGCGGCAGCGGAAAGATCATAGCGGTACCATTGAGAATGGTCTCTCGTTCCCGTTCCAGAAATTCATCGGCAAAGTGCCACGGCAGCACGAGATAATAATCCGGCCTCAACGCGCGCGATTCCTTTTCACTGATAATTGGGATCTCGCTATTGAGAGTTTGAGCACCGAATTTGTCCGGGTTACGCTCGGCAGCGAAATCAATGATCCGATTGTCGATACCGCACCATTGAAGAATGGTGTTGCCTTTAGTTGAGGCTCCGTAAATGTGGATACGCTTGCCCTCGCGCTTGAGTTTTTTCAGCAGGTTATTGAGTTCCTGCCGATGGACATTAATACGATCTTGAAAGTTGCGATAGGGCTTATCCGTATCGAGTTCCAGGTCAAACTCTTGCTGACGCAGTTTGCGTAATTCCTCTGCATAGGCCGGGTTTTTGAATTTGAAATTGGCGGCATGGGTAGCGTAGACGCGAATACTTCCGCCATTGATGGAATTAAACGTCGCCCGGACAGCTTTCAGATCGGCTCGACGCAAGATGTTCTCGAGAACTGCCAGGCTATAATATTCGAGATGCTCATGGCAGATTGTGTCGTACGAATTAGCCTCGAGCATTGACGGCATGTACGACATTTCAAAAATCCAAAGGCCATCCGGCGCAAGAACATCGCGAATACCTCGAGTGAAATGGACCGGATCCTCCAGATCGTAAAACATGGCTATCGACGTAATGATGTCGAACTTCTCAGCGCCCAGGAGGTTGAGTAATTCTGCAGATGGAAAAACATCTTGCACGAGCCTGAATTTGGTCTTGACCGAAATGGCGACATCAGATGGGTCAACGCCGAATTTGTTAAAGGTCTCCGGATAGTTCGCCAGCAACGTGCCATCATTGCAGCCAATATCGAGCACCTTGGCGTTGGTTTTTCCAGAAAGGGTCGCAGCCTCCACAGCGATGCCCTGTAGATGATCGCGCATTGTCTGGTTGGTACCCGATCGGTACCAATAGTTCGAATAAAGGATCGCGGGCGGGACTGTATATTCCATTTGGAGCAGACCGCAAGCCCCTTCCTCTTGAGTTGGATCGCAGCGCACCAGCGAAGTAGGAATTTTTCGCAATGGTGGAGTTTCGTGACCGGGCTTCAGAAACGAGCCCTGTAAACATTGCTCCCCCAGATCAATGACTTTAACCAACGAACGGCTACCACAAACGCGGCAGGATTGACGTTTTGTAAGGTGCATTGCGATACGACCTAGATGCGATTCTTCATCAGCAGATGCCGGTGGAAATTTTCGTCAATCGCCTCCATGCAGCGATTCCGCTCCAAGTTAAGAACTGCCAGTCTTCTGACCAGCACACCTTTTTGCCCATCGGGAACTCGATCAATATCATAAGATCTTTCCACCTCATGCCAGAGCTCGCAATTGACTTGGGCCAGTTGCGAAAAAACCGCTCCGATATCTCCTTTGACCTTCGCGAAGGTATTCCCTTTTTTCTTGTAAACTTTGTTCGCCTCGAATTTGAGCCGTTCCTTTGGGATGGTCCCATTGTAGGCGTCGCTGACAAACTCATCAATTTCCTCTTGGAGAGCTTTCTCCTGGATCTTTAGGCTCTTAATCCGGGTTTTGTCTCTGGTGTGCCATTGCTTGAGCTTGACGATCGTAAGCTTGTCGCAAAGTGATCCTAGGGTCTCAGCCATAAAAACCGCTACAATATTGATACGGAGCGCCCTTTGCAAAGGGCTTCTAATTCACCAATCGAGATCTCTTGTTGACGTAGAGCGCGATCTTCGCAAGTGGAAAAACAGCCGCGCGACGCAGCCAGTCTCCCCACCACTGCCGGGCCCCCGAGCAGACTCCGCTTCGGCAATCCGGCTGGGGTTCGTTGCAGAAGCTCCACCTTCGAAGGTACACCGGAGAAAGAAAGAGGTCACGGTCCGTGAATTTCGAAACAAGATCGATAGCTTGCAACAAATGTCCAGCTTTGGATATCCCGGCCCAATGATGACCGATTTTTGAGCGCATTCTTGCGATCCAGGCTCTGTCAGGAACGCTTCCGGTGACGCCGCCTTCGGGCTAGACACGACTAGAGCGAGCGGCCTCATATTTGTCGAGCGTCTCGGAAATCATTGAGGCAGAAGGAACTTAAGATACGTTTCGGTCTTGCGTCGGAAGACCGCGGAGTAGATAAAAGAATTCTGTAAGCTAGACTTCGAATGAGCTTAGAAAGCCTGAATAATGGAGCCCGCACTCTAGAGCGTGTGGTTGGTGAGTTCCCATCTCATTCGAGTGGCGTTATGGCTACGGACGCCCACGCGCAACACGGCAAACACCAATTTTGGAGTGATCTGCCAGATTTGAACGGGATTCAGTACACGGGCCTGTTGACGAAAGGTAAAATGAATCGTCCGCTTTATCTGCGGATCGAAACCGTAAATGCGTGCAATAACCTATGTATCATCTGCGCGTATCGGGACCAGGAGAGAACTAAGCGGACGATGGACATGGACCTCTTCAAGAAAACGGTCCAGGACTACGTCGCACTCGGTGGGGGATTCCTTTCTTTGACACCCCTCGTCGGAGACGTCCTATTGGATCGGAAGCTTACAGAGCGGCTTCGATATCTCGAGAGCGTCCCGGGCATTCGTGAGTTGGGTGTGACCACCAACGCCGTGTTGGCCAGCCGTTTTGACGACGGCGAGTTGCAGTATCTGGTGAACCGGTTTCAGCGAGTTTCAATATCGGTTTATGGTCTCGATTCGGATGAATACGAGAAAATGACTCAGCGTCGCACCTATAACGAAATGGTCGAAGGAATCCGGCGAATTCTAGTCCAATCTCCACGCCAGATCTCGCTCGAATTTCGTCTGCTCAAAAAGCGTCCTGAAGAAGACATCTTCCGGTGGGTGGCTGAGGAAGTAGTTCCGGAATTGTCCCCAGAAATTGTCAGGCAAAAAGCGCGGATCAATTCAGTGATTACCGATTATGCCAATTGGGGTATTTACGGAGATCAAAATACTCCGCTTCCCCACGATGCCCGTTGGTTCGCCTCAGAGTATCGCCAACAGAGGCCTCAGTGTCTGATTCCGATCTTTGCCTGTATTGTTTTTTCTAATGGGAACGTCTCGTTCTGCCCGTGTGATAACTTTGATGACGATCCGGAATTGCGTCTGGGGAACCTCCTGGAATCCTCTTTGGCACAATTATATAACGGGCCTCGAGTAGCAGAGTTATGGAATTGGTCCCGCCACGGCACGCCCGAGTTCTGCCGGAATTGCAGCTTTCATATTCCGATTCAATATCTGTGGATCATGCCATTCACGTAACGCCACGTACCCGGACCCCGGAGATCACAAACGCAAGCTGAAGCCTGAAACGATCGCGGCCCTGAATGCGGTGATGGGGCGATTTTTCCTGACGTTCGGCTACCAACCTTAGTTAGAGATCTGGCGGGTCCGGCTCCCGCGAGTACTCCTTGGCGCTTCGAAGCGTTTTTGGCCTTGTGCGCTCCGAGCTCGATGAGGCCGGTCTCGAAATGGATGTCGCACCATTCAGTCGAAAGAGTTCGGCCGAGCGGACTCCGGCGAAACGCGCCGACCCGCTTGGTGACGTTTGCACCCGGCGAACGTCCTCATATGGGTGGGCGCCGTTGCAGAGTCTCAGATTCGTCGATATAGGGTTGTTCTGCTGCTTTGCTCGCTGGAACCGGCTTCGGCCGCGACGCCAATTTCCGTTTATTAGAAACGATTTTCCCTAAGACCACATTCAATTTAGCGCGCGCCAGGGAAATGAATTCGCGCATGGTGAAAACGAAGTGACCGATTAACAGCGTAAACCGCGCGCGATAGATAAACCGGCTTCGCTGGCGCAAAATCGTTTGCACATGTCGATCTCGTGATCCATCCGCTTGTTTGAGCATGCGCAGCTCCTTATGCGTTTGAATCAGTTGCCAACGGCACCAACCCACGATTCCGGTTAAATCCATCGCTTGGGCAAGCCACCAAACGTTGGTAAGCGATTCAAGAAACCGGAAATAAAAGATGACACCATCAAACTGAGGGTCGACTTTGACCGGTAAAGTTACCTCGAAGTTTTCGAGCCTTTCCGCTTCTAACCCGGCTAGCGGACTTTCGAAGTTAGTATGCGTTGCGTCTTGGCCGTAGCCAAGATTCGAAATGAGATTTCGACTAGGGTACACGTGGACGAAGCCGTTTTTCCAGGCGGAAAAGATGACTTGATAATCCCAGGTATCGAGCAAGCCCGATTTCATCGCGCGAAATACTTCGATCCAATACCGCGCGTGATATTCGATCGGGTTGACGCCCTGGATGATCTCTTCCCACTCTTCTTCCTCTCCGCTCAGTTCAAAATCGTAGTTCTTCCAGAACCGCGCCCAGGTTGCCCATCCCCAGATCTGAGCATATTTCGAGAATCCGTAGGGTGCCACCGCTCGCATTCCCGGAGGAAGAAAGTTGTTCCCGGATACCGAACCCACCTTTTCATTGTCCCGATACCGCGTCAGCATCTCGTGACAAAACGGGTAAAAACTCGCATCGGGTAAACAGTCATCCTCCAAAATAATGCCTTCGCTCTCCTGTTCGAAAAACCAGGTGATCGCTTCGCTCACCGCGCGTCCACAACCCAGATTCTCCTCACGATAAAGTTTCCGAACAGCGCAGTCCCAATCCACCTGCTCAATTACCTCGCGAGTTTCTGCGCAAAGCTCAAACTCGCCCGATTTATGCGGTCGGGGTCCATCGGCGGCCACATAAAGGCGACTAGGTTGACAATTTCGCATCGTCTCAAAAACCTTCTGAGTGAGGTCAGGTCGATTGAAGACAAGGAACAAAATGGGCGTCTCGAATGCCATACGGAAAACTTCGTGCTCTTCGGCCTAATCACGGGTAAACGCAATCAGATTTGTAGGGAACGCAGGGGAACGCCAACAGCGCCCACCTCAGAAAACTTAAACAGAAGGTAACAGAGCAAACAGAGAGTTTCGGTCCTCCGTTATCTCTATTTCCTCCTGTTGCATGGCAGAAGATGTGGACGACGCGCTAACGGAGGACAAATGATTAGCCACGTTGCGCACACGTCATCGGCCCGTGCCCAGTATGTGGTGAAATCGCTAACCTGGGCTACGTGGACCATGATCTTTGCAAGGCGGTCTGCTGCGATTGCGCCAACGATCTGCACGAGACCGACCGAGGACCGCATAGCCCAATCGTTGTATGGGGAGGGCTCGGAATGACAATCCTGCCTGAGAATTTCGTCAACAAAATCGCTGACCCAGCGGAGCGAAAGCGTCACGGCGGGACAGCCGAAGAGGCACAACAGCGGCCTGATTCGCGATGAACGAGCTGAACAGAAGAAGTTTAGCGCGTGGCTGCGGCGGCGTAACATCCGGTTCATCAACCCGCGTTCAGACAAGAAATCCACCATTGACCGCGGCCACCCCGATTATTCGATCTTCAAGAATAAGCAGACGCTTTTTATTGAAATGAAGGCTCCTGGGGGCCAGCATAGCGCGCATCAGATCCACGCCACGCTGGACCTTACGGCGGAGGGTTTGGTTGGCCGGGTTGAAATTTAGCGGAAACGTCATCATCATGCCGCTCGGTGCGTTCTGCGCTGCTGAGATCGATGGGACCACTGGCGCGACGATAACTGGAAACTCGATTCTCGCGAGCGATTCAAGCGATGTTTACGCAGTCGTCTTGCGCCCTCATGCCCAGGACGGCCTAGTCTCCGACAACTCATAGGTGGGCGTTGCTATCCCGACCGTCGACCAAGGAGCGGGAAATCAAGTATTGCAATAGATCCAAAGATCTCATAGAAGCGAGACTATGGAGAACGGAAGACAAGATGCTCTGTTCATCTACCTAGTCGGGGATCTGTGGCGATCCGGGAACTATAAGGCCGTCAATCAGCTCTACACCAGACGTTTCCTAGAGAACGTCCAGAAGGCCAAAGACGTGCAGGAAAGAATTGAACTATACTTTTCTAGCAGGTGGCCCAGATGATTTCTGGAGCTCCGCTCCGGTTTTCCGTAATGCCGAACAATATGAAAGAAGTGTTCGCAGCGATGCTTGCTCCCGTAACCCAGTTGGTATTGAACCCAGTCGCTGCACGCAGCAGTTTTGCCTACGATCGTGTAGGCTACACCGCTGGGCGTGGAACCGGAAATGGCAAAGTTTAGCGCTCCCGCAAGGTTTGTTAGGTTCAGCGCGATGGCAGCGGAAAATCGGATATCAGCTACGACATTCGAGGCACCATTGCAGTTGAGCGTCTGGTTCGTAGCCGCTGCGTTATTAAAGAGCCTTATTGGGACCGGTTGAATCCAGCTCCGGGCAGCGTAAATATTGCTAGCCACAACGGTCGATTGGCCGGTTGTCAGCAGAACGAACGCGAGCGGTACCAGATCCGCGTCATCTGGCATGATCGGGGTCGGGGTTACAGCCGTTGCGCCATAGATTACGCTTGCCGTGTTGGTCGTCGGGTTCCAACAAATCGTCGCGTAATAGCTACTGGTTTCCGGTGCCGTCAGGCTGACCGTGATGGGTGATGCGGCGCTGTTGAGCAGATACGCAGCCGTGGCACCGACTTGGCGTAGGTTGAAGGCTTGATCAACCAGCACGTTAAGCGCTACCGGGTTATTGGGGTAGACGTACAGCGCACCGGATACGTTAGCTGCGATTGAGGAATTGGCATCTATGTCGGCCCTGTTTAGTACTGTTGCCGGCTCGGGCTCAGGCGCGCCGAAAAGCTCAGAAAAAGCTTCAACAGAAGGTGACAGAGTAAACAGAGAGTTTCTGTTCTCCGTTATCTCTGTTTCCTCCTGTTGATATTCTTGGTTTATTACTGTTGCGGGCTCGGGCTTGGGCACACCGAAGAGCTCAGAAAAGCTTGAACAGGAGGTAACAGAGTAAACAGAGAATTTCGGTCTTCCTTATCCCTGTTTTCTTCTTTCTTAAGATCTTAGGGATCTTCTGTTATCCGGCCATTGGCTTCTGATGAGCTGTCTTCAATCCGCACCGGTTAGATGGCTGCCGTAGGGCGACGGAGGATCCATTCGCAGTTTATCCGCACTTTTGGGTTCGAGCGACAGTATTTCGAGTGAACTCATGTCCAAGCCCTCTGTTCCCTCCGTTAGCTCCTGTTCAAATATTCTTGGGTTTACCCGCCCGGCTCAGTCTTGCGAACCGGTCATCCACCGGTTCGTGGCGAGCCGCGGATGCCCAGATCCATTGCAAAAGTCCCTCGGCGGAGAATGTTGGGCTGAGAGCCGAAGCGTTTTTCCGAATCCGTGCAGAAACGTTCGGATCAGTGATCGTTGCAACGGACATTTCGAATTCTTTCGGATCATACGAACAGACCGCTCCGATCTCTAGCTCCTCCACGAACCGAGCCGCTGCCGTATCGGGATGTCCCAATACAAGGATCGGGATGTTCGCGGTGGTCATCAGATAGACGATCCGCGAAGGCAAGCTCGTTTTAGCCAGCCAGTTGTGTGTGTCCGCTTCATCCAACATACCGCTGGGAACAACGGCGTAATCGGCTTTCCTGAGCGCACTGATCAATTGTTCTTCTGGAACTAACGATTTGAGGTGAATTCCTGCTCGAGCCAATTCCTGTTGATCCAAATCGATGAATGGTTTCCCCGCGTTTCCGTACCAATCGATTTGCAGCCCAGAATCCCGAACAGTCTGCGTGAACCGGGCCACCAGATCAGCGTTCCAGAGGTTCCCTATCATTACTCCGAGCGGCGGATCGTTAGGACTGAATTCGCGATCTGCCGGCGCAAAAAGCACAGGATCAATCACCGGAGGAAGTAGAAAAAAGGCGCAACCGAACTTCTGCTCGTACGCAGCGCGGAGGGGTTCGGAGATTGCGAAACGGATCGCAGATCTTCGCACCAGCTGCTCGATTAACCGGTCGGAGATACCTCGGGTATGAATGTTTTGATCGTCCATGATGTAGAGAACCAACGGAGCCTTGGTGAGATCGTGGGCCGCCAGCGCAGAGATCGCTTCATCAGGATAGAACGGTACGCAAAGGATCTGTGTCACGTTCGATCCAGCAAGAATCTGCTGAATTCGGCGTCGAGAGGTGGTGCTGGAGGATCGCTGATGAGTGATTTGAAAAGCCGGGAAAGCGAGATCGTGCCGTTCAAAGAATGACTGAGAATGGAAAACAATAACGTCCTTTTCCTGCTGCAGAATCCGGATGAGTAACGCTCCCGTTCCATGGCGACTAGAGAGTTCTGCATGGGTAACTACGAGCGTCGCGTCCTGCAATTTGGGCGGAGTAAGCCGTTCGCCCGACGGTTTCCGGCGAGCCAACAGTTGTTCCATGAACCGAATCACCGCGCGAAATTAAACGACCGGAGCCAACGGTTCAAATGACTCCGAAAAAACAGTTGAACAGAAGGTAACAGAGGAAACAGAGATTTACTTGCGAATCTATTTGGATTTTTGAGCTATCGGTTGAAAGCTTGGCTGCGCAGGGAGTGAATCCCGTCCCTGAACTTCTTTTCCTAGAATCCCCTCTCCGTTACCTCTGTTGCCTCCTGTGAGACTGGTTTCGATCAGAAGCCTATAAAAACAGATACAAATCTTGTTTTATTTACTTGCGTATTAAGCTAATGTAGTCACGAAAATGCATCCGGACTTCACTAAAGCGGCGGGGCTCACCTCCCACATTATCGGAGCCGCCATAGAGGTACATCGGGACAAGGGCGCTGGTCTTATTGAATCAATCTACGAATGGTGCTTAGAGAAAGAACTAGAGCTATGCAGGCTTTCTTCGGTCAGTCAGAAGATTGTGACTGTGACGTATAAAGGATTTACTCGGGAAGAACCGCTCCGTTTCGATGTTTTGGTCGAAGACTGCGTTTTAGTTGAGGCCAAGGCGGTCACCGAGGTGCTGCCCATCGATAAGGCGCAGCTTATGAGCTATCTCAAGTTGCTCAATGTTCCCGTCGGGTTGCTCTTTAACTTTAACGAACTGAAGCTTACAGACGGCGTGCACCGACTCATTCTGCCCGGCTCTAACCGGTAGCTCAGAGTTGGGCAAACCGGACAGGTTTCTCTGTTTCCTCCGTTACCTCCTGTTCAATTGCCTTTCGTCCGCTGGGATTAAATCACGTCCGCAACCGCCGTCAAGTTGCTCATTAATTTTAACGAACTGAAGCTTACAGATGGCGGGCACCGACTCATCCG